>Ga0136633_1000050_pt1 | contig 78145 bp, 72 predicted proteins | sample AntDrymeUQ832206_2_FD_105494 | JGI IMG/M metagenome (GOLD analysis project Ga0136633, IMG submission 105494) | Polar desert sand microbial communities from Dry Valleys, Antarctica - metaG UQ83 (22.06) | ecosystem: Environmental > Terrestrial > Soil > Desert | place: Antarctica: Dry Valley...
CCCCCGGTAGTGCATCAGCGCCCCGCCGGGCCGTGCCCCCTGGAATGGTGGAAGTGAGACACCGTCCGGAGGGACTCCAACGGCAGTCCCGACTAGACAGATAGGTCGGTGTTTCCCTTGCCGTTCCGAGCACCGGGAATCTCGATCCCGTCTGCCCGCCGGGAAGAGATCGTCTCGCGCCAGGCATGCTGGGCCGCACGTTCGCGAACCGGTGGGGGAGCTTGGGTTGATCCAACATGTCCCCGTGACTTGTGGATGGCGGCGACTGCGTCGGTGTCTGCTCGGCCTGGGACGGCCACGACCGAAGCCAGCCCCCCCCCAAGGAGCACCCAGAACAACACGATCGCAGGATACGCGAAGGGAGTCTGCGTAAAACCCGCCACCGCGATGAGAATCGTGACGAGCCGCAGCGCGAAGCCGTGTCTGTATGGACTGATGAAAAATCCTGCGACCAGTAACATCGCTAGGGTGGCGACGTACAAGATCGAGCCCTGAGAGAACGCCCGGAACCAAGCGTTATCGACGGCATTGCCGAGGACGTACTCCGGCGGGCCCAACGTCCCCCAAGGGTAGACGGCGTTCAAGGCAGTGACCGCCTCCCAAAGGTCGAGACGTGCCGCGAGGTTCGGATCCGCCCGTGGTCCCTCAGACCAGACGCTGAAGAGCGCCCCGAAGCGGTCGCCAAGGAGGCCGGCGGGTACGATAAGGGCGGCGATCGACAATGCTGCTGTGATCGCGAGGGCGAAGACGAAGATCCCCTTGAAGATCCTCCCGGAGAAGAAACCGCCGCCCGCGATCGAAAGCACCGCGCCGCAGACCAGCGCGGCCAGCAGGGCGGCTGCAGCGCCGCGGGATTGACTGAGCAGCAACGTCAGGACGCCGAGAGCGACACCAACCCACCGATACCTTGGCGACAACATTGACCAGCTGAGGATGACGGCGAGCCCGGCCCAGAAGCCCAGTACATTGGGATTGAAGTAAAGGCCGCTGCTCCTGCCCTGCACGAACGTCAGGGGATCTGCTTGCGATAGGTCCCATTCATGGAGAGGGGTCAAGAGCTCCCAGCCGGGGGCCTGCGAGTAGTACACCGCCTGGCCAGCTGAGTAGAGGAGTTGAACGGTGACTGCGATGAGGAGCCAACGCGACCAGCAGCGGCGGTAACCCGACGACAACGCCGCACCGATGACGAGGAAGGATAGTGCCGTCGTTCCCTCCGTAAGCGACAGCAGGGTTCGTTCGGGAAATGCATTGAACATGACGCCGAGGACAGGAAGCAGCAGTGTGAGCGCGAGATATGGCGACACCCCGAGCACGAACGCAGGGGTAGCCAGGAACCCGAGGCTCCGCCGGGCCCCGTAGCGGGCGACCGTCGCGCCCGCAGCAGCCGGAGCCACGATCGCCAGCAGTGGCAACATCCCGCGGCCACCAGTAGCGATGCCGACCTGTGCCCGGTCGGCCAGGATTGCGCAACCGAGAACGAAGGGGATGAGCAGCGTGGGCCGCCCGGCGACGAATCGACTGCCGCTACTCGCGTGCCAGGCCAACGAGGACATCATGGGTCCGATCGGCTGCTGCGTCCCAGGAAAACTCGGCGACGGCCGCGGCTCTGCCACGTTCACCCATCAGCCGTGCCTGCTCTATGTCGCCGGCCAGCGTCGCGACGGCGCTGGCGATCGCCGAGGGATCGTCCGATGGGACCACGAGGCCGCAGCCGTACTGTGACACGATGTCTGCCTGGCCAGGCAGGTCGCTCACGATGACTGGCACACCGCAGGCCATCGCTTCGAACAGCTTCAATGGGACGACGCCAGTGCGCGCGCGAAGTCGTGCTGACGTCGGTGCGATCGCGCAGAGGCTCTTGGCGACGATGCCGCCGACGTCACGCGGAGCAAGGCGGCCGAGATACGCGACTCGCGAATCAACGCCTGCCTTCGCCCTCACGAGCTCTGTCAGGACGCCATCACCGATCACGACGAGCGAGATGCCCGGCGGCCACGTCGGACAGTCCATCGCCTCAAGCAGGCTGTTGATGCCCTGCCAGGTGGCCAGCGTGCCCGTAAAGCTTGCGAACGCCGGGGGCAGCATGTGGGCGGTCGTCGCGGATGGCGCGAAGAGGTTGACATCCGCTCCGTTGGGCACCACATGACACCGCTTTGCTCCCGCGGCCCGCGAGGACTCACACAATTCCGCCGTGACGGCGATCGCCAGCGTGCTGAGACGCAACTGCAACATCGAGGACGCGCGGATCAACGGGAGGACCGCTCGCGCCCCGGGCCAGGACGAGAGGACGTCCGTGGCCGGACCGTTCACTTCGATTACCACCGGCACGCGGCGCAGCTTTGCCCAAATTACCGTTGGGAGTGAGGCAAAGTGGCCGCGCACGTAGACCACGTCGGGCCGGTCGCGCCTGCGAATAAGGCGCGCCTGCGTCGAGGCGCTGTCCAGAAGTCGCCGCGCCGGACCGCGACGGCGGCCGCGGGGCGGCGGATGCCATAATGTGACCTTCCAGCCGCGAGCCGACAGGCCCGTAACAATCCCTGTGATGTGGGTGTGGGCGGCGTGGCCTGCGGTCGGGAGTTCCAAGGCGAGGTACCACAGCTCCCGGCCTGATGAATCTCGCGGGACGGCGCTCGTCACAATCGCAGTTGCGTTTGAGCGGGTTCCGACCGAATTCCGGGGACGCATGCTGTCTGCCTCATTGCCCAAGCCCGACGTCAGTGACCACAGCCGATGGGGGCTTGGGTTCGAAGCGCAGCTCGCGCACACCACTCCACGTCCTTTCGGCTGGATCAGCACTCGCCGAAAAGCTGAGCGCCTCTGTTGCGTAGATGGTCACCACCCTGTTGTAGCCCACGGAGACCACCCTCGTGCCGTCGTAGTCTTGGCGCGGTGGACGCGGGAGGACCGTCATCTTCCCAATGTCACAGATTCACCTCTGCTCCCGCACCGTGAAGGCCGTCCGAGAAGATATCATGGCCACATGATGGCCGGCGCGTCGCGTGAGCGGACACCAGAGGTCGCTCAGCCCATGCATGCGCAGACCTCACTGTTGTACGTGACCACCGTCTCATCCACGGTCAGCCACTTCTTGTCGCCGTACGCTGCGCACTTCCGAGATCTCGGATGGCGCGTGGACGCGGCCGCCAATGGCGCGACGCAGGATCCAGCGGTGGTCCGGACATTCGATCGCGTGTACGATCTCCCGCTTTCGCGGTCACCATTGGATCTCAAGGGCCTGAGCGGCGCCGGCGGAGCCGTCACTCGGGCAATCGCTTCGGGGTACGACATCGTGCACGTTCATACCCCTATCGCCTCATTCATTACTCGCTTAATAGTGCGAAGGCTTGCAGCACCAAGGCGCCCGAAAGTGGCATATACGGCGCACGGATTCCACTTTCACAGTGCAGGACATCCCCTGACGAACGCCCTATTTCTGATCGCCGAGCGGTTGGCCGGCCGGTGGACCGACCGGCTCGTCGTGATAAACGGCGAAGATTACGAAGCCGCCCGACGTCATCGCATTGTGCCACCGCGCCATCTGGTGCGCATGCCGGGGATTGGCCTCGACACCGATGCGTATTCCCGCAGCGGGATGCCGGCTGATGCTTTCACCGCGGCCCGCCACGAGCTTGGTGTACTGACGGAGGTGCCGCTATTCGCCGTCATGGGCGACTTGAACCGAAACAAGCGACCTACCGACGCAATCGAAGCGCTTGCGCTGATGCGGCACGTGGATTCTACACTGGTGTTTATCGGTGACGGCTCGCAACGAGACGACGTCGAACGCCTCGCTGAGCGGCGTGGTGTTAGGCAGCGTGTGCGAATCACCGGATTCATGGATGACGTCAGGCCTCTTCTGGGTAGTGCAACGGCCTTGATCATGCCCAGCCGCCGCGAGGGGCTCGCACGATCGATCATGGAAGCGCTGGCGCTCGAGGTGCCGGTCGTCGCGTCGACGGCGCGCGGTAATCGAGAGCTGGTCGGAGCCGACGGGCTAATCGTTCCGACGGGTAATGTAGATGCGCTCGCGAGAGCCATGGACTGGCTCATAGATCACCCCGAGGAACGTGCGGTCATGGGTCGTAGGGGCAGATTAAGGATGGTCGCCCGCTACGACCTTCGTAATCTCATTCAGTTGCATGAAGAGCTCTACCGCGAAATGCTATTTGGGAGGTAGCGATGGCTCACTCGGTGGCGCGCTTGTACAGTTCCGCCGGTGCGAAGCTCGTTCGCGTCCGTGCATCCGTGCCGGCGGGTCAATCTGCGGGGCGGGTAAGCACTTGAGGGAATCGCTCCGGGGGATGGCGCTTCGTTCGAACACCTTCGACCGCACGCAGACATGAGCTCTGCACGACCTCCGGTCGCGCTCATCGCCGGCTCGGACCCGGAATGGGATTCGAGGTTGGAGGGCGCCCGTTGCGACGTCTATCACACCCGTGGCTACCACCAGTTCGCATTTGGGTCTGGGGAGGGTGAGCCATTTCTCATCGTTGTCGGGGACGCCGAGCGAGGACTTGCCTGGCCGTACCTCCTGCGCTCCTTGGAGGGCATCGAAGGGCTGGAGGGGGTGGACGGGACCGACGTTACGTCCGTGTACGGCTACCCAGGCCCCATCGGATGGGGCTGCAAGCCGGAGGATCCATTTCTGAGCGCCGCATGGCGAGCCATCCTCGATGTGTGGAGTGATCAGCGCGTGATCTCCGCATTCACCCGATTCAACCCGCTGCTCGGAAATGCCGCTCTGGCGGGGAAGTTTCGGCTCCGCGGGGCGGCGAGTGGGCTGATGGACCACGTGTCTGCCGGGACGCCGACCGTGTCAATTGACTGCAGCGTCTCCGACGGCGCAGTAACGGTCGGCTACAGTCGCGTCCTGAGACAGGAGATAGCAGCTGCTCGACGGGCCGGGCTGGCAAGCGAACATGACACCACTTGGGCGCACCTGGAAGCCTTTGTCGGGCTGTACGGATCGACAATGAGTCGTAGGGGGGCAGAGGAACGCTATCTGCTGACCGCTGACGACGTTAGACGATTTAGAGCGACCGTCGCCCCCTACGCTCACCTCTTAGTCACCCGCCTCGGTTCCACCATTGCTGCGGCTGGTGTATTCACGGAGTACAAGGGCATCGTCCAGGCTCACCTCGTCGGAACTAACGATGAGCTGCGCGAATTGTCCCCTCTCAAGGTCCACCTCGACGATGCAAGGCATTGGGCTCACAAGCGCGACGACCGAGTGCTTCACTTGGGTGGTGGTCGTGGCGGAGAGGACGACACCTTGCTCGCGTTCAAGGGTCGATTCTCCCCCCGCCGTCATGCCTTCCACACAGGCAAGTGGATCGTCCAACGTGAGATGTACCGCGAATTAGCCAGGCGTCGGGCAGCGGCAGTCGGCCGAGATGAGGCAACACCCTTCTTTCCGGCATACCGCGCTCCACCCTTTCCCCAGCAGCCTAACCCGGCAGGCCACTCCGAGTAGGGAAAAACTGATGCTGCGGCGAGCAGTAGCGCGTGCCGTCGTGGAAGCGCGCTCGCTCGGGGGTTACCGAAGCCGTCTCGGCCGCTCGTGGCGAAGATGACGAGACTGTTGATGTCGACTGCGACGTGATGCGACACCGCTCTGTCAGGCGATCGTTCGTATCAGCGAGAGGAGGCGATCCGCGCGCGCGTTGCTGTCAAATTCCGCCAGGGCGTACTCTCGCCCCGCGATGTTCAGTTCCAGTCGACCTGCGACATGATGGGCGTAGAGTGATTCCAGGGCGTGTACGACAGCCTCCGGCGTCGCGGGGAAAACCCTGCCCACGAACGGGACCTCGTACGTGTAGATAATGTGGCGAGCATGGACTAAGCCCTCCACGACTGTCGCGCCGATCGCGTCGTGCGCCGGGATTCGGACCACGACGGTGGCATTCCTGTAAGCCTCGGCCATGTCGCTCACCCAGCCATGCCAGTGAACGTTCGACGGCGCCCCGCGGACAGCCGCACCGTCGTTGGCGACGACGTCGAACGGGATGTTGGGGAGGCGACGGGCAATCTCGAGGATGGTTTCCCCTCCGTAGAATTCGAAGTGAGCTGCCGGGAGGTACGTCAGGACACGGAATTCGGAGGGCAGGGGCGATGCGATTAGCGGGTAGTTTGTCACAGTAGGAACATAGGCGGTCACTGCACGGATGCCGACCAATTCGAGCTCACCGGACAGCCATGGTGCCGCGGCGATGTGGAGGTCGTCGCGCGTTGACGACAGGGCCCGCGACCGCAGGGTTCCGGCCTCGGCCTCCCTGATCGTATCCATGACGTCGTTACCCAACCAGTAGTGGGATGGCGCCGCATCCGCCAAGGCTGTTCGCAGCAGGGCCCAGTACGCGTCAAACAGCCTTCCCCTGAGGGTCGTCCCGCCAACTCGGTATCCAGCTCGCATGATGACGAGACGGTCCGAGCGCGGAGGACGGGCGAGCAGGCGGACGTATTCTCCTTGACGAATGAAGGTCGCGCGGACATCCGTCGCATGCTGGTTGATCGCCTGCGCGATATGCAATCCCCAGTGCGTCTGGCCGAAGATCAGAAGCTTGATCATCGGGTTCCGCGGAGAAACGCGTGGAGTTCCGGGGATCTATACCCGGCGAGGCCAATTGCCGTCGTCCAGCCCACAGCGGCTGCCAACAACACCCACGCCGGCGACACCGCGGCGAGGATGCCGACAGCCACCAACGAGGGGAGCGTCATTGCGAGGATCCGGCTAGCAGGCCGTCCAAGTTCCCGCAGTTCCACGTTCGCTACGCGGAGGAATCTCCAGAGGGATCCGAGCGTGAGCAGCATGGAGGTGATCGAAAGTATCACAAGCCCCGCGATCAATGAGTTCATGGCGGCGCCTATTCCGATTGCCGCGGTTTCCAGCGTGAGCCCTGCGGCGGTGAAGGCCAGGCTTTCACCTTCGCGTCTCCCAATCACGAGGAGGCCGCTGATCGGACTTGCGACGCACTGCAGCATCAACCATGGCGCGATGATCTGCGCGTATTGGCCGGCTGGCATCCACTCATCGCCGAACGCGGCCTGTATGAGAGTGGGTCCGACCACAGTGACCATCCCGTATGTCGGAATGGAGAAGATGAGCAAAGCGACGACCGCATTCCGAGCGAATTCCTGCAGGTCGGGAGCGTTCGAGCGCCGAAACGCCGCCTCACCGAAGAACACTTGGCTGAACGCGGCAGCGACGAGAGATGCGGGAAGGATTAATACTCGATACGCGAGAAAATACTGGCCAGCCGCCTCCAGGCTGAAAAGGATCGGAATCAACAAGAAGGGGAGCTGCAGAGATACAGCACTCAGGAAGGAGGCTGCGGTCATCAACCTCGCGAACCTCCAGGTCCTCCGTGCTTGGCGGCGGACGCCGTTGACCGACAGCTGCGTTGAGCGCAGGCTCGCCAAGACTGATCGGGACAGCTGCTGGGTGCCGAGGGTTCGGCCCGCGAGGTCCCCGGCCAAGAGCCCAAGTGGCCCAATGTGGAGGATGCCGAGAACCACTTGGAACGCTGCCTGTCCCACGCCCTGCACGGCTCGCATCCGACCCAGCGCCTCGAAGGATCGGTCGTACACTGCCCACGAGGCTAACGCCTGCGTGATGCTGGCGACGACGAGCGCGCACGGAAGGAGCCACATGTAGGAAGCGAGGGAAGGAACCCCAAGCATCAGCGCAAGAGGCGTTCCCCACATGAATAGCACCAGCGCCGCAATGACGCTTGCCCCCAGCGCGAGAATGACGCTTAAAACGAGGAGGTGGACGGCCTCGCTGCGGTCCTGGGCGATTGGAATCGCGAAGTCGTAGCGCAATGAGGCGACTGCGACCAGGACTGAGAGGACAGCGGTGTAGACGGCCAAGAGCCCGAATGCCGCAGGGTCGTAGAGACGTGCGACCACTGGGGCGCTGATCACGAGCGCTCCCTGTCCAATCGCGGTGGCGCCGCCCATGATCGCGAGGCTTCTGGCGACGCTGCCGGGCGGCACTGTCAACCGGCTTTCGACCTAGAGCTCCGATCGTTCGGCAGACTTCCGAGATACTTGAGTGCGCCGCCCGGCCCCTTCGTCCCGACGGATGTCGGGCCGATAATAGTCCGAGTAGTCGTAGGCATCGCCAAGCTCGCGTTGAGAGACCCGGTTCATCACGGCTCCGACGACGCGGGCGCCTGACATTGCGAGCGCCTCCCGGGCACTGCGAACCGCCCCTCGCCGAGTGCGGCCAGCATGGACCACCATGAGCGTCGCATCAAGGAACGAGCTCAAGATGGTCGCATCCGCGACGGCTAGAAGGGTTGGGCTGTCGAAGATGACCATGTCATGCCCTGTTCGAAGCCGATCGACGACTGCCCGCATCTTGAGTGAGCCGAGCAGGTCACCAGGAGCCGGCGGAACGGGTCCGGTGGTCAGGACTCGCAAGTTCTGCTGTGCGGTCTCATGCGCGATCCCATCGATGCCAGCCCAGTCGTTGCGGATCATCGTTGTGAGGCCACGCGTATTCGGAAGGTCGAACAGCGTGTGCAGGCCTGGCTTACGTAGGTCGGCGTCGACAAGCAGGACCCGACGGCCGGCTTGGGCGAACACAAGAGCCAGATTAGCCGCGGTGACCGTCTTTCCCTCGGCCGGGACCGCGCTCACCACGAGCAGCGTCCGGATTGGTGCTTCGGCAGAGGAAAACTCGAGGTTCGTGCGGACGGTCCGATACGCCTCGGCGGCCTGTGATCGGGGGTACAGGAGGGGAACCAGCCGAGACGCCGACAGCCTGCCTGACCCAACCTTGAATCCCGGAATTCCACCCAGGGCCGGCACGGCCCCAACGGCCTGCAGGTCGTGCGGGTCCTTGACTGTATCGTCAAGATGCTGCGCGATGAAGGCCAGACTTGCGGCTATGAACAGGCCGACTACCGCTGAAAGCATGGCGTTCAGCAAGGGCCGCGGTGAGGTGGGTACCTCCGGGATGACCGCTGGCTGTAGCACGCTGATCTCGTTGGACGCGTTGTTCGATGAGAACGGCAGCAGGCCCGCGAACGTTGAGTGAAGGCTGATGAGCTGAGTCTGCAGGCTTTGGAGCGTATTCTCCTCTTCCGGCGTCAGACGCGACTGCGCCATCAGCCTGGTGATCTGCTCCTGTGTCCCAGTAATCTGAGCTTGGGTCGCCTCCAGTGCTGCGTCCACAAAACCGTCGACATTGGCTTGGCTACCTTGGACGGCAGGCGACTGGGCGATCAGTTCTTGGGCGACAGCATTCGCCAGTGCGGCGGCCTGAGTTGGGTCCGCGGCCTGCGCGGTGATGGTCAGAAGGGTGCTATCCAATGCAGCTTGCGCTTTGACGCGCCTGGAGACTTCGATGGATGGCTCCCCGAGGCCAAGCTGGTCGATGACCCTGTCGAGCAGCGGTCGCGAGGTCGCCACGCTGGCATACGTCGTGGACAGCCGTTGGGACGCCAGAAGTTGCGTGTAGTCGGGATTCACGGCTGACAGCGATTGGCCCACGACCAGCGTCGTCTGCGCCTCGTAGACCCGTGGCTGCTGCTCACTGAACACAAAGGCGGCGCCAGCAGCAAGAGCAGCGCTGGCGATCAGGAGGGGCAACCTTGTGCGGATGACCCCGACGGCGTGACGCAGGTTGTCGGAGGAGTCGCTCACGCTTGCTGCTGGATTGGCCGGCACACTCCCGGTCTGCGATTCCATCATCGCACTATACGCGACCTCGAGCGTGGCCCGTGAGGGAGGGTCTACGGCGCGGGGCATCCGCGTGCACAAGAGTGTGACCCACCGCGTCCGCCTGCCTCAGGGCTGGAATACCACCCCCGTGCTGTCTGTGACGATGCCCGGCATACCGCCCGAGTAAGGCACGACATTGCCGGCGAACGTTAGACCGTCGATGTGCTCAAGCTTGAAGAGTGGCTCCCAGGGATAGGCGTAGGCGGTCCGCGCCACGTTTCCGGTGATGGTGACGTTCTGCCGCCGGGGGAGGTTGATGACGATGCTAAATGTCCCGTCCGTGGTGTTGTCGGTGAACGTGATGCCGTCGACGTAGGTACCGGGATTGCCGTTGCCGGACAGCCAGCTATTCGTCCAAGTGCCCGACGTGGTGTTGCGGATCGTGATACTGCGGCTCACTGTTCCTGAGTCCCAGGGCTCAATATCGAACGTGGAATAACCGGCGCGGTCGAAGCGGGTGCGTTCTACGACGACACTGCTGGCGTCGATGACTGACACGCCATTGCGACCATTAGAGATCACGTGGGAGTCGTGGAACCACACGCCGTTTGCTCCTCCGTTTGCATTGAGGCCATCCCCGAACACGCCAGAGATGGTCACGGCATCCACCTCGATGTCGCCACCACCAAGGATGGTGATGCCAGACGCGAATTCGGGCTGCCCCAAGAGGTAAACACCCGGCTGCGGGCTGTTGCCCACGAGGTTGAAGCCACGGATCGTGATGCCATTGCTGGGCCTGATAGGCAACCCGCCCAGATAGAACAGCGACTCCACCTGTTGCCCCGTCCCGTTGGGACCGCTGCGTAGGGTGGCTCCGTTGCCCACGAACGTGAGGTCGCGACGGTTCTGGATGAGCAGGCCCGCGTCCATGCGATAGGTCGCACCGGCCGGGAACACGATCGTTGCGCCGTCGGGCACCGTGGCGAGGAACGACTGAAGCAAGGCACTCGCATCCGTTGCGCCGGTGGCATCGATCGCAGTCGGCACGGCGATGCATCCCGAGCACGTCGGAGCCGAAGGCGCAGGCATCGGCAATGCAGAGGGCGGTGGAGCCGCGGCCGGCACCGCCGTGGGGGCCGCGGTAGGGGCAGGCGTGACGGTCGGTGCCGCAGTCGAGAGTGCCCCCGTAGGAGCCGAGGTCGACGCAGGGGCGGAGGTCGGCGGCACATCGATCGGGGCGATTGACAGGGTCGCGACCGGGGACGCGGACGACGTGGCGATCAGGGTGGTGGCCGGCGCCTTGAGATTCGCGGCCCCTTCGCCGACGACCGTGATCGAGGTCGAGGCGAGCCGTCCTGTCGTCCAACCGGCAGCTCCTTGCTCGCCGCGTGCGCTTGCAGTAAGCACGTGCCTTCCGAGCGCGGCGCCGGCGGGGAGCCAGAAGCTTGCCTTGAAGGTGCCGTTGCCACGCGTTGAAATCTGCGGCATCCCGACTGTCTTGCCGTCCCACGCAAGGACGACCGGCAGGCGCCTCGGGAAGTTCATTCCGCGAATCACGACGGGCATGCCGGCGCTAATCGAGTCTGGGGTCGCAGTCAGCTGTGGCCCCGCTGCGCTCGCGCCGGCAAGTGGCATGATGAGCGCCGGGATGATAAGCAACATGATCAGTGTTGCAATTCGATCGGCGTAAGGCGAACTGAAACGCGACCGGCGGGCGAGGACCGTCACGCCCCTGATACTATCCCGACGATGTGCTACCCGAATGCTTCTCACGTTGCGCCTCCTAGTAGGCCATGGAGTCGCAACCCAGAAGCACCGGTCACGCTTATTTCGGCGCAACCGGCCCCAACCTTGCAACCCGGCCACCTGTCTCCACAGGCCCGTTGGCTTTGCGGCCCCGCCTCACGGCGGGTGTGCCTTTGTCGAAGTCTGAGGCCCGCGCGCCCCAACATCGATCAGCATGTACGCGTCGGCGGTGCACGGATACCGAGAATATGGTCCGGGGTCGGCCGGGGCCCATCGTCCGTGGGTGTCTCGTCCCGGCACACAGGGAACAGCCACAACCCGCCGCTTCTGGGCTCTCCGGATCACTGCCTCGACGTTCGCTTTCGGAGCGGTGGACCCGATCTGGCACAAGCGCGCCAGATCCGGGGGCCTCATGTGTCGATCAGCACTCACCGGTGGGCGCTGACGCCTGCCTGAGTCGTGTGTGCGCGACTCTCGGAGGGGCGACTAGGATCCGAAGCGGCGAAGGATCGACCCCGTCACGAGACCGAGCGTCAGTCCGGTCAAGTTGTCGAAGACATCGGCGCTTTCGCACGCTCGGGCAAGGGCCGGCACCAGCAGCTGTGTCGACTCGATCACAAACGGCAGTAACCCTGCCGCAAGGATGAAGGCGGCTTTGCGCGTAGTCCTAGGAGCGAGGCCGACGACGACTCCGAGCGGGACGAAGAGCACCACATTGAGGAGCGAGTCATTTTGCGAGACCGCCATGAGCTCGGCAAGAGGCATGAGCGCGACTCTCGATAAGTCGCAAGCTCCGCCGCTCGTAGCACCCGACTCGATGGCCTGTCGGAGTGGGCTGAACGTCGCCGAGACGATCATTCCGAGGCTCACGATGCCGGCCATTGCGAGGGCCCGTGACACCGTGAGCACCGCCGCGACCCGTCTGTTCGCACCCAGACCGACACCGACGGACGCGAGGAGTCCTGGCATGAACCAGGGCACCGTTTCCCAGAAGCTCACCCAGCTCCCATTCTGTCGCGGTGGCGATATTCAGCGGTTAGGAAAGCAGACGCAGTCGCCAGGATACGGCACCAGGGTCGCAAGCCCGCGGACGACGCGACCATGACCAGTTGGTATTCGATATGCATTCCGACTTCTTGATGAATCCGCGAGGGCCGGAGATCCACTGCGAGCGGTGCGGTGTCGTGATCCATGATCGAGCCGACTCGACCGAGTACTGTCTCTCATGCGGGCTCTACGTCTGCGCGGATTGTTGGCGCGCAGCGGTGCTCCGCTGCGCCTCCTGTGCCGCAAGAAGCCAGCGGGCCTCCCAGCGCGGCTATTTGCGTACCCTGCGCCGGTGGGATCGACGCCTGCGCGAGGCGACCCGGGACGCCAGGGTGCTCAAGGCGAGTGCCATAACTCCTAGTCCGTGGTCAGAGTTTCCGGACGAGGACGCCGGATGGGCAGGAGGGATGGCCATGGCACGGCTGCCGCGCGCGCGAGGGAAGCCTCGCGGAGCTTCCCTGCTTCGACGCATCAACCGTCATGCGCTGCGGGCGGGTGCCTCACTCGAATCACAGGGCGTGGAGCTTGTCGGGCTGAAGGAGCCCGGTTGGCGAAGCGATTCGGGCGAGCGGGCGGGAGGAGTGGCCGCGCCGCCAGGCCCGGTTGCCCGCACCGGAAGGACGGGATTCCATCCTCCTTCTTGGGCTTTTATGATGGGCGGGGCCATCCTCATCGGTGCCGTCTCCGCTGCCGTAGTCACGGCGCCGGAATGGATCGGCCGGTTGGCGAGCTTCGGCGAGGCCCTGGTCGCTGAGGGCGTCCTCGTGGGAGCCCCGAGCGCCGCCGACGACGGCGATGCGCCGCAGACAGGCATGGATCCGAGCCAGAGTGTCAGCCCCGCATTGGCTGCTGCCACACCCACCGCATCGCCACATTCCCTACTCTTTGACTTCAACGACGTGCCGATGGGCGGCGGGATCGGGGAGGGGTGGGTTCAGTCGATTGGTCGCGATGAGGCGGTGGAGGTGGCGGCACACCCGACGAGCGTCGACCGCAGCGCCCGGCTGGTGGTGACCGACGGAGCGCCAGTTGCAATATGCCGCTCGGTGAGGCCCACGCTGACGGAGGTTCGCCGGTTCAGCGCCGATATGATTCTCGACCCGGAGGTGCCTGCCACGGGGATCATTGAGCTGAGTGATGCCGCCGGCGACGCGGTGCTGAGGCTGAATCTCGCCAGAGCGCGAACGCGGCTATCGAGCGGCCCCTCGCTCCTGGGTGAGGCTGGCGGCCTTGACCCCGGCCACCGGTACCACATCGACGTCCTCCTCGGTGGCGGGGGTGGGAGTCGATGGCGTATGGCCCAACTCAACGGTCTGCCGGCCCAGGGCGTCGAGGTACCCTTCGAGGCGACGTTGCTCGCTTCGGTGGGCGAGATATGCCTGGGTGCGGAGGGTCCGCGCGGGGCAGCCGTCAACTACGACAATCTGGTGATCACGAATGAGTGAGGACGGGAGGACTTCGCCGATGAAGCTCTTGGGCCTCTGGCATTGATTCTGCGTAATCGCCGCGCCGGCTATGTCCGACCGCCATGAGGTTGGCCCGTCATCGTGTCCTTCCTGCATCGGTCTCCGCGAGGCGTCGAACGCCTGGCGGAGCGGTCGGCGAGTGTCCTGTTCGTGCTCGACAGCCTGTTCAGGGAGCGTTCCTGACGGGTCGGCGGCGCGGGAGTAGACTGGACCGTCACAGCCCATGTCCGCCAGCAAACGGCCGAGCACCTCGAGTCTCCGCCGATACCTCACGTCCCGCCCATACATCGCGGTCGCCGACGTTCGCCGCCGGTTCGGCCTCGATCCGGAGGCGATGAGCGTCGTCTCGCGCAACGGCACGACGGCGTATGTCGGCCTGCCCGAGCGGGAGGCATCCAAGCTCCAGGACCTCTGGCAGCGCGACGAGGTCGGTGTCGAGCTGTCGGTCGAGGTCCGCGCGCCGGTCGTGGTCGGGGTCTTTCCCATGCGGATCGCTCGGTTCCTCGTGGACGCGAGTCGCCGCGGGGAGGGCAACGGGGTGGTTGCCGATCACGCGCATGCGTTGCCTCCGGGCCGGAACGAGCCCATCCCGCGGTGAGGCTGGCGGCTGTGGTTGCCGACCTGATGATGTACAGCCGCATCGAAGCCGTCGCCTCCGCGGCAGGTGCCGGGCTCGTCCGGGTCGACACGCCTGCTGAGCTTCCCCCGCCCGGAGAGCTCGACCTCGTCCTGATCGACTGGTCCGCGCGGCATCCGGATTGGGCCCAGGCGATACGTGGCTGGCTCGGCTCGAACACGAGCGCCCGGGTCATCATGTTCGGCCGCCACACCGATCTGGTCGCCCATCGCGAGGCACGTGCCGCGGGGCTGGGCCCGATGGTTGCGCGCTCCAAGCTCATCTCAGACCTGGCGCGGCTGATCGACTAGTGCACATGGCGCCGCAGTCGGCGCGCGTCATCCGGGACTGGAGTGGCTGGGTGCTTGGCCGGTGAAGTGGCGCCTGAGCGCAGCCGCATTCACTGCAACGTCAAACTCTCGTCGGACTCGCGCTCGGCCGGCTTCTCCCAGCCGCGTCCGCAGATCGGGATCGATTGCCAGCCGGCGGAGCGCTTCGGTCAGTCCTTCGGCGTCGCCCGGTTGGACGAGCAGCCCGGTGCGCCCATCGTCGACGAGCTCGGGGATTCCCGACAGCCGGCTGGCCACGACAGGAATTCCGCCGCTCATCGCTTCCATGAGCACCACCGGTATGCCCTCGCGCTGTCCCGTTCGAGTCGGCACGCTCGGTGCCACGAGGACGTGCGACCGCCCGATGAGTTCGGCGATCTGCGTTCGGGTCATCGCGCCCTCGAGAATGAGCCGATCGCCCAGCCCCGCCGCCGCGATCTGCTCCGTGAGTGCCTGACGGTCGGGGCCATCGCCGACGAAGTGGCAGACAAAGTCCATTCCGGTCCGTGCAAGACGCCGACAGGCCTCGACGAGAAAGGCCTGGCCCTTGACTTCGTGAAGCGTTCCGATGCACATGATTCGAAAGGTGCCGGTCGGGGGCGAAGCGGGAACGAAGTGTTCGGTGTCGACGCCGCAATGGATGACGCTCACCTTGTCCTGCCACGGCTGGCCGCACTCTTCGAGGATCAGTTCGCGGTTGTAGTCGGAAATGGTGACCACCCTTCGGGCCTCTGCGACCTTGGCGCAGAGCATGTGTCGGTCGACATGAAGGTCGCTTCCGTGCGCGGTGAAGCTGAAGGGAATGCCCGTCAGGCGCTGGATGACGAAGCCCGCTAGCGCCGGATGCGTCGCGAAATGGCAATGGACATGCGTCACTCCATCGCGGTCCATCTGGCGAGCTGCGTGCGCCACCTTCGGGAAGACGGCCAGCCCACCAAGAAGGAGATTCCGGCTGCCCCAATTTCCGCGGAGAAGCGCCAGGAGTGCTGCGAGGTACGCTCGAGGACGTCGGCGAAGCCAGTGGATTTGGCTGCGAATGATGGGCAACGACAGGAACGGCGCATAGTGAGCCCGCGCCATCAAGGCCCGCGCCTCGGGTTGAATGACGGACTCTCTCTGGCGCAGGAGCGGATAGAGGTCGACGACGACGCCGAGCCGCTCGATGGCAAGCAGCTCGTAGAGGATGAACGTCTCGGTCAGCTTCGGGAACCGAGAGACGATGTACGCCACCCTCGTCCGGCCTTTCTCGGATTGATCGGGATCGGCCGCGGTCGTCCGTTCACGCGCGAGGGCCTCGTTCACGAGTACCCATCCGGATGGGTCGAATGCCAGCGCCAGGCGCTCTCCACGATCTCCTCCAGCCCACGGCGGGGCTGCCACCCGAGATGCTCGCTGGCGCGCGCGCCGTGGGCCCAGATCGCTGGCGGATCGCCCTCCCGACGTGGCGCCTCGATCACCGGGACCCGGCGCCCCGCCGCCCGTTCGGTCTGCGCGATGACGTCCCGAACGGATGCGCCCTGGCCGCTTCCGAGGTTGATGGTCTGGGAAGAGCCTCCCGCGGCCAGGTAGTCCACGGCTCGAAGATGGGCATCCGCGAGGTCGAGGACGTGCACGTAGTCGCGGATCGCCGTTCCATCGTGTGTCGGATAGTCGGTCCCAAAGATCCGCACCGGTGCACCGCGACCGAGCGCAGCTTTCATCACCACCGGCACCAGGTTGGGCGCCTGGGTCCAGTCCTCGCCCAGGTCCGCCTCATCCGCCGCTCCGGCGGCGTTGAAATATCGGAGGCTGACCGATCGCAGAGCATGAGGCCGATCGATCCAGCGCAACATGCGCTCGACCATGAGCTTGCTCTCCCCGTACGGAGTCTCCGGCTGTTCCGGCAGCTCTTCCGTCACGGGAAGACTGCTCGGGGTGCCGTAGACGGCGCACGTTGAGGAGAAGACGAAGTGATGTACGTCGGCTCGCAGGCAGGCTTCGACCAGCGCCAACGATCCGGCCACGTTGGTGCGAAAGTAGTCTGCCGGACGTCGTAACGACTCCTCGACCGACTTCCGGGCCGCCAGGTGGATCACCGCGTCGATCTGGTGCTCACTGAACAGGGCGTCCAGTGCGGCGCGATCGGCGATGTCGCCGATGATGAGGGTGGCACCTTCGACGGCCCGGGCATTTCCGTGCTCGAGATTGTCCAGCACGATCACGTCATCGCCTCGTCGAAGCAGCTGTCGGACTGTATGGGCGCCGATGTAGCCGGCCCCTCCGGTGACCAGGATACTCACGGGTCTTCCTTTCTGAGTGGCACCTGGTCCGATCCAGACGATCCTGAGGCGTTGCGAGAAGGTAGGCCAACGGGGCCATCGAACGCTATCGGCGGCGGAGCCTGGCGCGGTCAGCCCACGCGGACGGCCGCAGCCGGTAGAGCGTGACCGTCGAAATGATACCGAGAGACGAAACTACCAGCCCGCCGACCCCAACGGCCAGGACGACCTGCGTGCAGCCGGAAGTTCCATCCGTCGCGCAGTCCTCCCCGCTGAGGCCAGCGAGGATCACGATCAGCTGGCCCAGGATGACGACGACCGCTCCGCCCAGGATGCCGAGCCTGCGCGGCCGCCGGCCCCGGAAGAAGAGGAGGCCGCCGATCGCCCCCAGGACGGTCCCGGCGGCTATCGCCACGTAGGCCACCAGCCTCTCGACCTCGCCGGACGGTCGCAGGATCGGGCCCAGCCCGAGGACGATGGCGCCCAGGCCGATCATCGCGTAGAGGAAGGCGATCACGAGTACGCGGCCCGGAATCATGAGTCTCGCGTCCGGACCGATGGCCACGCGCTATCCCTCGGCCCGTGTCGTGAGGGTCCCTGAGCGGTGCGTGGGGGTCATGGCAGGCTCTGCGTCCAATAACGCGCGCTGATCACGGCTGAGGACCCAGATCGCAGCGTTGGCAAGCGCCAGCAGGAACCAGAAGTAGCGCATGTAGGCAAGATGCAGGAACACGCCTGTCACGAGGTACGCCAGTAGCGACAGTGCGAACGCCGTCGCGAGATCGGAGCGGAGTCGGTCGCGGCTGACCCACCACCGGCGCAGCTGTATGAGCCGCCAGAGCGTTGTGCCGACGGCAGCCGTGATGGCGACCAGCCCGACGATTCCGAGCTCGGCGGCGATCGCGAGGTAAAGGTTGTGGGCAGGAGCCTGGGCACCGCTGGCGAAGGTGTTGAGACCGGTCTCGTTGGCGTATCGAGTTGAGTACGTGGTCTCGAACAACCCCGGGCCCACCCCCAGGACCGGGTGGTCGAGGAAGACGTTCCACGCAGCGAGGTTGACCGTCGCGCGGAACCGCAGGCTGCCGTCGCTCGTACCGCCCTCGGCTGAGAAGGCATCCTCCACGGCGGCCAGGGACACGATTCGACCCACGAGCACCGGCCCGGCCGTCACTGCGCCGGCTCCGATCAGGACCCCGATGAGGACCAGCTGCTTGCCGCGGGCGTAGCCGAGCAACAGCATCATCCCGGCAATGACCACCAGCCCGATCAACGCGCCCCGCGAATAGGTCAGCGTCATTCCGGCGAGGATTGCCGCGCCCGCAGCCAGCGCGGCGCCTCCCATCCAGCCCCACCCGTGCCGCCGGAACTGGTACACGGCGAGCGGCAAGAGGACGAGCAGGATCTGGGCGTAGCGATTCTGCTCGCCGATCGGTCCACTGAGCCGCGGCTGTCTGATCTCGCCGATCGCGCTCTCCGACACGACAATCCCACGCGAGGTGATCTGGGCGAAGCCGCCGAAGTTTTGACCGTACGACTGAGTGACCTCTTGAATGACCGAAAGGCCGGCCATCACGGCGCCCGCGAACAAGATGGCCCAGATGACCCGGTCCAGGGTCTTCCCCGACCGGATGGCGCTTGTGACGAGCAGGTACAGGATCACACCCTCGCCCGCGAATGTGGCGAGCCAGTCGACTGCCGGTTCGAGCGTGACCGCCAGGAGAGCGGAGAGAATCGCGGCTGCAGTGAACGCCAACATCGGCAGGAGCGCGGGCGTTCGTGTCAAGAGTGCCTTCTCCCGGCGCCAGAAGCTGACGATCGGGATGGCCAGCAGCAGGACGAATCCGGCGGCGATCTCGAACGGGACTCCGTGAAACGCGACGGAGATGTCCGGAGCGTTGACGTAGAGGGCGAACGCGAAAACGATCGTCGCGACCTCCGGCCGGATCATCATGGCGGCTCCACCGATCGCGACCAGCACCGCGGCCAACGGCACGGGCGATTGCAGAAGGCCGACGCTTGCGCCGATGGCGCTCGCGCTCATCACGGCGATGAGGAAGATCAGGAGGCCCCCCACGATCGGGTGCCGTGCCCCTGCAACGCGGATCACGGCGTTCGATCCTGTTTCCACAGGGCGATGCGATGCCCGCGCAGGATGTTCCAGACGGCAACAAGCTGCGCCGCGTAGACCATGCAGAAGTACGCCGGCAGGGCGACGAGTCGGTGGCGCCCGAATTTCGACTCGCCAGCGACCAGCCCGAAGGCTGCTGTGGCATAGAAACAAATTTGGGCAATGGCACTGGCGCGGTAGATCCAGCCCTGGCGCCACAGGAGCCCGCTGCTCAAGCCGATGACCAGGACCGGGAACGCCATCAGCCGTCGGAGGGGCTTATGTGAAAGGAGCTCGACCGAATAGAACCCGTGACGCAGGGGATTGAGCAACGCACGCACGTGGAACTCCGATCGGAGCATCCTGGTTCCGATCCGCACCTTGCGTCGGAACTCGGCTCCCGAGGAGGGCGCCACCGGCTCGTATGCGACAGCATCGGGCGTGAACACCAGGCGATATCCCTGTTCGATGACGCCGACCGACGTGACGAAGTCGTCGCTCACCCCCTCGGGGACTGGCCGGAACAGCGAACGGCGTATGGAATAGATCGCCCCCGTGGCCTGGACAACGCTCCCAGCTGCACTCTCCCAGCGCTTGAGCATGCGGTCGTAGCCCCAATAGCTGCGCTCACCGCCCTCTCCCGGCTCCTGCACGTCGGCGTATTGTTGGTCTCCCGCGACACCGCCAACATCCGGATCGGCGAACGGTCGCACCAGGGCACGGATCGAGCGGGGCGCGTACATGCTGTTGGCATCGGAGAAGATCAGGATCTCCCCCCGCGCGCGGGCCACGGCCGAGTTGAGCGCGTGCGCCTTCCCACGGCGGGGCAATGAGAGGAGGCTGATGCGAGAGTCGCGATACGACGCGACGATCTCGTCTGTGCCGTCATCCGAGCCGTCGGACGCGACGATCACGTCGAGGCTGTCCATCGGATAGTCCAGCGACACGAGATTATCGAGGCGCTGCCGGATGATGGACGCCTCGTTGTGAGCGGCGATCACGACGGTCACCGACGGCTGGATCTCGGCTGACACGTGCGGGCGCGGGAACAGCCTGGCGCGCACCCACAACAGCACCGGAAAGCCGGCGTAGGCGTACCCCATCACGACGATGGAACTCCAGAAGCCGCGCAACCCGATGGCGGCCCAAGCTGATCTGGACGTCTCGATCGCTCCGTCTCCTTGCGCGCGGTGCCAGGGTGGGAGGGTAGCGGGCTCAAGGGCCTTTGTCGCGACCGCCGCGCGGGTCAGGCGAACAGGTCCGGGTCGCGCTCCTTCCAGTGCTCGAGGGCGACCTCGAACGGATACCGGAACTCGAACCCCGCATCGATCAGATACTGGGGCTTGAGATTCGTCGGAAAGGCCACCTTGCGGACGCGGACGGGATGCACCGGCGTGCGACGGCCGAGGCGGCCGCTCACGTAGCTCATCACCTGGGCCAACATGAGCAACGGCCGCTGCGGAAGGCGGACGATCCGTGCCTTCTTGCCGGTGACCGTCATGATCGCGGCCACCATGCCCCGCAGCGGCAGGCAGTTCTCTTCAGCGTAGTGGTAGACGATGTGGCGCTCCGGTCGCTGGAGAACGAACCGGATGCTGTCCATGAGGCCATATACGTACCCGTATGCCTTGATGATCGACGGATCACCCGGGAACACGAAGTAGCCTCGCTTCACGGCCCTCACCATGCGCGGGACATTCTCGCGATCCCCCGGCCCGAATATCACCGCCGGCCTGCAGACGATCAAGCGCCGATGGGGATCGGCGGCAAACCACGTTTCATGGATCTTCTCCGCCACGAGCTTGCTGATTCCGTATGGCGTCTCGGGATACTGTGAAGCGGCCTCCGGCGTTGGATCCTCCATGCGCCCGAACGTCGACATCGAGCTCGTGAAGAAGAGATTGCGAATGCCCGTCTCGGCGGCGTACGCCGTTACCGTTTCGGCGCCCCCAACGTTCGTGTCAAAGTACTCGCGCCGCTCCGACCCTGGCTCCCGGGCCAGCGCCGCCAGATGGAAGATCCAGCTGCGGTCACCGTCGACGCCCTCGACGCGTTCGGCGATCGGCTGCCGGACGTCGACGCGACGGAACGTCACGCGGTGGGAACCGAAGTCGCGCTCGACGAGGTCGAAGTTGATGATCTCCTCGAACCCGCCGGAGCCCAGCAGCTCGCTGATCAGAAAGCCGCCGATATAGCCGGAACCCCCGGTCACGATCGCGATACGCCGGTCACCCATCCCGTCGGAGGATCTCGTTCGCCTCGTTGCTCGCGGTCCACGCGATGCGCGGGGCCTTCTCGATCTGCGACCGAGTCAGATCGACGTGAACGGTGCGTGAGCCTGGCTCGATCCGATCGATGACGCTCAATGGAAGCATCACCAACCGCTCCGCACCGCCGCCGACGCCCTCGATCGTGAGATGGTGCTCGCTCGCTTCGGTGGTAGTGCGCTGGAGCGTCCCGACGCGGCCGTCGAGCGCCTCGACCGCGAAGCCGCCGAACTCATCAGCGAGCGTGTCCCGCCCGTACCGATCCCTGCGTCGTCTGTGGCCGTCCATCGTGGTCCCCACGCTTGTGCGTACCCAGCGTGGGCAGCGTCCTGACAATGGTACTCCGACCGCTCGGCGAACGAGGTCGTGGCTCGTAACGTTGCCCGATTGCAACGCGTTAAGGACCGTCAAGGCTAGCGAAACGTCGTCAGAGGTACTACTCTCCGTAGGTACTTATCGATCAGTCCTCCCTCGGTCGCCCACCGAATCCCCGGGACCGCCGCCGTGCGCTGGACGTGGCTATTGTTGCCATAGGGGGCTACGACGTTGCGCGTTTCTGTTGTTGGGCTCGGGTATGTGGGGCTCGTCACGTCGGCGGGTTTGGCAGAGTGGGGTCACGACGTCGTCGGCGTCGAGGCCTCAGAAGCCCGTCTTAGCTTGCTGAGGGAGGGTCGCCTTCCATTCTTTGAGCCGGGGCTCGACGAGCTCGTCGGCCGCCACGGCGGCACCGGGCGGCTTCGATTCGCTTCGCCGGCGGAGGTGGAGGAGGAGATCAACGCTTCCGAGATCGTGTTCATCGCCGTCGGTACGCACGACGGCAATGGGGGCTGGCAGACCGATACGGCGTGTGCTGCCCTTGAGTCGATCGTGCCCCACATGGCCGACGATGCGACTCTGGTGATTCGGTCGACACTGCCGCCGGAGTTCGTCGATACGCTTGCCGGTATCGTTCGTGAACATCGTCGCGACCATGGCAGGGGCGCGATCCCGGTGCTGCTCAACCCGGAATTCACGCGTGAGGCTCGGGCCATCCAGGACTTCATGCATCCCGATCGGATCGTGCTCGGCGTCATCGATGACCCGGAGCAGATCGGAGTCGAGCGGACGCAGCGCCTGTACGAACAAGCCGAGGCGCCGATCGTCGTCCTTCGCGGGCTTGACGCCGCGTTTTCGAAGCTGGGCGCCAACCTCTTTCTGGCGACGAAGATCAGCTTCGCCAACGAGCTCGCCGCGCTCTGTGACGCCTATGGAGCGCAGGTCGACCAGGTGGTAAGCGCCATGGCTTATGACACGCGCATCGGCGGTGCGTTCCTGAGGCCAGGCGTTGGCTTCGGTGGTTCGTGCCTCCCGCACCAGGTGACCATGACGGTGAAGGCGGCCATGGAGAACGGCGTTCCAACGCCCCTGCTCGAGGCGGTCGATCACATCAACCATCGCCAGCGCGATCAGTTCGTGGAGCTGATCACCGAATCCGTGACCGACATCGAAGGCGCCAAGGTGGCCCTGCTCGGCCTCACCTTCAAGCCGCACACAGACGACCTTCGCGACGCCCCGTCCCTGACCATTGCGGACGCGTTGCTGAAGCGGGGTGCGCGAGTGGTGGCCTATGACCCGATGGCTGACGTCCCCGAGCGTGCCGCCGAACTGGTACCGGGCCTGGAAGTCGCGGCTTCGGTGAGTGATGCCATCGCCGACGCCGACGCGATCGGGCTCATCACCGAGTGGCCGGAATTCAGCGAGATCGACTGGACGAGCGCACGCGGTTCCGTGCGGGGCGCGGCCATCGTCGACGGCCGTAACGCACTCTCCCCGGACCGCGTTGCTGAGGCCGGCTTCAGCTATCGCGGCTTCGGTCGAGGGTATGCACCAGCGTCCGAGGCCGGCGTCCTGCAACCGGAGAATGGCCGGACGCCGATCGCGATTCAGCCCGATGTCGGTGCGGTGTCGCTGCCCGCCACGGCAATTCCCGCCCAATCCATGAGATTGGCGGAGCGCGTCGGCCGATCCGACTGACTGTGACGAACCTCGTTGCCGGTGGCGCCGGACTGCTGGGCAGCCACCTCGTCGACCTCCTTCTCGATCGCGGCGAGGAGGTCGTCGTCATCGATAACCTGCTCACGGGCCGCATGGAGAATCTCAGCCACCGAGCCGATCATCCAGGCCTGACCTTCGTGCGTGCGGATCTCCTCGAGCCGCTCGTGCCCGAGATCACCGATCGATCGTTCGATCGGGTGTATCACCTTGCCAGCCCGGCAAGCCCGATGCATTACGCGGCGTACCCGATCGAGACGCTGCTCGTCAATTCGGCCGGTACGCGGACGCTGCTCGACCTCGCACGTAAGAACGGTGCGCGGTTCGTGCTGGCCTCGACCTCCGAGGTCTACGGCGACCCGGCCGTTCATCCGCAGGTTGAAACCTACTGGGGAAACGTGAATCCCAACGGACCGCGGTCGTGCTATGACGAGGGCAAGCGATTTGGCGAGGCCATGAGCATGGCGCATCGCCGGACGCACGGGACCGACGTCCGAATCGCCCGTATCTTCAACACCTACGGTCCGCGATCGGATCCCGACGACGGACGCGTCGTTCCTGCATTCTGCGTTCAGGCCCTGAATGGAGAGCCATTGACGGTGTTCGGGGACGGCAGTCGAACCCGGTCGTTCTGCTACGTCACCGACCTCGTGGATGGCCTGGCGCGCCTGATGTCCGTGGACGAACCGCGGGAGCGGGTCATGAACATCGGAAACCCATCGGAAGTGACCATCGGGGAGCTCGCTCGCGTCGTCATCGACGTGACGGGCAGTGCCTCGACGATCACGCATCACCAGGTGCCGGTTGACGACCCGATCCGTCGGTGCCCCGACATCACGATCGCACGCCGTGAGCTCGGCTGGGAGCCCACCACGCCGCTGCGCGAAGGACTCATCCGAACGCTGCGGTACTTTCGCGCGACGCAGGGACCGGGCAACCCGGCTGCATCCCGGGTAGAGCTGGCGTCATGATTCGAGGGACCGGCATCATCCGCTGGGTTGCCGCGCTGACTGTCGTCGGTGCTGCTGCCTACCTGGCTGGATCCGGAGGGATCGCTCCGGCACTTGCTGTCCTGGTCGGATCGGCAGGAGGCCTGCTTGCGGCACTGATCTGGCTCCTGACGGCCACACCTCTCGCACCGGCGGCCGGGCGCGACGGTCTCCGTGGACGGCTGACGGTGGAGCTCGACCGCTGCCGCCGTCGGGGTCACCACCTTGCGCTCGTCCGGCTGACCCTGTCGGCGGACCCGTCGGCCCGCGTGCGCCTGCCGGCCTTCATCAGGCAGATGGATCATCTCGCCATCGCGGACGAACATGCGTACCTGCTGCTGCCAGAGGCATCGCGATCCGAAGCGGAGCTGCTGGTCGGTCGGATTGGGGAAGCGGTTCCGGCCGCCTTCGCCGACAGCACCCCGCTTATCGCGGTCTTTCCCGAGGACGGCCTCACGGAACGAGCATTGCTGGCGGCAGTGGACGGACACCCGTACTTCGCGGAACCGTTGGGCATCGCGGGCTTGCGCGACCTCGGCTCGGCAGATGCGGATGGCGCCGATGACACGGCGTCTGAACGACAGGCGGCTGGTTGAGCCTTCCTGCCTACCAGCGGGTAAAGCGAGCGTTTGACCTTACGATCGTTCTGATCGCGATGCCGCTCATCCTGGTCGTCCTGGGGCTGTGCGCCCTCGCGATCCGCCTCGACTCTCCCGGCCCCGTCCTGTTTCAGCAGCCGCGCACCGGGCGAGATGGGCTCCGCTTCCGCATGTACAAGTTCCGCACGATGGTTCCCAACGCCGCCGAGCTCGAGGACTCATTGCGTCACCTCAGCATCCTCCCACCGCCCGCGTTCAAGATCATCGACGATCCACGCATCACCAGGGTCGGGCGCTTCCTCCGGAAGTCCAGCCTTGATGAGCTGCCACAGCTCATCAACGTAATGCGCGGAGACATGAGCCTCGTCGGTCCTCGCCCGACGCCGTGGCCAGTCGCTCAATACGAGCTCTGGCAGACGGCTCGGCTCGAGGTCCCGCCCGGCATCACCGGGCTCTGGCAGGTCGAGGGCCGCAACACCACTGACTTCAGCGGCTGGCTCCGTCTCGAGATGCGCTACATGCAGCGGCTCTCGCTGTGGCAGGACCTCGTGATACTGGGGAGGACAGCCGGGGCCGTCATTCGCGGGACGGGGGAGTAGGGCCCCGAGGGACCTACTACCTCACCGGACGTTCCCAGGCCCGACGACCTGGCTGCACAGGGTCGGGCTTTCATAGTCATTGCACAACGAGGCTGCGGCGTAGACATTGTTCCGGATGATGTTGCCGCTGCCGCGGAGATCCCAGAGGCGAATCGCCCAGCCATCCCTGGCTCCGCCGAAGACATTGCCTTCGACGACATTGTTGTTCGCGGCATTCCCCAGGAGCAGGTTTGCCCGGTTGGCATTGGTCAGCGTGTTGCCACGGAACACGACGTTGTCAGTTCCATCCGTCCCGAGGCTGGAACCACTCAGCTTCACGTTGTAGCCCTTCGGCGCGTTGTTGAAGACATTCCCCTGGATCAACCCGTTGCTGCCGTTCGGAGCATTGACATAGAGGTTATGGCTGCGATTGCCATCGGCCTCGCCGCCAAGGGTGTCGTGAAACGCGCTGCCACTGATGGTCCAGGACTGCGGCGAGCCCGCGACCAGCAGGTTTGCGAACGACTGCGCTCCCCACATTTCCACTCCCTGCAGAAGCCACCCGGTGCCTCCGTTGATCTTCACCATGTGCTCGTCGTACGCCCCACCGTTCCAGGTGAAGCCGATGCCACTGATGGTCCAGTAGTCGAGGCCGCTGAACCGCACCAGGCCGGCAATGACCGCCCGCTCGCCGGGATAGGACGTCAGCGTGATGCGCGCCGAGGCAGTGCCGTTCGGTGGGTCGACCGTGATGTGCTGGGCATAGGTACCGCCTCGCAGGCAGATGGTCTGCCCGGGCCTGGCGTTCTGGAGTGCCGCGGTGACGCTCCCGCCGGCCGCGACGACCGTGCTGCAGGAACCGGTCGACGGCGCCGGCGGCGCCGGCGGGGCTGGCGGTGGTGCGGGCGGAGCCGGAGCGGGCGTTGCCGGGGCAGGCGCAGCAGCGGTGGGCGCCGTGGGCTGCGCCGCGGGCGCCGAGGTCTGGATTGGTGCTTGGGAGGCCGATGAAGCGGGAGCCGGCCGGGCCGACATGTCCGGCGATGGGCGCGGTGCCGCCGAGCCGGATGGCGCGGGTGTCGAGCCGCCGCCGACTGAGGCCGGCGAGGGGTATGGGCTGCCAGGCGCGGGCGTTAGCCCCAAGCCTGCAGTCGGCGTGGGCCTGGCAGTTCCTGACGCGCGGGGTGCGGGCTTGGGAATGACGGACACGGTTGCCGTCGCTTCGACCTTCGCGGCCTTCCTGGCGCTGCGTGTCGACTGATAGGTAGTGGCGAGCACGTGGGGCCCAATCGAGGTGGGCTCGGGAACGGTCACCGTCACGTTGGCGCGGCCCGTTCCATCGACTGTCATGGGCGGCAGATTGATCGGCTTGCCATCCCACAGGAGCCGGACCTGGGCGCCGGGCCGGTGGGCCAGGACGCTCACCTGCATCTCGTGCCCGGGCACCGCGTCCCCTTCCACGACAACTGATGGGCCCGCGGCGCGGGCGATGCTGCCGACAATGAGGATCGCCGGAACGAGGAGAAGGATGGGGATGGTGGCGAACCAGTCAACGGTGCGGTCGCGGATGGTCGTTATCGGGCGGGTGGAGACTGCGACCGGCGAGGGGGATGATCCCCGAAGGCTGATCGGCAGCGACTTCTGACGCATAGAGAATCCTCGAATCTACGAATCCTCGAATGGGGTCTGGGACGTCTGCGCGGCGCCCGGCAAGGAAATGGATGTCGAACCTATTGGCGGTGGGCTTCGATGTCACTGACCAATAGGTCCGGAGGCACGGGCCGGCAGATGCAGCTGCGACGTGCTTGGCCGATTCCCCGCGCTCGGGGTCACACGAAAGTCCCGTCAACGGGATGGAGATCGCTGGTTACATCGGGTGGCGTGCGGTAGACTCTGGTGGCGACGGCGCCTGTGCACTGAGCCCCCTCGACGTCCGAGGCGGTAGCACCCGAGTTGCGACTGTCGTGATGCCGCCAACTACCCATGACTGATCCACGAGTGCCCAGGCCAACTACTCGGCGGTCGAACGCGGCCGGCGACGCGGCGCTGCCGCTTCGTGCCCGCGGCCTTCGGATTCGCCAAGGGCTGACCGTCGCCGCGGTGGTTCTCGCCGCGGTCCTGTTCGCGGGGTCGGCCACGGCCGATCGCACGGAACCGCCGTCGCGGGGCAACATGCTCGACAAGGCGGCTGGGATCCCGGCGACCGCGGCCGAGCCAGGCGATACCGATCCGGAGCCGAGGTCGAGGGTCCTGGGTACGGGTCCGATCACCAAGCCACCTGCGTCGGCGGAGTCCGGGCCTACCCCGGTGTTGCCAACCCCAGCGCCTGTGACGGCGGCGCCCCCGTCCGCCGCACCGGTCGCCGAACTGCCGACCCCGATGCCCACGGCCGTGCCGGCGCCTCCTCCGCCAGCAATCGCGGGTGGCAGCCAGGGAACGCTCTACGTGTCACCGGCTGGCAACGACTCCCATCCCGGAACGGTCGATCGACCGTTTAGGAGCGTTGGCCACGGCCTCGCACAGGTCGGTCCGGGCCAGTTGCTCTATCTTCGCGGCGGGACCTACGTTGAGAACGTCCAGGCTGACCTTTCGGCCGGCAGGGCTGACGCGCCAATTGTGGTGTCGGCATACCCCGGCGAATGGCCCGTCATTCAGGGCCTCGTCGCCATCCAGGATCCACGCTATGTGACCCTCAACGGGTTCAACGTCACCTGGAACTCGGGTGGCTACGACGAGCACATGTTCAAGATCAACGGCGGCACCGATTGGGTGCTTCAGAACTCGGAAATCTGGGGTGCGCGGTCGTTCGCCAACTTGTTGGTGACCGGCGCTCCGCAGCGCTGGGTGATTCGCGGAAACATGATCCACGACACCATCGGTGGTGAGTCGGATGTCAATCGCAGCCACAATCTGTACGCCAACACGGGCCTGGACGCCACGGGTGGACTGATCGAGAGAAACCTGTTCTTCAACGCCACGCATGGCACGAATCTGAAGCTCGCCGGGCCGGGCGGCAGCGACAGCGGTGCCGCGAATATCCTGGTCCGATACAACACTCTGTACAACGCCACCCAGCCGATGCTCATCGGGGACGGTAGCCGGAACCTGACCATTGAGCGCAACATCATCGGCGGCTCCGCACGGGGCAACCTCGTGCGGCTCTACCAGCTGACGGGCGGCGGCATCGTCGTCCGCGACAACGTCGGGTTCGCCGGGTCCAGCTGGTGCGATGACTACGACAGCACGGTTGTCTGCGGCACGGTGAATGGCGCGAACGTCTTTCCGTGGGACCCGCGCTTCGACTCTCTGGTGGGTGGGGGGTTCCATCCGCAGGATGGCACGGCGGCCGCGTACGGCCGCTACGCGCGATAGCTGCCGCCTGCTGCGGCGAGGCTCACTCGCCTAGCCGGGACGCGAGAACGTCGTCGAACTGGAGTGACGCGAGGCTCTCCTCCGAAACCTCGACGCAGACCCGGTCGATCTCCGTGGACTCCGCGGGCAGCCACGCGGCGGACGAGACCGTCAGCACCGGAGTGCCGCTTGCGAGATCCGAGAGCTCCCACCCATAGGTGCGCGCTTCGATATCGATCGTTACGCTGGATCGGTACCATGCTCCCGGCACGTGGACGCCAAGCACCGTGAACTTCTGAGCGGCATCGAAGTAGTCCGCAGCTCCGCCCGGCGCCAGCCGAACAGAGACTAGCTCACGCCCGGCACCGCGGATTGACGCAACTTCGACCGACGAGCCGACCGAGCCGGTAAGGCGAACGCTCATCTCGATCGCGAGCGTTCCGGCCCCAGAGCGCGGCACCGTCTTGCACGCACGGGCCTCCGTTGATCCTGCCGGTGCGCTCAGCACCGCGCTGACGGGACTCTCAGCGCCGTCAGCCGCAGTGGTCAGCGTCCCGGCCTCGCTCAGCGTCCACCCATTGCCCGGCGGCTCGCCGGGCTGGACGGTATCGAACCGATCATCGAAGAATGCCACCATCCCAGGCCCGGCGAGCTGAGGTGCCGACGGTCCGGTACCGGGGTCGGGTCCTCCGAGCGCCATGCTGCCGTGGACGTAGTTCTGGGTATCCGGGTCGGATGCCAGGACGACGAGCCCGGATGCCGCATCGACCGCCTGCTTCGTGGAGGTCGGTGCGGTCGTGGTTGCGTGTTCCGAGCTCTTGATGAAGACGTCGCCGATCCCCTCCGCGAACTCCAGGGCCTCCAGGCTTGCGGTCTTGCGGTACACCGTGCCTCCGAAGGCGTCGGCGGCGAAGACGTGAACGTGAGCTGAGCCTTCGTCGATGAGCATGATCGGTCGCGTGTGGCGGTCCTCCACGCGGGACACGGTATGCTGACTCCAGCTACCGTCGGGCTCCATCGCGAGCAGCACCGTGCCCTGGGAGTCGGGCTGGCGATCCTCGAGATCGTTGAAGCTCGTCTTGATGATCGCGAGGATGCGGCCCCCCCCGTCGACCTTCATGTTGACGTGGTCGTCTGCGGCGGACGTACCCTCGAAGACGCGCCGACTTGCCGCCCAGTCGCCGGGCTCCGCCCCGTCCGCACGGCTGGCGAAGTAGAAGGCTCCCTCCCCCTGGTTGCTCCACATCGCGCCGATGCGCGAGGCGTACGACACCACGGCCACGGATTCAGTTTCGCTGACGGGGGTCGTCTCAGCCGGAAGGGCTGCGGGACGCGTCCACGTTCGGTCGTCGCCCACGCTGTGCGCGACCTGGATGCTGTCGCCGCTCTGGAACACGGTCCACAGTCGGCCTGTCGAGTCCTTGGCGAGCGTCGCCGACCGCACCCCTCCGGTCGTCAGCGCGATCGGGTAGCCGGGGTCCATCGCATATCCCGATCCCTCCTCGAGCGGCGAGAAGCGTGCAAGTCGCAGCGCGCCCGTCGAGCTTGTCGGGTCATCCCCAGCCGAAACGACGTACACGTGAGCCCCATCCCAGAGGACGTCGGCGTCGGCCCCCGGCCGCTCGTCCACGAAGGTCCCTGTGTCCTGCCAAGTCTGGCTGGCCCAGTCGAGCCGATGAAGCGTCCACGCGCCGGCCGGGCCGAGCATCACACCCCACCACTGACCGCCGACATGCCACAGCTTGCTCTGTGCCTTGTCAGCCGTCGGTGTCGCGTATTGTCCAGGGAATGCCGGGCCGACATACGACATTCCCGCGCCAGCGGCCGGCCCGAACCGTGGGCTGCCGGCCGTCGGTCCGCCCTGGGGGTCTGTCGGCGCGACGGACGATGTCGGCGCCTGCCGGCTCGTCGCGAGGAACGTTGCAGCCACTCCCAGGATGGCGCCAATCACGATGACGGCCACGGTCGTACGAAGCAGGACGGCGGAGCGCATCAACCTGGGACATTCACAGGATCAGGTCCGGCGGTCGGTTTCGACCTCTCGGCCCGCGGGTGCTGCCTGGGTCGCGATCACCGATCCGCGCCTGGCATCGCGGACCGAGGACCGTGCGGGGCGGGCGCTTCGCCGGCCGGTAGCTGACCCACGCGAGAACGGTCTCCATCCGCGTTCCAGCAGGGCCACCCCCCCGATGTTCGTCCCCGTCAGCTGGAGGGTCTCGATGGCATACCGAAGGTGGTCGCGCTTGGTTGCGTCGCGCTGCGCCACGAGGACGACGATGTCGGCGATTCGTGCCCAGACCACGGTGCTTGCCGACCGGTGCACCGGCCCCGCGCTGATCACGACCATCTTGCCGCGCTTCTGCAGCTCCGTGACGACCCTCGACGCGGCCGCCCGATCCACCAGCTCGAGCGGTAGCCTTCCGCGAGGCAGCACTGCCAGGGTGTCGCTGTAGTGGAACAGCGCCGCCTGAACCAACGACGATGTGGCCCCGGCCGAATTGGAGAGGAGCTCGCTCAGCCCAACCTCGTCCGAGACACCGAACAGGCGGGTCGCCTCGCCATCAGCGTCGTCAGCGTCGAGGAGGACCGTCTGACCCAGGCTCCGGCCCCAGATCGCCGCCATGTTGGCGGCGAGCTCCCCGACACCGTCGCCGTGCTCGGACCCGATGATCAGGATGACCGATGGTCGTTCAGGAGACGCCAGTCCGACCTTGCCCGTCAGGAGCCGCGCTGAGAGTGACGCCTCCGATCCAGGCTGCGCATCGACGACCAGCGGATCGGCCGCTGTCGGGCGGAACCTGCCCCGCAACAGCACCGACCCCAGGAACGGGGCGCCACTGAGCTCGGTCAGTTCGAAGCGGCTGTTGACGGTATTGCTGAAACGCTCCACGAGCAGCGCCAGGACGAGGGCCGCGGCAAGCCCTCCGGCTGCGGACAGGCCGGTGAGGAGCGGGACGTTCGGGGCGACCGGCTCAATCGGCGGCTGCGCCGCGTCGATGAGCCTCAGGGAGCCCGCTGGGCTAACCGCAGGCCCCAGGGCGTCAATCAGGTCATCGCCGAGCGCAGTGGCCAGCTGGGCGGCGATGGTCGGATCGGTGTGGGCGACTTCGATCGTGAGCAGGCGTGTAATCGGGTTCGCCACTGCACGAACGTCGTCACGAAGGTCGGCCAGCGTCGTCTGGAGGCCGAATTCGTCGATGACCGTGGTGAGCGCCTCGTCGTTGTGCACGAGCTCGGCATAGGTTTCGACGAGAAGCGCCGAGGCCCGCAACGTATCGAGCTCGGCGTTGACCGGACCGACCAGCATCCGCGTCTCGGCCTCGTACGTCGGCGGCACCGTCTGCACCGCCAGAAAGCCAGTGACGCTGGCCGCGATCATGGCCGAGACGACCGTCCACCACCATCGCCTGGCGAGGGCAAGGTAGATCCTGGCGTTCATGCCGTTTGCCGCGGCTCAAGGCCGTTTCGCCGCGCGGCGGACGTGCGCATTGTCGGTGCGAGCAGTTGAGCCCGGATGAGCGGAAGGGTCGATCGCTGCCCGATGTTGATGCGTCGCATTCGAAGCCAGTCTACGTCGCCAAGGCTGTTGGACCCACGGCGGGTGGTGAAAGCGACACGATATCCCGCTGCGGCGACAGCCTGCAGGACCCGCTCGTCGTGGGCACCGTCAGGGTAGGCAAAGATCGGCGGAGAGGGCATCCCCAGGTTCGTATCCAGCTCGCGGCGCGACCCGGCGACTTCGTCCGCGAGCTCGGCGTCCGACAGGCGATCGAGTCGCGGGTGGTTTCTCGAGTGCGCGGCAAGGGTCGCCCCAGCAGAGGCCAATTGCCGCAGCTCCTGCCAACCCAGGATTTGGTGAAGGCTTCCGGTGCGAAGATCGGAGGCAGCTGTCATCTCGTCGAGCCAGGTCATCGCATCGGCGTGGGACAAGGACTTGGCGATCGCCACCAGGCGTCGGTACGTCGGCATGAGATCGCGGGCGCTTCGGTAGGGAACATCTCCGGCAGGCGTCGCCAGGCGGGTCGGCGGTCGCAGGGCGCGGAGCGTGGCGAACAGCCGATCCCACCAGAACTCGCGCGCCGAAGCGTCGGGATACGCCGTCGGGACGAAGAGGACGGCCGGGACGCCGTGCCGCTCCAGGATGGGCCACGCCAACTCGGCGAAATCGCGATACGCATCGTCGAACGTGATGAGGACGGATCGCGACGGAAGCGACTGTCCGTCGCGTGCCGCGAGCAATTCGTTCGCCGTCACCGGATGGTGACGGCGGGCGATATGAGCCATCTGGTCGCCGAACGCCGCGGCGCTGGTGCTGATGAGAGCGGGGGAGAGATGACCGTCCAGCGAGGCGTCGCCGATGCGGTGATATGTCAGCACGCTCAGCCGGTCCCCTGCGGTGGGGAGCCGTTCGAGGAGGGATACGAATGCCGCCGCTGATCGTGAGCGGCCGAAACGGGAGATACCATTCCTGAGCATCAGCGTGCTCCAGCGCCTTCGGCGGGAGCCTTCAGCCGGCGTGATGGACCCGTTTCGCGTCGGGCGACCCGGGCGAGCTTGGCCGCGGACGCGGCGAGGTCCGCGACGAATGGCATTGGATCGTGCCGCGACCAGACCGCGTCCACCTTTCGTCCCCGGAGCGACTTTCGCCATGCCCTCACGGTGAGGTCACCGGCTCGCCAATAGTGGAAGGCAGAGAGTGCGTCGTTGCGCAGATACATCCACTTCGCGTCGCCATATTTCTGGGTCCGTTCCGGTGGCAGATCGGTGCCGATGGCGTCGCAGTAGGCGGTCATGATCAGCTCGACTCCGCCGGCCTCAGCAATGGCAGAGCGACCGGTCGGCCGTCCGACGTTCGGCTCGATTACGTAATGACGGCCCGTACGAATGTCCCGTTTCATCTCGAGATAGGCGAGCCCGTGGAAGCCGGCTTCGCTGAACAGCCGTTGCGTCGTCTCCAGCACGATGTCGTTGCGGACTTCCTCGCCAAGACAGCTCGTGCCCGTGCGCGGCGGCCACTGGCGCAGCTTGCGGGCAACGAATGTCGCCAATGGCCGGGCGTTGACGTCGAAGTACGCGTTGCACGAGTAAAGCTCCGACTCGGGCCCGACGATCCATTCCTGCGCCGTAAGCGACTCCGCGTGGGGCGAGTAGATGTCGTAGATCTCGAGCAGAGCATCGGGATCGGGGGCCTCGAGGACCTTTGCCTTGCTAAAACTCTGCCACTGCGTCGACTTGATCCCGGGCTTGACCACGGCGGGGAACTGGAGGGCCGCCCCCGCCCGAAGCGCATCGGCGCGGCTCTTGAGCACGATGGTTCGTGGAATGGGATATCCGCGGTCCGCGGCCCATGCTTCGAATCGCGCCTTGTCGAGCAGTTGAAGGACGGTTTCCTCGTCGGCCAATGGCACGTGAAACCACCTTCGCAGCTCATCGCGACCGCGGGCAATGGTCGCCACTGCCGCATCGGTGCAGGGGAAGAGCACCGCCCGTTCGCGCAACTGCGGCCCGATGGCGCGGAGGCGGTCCATCAATGGCTCGCCGGAGGTGGGCGCGTACACCACTCGTCGAGTCGCTCGGCTGCGCGTGCTGAAGTGTCCCCGTTCCGATGAGATGCCGATGACAGGCACTCCACGCTGCCACAGGATGCGCGCAGTCTGCAGCCCCGTGATGCAGTCAAGCCCGATGATGAGCGCCGGCGGGGATGTCGGTGATGTCGCGTCAGCCCGTGCGGTCATCGCCCCTCGGGCACGATTCCGTCCTCGAGCTCGATGGTTTCCCGGGTCCCCACCAATTCGAAAACGTGATCGACGGTCGCGATGTGTGGGTCGACCACGGCGGCGTTTCGATGGTCGGCCATTGCCTGGAGCGTCTCCTCCATGGCCTTGACCGCGGCACGCATTGGCTGGTTGGCGAGGATCACCATCCGGAATCCCTTCGCCCCCAGGTCATCCGCGGTGAATGTCGGATACAGCGTGGGGACCGCAACGAGCGGCACCTTCCCCACGCCCGACCACTCAGCGAGAAATCCCTCAATCTCGCCAAGCGTCTTGTCGCGAGAGTGGATCAGGATCGCGTCGGCCCCGGCGTCCACGTAGGCGTCGGCCCGCTCACAGGCTGCCTCGACCCCATGACCGGCGATGAGCGCCTCGACCCGCGCGATGAGGACGAGGCCGTCGGGATCGATGGCAGCCTTGGCCGCCCGGAGGCGCCGCGCCTGCTCCGCAGTCTCCACAAGCTCGCGCCGCGAATCGCCCTCGTACAGGCTGTTTCGCTTTGGGAAGAGATTGTCCTCGATCGAGATACCCGCAATGCCGGCGCGCTCGTAGTCACGAACGGTCCGTATGACGTTGCTGAACCCACCGTACCCGTTGTCGCAGTCGGCGATGACCGGGAGCGTCGTCGCAGCGTCGATGCGGCGCGCCGCGTCGAGTGCCTCGGTCATGGTGATGATGTTCAGGTCCGGCACCGCGAATGCCATCGTCGAGATGCCGAGCCCACTCACCCAGACGGCGTCGAAGCCGGCATTTTCGATCAGCTTGGCAGTCAGGGCGTCGTGTGCACCGACTGTCAGGACCGGCGTCGTCGAGGCGAGCCCTTCGCGAAGCCGAGCACGCTTGAGGTCAGCGCGCATGGCGCGCGGGAGGGTCACTGTCATTGTCGAGGTCTCCTAACGAAGCGTGGCGGGCGACAGGACGGTCGGGGCCGGGGCCTCTCGCTCAGTGTGGAATGCATCGATGATGCGAACCACCTCCCGACCGATCTCGCGTTGCGAGTCAAGGGTGGAAGCGCCAAGGTGGGGGGTCAAAGTCACGTTCGGCAGCTGCGCCAGCGGGGACACCTGGCCATCGTTCTCGTGGACGTGGACGTCGATGCCCGCGCCTGCCAGCCGTCCGGCCTCGAGCGACTCGAGCAGGGCATCCTCATCGACCACCCCACCCCGCGCGACGTTGACGAGGTACGCATCGGGCTTCATCAACTTCAACTGGTCGCGGCCGATCAGGTTTCGGGTCCGATCGATCAGGGGCACATGGACGCTGACATAGTCCGCCGTTCGGAGAACATCCTCGCAGCTCATCAGCCTGACGCCCTGACCCGCGAACTCGCGCGCCCGCGCCGGAGATGGCTTGTCGACGCAGCCGACCGCCTGCATTCCCCACGCGACGCCCATCTGCGCGACGCGGGTGCCGATGTTGCCCAAGCCGATGACTCCGAGGGTCTTGCCCGCCAGCGTCCGACCTTCCAGCTCGGCCTTGAGCCACAGTCCGGCACGCATCGAGCCGTCGGCCGTCACCAGCCTGCGCGCCAGGGCCAGCATGTGGGCGAACGTGAGTTCGGCAACGGACTGGGCACCCGGACCCGGCACGCGAACCACCTTGATCCCACGTCGGGCGAGGTAGGCGACGTCGATGTTGTCAGTGCCTGAGCCGGCACGCAGCAGAAGGGCCAGATGCCGTCCGTGGTCAAGTGCGGAGGATGTCAGGTCCACGCCGCTCCGCAGCACGATGACCTCGCGGTCCGCAACCAGAGCGGGAAGCTGCGCCGCACTTGGGTTGACGGCCACGACAACGTCGTGGCGCCGCACCAGGGCCGCGCGCGCCTCAGAATCGATCTTGCTCAGAATGAGAATCTTCGTCACGGGATGCTCCCGATAAATGCGCGGGCAGGGCGGGATGCGCTGCACCCACCATCGGGTCGCGTTCCCCCTACCCATGAGTACTGGGAAATGAGTCCTGCCGCAGTCTAATCGCTTGACCATGTCGTCGGCCACCGTTGTCGCAGGATATCGTTGCCTGACGGCAACTGCCGTCGGCCTCCCTTATCGGCGTGCTGCGTCCAGGATGAGCGCGAGAATCTCGTCGACTACCGCACTCAGCGGACGATTCACATCCACGATCTCCATCCGGGGGACGACGGTCGCGAGTTCGCGGTAGTCGCGGCGCCGTTGCTCGAGGTACTCGAGCGAGCTCTCCGGCTTCCGCGCGTGGAGGACGGCTGCGGGCGAATCGAGCAGGATCACGAGCTCAGGCTTTCGATACACATGCCTGAGGAAGAACCCGTGGACCCGGCTCGCCACGGGCCGCTCGGAATCGGCCTGGGCCAGATCCTGGGCGTAGTAGTCAGCCAGGAACAGTCGGTCGTACACGACGACGTGGCCTCTGATGCGAAACCAGGTCGCGACGATCTCGCGGAAGACTTCCTCAGCCAGCCAATTCGTGGTCCGCAGGGCGGACCGCGCGCCGCCGATGACACCACGCCGCCGCCCGCGAGTTTGAGGTCGGTTGGCGGCCATCATGTCCGGGCGACCGCCGCGGCGTCGCTTGATCGCCAACGCGATCCGCGTGGTGGGCAACATCAGGTTGCTGGCCTCCAGGTTCACGCCCATGTACAGGTACCGCGTCGGCAGTGGCATGAGGCGAACGATCTCCCGCGCGATCGTCGACTTGCCCGCTCCATCGGGCCCGATGAGCGCAACCGTCAGCACCGCACGCTCATGGATCGGCTGGCGTCAGTGGTGGTGGCAGGAGACCCTCTATGACGTCGCACAGGGCTTGGATCGGAACGGGATATGGGTGATGAACGACGTAAGCGGGGATCCCCTCGAGTGCGGAGCGGAGCAGGTCGCGCTCGCGAATGGGCGCGCCCTCCAGGCCGGGACTTCGTGCGCCGGGCAGGAGAAAGCGGAACTGAAGGTAGAGCGCCTCGAGGGCCAATCGCTCGTAGATCAGCGATTGCGTCATGCGCTCCACGATCTCGTCCGTCTGGACCGGTTCGGAATCGATGGCGGGCGAGGAGTGATTCGCAACAAGGAACACCGCGTCGATGCGTGCCGAGGGCGCTGACTCGGCGTCGAACAGGCGCCGAGGATCGACCTGCACGGCCAATCGGCGCCGCGCCGCCGGGCCGATTCGCGCGAGGACACGGGCCGTCGCGGCCCCGCTTCGTATGCCCGTACGCTCGAATGCCGTGATCACGGCAACCAGAGGTCGTAGGGCCGACAGCCGCAGCGATTCCCCGGCCGTGAGACGGCGGCGGTACTCCGGCAGCTGCCTTAGCTGCCAATCCCATATCCGCATTGGCTCGCGAATCCCGTACATCCGTCCCGTCTCCGGGTCGAGATAGACCCACTCGTCTCCGACGTGCCGAGCGCCACGCCGCGCGAAACCGAGCAGCACCTCCGACTTTCCACCCTTCGCCCAGCCGGTGACCAGGATTCCTCGCCCACGGTGAGTGAAGGCAGACGCATGCAGGGGCAGAACGCCGCGGGCCAGGGCCGCCATGTTCATGATCGCAATCAAGTGCGGCACGCCTCGAGCCCCATGCTCAACGGCGATCTCGCAGCGCCCGCCAATGGTGTTCAGGGGCAGGCTGATTCGGACGGGACTCCCCCCGCGGTCCCGCAGCAGAAAGAACGAGCCGTCTCCCTCGGCCGTCTCTCCGATACCCGCCAGGCGGAGCGTGGTCGCCGGCAGGTGATCGACGAACCGGATGACGATATCAGGCTCGCGATCAAGGGTTGCCTGGATCGGTCCGAGTTGGCTTCGGATGGCCTTGAGCTCCGCCTCGGCCGCATCCAGCACCCGGACTCCTACGATCCCGTGGAGATCGAAGTCCACGCTCCGGCTCATGGTCGCAACAACCAGCGAAGTCCTGGGACCCGCATCAACTCGGGAAAGATCTCTGGGACGTTGAGGGCCTTGCGACTCACGTAGAGAACGGTACCAGCCGTGAGTGCCGCGGCCAGAAGGCCGGCCGCGATCGGGGGACGCAGGAACAGCTGTATCGCGAACAGGCAGCCCGCCGCGACCGTGACGATGACGTATGTGCGGCGCTGAGCCCGGGGAAGCAGGTCGACTCCCGCCATCCGATGCAGGGCCGCGTGGTAGATCACGTTCTGAAGCACCAGGGTCGTACTCAGGCTGATCGCGGCTCCGAGCGCGCCGAAGCTGCTGATCAGAAGGTAGCCGATCGGCAGGATGACCACGATTGTGACGAGGTCCGCCAGGAAGATGTACCGGACCACGCCGACGATGCGCAGGGTCAGGCTGTTGAACCCCATCGCGGCATTGAAGTAGTAGCCCACCGCGAGGACGGCGAGCACGGCTCCCGCGTCGGCGTACGACTCGCCGAAGAGGAGCACCGTCACGGGGGCGGCAAGTGAGAAGGAAAGCAGCAGAACCGGCAGGGTTGCAACGGCGATCCAACCGGCGCTTTGCCAGTAGAGAGCGTTGAGGTCGCTCTGGCGGCCGCGCGCGAAGAAGCGCGCAGCGGCTGGCGTAAAGAGCACCGCAAACGTCTGCAGCACGATCAGATTGGTCCGGGCCACGGGAAGTACCGCGCGAAAGGTGGCGACTTCGGCCGTGCTATGGAGGGCCTCCAACATGATCACCATGAGCGAGCCGCGGAGCACGAAGACGAAGTCGGAAGAGAGCAGGGGGACTGCGTACGCGAAGACTTCGCGCACGGGCAGGTCTGCTCGTCGCGGCAATGAGTGCAAAATTCCACTCCGCGCGAAAGCCCGCGCCAGGACCGCGCCCGCGACGACGAGGCCGATCAGCGCCGCGATCACATAACCGACTGCGATGGTTGCCACCCCGGCACCCACGACTGCGGCCACGGCGACAACGGCGAACTCAAGCCCCGGTGCCAGCAGGTAGCGGCGCACGAGGATGGACATCGGGCTTGCGAACATGGCCAGCAGGCTGATGAGCAGGGCATCGAGCGCGCGAAGTGGCACGAGCCCGATGACGATCAAAAGAAGTCCCGCCGCCGCCTCATCGACCCAGCCGGATTGCCGCATCGCCCCGTGGAGGATGAAGCCGCCGATCACGATGAAGCCGCCGATCAGCACGATTGTCATGGCCATCAGCACGATGACCCCCCCTACGCGATCAGACTGACGCTCCTGGTAGATGGCGACGAAGCGGCCCACGGCCTTGTCGAAGCCGAATGCGGCAAGCGACGCCCCGAGCGAGACGATGGAGAGCGCCCACGCAAAGGCGCCGAAGTCCTCCTTGGACAGGGAGCGGACGAGCACGACCTCGGTGACCAGTCCGAGGGCCAGCGCGAAGAGCCGGCCACCGAGTAAGAGCGCCGAGCCCCGGATGTGATGAGCGCCTGGCCTCCGATCCACTTCAGCAGCCGCCTCGGGTGGGCTCCCGACCGTGGACGGGTCCACCTCAGCCGCGGACAAGCTCGAAGGCGACCAGCGTGAGCGCGATGGCTGCGCAGAAGAAGAGAACGACCACCAGGCCGATCTCGACCTGATCAGGCACCAGGTCGTGGTTGAGTGCGACCACGACGGCACCCATGACGACACCGGTCATCGCGCCGAGGACTGGCTTCAGCTGCAGTGGACCTCGGCCAGCTCCTGCGCGCCCCCGGGAAATGAGCAGCGCCACCGCGGCGGTCAAGGCGATGAGCGGAGTCAAGATCAGCCAATTCACGATGACATCCTACCGGCGCTGGGCGGGCGCGTAGGGCATCATCGCCGGCATGGCTGATGCGTCCGACCCCATACCCGAGCTCCGCATCGTCGAGGATCACCTTCGGACCGTCGGGTCGACGTACCTCGACGCGCCACCAGGGTCCCGCGTGGGTCTGTCCCTCACCGGCCACGAGGTGCGGCCAGCATCCCGAATCTATCGGTTCGAACTGACAGCATCCGGCAGGCGGCTGGATGTCATTGCCAAGGTTCCCCTTGCTCGCGCATCGCCGGCCCCTGTGGCGGCTTCCGAGCGCCCCCGACTGGTGAACGTCGTGGCTGCTCACCAGAAAGCCGCGCTCGAGTTTGCCACGCTGAGAAACGTCGCCCAGACATTCGGGCGTCTGGACGACGACCGGTTCGGGTGGGTTCGTCCACTCGCGCACATCGAGGAAGCCGGAGCCCTTCTCCTCGTCGCGGAGCCGGTACACGACCTTCGAAGCCTTATCCGCTGGGGCTACCTGCTGCGCCCATCGTCTCGTCGGAACGCCCTGACGGCCTTGGCACGTGCTGGAGCGTGGCTGCGTACCTTCCATGACATCAACCTGCCTCACGCACGCGAGCGACACGTGAATCGGGATTCGGTCGCCGACTTGTTGAGGCAGATGGCCGACTACCTTGGCGCTCGCGTCACGCACGTCCCCGGAGCCGCCGACGTCCTGATGCGCGCATCCGACGCTGCTCGTGCTGTGCTCCCGGAAGCCCTTGCGCTGGGCTTGGGGCACGGCGATCTCGCTCCTCGCAACATCCTGGTGCGCACCGATGGTCGCGTCATGATGATTGACAGCCTCGGTCGGTGGAGGACGTGCGTCCTGGAGGACCTGGGCTACGCGCTGGTGGCCATGAAGGCATCTCCAGCCCTCGTCACGTTGGTCCCACGTCCGATGCTCGCGTGGCCGTCCCGATGCGGCGAGGAGCTGCTTCGCGGGTATTTTGGCGCCCAACAGATCCCACGAGCGTCAATTGCCGTATATCAGCTCGTCGTCCTGGGAGACCGCTGGGCGGCGACGGTCGAACGACGAATGATGCGCGGCGGGCGGGATCGGCACCGCCAGGGCTGGATGGATCGTGGGTACCTTCGATACGCTCGCTCATGTCTGAGCGAGGCCGAATCTGACCTCCGCACGCTCACTCGGTTGACGTAGGTGCTACGGTCGAGTGCACTCGGGAGGGTGCTGGGACGACTGGGGGTGACACAAACAGAGTGGTCAGTCTGAGAGCGGGCCGCACCCTGCCGCCGTCGGCGCGTTTCTGCCGGCGCTGTGGAACGTCGCTGGCGGTGGATCCCGCTGCCAGGAGTGGCGTGCGATGTCCGCGATGCGGTGACGCCTCGGGGAGCCAACGCGTCCCTCATGGGGCAGCGATCACGATCATGCGTCCATCGGAGCGAGGTGCACAGCCCGCGGCCGTGGAAGTCCTTCCAGTGGTGGAAGCCCCTCGATTTGCCGAAACCCCTCCTGCCCGCAGACGCGTCGAAGCAAGCTGGGCGTCGCTGGGAATGGCACTCGGGCGCGCGGCCCGAAGCGGTGTGCTCAGGGGCCTGGAGGCAATGTCCGTTGCCTGGGACGAGCTGATGATCATGCCGCCGCGAGTTGCAATCTCGATTGCGGCGGTTATCCTCTCCGCCGCCGCGGCGGCTCTGATCGTGCTCGGAGTGTTCTAGCCCTCTTTGCGTGACAGCACCGGCCTCGTACGACTCGGCTCGCCTCGGCCGACAATCGCTAACGGCGTCGCGCCGGGACCTGTCCGGCGGGAGTGTCGCGAACCTCTACCCCCAGCGCTGCCAGCTCGTCCCGAAGGTGGTCCGCGGCCGCGAAGTCGCGTGCTTCTCGCGCAGCTGCGCGGCGCGCGAGCAGGTCCGTCGCACCCTCCGGCAGGGGCCGCTCCTCGGCCGGTGCGGCGCCGAGATCCAGGCCCAGCACGCGGTCGAAGTCCAGGAGGAGCGCGCGGCGCTGGCCGTCGCTGAGGTCGGCCGTCGATGCGACCTCATGGGCGATCGCCAGCCCTCTCGGCGTCGCCAGGTCGTTGGCGATAGCGTCGGCGAAGCGCTCGCGGTAGGTCGCCGCCTGCTCCGAGGCGGAATCGACACCCTCGACCGCGCCCTGGGCGGCGCGTCGCAGGCGGCCGAGGCCCGACGCGGCGGCGTGCATCGCGTCATCGGTGAAGTCGAGCTTTGACCGATAGTGGGCCGTCAGCGCCAGGTATCGGAAGACGATCGGGTCGAAGCCCTTCTCGGGCAGCTCTGCGACGCGGATGATGTTGCCCGCGCTCTTCGCCATCTTGGCGTCGTCCAGGGTCAGGAACTCGCCGTGCATCCAGATGCTCACCACTCGATGGCCGAGCGCGCCCTCGGACTGCGCGATCTCGTCCTCGTGATGCGGGAACTTCAGGTCGATGCCGCCGGTGTGCACGTCGAACCGCTCGCCGAGGTGCTTGAGGCTCATGGCGGAGCACTCGATGTGCCATCCGGGAAACCCGTCGCCCCACGGTGACGGCCACTTCATGAGCCGGTGCTCATGGGCGTGCTTCCAGAGCGCGAAGTCGGCCGGGTCGCGCTTGTCGCCCTCTACGTCCACGCGGTGCCCGGCATGGGTCTCCTCGACCTTCTGGCCCGAGAGCCGGCCGTAGTTCGGGAACGCACTGACGTCGTAGTAGATCGTCCCTCCCACGTTGTACGCGAGGTCCTTCTCCAGCAGCCGCTGCGTCAGCTCCAGCATCTCGCCGATGTGGTCGCTCGCCTTGGGCATGAGATCGGCGGGCAGGATGTTGATGAGCGCCTCATCCTCGAGCCACGCGTCGGTGTAGAAGTCGGCGATCTCCCGCGGCGACCGGCCTTCCGTCTCGGCGGCCTGCTCGATCTTGTCGGGCCCTCGGAGCGAGTCGTGGTCGTCGTTGCGCATGTGCCCGACGTCGGTGATGTTCTTCACGTAGCGCACCTCGTACCCGAGGTACTCGAGCGTGCGGTGCAGGAGGTCCCCGAAGAGGTAGGTCCGCAGGTTGCCGATGTGGGCGTACTTGTAGACGGTGCTGCCGCAGGTGTAGATGGACACCCGGCCGGGATCGAGCGGCTCGAGCGGCTCGATGCGGCGCGTCAGGGAGTTGTGCAGGCGGACCTGCGGCAGGGCATCCGGCATGGCCCGGCCATTCTACCGACGGGCGAGATCCGGCAATTTCCCGCGCGCTCGGGCATGTGCGGCCGCGGCCGCGACGGGCTCAGTGAATGCCGTCCAGGTCGAGGGCGCGAAGGCGGTGCGCGACGGCCTCGAGCACGCGCAGGCGGATGTCGGGGAACTCGTCCATGAGGGCCTGGAACTCGCGGCGCGCCACGACGAGCAGGCGAGACGGGCGAGTGAGCGTCACCGTCGCCGTGCGCGGCCCGCCGTCGAGGAGCGCGATCTCGCCGAGCACCTCGCCGGGTCCGCACTCCCCGATCGACCGGCCGTCGCGCTCGACTCGCGCGGCACCGGAAACCACGATGAACATCTGCGAGCCGTGCTCTCCTTGCGTCATGAGCGGGCGGTCAGCTGGCAGGTCGATGATGTCGGCCAGGGTCGATACCCGTTCGAGCTCGCGCTTGCCAAGCCCCGCAAAGAGCGGAACGGTCCGAAGCAGGTCGATCTTCTCGTCGCGAGCCACGCGTTCGCCTCCGATGTCGAGTTGCCCAAACCCCGGCGGGCAGCATACCGCTGCGCCCACGGGCTCGGCTAGGCTTGGCGCATGCCGCAGCAGGACGCCTCGGGCGCCTTTCCGCTCAGCCTCGGGGAGGAGCCGCGATTCTGCCCCGCCTGCGGACGCCCGGTCGAAGCCCGGATGCTCGAGGCCGACCACCGACCCCGGCTCGTCTGCACCGCGGGGCACGTCACCTGGCGCAATCCGCGCATCGTCGTCGGCACGCTGCCCGTTCGCGGTGGGCGGGTGTACCTGGCACGTCGTGGGATCGAGCCGGGTCTCGACCGATGGACCTACCCGGGCGGATTCCTGGAGCTCGGCGAGGCAGCGCAGGAAGGCGCGCGGCGGGAGACGGAGGAAGAGACAGAGCTGCGGGTGGAGGTCGGCCACCTCATCGGCGTGTACTCGCGGCCGCACGCGGGCGTCGTCACGATCGTGTACGAGGCGTCGGTCGTGGGCGGGACCCCGGAGCCGGCCGCCGAGACGAGCGAGGTCCGTGACTTCGGGCCCGACGACATTCCGTGGGAGGACCTGGCATTCAGCACCGTCGAATCGGCGCTGCGCGACTGGATCGCCTCGCTGCCGGGGCGCGGCCCGCGATTCGAGCCGGAGCTCTACGTGCTCGACGCGGACGAGGACGGCGAGCCCGGCTGACGGGCGGTGCGCCGACGCACCGGGTTACCGGCACCGGCCGGTGTCGAATGCGTGACGCGAGCGAGCCCACGGTCTACGCTACGAGGCCTGACAGACAGACGGGGCGCGCCGGTGAGTGCACAACCGGTCACCCGATCCTGTGAGCAGTGCGGTCGACGGTACCCACTGCTCGTGCCCGAGCCTGGATCTGGCGACCTCGAGCTTCGACGGGTGGCGGCGGTCTTCGCCTGGTGCGCCGACTGCGGCCGATTCGCCGGCCGCGCCTGCTGCTGGGGGAGCGGTCAGACCTGTGCCCGGTGTGCGGAGTCACGCGCGGCATCCGGCGACGCCGCGAGCGCGTTCGCCACGCTCGGCGCGGCTCGGGCGGCGGTGCGCCGGATGGACGGCACCGAGGCCGACGTCTGGGCCGCCGAGAACGCAATCGCCGGAACGGGGTCGGTCGATCTGGACGCCGCGATCAACGCGTGGGAGGCGACCTGGCTCGCCGCGGCGGCCCTGAGGACGCGAATCGACGGCGGCACTGAGGCGGCGCGGCGCTGGCTCCGGGCGATTCCTCGTTCCGAGCTCGAGCGCGCCGCCGAGCTGGAGGAGGAGCTCGGCATGGTGACCGCCTCGCTCGACGCTCGATGGCGCTCGCTGGTCGATATCATTGCCGATGCGGGCACGAGGCTGGCGACGCGGGCTGCCGAGCAGGACCGGCGTCGCCAGGGCGTTCGGACGGAGGCAGTCGCCACCGAAACGACGCCACGTCCGGCGGCGGCGGCCGCGGTCGACGTGCCCGCCGCCGTGCCCGTCGCGGTCCGCCCGCCCGATCGGGTCGCGCTGGCCGTGGCCCCTGAGATCCGCGGGCCGATGCCGGCGACCCCGCGGGTGGCGCCCGCGCCGCGACCGATACCGGTGCCGGCTCCACGCTCCACCGCCCGGCCTGCCGCCGTCCCGGCCACGCGCGCCACGCCGCGCCCACCGCCCCAGCCGCCCACGCGTCCTCGGCCGGCGCCGCGGGCGGCCCCCACCCTCGCGGAACCCGCCGCCGCGGCACCCGCCGCCGCGGTCGTCGCCCCATTGCCGACCTCGGCCGGGCAGGTGCGGGCGGCCGCCGGAAACCGAGGCCGGCGACGGGGCATCGCCGCCGCCGCGCTGGTCGTGGCGGCCGGCGTGGTGCTCACCGGGGCGCTGCTGGCCGGCACGATCGGTCCGTTCGCTCGAGATCCGGACGGAGCTGGAGACCGCGAGGGCGGCCTGGCTGCCGTGGTGGATGGCGGCACCGAATCCCCATCGGCGTCGATGCAAGGGTCGCCATTGGCGTCGGCGACCGGTTCCGACGTGCCGCCCACGGTCCTCCTCACCATCGACGAGCACGAGATGGGGCCGCTCGATCCGGAGAAGGTGCCGATCACGCGAGTCGCCGGCGTACCGGAGGTCGTGGCGTTTCCGTCGGCGTTCGACCGCTCGCTCCGCATGGCGGGCCCCGTGGCCGGCATCTGCGTCGAGCGCTCCGCGCCACCGCGCGGCAGCACCCCGTCGGTGGCCTTCGACATCCATCTCGGCGATGCCGGGGAGGGCGGCAGGCTCGCGATCGGCATGGCCGCGTCGGGTGACGCTCCGGCGCTGGGGATGGACCTCGATCTGGCCACGCTGGCAGGGCTGGATCGAGCGGATTGGTATCGGCTCACCGCGACCGCCCGGGACGGCGACGGCCGCCCGCTCCTCGAAGCCGACGTCGGCACGGACGTGACCATCGTCCCGGCCTCGGCCAACGAGGTCTGCCTCCAGTCATCGCTGCAGGAACCCGATGCCTCCCTGCTCATCGACAACCTGCGCGTCGACGGTTGACGTCTACCGCGAGGGAGACCCCGGGTGGTGTCGAACGACGGCGCCGCGAATCGGGACCCTGGCGCCGAGCATCAGCCCATAGCCGATCGTGGCCATCAGCGCGACCGGGGCGGCCAGGTCCACACCGGGCATGTCCCGCGCCAGCAGGGCGGCGATGAGGGCCCACGCCAGCACCGCAGCGGTGGGCGCCGCCACGGCGAGCGTGGCGCGCACGGTGAAGAAGCGCGCGAAGAAGTAGGCGAAGCACATCCCGATCACGGCGCCGCCGACCTGGACGGCACCGAGGCCGAGCACGAAGGCCGCCTCACGGGACTCCGCGAACGGCGACAGCGCCAGCGCCAGGGGCTCCAGCGGACGCAGCGGGTCCCCATGCACGATGGCGGCAAGGGCCATCGCGATCGCCGCCCATACGTAGCCGCCGGCAAGGCCGGCGACGAACCCCTGGTAGGCCAGGCGCAGCCCAATCACTTCGTTCATTGATCCGATCCTAGTAGCCGGCAGCCCGTTTCCCGACCCGATCGAAGGTCCGGTCTGGCCCCGTACGCGCGCCGTCCGGACGCGAGGCTCCGCGTCCGGTCCGTCAGCCAGCGTGGCGACTGAAGACGGTGACCGCGTTCTGTCCGCCGAACCCGAATCCGTTCGTGATGGCCACGTTGACCCGTTGGCGGCGTGCCTCGTTCGGGACGTAGTCGAGATCGCAGGCGGGATCCGGGCGGCTGTAGTTGATCGTCGGTGGGATGAGGCCGTCGCGGATGGCGAGCACCGCGGCGAGGGCCGAGATCGCTCCGGCCGCGCCGAGGGTATGACCGACCATACTCTTGTTGCTGCTGACTGCCAGGCGATCGGCGTGCTCGCCGAATGCAGCGCGGATCGCTCTGGTCTCGGTCGCGTCGTTGAGCGGCGTGGAGGTCCCGTGCGCCACGACATACTGCACCTGCTCCATCTCGAGCCCGGCGTCGCCGACGGCGCGCCGCATCGCGAGGGTTGCGCCGTAGCCGGACGGGTCCGGCGCGCTGATGTGGAACGCGTCGCCGGTCAACGCGCCGCCGGGGACATCGGCCAGGATGGCGGCTCCGCGCGCATCTGCGTGCTCGGCAGCCTCCATGACGAGCACGCCGGCGCCCTCGCCGAACACGAAGCCGTCCCGATCGGCGTCGAACGGTCGCGAGGCGGCGGTGGGGTCGTCGTTTCGCTTCGAGAGCGCACCCATGTTGGCCAGCGCGGCGAACGAGACCGGGATGATCGCGCTCTCGGTGCCACCGGCGATGACGACGTCGACGTCACCGCGCTCGATCAGGCGCTGCGCCTCGAGGAACGCCTGCACGCCGGACGCACAGGCAGCCACCGAGGTGATGACGGGGCCCCGGATGCCGTTCTGGATGCTGATCTGGGCGGCGGCCATGGACGGCGACATCATCGGGACCATGAACGGGCTCACGCGGTCCGCGCCGCGCGAGGTCAGGGTGTCCTCGCCGGCCGCCACCTCCTGGACGCCGCCGCCACCGGTGTTGACCACCACGGCCACGTCGTCGCGGTTGTGGTCGCCGATCTCGAGTCCGGAGTCGTCGATCGCCTGGCGCGCGGCCGCGACGGCGAGCTGGGCGAATCGGCTCATGCGTCGGGCCTGCTTGAAGTCCATCCAGTCCCGCGGCTCGAAGGCCTTGACCTCCGCCGCGATCCGGACCTCGAGGTCGGAGGGATCGAACAGGGTGATCGTCGCGATGCCGGAGGTGCCGGCTGTCAGGCTCGACCAGAACGTGGCGACGTCGTTGCCGATCGGCGTCACCGCCCCGAGGCCGGTGACGACGGCGCGCCGCGCCGGATCGCGCCGCAGCCGGGAGCGGCCCATGAACGCTAGTCCTCGAGCCGGCGCAGGATGACGGAGCTGTTGTGGCCGCCGAGGCCCATCGAGTTCGAGAGGGCCACGCGCACGTCGGCCGCGCGCGCCGTGTTCGGGACGTAGTCGAGCGTCAGCTCCGGATCGGGGTGGCGATAATTGATGGTGGGCGGGATGCAGCCGGTCGCCAGCACCTTGGCGCAGACGTAGGCCTCGATCGCCCCCGCGGCCCCCATGGCATGGCCGATCATCGACTTCGTGCTGCTGACGGCGAGCCGGTCGGCGTGCTCGCCGAAGACCTCGCGGATCGCCATCGTCTCGTACCGGTCGTTGAGCGGTGTGCTGGTTCCATGCGCGTTGATGTAGTCGACCGCCTCTGGACCGATGCCGGCCCGTGACAGCGCCGCCCGCATGGCGCGCTGGTTGCCCTCGCCGCGTTCGGCCGGGGCCGCCATGTCGAACGCATCGGCGGAGGACCCGTAGCCGATGACCTCGGCGATCGGCCGCGCGCCGCGCGCCCGGGCGTGCTCGAGCTCCTCGATCACCAGGACCGCCGAGCCCTCGGACACCACGAACCCGTCGCGCGTCGCGTCGAACGGCCGCGAGGCCATGGCCGCGTCGTACTCGCCGGTGTCGGGGTCCCTGGGCGTGCCGAGGGCCCGCATCTGGCCGAAGCCCGCGAAGGCGAGCGGCACCAGGGGCGCCTCGGTCCCGGCGCCGAGCATGATGTCGGCCTGGCCGCGCACGATGGTCTCCATCGCCTCGCCGACGGCGTGGCCGCCGGTGGCGCAGGCACTGACGATGGCCATGTTCGGGCCGCGGATGCCGTACTGGATCGCGACCTGGCCGGACGCCGAGTCGGGGAGCATGTGCGGCAGCATGAAGGGCGAGACGCGTCGCGGCCCGCGCTCGAGCAACGTCCGGTGGCCTTCGAGCATGATGCCGATCCCGCCGATGCCGGTGCCGAAGACCATCCCGAAGCGGTCGGCGTCGACGTCAGCGCCGACGAGCCCGTTCTCCCCGAGCAGCCCGGCGTCACGCAGGGCCTCGCCGGTCGCGGCGACGGCGAAGTGCGTGTTTCGGTCGTGCCGGCGCGCGTCTTTCGGGTCCATGAAGGCGGTGGCGTCGAACCCCTTGACCTCGCCGGCCACGTGCGGGTCGAATTGCGTCGCGTCGAACAGGGTGATGTCCGCGATGCCGGAGCGCCCCGAGACGAGCGCATCCCAGGTCGCCTCGGAGCCGATGCCGACCGGGGAGACGATGCCCAGCCCGGTGACGACCGCTCGGCGCTGCATCACGCCGGCATCTCGCGCAGCGTCGCCAGGAACGAGCCTCCACCCGAGCCATCGAGCGTGTGCGTATCCGCGTCCGGGCTGATGCGCCGGATGAGGCCCGAGAGGATGCGCCCCGGTCCGACCTCGACGAAATCGGTCACGCCGCCCGACACCATGCGACGCACCGTGGCGGTCCACTGCACGCCATGCACGAGGTGCTCGGTCAGCTCCGTGCGGAGGCCGTCGGCGGTGTTGATGACGCTGGCGTGGACGTTTCCGAGCATCGGCACCTGCGGGTCGCGAAAGGGGACCCTGGCCAGGATGCGGCCGAACTCGTCGCGCGCCCGCCGCATGAGCGGCGAGTGGCTGGCGACGCTGACCGTGAGGCGCGCCGCCTTGCGGGCGCCGACCGTCTTGCTCATCTCGAGCGCGAAGATGAGCGCCGGGATGACCCCGGACAGGACGATCTGGCCGGGAGCGTTGGCGTTCGCGACACTGATCTCGCCGTGCTGGCGGGCTTCCGCCACGATGTCGTGGACCTGCTCATCGGACAGGCCGATGACCGCCCCCATCCCGCCGGCGATGCCACGCTCCTGCATGATCCGACCACGCTCACGGACGAGCCGCACGGCATCCGCGTAATCGATGGCGTCGGCGGCGACCGCGGCGGCGTACTGGCCGGCAGAGTGGCCGGCCATGGCCGCCGGGCTGAGCGTGATGCCCTCGTCTCGGGCCTCGGCACGCATGGCCTCGAGGAACGCGACGCTGGTCGCGAGGATGGCCGGCTGCGCATTGACCGTGCGGTCCAGCTCCTCGGCCGGTCCCTCCAGGATCATGCGCGACAGCGGGATCCCGAGCGCCGCGTCGGCGCGCTCGAAGGCGCTGGCGGCCGCCGGCGAGCGCTCGATCAGGGCGGCCCCCATGCCGACGTACTGGGATCCCTGGCCGGGAAAGACGAACGCGATGGATCGCGAGCGCTGTTCGCTCGCATCGGGGGAGTCAGTCATCGTTCAACGTGCACGGGAGTGATCGGCCGGAGTATAGCCCGACGACGCCCGATCCTCGAGTCGCGCGTCGTGCTCAGGCCCGGATCGCATAGCGCGCCACCACCTGCGCAAGGACCGGCAGGCCGAATGCGAGGGCGCTCACCGGTACCCGCTCGTCGTGCCCGTGAAAGAGGGACAGGAACGGCACGTCCGGCTCGAGGCGCAGTGGCGCGAAGCCGTAACAGGGGATGCCGAGCTGGGCAAGCGCCTTCGCATCGGTCCCCGGCGTGATCATCATCGGGACGGCAGTCGCCTCCGGGTCGGCCGCCCGGAGCGCGTCGTGCATGTGGCCGACGATCTCCGCGTCGGCCGGCCACTCGACAGGCGGCAGGCTGACGACCGACTCGACGGTGACGCCGCCCCCGACGACGGCCCGGATGTGGCCGAGAAACGCGGCCTGGTCAGTGCCGGGCAGCGTGCGGACGTCGACCTCCGCCTCGCCCGTACCGGGCAGGACGTTTACCTTCTTGCCGGCTCGCAGGACGGTTGTCGTGGCCGTGTCGCGCAGCATCGCGTCGATCGAGCGTCGCGTGACCGGATCGGTGACCACGGAAGTCAGCAGGTCCGCGGCACGAGCCGGGTCGCTCTCCGCCAGCGGTGCAACCTCGCCGAGGCCGATTGCCTCGAGGAAGCCGGCCACCACCGGGATGACCCGCGCGGGCCGCCGCGCCTGGTCGGCCGCCAGGGCGGTCACCGCAGCCGCCAGCTTGACCGCCGCGTTGTCGGCGTGCGGCATCGAGCCGTGCCCTGGCGTCCCGGTCGTTCGCAGGCGCGTCCACGCGATCCCCTTCTCGGCGACCTGGATGGTGTAGAAGCGCCTGTCGCCGAGTGTCATCGAGTACCCGCCGACCTCGTTGATCGCCGCCGCGGCGGTGCGCCCGGAGTCGTCCCCGAACAGCTCGGGTCTCTGCTCGACGAGCCCGCGGGCGCCGTGCTCGCCGCCCGCCTCCTCGTCGGCCACCGCCGCGAAGATGACGTCCCGCCGCAGCTCTGCGCCGGATCGCTGCAGCGCCAGCATCACGCCGAGCTCCATGGCCACCATGTCCTTCATGTCGACCGCGCCGCGACCCCACACGACGCCGTCCACGAGGTCGCCGCCGAAGGGGTCGCGCGACCATGCCTCGGCGTCCACGGGGACGACGTCCAGGTGGCTGAGCAGGATGAGCGGCGGCTGGGTGTCGGGACCCGTCGCGCGCAGGCGGGCCACGCATGACCCCCGGCCGGGTGTGAGCTCGATCACCTCGGCCGCGATGCCGGCGTCGCCGAGCACGTCGGCGCAGTAACGTGCAGCCGCCGTCTCACCGCCCGTCGGGTCGCGCCCCGCTGCCACGTCGGGACCCCCGTCGGGTGGATTCACTGATGGGATGCGGATCAGCCCGCGCAGGTGCTCCACGCACGCATCGAGGTCGAGGATTGCCCCCAGGTCGTGGCTCATGTGGCGGAGGGTAGCGCGCGAGGCGTGAAGACGAGCAGTGGCCAGGCATGCGACGAGCGGCATGAGCGCCGCCAGCAGCATGCCGGCGGCGATGTCGACCCGGGACCACAGCTCGGCTGCCCCCAACGCGCCGATGACGATGCCGATGGTCGAGGCCGCGCTGATCATCCCGAACGTGCGGCTCAGCCGACGCTCGCCGGCGGTGTCGGCGAGAAGCGCGTACCACGCGGCCGAGAACGCCGTGAGCCCACCGCCCGCGACGAAGGCCAGCGCGAATACGGCGGGCTGCGGAAGGGACGCGACCAGGCCGATCGTGAACGCGGCGAGCGGGATCGGCGCCAGAGCTGCGATCGGGCGGCGCCCCACGCGATCGGCCATGTGCGCCAGCCAGGGACCGAGCAGGATGCTGCCGCCGCCGAAGAACGAGAACGTGATGCCGACGTCCACGATGGACCAGCCGAGCCGGGTGGTGGCCATCGGCGCGTACGTCGTGATGAACGCGCCGAAGCTGGCCAGCAACGCGATGTTGGCAACCAGCAGCGTGCCGAGCGCCCGAACGGGTACCGGATCCTCGGGCGCGGCATCGGCCGCATCGGCCCGCCGCGCGTCCGTGGCCGGCGCACGCAGGAAGAGCGTGCCCACGAATGCGATCCCGCTCGTCAGAGCAACGAGCACGAACGGTGCGCGTAGGCCGCCGATGGCCGCCGCGACGCTGCCGACCGCCGGCCCCGCGACCGATCCCGCGGACTGGGCCGCCGAGATGATGCCGTTCGAGAACGCGCGGCGCGCGGGCTGGACGGCCTGGGCGATGTAGATCCGCTCGGAGATGATCATCGCCCCGCCGCCGAACCCGGCCAGCGAGCGCCAGGCGAGCAGCCACGGCGCGCTGGCGGCCGTGGCGATGAGGGCGTTCATCGCCGCGTACAGCCCGACCCCGCCCGACATCGTGCGGCGCGGGCCCCATCGCTCGGCCAGGAACCCCGAGCCGAGTTGGCCGACTGCGTTCGTCACGGCGAACGAGCTCGTCAGCAGGCCGAGCACGAATGGCGGCGCGCCGAGCTCCGTTGCGTACAGCGGAAGGAGCGGCAACATCACGGAGATGCCGACCTGGCTGATGAAGCCGATGAAGGCGAGGACCCCCAGGGCAGGGTCGATCGCTCCCACCACGCGCCGGACGCGGGAGCCCGGCCCCGTCATTCAGGCCGCGGCCTCGAGCTCGACGATGCCGGAGCCATCCCCGGCCGAGCGCCTTCCGTGGGTCAGCACCGCGAGCGGGATCTCGGCGGCAAGCAGCACGAGCGCTGTCAACAGGAGGACCGGCTCGCGGACGGCCAGGCCCATGACGAACAGCGCGACGACAAAGAAGCCGTGCACCGCTATGCGCGTTGCGAAGGCGAGCCGGAGATCCAGGATTGCGGTCGATGACCCGTTCGGCTCTCCGCGATCCGGGCCGAAGACGCCCCGCGCCGCGGCGGCCGTGAACCCGACGAGGGCGATGAGGAACAGGATCAACCCGCCTCCGGTCGTCGAGTCGACGAGCGGCTTGACGAGCGAGAACGGTGCGAGCGTGACGAGGAAGATGGCGAAGGCCGGGATCGGCACGAGGAGCTGGAGCCATTCCAGCGCCGGCCGGCGGTCGGTAGCCTCGCGGAGCCATCGGCTCACGAAGCTGAAGGCCCAGGTCACGAACAGCCAGGCGTAGAAGTTGCCCGCCGGGACGCCGAACCAGCCATCGGTTGCGCCGACCCCGCGCCACGTCCACAGGCCCATCCGGATCGCGATCGCGTCGAATGCGAGATCCAGGCTGATGGCGAGCACGCTGTCGACGAACGGGGCCCATCGGCGGCGCACGCCGAGCGCGTCGGTGATGCGCATGGCGCCGGCGATGATGAGCGCCCAGGTCAGCCCGATGACGAGCGGTGCGCGATCGAGCTGCAGGATCCAGGCATCGGCGTAGTGGTACGTCTCGAAGATGAGCTGATCGCCCTCCTCGAGCAGGAGGCCGAACATGGCCGCGCTGACCAGCTCCAGGAACGGGAGGCGCCCGCGCCGGAGCGCGAGCCATGCGGCCAACACGAAGAAGGCGGCGGTCCCGGCCTCGAGCAGCAGGTAGACGGGATTCATCGGCCGATCATACGGACGAGCCGTGCCGGGCGCAGAAGGGCTCCGGCGTCGCGCGTAGAATCTCGGCGATGTCGCAGCTGACCACCTCCCTTCGCTACGCGCGCATCCTGCGCGGCGACGAGCTGCGCGACGGCGAGCTCCTGCCGGTCGAGATCGACGGGACCCCGGTGGTGCTGGTGCGCCACGCCGGCGAGTTCTTCGCCGTCCAGAACAACTGCAGCCACCGCGACTTCCCGCTCTCTGAGGCAGGGTTCGACCCGCGCGACGGCGTGCTCGTCTGCGCGTGGCACGGTGGCTGTTTCGACGTTCGCAGCGGCGCGCCGGTGCTGCCACCGGCCACTGAACCGGTCGAGACCTTCCCGGTTCGCGTCAACGACGGCTGGGTGGAGATCGGCCTGACCGGGAGCCTCGGCCGTCAGCGAGGCGCGGCGTAGCGCACCGATGTCGATCGAGGCGCTTCCCTTCGTCAACTGGATCTTCTGGGCAGCCCTGTCGTCGGGGACGCTGCTGGTGGTCGGCCTGACCGAGGCCGTCGGCGGCACGACACGCGGCTACCGGCTGTTCATGGCCTGGCTGCTCGTCGTCTTCGCAGCCGTCCTCGTGGCGAGCGACCTGGCTCTGCCGCTCGGGGCCGCCGCTTCCGGGACCGCGGACGTGCGCCGCCCGTTGACGATCGCATTCGCCTCGGGCTGCCTCGCCTACCTTGTGGCGTCGGTCGCCGGCTGGCCGCGCGCGGCACTGGCGGTGGCAACGGGCGTCGTCGGATTGAGCGCGCTCGTCGTCCTCGCGGCCGCCGGCGGCAGCCGCAGCGTCCCGCTGTTCGCGACCCAGCTCGTGACCGCTGCACTCGCGCTCGGCGCCGTGAACGCCGCGATGCTGCTGGGGCACTGGTACCTCGTCACGCCCCGGCTCTCGCCGGACCCCCTGCGACGGATCATGTGGGCGCTCGTCGGCAGTCTCATCCTGCAGGGTGCCCTGTTCGCCGCCGCACTGATCACGGTGGGCACCGATCCGCTCGAGGGCGGCATGGGCTGGCTGACCTGGCTGCGCCTCGGCGCCGGCACCCTGCTACCGATCGGGATCACCGTCCTCGCGCTGCTCGCGTCGCGGGCGGCCTCGCTCCAGGCGTCGACCGGGCTCCTGTACATCGGCCTCGCCCTGATCATGGCCGGGTCGATCGCGGGTGCCAGCATCACCTACCTGACCGGCGTCCCGGTCTGAATCGGACATGCGCATCGACGTCCGCTGCTTCGCCTCCCTGCGGGAGGTCGCGGTTGATCGCCGCGAGCTGGCAGTCGCCGTGGGTGGAACCGTCGGCGATGCATGGACGCTGATGGCGGATCGCTATCCGGGGCTGGCACCGCACCGGCCATACGTGCGCGCGGCGCGCAACGGCCGCTACGCCGGCTGGGACGAGCCGCTGGAGGATGGCGATGCGGTCGCCTTCCTGCCACCGGTGAGCGGCGGCGCCACGACGGCGCTGGTGGAGGGCCCGATCGACGTGGACGCGCTCGAGCGGGCGGTTGCCGATCCGAGCCGCGGCGCACTGGTGACCTTCGTCGGCCGTGCCCGTGATCGCGCGGACGACGGTCGGGCGGTGTCCGAGCTCGAGTACGAGATCTATCCCGAGATGGCGGCGACCGTTCTCGAGGAGATCGCGGCCGAGGCCGAGGAGCGCTGGGGCGCGGCCGTCGCAGTCGTCCATCGCCACGGAGTCGTGCCCATCGGTGAGGCGGCGGTCGCCATCGTGTCCGCATCCACCCATCGTGCCGAGGCGTACGAGGCCAGCCGGTTCGTGATCGAGGCGATCAAGGAGCGGCTGCCCATCTGGAAGCGCGAGCGGTTCGCCGACGGCAGCGAATGGAAGCGTCCGGGGGCCTGATCACCCGAGCTCCCTGAGCCAGCGGTCCGCCTCGGAAGGCAAGCGCAGGCGGATCACCCGGAGCTCCGGACGGGCGTCGAGCTGGGTCAGCATCGTCCGGCGCCGTCGCCGATGGGTGCTGACGATCCAGGACAGGAGGCCGCCGCGGCGCAGGGCGTGACGCCACGATTCACGGTTTCCGGTTCCCGGCCAGAACTCATCGCCACTCCGGACCCGGGAGACCGTACGGCGTGCCCATCGGCCGAGCACGACGTGCATCGGGTAGTCGAGCCACACGACCGTGTCCGCGCGATCCCAGATGAGCGGGCGGACGGTCGAGTAGCCACCGTCGAGAACCCAGCGATCACCCGCGACGGCGTTCGCGACACGGGACCGGAAGAGCTCGGGCGGAACCGGCTCCCAGCCCACCCCCCAGAAGAGCCCGTCGAGCTCGACGTGGGCGAGGCCCAGCCGTTGGGCGATCGCACGCGCGAGCGTCGTCTTGCCCGAGCAGCTTGTCCCGACCACGTTGATCCGTTCCATCGGCGCCGGAGAGGGTAGCGGACGGGCCACGCGTGCAATCGGACGCCGGGGCCGTCACAATGCCGCAAATATGGCGACCCCCAAGCCGGGCGAGATTCGATGCCCGACGTGCCACCGATCGACGCCGCCAGCCGCCTTCTGCACCCAGTGTGGCGCGGCCATTCCGTCGGATGCCCGAATCCGGCCCCGCGGCATGGACCGCGACGAGCTCCAGGATCGGATCCGCGCACGTCGCTCGGGCGGTGATCCCTACCGTCGCGGCGGCGTTGCCGACGGCACGGAGACCGGGTACGAGCGCTTCGAGCCGGAGCCGGAGGACTCGCAGGCACGCCGCGCCCGACGGCCGGCCGAGCGGAGGCAGGATTCGTTGCGTGACGCGGCTCCTGTGCCCGTGCCGGTCGCCGAGCCGGAGCCTGATGCCGCGTCGCAGTCCCTCGTCCCGCCCATCGCCGCACGCCCGGACATCACCAGGGACGTGGACGACTGGGCGGCGCGGCCCGCGACCGACCCGACTCCCACGCCCCTCGCACCCCCGCCATCGGACGTGCCGGTCGAGGAGGTCGCCTACGTCGACAACTTCGACGACGAGACGTACGCCGACGACGCATACCCGTACGCGTACGACGAGTGGGACGAAGGCGGCCGGCGCGGATCGTCCGGGGCGGGCGCATTCGCCATCCTGGGGTTCCTCGCCCTGGGCGTCCTCGCACTGCTCGGCGGGGCCGTGCTGGCCGGGGTCTTCGGCGATGATCCGAACGTCGGCGCCACGGACCCGACCCCGTCGCCCAGTCCCGTCCTCAGCGAGAGCATTGCACCGAGTGTATCGGCGAGCGTGGCGCCGAGCGCCGCCGCCAGCACCGATCCCAGCGCGTCGGCCGCGGCCAGCGGCGAGCCGGTCGTCTTTCCCGACGGTTTCACCGCCGAAGCCGAGCCGTGCCTGCCAGGGACCATGCGGCGCGACGGCAGCGGCTGCGACTCGAACGGGTCCACGAATGCGGGCACGGTCGAGATCTACGTCGGGTTCCGGAGCGGCACGTCGGACGACGTGATCGGTGCCGAGATCGTCGGTCCTGACGGCGCCGTGGTCGGCGATGGATCCATCGATCTCTCGCGCATCAACTGCGGGCAGACGTGCAACGGCTGGACGTTCTTCTCGTTCGCGAACCTGGGCCCGGGCACCTACGAGGTGCGAATCACCCGCAACGGTGAGTTCGCCAGCGAGACCGGCTTCGAGGTCTCCTGAGCTTCCGGCACACGGTGGCCCTGGACATGCAGGCTCGTCGCGTCATGTCGCGCGCAACCTTCGAGCAGCTGCGCGGGCCGGCGGCGCTCATCCTCATCGCGATCGCCGCCGCCGTCCTCTGGCCTCGCGGCGGCGCCGAGTCAGCCTCCGCCAACCCCACGCCAACCCCGACCGTGATCGTCGGCATTCCGGGCGGCCAAGTGTTCCCCTCGCCCACCCCCACCCCCCGACCGACGCCCATCCCCACCGCCACCCCGGCCGCCACGCCCGCCCCAACGGCTGCGCCAACCGAGCCGCCGACCACCCCTCCGGCCGACGGGTTCACCGCCCAGGTGCTCGTCTGCCGCTCCATCAGCGGCTCGACCTGCAACGACCAGGTCACCACGCTGCCGCCCAGCGCCGGCGCCTTCACGACCCTGGTGCTGTTCACCGACGCCATCGCCGGCGACACCCTCAACACGATCCTCTCCGGACCGGCCGGGCCGCAGGCTGGCAGTCCGTATGCGCTCCAGGGCAGCGGCGACGGCTACTTCTGGTCGCAGTTCCAGGCAGCCGGGCTGCCGAGCGGCGACTACGTCGTGACCGCCACCCGCAATGGCGTGCAGGTGGCGGTGACGGGATTCCGCAAGGTCGGACGCTGAACCGCTAGCCGCCGCCCGATGAGTCCGTGCCCGAGCCGAGGCGCGTGATCGGCGCGGCGCCGGAGTCGCGCCGCCGCGCTGCCATCGCGCTGATCGCCTCCAGCACGCACCGGTGTGCCGCCGCGGCGGTGACTTCGGCCGTGTCGAAGGGCGGCGACACCTCGACCACGTCCATGCCGGCCAGCTCGACCGAGCGAACGACCTGGCGCACCGCCCGCAGCAGCTCGCGGGTCAGCATCCCGCCCGGCTCCGGCGTGCCGGTTCCCGGCGCCATGCCCGGATCAATCACGTCGATGTCGACGGACAGGTAGATCACCTCCGGCCCGTCGAGCGCCTGGGCGATCGCATCGGCGACGACGGCATCCGCGCCGCGCTCCTCGATCTCGGTCATGAGGTGCCAGCGCATGCCCTGCTCGCGCATCCACTCGAGCGTCTCGCTGCCTGGCCAGTAGCCGCGCAGGCCAACCTGGACGAAGTTGCGCCCCGCCACCGCGCCCGACTCGATCAGTCGCCGCATGGGGGCACCGTGCGAGCGCAGCGTCCCCCAGGTGGAGTTGGCCGCGTCGGCGTGGGCGTCGAAGTGCACGATCCCCAGCCGGCGCGGGCCGACGTGGCGAGCGACCGCCGAGGCCGACGGGAAGGTGATCGAGTGGTCGCCGCCGAGGACGATCGGCACGGCGCCGGAGCGTGCCACGTCGAACACCTTGCGCTCGATGACGGCGTGCCCGCGCTCGATGTTCATCGGCGTCACCGGCGCGTCGCCGGCATCGACGACGTTGAGCCAGTCATACGGCTCGATCCCGAGCTGGAGCGAGTTGATCGCCCCGGAGTGGTAGCTGGCCTGGCGGATGGCGCGCGGCCCGAATCGCGCGCCGGGCCGGTGGCTGACGGCGTCGTCGAAGGGCGCGCCGACGATGGCGACGTCGGGCCGCTCCTCCGCCAGCGCGGCGGCATCGGTGACCCACGGCAGCTTCTGGAAGCTGGGCAGCCCGACATAGGCAGGGAGGTTGAAGTCGTCGTAGGCCGTGTACGGATCGGCCCCGGGAGAGCTCTCGTCGTTGATGCCGCCTGCTCCGCGGCGCGCTTCGTCGGTCATGGCGCGCGTGCGCTCACCTCCGGCGGATCGGGCGGACGCCGTCGCGGTGCGGAGCAGGCCTGCCCGGGCGCCGATGCTAGCACGCTACCATCGCGCTGACCGATGGACGACGACCCGACCTACACCGTCGACGAGGCGCGTGCCCTGCTGCCGCAGGTCCGCGCCACCCTGCTCCAGCTGGCGATCGAGCGCCGTCGCGCCGATGCGTCCCACGACGAGCTGCACCGACGCCTGCGCCACGACGGTGATGGCGACGCGCAGGGGCAGGCCCGGCTGGAGGCGACGACGGAGGAGCTTCGTGCCCGGGTCCGGGACCTGCTCGACCACCTCGAGTCCCTCGGCGTCGTCGTCCGTGACCTCGACGCGGGCCTGGTCGACATCCCGACCCTGCGCGATGGCGAGCCGGCATGGCTATGCTGGCGCTTTGCCGATCCCGAGCTCGGCTACTGGCACACGACGCGCGAAGGCTTCTCCACGCGCCGACCCCTGTGAAGGGCGTCACGGTCATCGGCGACGCCCTTCTCGACATCGTCGCCACGCCCGCCCGGCCGGTCCGTCCGGGCGGCGACGTTCCCGGCGAGATCCGAATCGGCGCCGGTGGCCAGGGCGCGAACCTGGCAACACGGCTGGCGCGCCAGGGCATGGAGGCCGAGCTCGTGTGCGGGCTCGGCGACGACCCGGCGGGCGACATCCTGCGGCGCTCGCTCGAGGCCGAAGGCGTCCGGCTGCGCGCCGTGGCGGTCGCCGCGACCGGCAGCGTGGTCATCGTCCTCGACGAGACGGGAGAGCGGACCATGCTCAGCCACCGGGCCGCATTCGCATCCGCGGTCGATGCGCCCACCGCCCGTGACGCGGATTGGGTCGTGGTGTCCGGCTACGTCCTCCACGAGGCTTCCGGCGTCGACCTGGCGCGATCCCTGGCCGTGGGCCACGGGCATCGCGTGCTCGTCGGCTGCGCGCTGGCCGGAGACGCCGCGGCCTGGCTGCGAGCGGCGACCGCATTGGCTCCCGGCCTGACCGTGCTCAATCGCGACGAGGCGGCGGCGATCGGTGCCAGCCACAGCCTCGGCGGCGGCGGCCTGGTCGTCACCGATGCGTCCGGCGCGGCCGCCACGATCGGTCGTGTTTCGGCCGAGATCCGAGTCCCGGCGGGCGAACCCGCGGTCGATACGACAGGCGCCGGTGACGCCTTTGCGGCAGGGCTGATCGCGTCACTCGCGCACGGCGCGTGGCCACCGACCGCCGGCTCGCTCGAGCGGGGGCTCGCCGCCGCGACCGAGCTCGCCTCGGCCGTCGCACGGACGCCGGGCGCCCAGGGCAGAGTCGCCATCGAGACATTGGCTCCGCCGTCACACGCATGAGCACCGAGACGCTGCTCATCGCCGAGGAGGTCGTGGAGGCGCTCGCGGCCGGGCGTGCGGTGGTCGCGCTGGAGTCGAGCCTGATCGCCCAGGGCCTGCCCGCGCCGCACAACCTGGAGGTGGCTCTGGCCGCCGAGGCCGCCGTGCGCGACTCGGGGGCGATCCCGGCGACGGTCGCGCTCGATGGAGGGCGCCTGGTCGTCGGGGCTGGCCGGCCGCTGCTCGAGCGCCTGGCGGACCCGGAGGGGGACGTCGCCAAGGCCGGCTCGCGCGACCTGGGGCCGCTGCTCGCGGCGGGACGCCTTGCCTCGACAACGGTCAGCGCCACGATGCGCGTCGCGCACATGGCCGGCATCGCCGTCTTCGCGACGGGTGGGATCGGTGGCGTGCACCGCGGTGCCGCCGCATCGTTCGACGTGTCCAGCGACATCGACGAGCTGGCGGCCACGCCGGTCGCGGTCGTCTGCAGCGGCGCGAAGTCCATTCTCGACGTTTCCGCCACGCTCGAGATGCTCGAGGCTCGCCGCGTGCCCGTCGTCGGCTACGGCGTCGACGAGCTCCCGGGCTTCTACAGCATCGGCACCGGCCTCCTCCTCGCGCACCGCGTGGATGGGCCGCGGGATGCCGCCGCGGCGATCCGAGTCCAGCGTGCGCTGCCCGGTGCGGGCGGGATCCTGATCGTGCAGCCGCCACCGGCGGAGCTGGCGCTCGACCGCGCCGAGGTCGAGGCCTGGATCGTGGAGGGGCAGCAGGACGCCGAGCGGAGCGGCATCCGCGCCGGTGCGGTGACGCCGCACCTCCTCGGTTTCATCGCGCGATCGTCCGGCGGACGTGCGCTGCGCGCGAACGCCGGCCTTGTCGTCAACAACGCGCGAACCGCGGGCCAGATCGCATCGGCCTTGACCTGACCGGGCCGAGCGCTATGCTCACGCGGCCAGTCGGCGAGCCAGCGGAGGGACGCCCCAGCGCCATGCGAATTTACGACGGAAGCCCGCGCCAGGACTGGGAGGGGGTACTCCGCGGCATCGGCGCATTCGCCGACCGCGAGCGCCTCAAGGAAATTCTCTTCCTGGAGCTCGACGAGGGATTCGTCCTGCAGGGCCTGACGATGCAGGCTGCCGCAAGCGACTCCGACAATCTCGGCACCCTCGTCAAGCGAACGTACGAGCTCACGGAGGACCAGGTCGGCGAGCTGATGGACGCGTCCGACAGCAAGCGCGGAACCGCCTCGGTTGACCGAGCCCAGCCAGACCTCCTGAACTATTACGAGCAGTCGCTGCGCATCCTCGGTGCGTACATCGACGGGCAGAAGGCGCACGACGTCTTCTTCCTCGAGCAGGAGGGCAGCTACGTCCTGCGGCTCTTCGGGGTGGCCGGAGAGCGCGGCGGCGGCCACCAGCTCTCGGAGTTCACGCGCGACGAGATGTTGGCTATGATCGAGGCCGCACCCGACCAGCGGCGTCAGCCCGCACCGGAGACTACCGGCGCGAAGTAGCCAGGGGAGTTTGTTCCATGAAGGCGGTCAAGGTCCTGCTCATCGGCATCGGCGCCCTTCTCGCGGCGCTCATCGTGATCCCGCTCACCATTCTGGCCGGCCTGTTCGTGTGGCTGAAGCTCACCGAAGAGACCGATGACGAGGAGATGGAGCTCGACGACGCGATCTGATCGGCCATGAGCCGATCAGGGACCGGGAGGAGGCTCGTTCTGGTGAGGCATCTTCACCGGAACGCGCCGGGGCGTGTCATTCCCGCGCTCCAGTGAGGCCAGGTACGCACGAGGCGCACCCGGCGGTGCCGTGCACGCATGCCAGGCCTCGATCCAGTGCGGGAATCGCGCGTGCCAGTGCCCTCGTGTGAAGTTGCCTCATTCCGCCGAGGCACCGATGCCGGGGCCTCTTTCTGGACGGACGGTCAGCCGGTGGCGAGGGCCCAGGCCGCGGTCCAGCTGACTGCGGCGACGAGCATCCCCGCCCACAGCCGATGGGCGCTGCCGATCCCCTGCACGACGGCGAGCAGGCCGACGGCGCCGAGCAGCAGCGACGGCAGGCCGAGGCGGCCGCTGACCCCCAGCCCGATTCCGGCGGCGATTCCGACGCCGAGCCCCAGCGCCAGCGCGAGGGCCGATGCCCTCGTCCGCCCGAGCCGCTGGGCAAGGTTGCGCGATCGCACGGCTGCGTCGCCGTCGAAGTCCTTCAGCGTGTTGGCGAGGTGGGCCGCGACCGCGAACGGACCGACCATCGCCGCCGCCGGGGCCACGCGCTCGAGCGGCACCCCCACCCCCGTCGCGATCCAGAGCGGCAGGGCCGCGAAGCTGACCAGGTATGGCACGAACGAGGCCGGCGTCCGCGAAAGCCACAGGTCGTAGGCGATCGCCGACGCCACCGCAACCAGCCCCAACAGGAACGCCGGCGTCCCGAGCGGGAGTGAGGCCCCCACCTGGAGGAGGAGCCCGACCCCGGCGACGCCGAGGGCAGTCGATGGAGCCACCTCGCCGGCCGGGATCGGCTTCGACGGTTGAGCGATGGCGTCACGCTCGCGGTCGGCCCAGTCATTCGTCGCGCCGGTGACGATCTGCGAGCCCAGCACGCTGAGCGTGACGAGCAGGACGCGACCGGTGAAGGGCGATGCCCCGGCTTCCACGCTCAGAATTGCCGCGAGTGCAGCCGACAGGCTGACGACAGCCAGCGCCGGCGCCGGATGAACGAGGCGAACGAGCGCGGCCACGACGGGCATCCTACGCGCAGCGGTGCCGCGCCACCGTGGGCCGCCATCGATGCGTATATTGGCCGCGCGAACCAGCCAAACCCTGTCCTGTGGAGCACAACGTGGTCACGACCCGTGCCTTTCGGTCCTTCGCCCACATCGGTCTGATCGTCGCCGCCCTCGCGCTTGCCGGTTGCCAGACGGCCAGCGAGGACCCGACGCCGACCGACGCCCCGTCCAGCGCCGCGTCGATCGAGCCTTCGCCCAGCGCCTCCGACGCGTCCAGCGCCTCGGCCGAAGCCACCCCTGGCGGCGACGGCGAGGGCGAGGAGACGAGCGTCTTCGACCTGGACGTCGGCGACTGCTTCAGCGCCGACAGCGACCAGCTCGAGACGGTCGACGTCGTCGACTGCGAGCAAACGCACGAATACGAGACGTTCGCCCTGATCGACCACGAGGCGGGGGACGATGAGCCGTACCCCGACGAGCAGGAGCTGCTGGAGTACGCGGACACGATCTGCCAGCCCCCGTTCGAGTCGTTCGTCGAGCACGACTACCAGTCCTCGATCTGGTACATCACCACCCTGACGCCGTCGGAAGAGACGTGGGCGGACGGCGACCGGGAGATCGTATGCACCTTGAACCAGCAGGACGACGACCAGGAGCCGATCTCCGTCACCGGTTCGGCCGAGGGGTCTGGCGAATAGCGCCGGTCGAGCGCCGCGTGTGACGCCGGGCCCCATGGGTGCAAGGCCCGGCGCCCCTTCTGACGCCAGTACCAGCCGGCCGTGACGCCGAGGTACTCTTCGTGGATCCACGCCGCGGGCGACGAGGCTGCCCTCGGTGCGGTATGATCGCTTCCCGAGTGGACCAGGCGAAGCTACTCGCGCGCGGCTCCTCGTTGAGTCATCCCGCCGCCCGCTCGAGCCACCTACGAGGTGCGAGGCAGACCGATGTCGAAGTACATCTTCGTCACGGGCGGGGTCACCAGCTCACTGGGGAAGGGCATCACGGCCGCCAGCATCGGTCGCATCCTGAAGGCCCGCGGCGTCCCGGTCAGCATCCTGAAGCTCGACCCCTACATCAACATCGATCCCGGCACGATGTCGCCATACCAGCACGGGGAAGTCTTCGTCACCGATGACGGCGCGGAGACCGACCTCGACCTGGGCCACTACGAGCGCTTCATCGACGAGAACCTGAGCCAGGCCAGCAACGTCACGACCGGGCGGATCTACCAGAGCGTGATCGCCAAGGAGCGCCGCGGCGACTACCTCGGCGGGACCGTGCAGGTCATCCCGCACATCACGAACGAGATCAAGGAGCGCATCGCGCGCGTGGCGCGCGAGGGAACCGGCTCGGTGGCGACGAGCGGGCTGGCGGCGCACGGCGTCGTGATCGTGGAGGTCGGCGGCACGGTCGGCGACATCGAGTCGCTGCCGTTCCTCGAGGCCATCCGCCAGATGCGCAAGGACGTCGGCCGCCGGAACGTACTCTACGTCCACGTCACGTGGCTCCCGAGCATCGGCGCCACCGGCGAGCTGAAGACGAAGCCGACCCAGCACTCGGTCAGCACGCTGCGGGGCATCGGCATCCAGCCTGACATCATCATCCTGCGCAGCGACGAAGCGATCGACGACGAGATCATGGACAAGGTGAGCCTCTTCACCGATGTCGACGTCCACGCCGTCATCCCGCTCAAGACCGCCAAGAGCATCTACGAGGTGCCGATCCAGCTAGAGCGGGCCGGGCTCGGCAAGCTCATCGCGCGCGAGCTGGAGCTCTCCGCCGGCGAGCCCGAGCTGGCGGACTGGCAGGAGCTGGTGAGCCGCATCCGGGCGCCACGGCCGGAGGTCGAGGTGGCCATCGTCGGAAAGTACACCGAGCTGCCCGACGCCTACATCAGCGTGAGCGAGGCGCTCAAGCACGCCGCGCTCCATCACAACGTCGAGGTCAAGGTGCGCTGGATCCGCTCGGAGCATCTCGAGCGGATCGAGCCGGAGCGAGTCGCCGGCGAGCTGGCGGGCGTTGCTGGCGTGCTCGTTCCCGGCGGCTTCGGCTACCGCGGCGTAGAGGGCAAGGTGCGCGCGATCCGCTGGGCGCGCGAGCAGAAGATTCCCTTCCTCGGCCTGTGCCTCGGCCTCCAGTGCGCCGTCATCGAGTTCGCCCGCCTGGCGCTCGGCACGGATGACGCGAACTCGTCGGAGTTCAACGTGTTTACCGAGCATCCGGTCATCGACCTCATGCCCGACCAGGCCGACGTCACCGACAAGGGCGGGACGATGCGCCTCGGCCTCTATCCGGCGCGCCTCGAGGAGGGCTCGAAGGTGCGCGACGCGTACGGCGCCGAGATCGCCTACGAGCGGCACCGCCATCGGTTCGAGGTCAACAACGCGTACCGCGATCGGCTGTCGGCGGCCGGCATGGCCTTCAGCGGCGTCTCCCCCGACGGCCGCCTGGTCGAGTACATCGAGCTCCGGGATCACCCGTGGTTCGTCGCCACGCAGGCGCATCCAGAGCTGAAGAGCCGCCCGAACCGGCCGCACCCGCTGTTCAGGGACTTCGTGGGCGCGGCCGCGGCCCGAACGGCCCCGGCTGCCCCGACCCGATCCGCCAGGACCGCCACGACCGCGTCCGCCAAAAGCACTCGATGACCGCGACGAGCCGTTCGCGCTCCCGATCCCGCGCCTTCCGCACCGAGGTTCCCGAGCTCGACGCGGCGATCGCGGGTGCCAGGCGCGACGCGGTCGTCATGTGGCGCGGCGAGCGCATCGCCTTCGACGAGCTCCCGGACCGCATCGCGCGGACCGACGGCCGCGGGGAGCGCGACGGCCTCTTCGCCGGCTGGATCGAGGCGCTCGAGCGGATCAACCCGCAATACGCGGAGCGCCTCGATCGCTGGCGCAAGGCGTCGGCCGCGTCGGGGATTGGCGACCTGGCGACCGCGCTCGCGGGCGGCCGCGATCTCGAGGAGCTCTCGCTCGACCTGGAGCGCCTGGCGATCCACTCCGAGACGGTCTACTACGCCGCGCTGCGCCGGTACCTGGCCCTGATCGACATCGAGCAGGGCGACGCCACCGTCGCCGACCTGTGGCACGTGGTCCGAGGCGCCGCGTGGGGCCACTGGTTCGGCGAGCGGGAGCTCGACCGTGCTGCCGCGTCGGCGGGGCGGGAGATCGCGGCCGGAGCCCACGGACGCGGCTGGCGCTCGGCGGAGTCCGGCCTGGCGGGAAGCGATGCCGGCCGCACGATGCCGTCGGGCGCGATCGCGGAGGTGTACGGCACGCTGGCAGGCGATCCGGGCTGGCTGAGCCGCGCCCTGCGCATGTCGCCCGACGAGATCGCATCGTTCGCGGACTTCGTCGCTTTCGTGCGGCTGTGGCGGCTGCGCCGCTCGCTGGCCATGGCCCAGTACGAGCTCCGGCTGTACCGGGCCGACGACCCCGCCCTCCAGCGAGCCTACTTCAGCGGCATCGTCGGTCACGCGACCGGGGTCGAGGTCGCCGAGGCCGCGTACCTCCACGAGGTGGCCACGCCCTTCTCATCGGTTGCCGAGATCGAGCGCACGATGCTGGCCGGCGCCGTGGCAAGCACCGTGGAGCATCGCTTCGGCAGGGAGTGGTGGGCCGACGAGCAGGCACGAGAGCTCCTGGCCGAGCTCGCCGTCGCGCCGAGCACGGAGGACGCACTTGCACAACTCGGGTATGATGCCCTCGACTGGAGACCCGTCGTGCGTCAGATTCGGACGCGGCTCATCGGCGAGATGAGCGGATACGGGGGCCCCAACATCACCACCCGTGCCGGGACCCGCAAGGTCTGAGTGGTTGACCTCACGCGATCCCGAGCACCCGACCACCACCCGTTCGTGACCGCGGCCCCGATGCCGTGACCACGACCCAGTGGTCGACCCCATCAACTGTCGCTCCTGCCGACGAGTCACCCGGACCTCATCGCGAACCGTCCGAGGGTGGTGGTGCAGCAGGGACGGCTCCCGAGAGAAGCTCACCGAGGTCCGCTCTTCCATGAAGCATTGCCGGCAGGCGTCGCGACGATGAACGACGACGCGCGACCGCAGCAGCAGCGACGCCGCTCGCGACGCCGCCAGGACACGGCTCCCCGCCGGCCACCGCAGGGACAGCAGCGCGGTGGCTTCTCCCCGCGACGCCGGAACGACTACGCGTCCGGACAGTACTCCTCGATCTTCACCGGACCCTTCCCATCGGACGCCGACGATCCGGGCATGAACCTCGCCGACCTCCAGGCCAAGCCGATCGATGAGCTGCGCGAGCTCGCCGCCGAGCACCAGATCGATGGGCACGAGGAGCTCGAGCACTCGGATCTCATCCTCAAGCTGCTCGACGTCGTCCCGCTCGCGCCGGCGCAGTCCCAGGAGCGCAACGGCCAGTCCGGCGACGCGGAGGGGATCCTCGAGATCGTCGACGAGGGCTTCGGCTTCCTCCGCGTCAACGGCGTCATGCCATCCAACCAGGACATCTACGTCAGCACGTCGCAGGTCCGCCGCTTCGGCCTGCGCACCGGTGACCGGGTCACCGGCCAGACGCGCCCGCCCAAGGATCAGGAGAAGTACTGGGGCATGCTCCGGGTCGATAGCGTCAACGGAGTCGAGCCCGAGGTCGCCAAGCGACGGCCGAACTTCGATTCGCTCGTGCCGGTCTTCCCCGACGAGATGTTCGACCTCGAGACGGACCAGAAGAACCTGACCCAGCGCCTGATCAACCTGATCAGCCCCGTCGGCAAGGGGCAGCGTGGCCTGATCCTGTCGCCGGCAAAGGCCGGCAAGACGACCGTCCTCAAGCACATCGCCGCGGGCATCACCGAGAACTCCCCCGAGGCCCTTCTCATGGTCGCCCTCATCGGCGAGCGACCGGAGGAGGTCACCGACATGCAGCGCAACGTCGACGGCGAGATCTACTCGTCCACCTTCGACGAGCCGACCGAGAACCACACCCGCGTGGCCGAAATGTGCCTCGAGATCGCCAAGCGCCAGGTCGAGACCGGCCGCGACGTCGTGATCCTGCTCGACTCGATCACACGCCTGGCGCGCGCCTACAACCTCGCCCTGCCGGCATCGGGCAAGACCCTGTCCGGCGGCGTCGACCCGGTGGCGCTCTACCCGCCCAAGCGGTTCTTCGGCGCTGCCCGCAACATCGAGCATGGCGGCTCGCTGACGATCATCGCGACCTGCCTGGTCGACACCGGCAGCCGCATGGACGACGTCATCTACGAGGAGTTCAAGGGCACCGGCAACATGGAGCTCGCGCTCGATCGGAAGCTGTCCGAGAAGCGCATCTTCCCGGCCATCGACGTCCTGCGCTCCGGCACCCGTCGCGAGGAGCTGCTCCTCGACGAGAACGAGCTGCGCATGGTCTGGACCATGCGTCGCATGCTCTCCGCGGTCGGCCCCAACGAGGGGATCGAGCTGCTCATGCAGCGCCTGGGCAAGACCGCGAACAACGCCGAGTTCCTCGTCTCGCTGTCCAAGAGCGTCGAGGCCTCCGAGCGCTCCTAGGACCCCGGATCCAGGTCGCTGCCCGCGTGAACCGGCTCGCCGTCGTCGTCGTGGCGCTCCTGGTTGCCGCCTGCGGGACGGAGGCCAGCAGCCCCGCCCTGACGACCGGCCCGGCGCCATCGGCCGATGCGACCCGCGCTGCCAGCGCCCAGCCGGCCCCTGCCACGGGCGCGGTCGATCCGGCGCCGGGCTCGGACAGCATGGTGTACGCCCCGAACCCGGCGGCGATCGTGGTGGCCATCGAGGCCGGCCACGGCGGGTGCCTCGACTGGGGCGTGCCAGACCCCTCCGAGCGCGGACCGGCATACGCGGAGGAGACGATGACCCTGGCCATCGCCCGGGAGCTTCGTGACCTCCTCGCTGCCGACGGCATCGGTGTGGTCATGATCCGTGACGAGGACGAGGCCCTCGCCGGGGACGACTACCCGCCGCTCGACTGCCATGGCCCGCCGTGGCGCGATGTGAACGGCGACGGTTTCGCGGGATTCGGTGACGACGACCTCCCGGAGGGAACCCGGACGCGGGACGAGCTCCAAGCTCGCCTCGACCTCGCCAACCTCTCGGCCGCCGACGCGCTCGTCAGCATTCACATCAACTCGCCGACGCAGGACGGCGTGCCGGTCGAGGTCGCCTTCACCGAGACCTTCTACACCGACGAGACAGCGTGGGGGGCGAGCGTAACGGCGCGCCTGGCCGAAGGCATCCAGGCCGGGGTCGTCGACCATCTCGGCGCGATCGCCTCCTACGAGCGCGGCGATCGCGGCATCACCGCCCACAACTTCTACATGGTGGCACCGCCGCTGTTCGAGACGACGGAGGAGCGGCCCGATGCCCTGAGGCAGCCGACGCGAGGAGGCCTGATGCCCGTGATCCTTGCGGAGGTCGGGTCGATCACCCTGCGCCAGGAGCAGGACCTGCTCGTCAGCGCCGAAGGCCAGGCCGCGGTCGACGCCGGCCTGTTCGATGGCCTGGCCGCCTACTTCGGCGGCCGCGACCTCGCCGCCCGCATTGGTCTGGCGGACGCCGTCGATGGCGTGCCGCGGCCGGTCGATGGTGACGGCCCCCCGTTCTGGCCCGCCGCCGTGCCCGAAGGTCCGCTGGGGCTGCGGCTGACCAACACCGGCATCGCGATCTGGCCGGAGGGCATGGAGCTCGTTGCCGGCTGGGAGCTGACCCAGCAGCCCTACCTGGCTCGGGCACCGGAAGGTCTCGATCGGTTGAGCGCGGACGTGCCCGCCCTCGGCCCCGGCGAGTCGGTCGTGGTCGAGGTCGAGCTGCCCGCGATGCCGGATCGGCGGGGGGTGGCATGGATCTCGCTGCGCGACGGGAGCACGACTCTTGCCGATCGCGGGTCACCGGCGCTTCAGCTCGCCAGCGAAGCGCCGTGAAGCGGGACGAACCACACCGTTTCGCACGACCCGTTCGTACCGGCCCATGCGCGTGCGATCACGTTGTTGACCCGCATTTGGCTCGTGCTACCATGGCGACGCGCGAGACTGACCAATGCGGCGGGGAGAGACGACTCGGGACGACCGGTTCGCAGGCTCGGGCAGTAGCGTCGCCCCACGACCACCCGTATGCGGAGTTGGACTCACTATTGCCTGACTTGCGACGGCTTTACCGCCGCTTCACCGATAGCCCTCTGCCGACCCGGGTCGTTGCCCACCTCACAGTCGTCAGCCTTGTCGTGGCCGCTTCGGCCACGGGATTCACGCATGCCCAGGCCGGCGGCAAACCCGTCCCTGATGCGCATTCCCAGACCTCCGGCGGCTTTCCATCGATCGTCTCGACCGTTCGCGCCGCGGCTGCGTCCGCACCCGCGACCGCGAGCGAGGCGTACAGCCTGAGCGCGCTTCCCGCCGACATGGCCGAGACGCTCGACCGTGGCGCTCGCGCCCAGGTTCCCGTCCCCGTCGTGCTTCCGCCACCGATGCCGGTCGACCCCGAGGCGACGCCGCTGCCCGGCCCGAACAGCATCGGCCAGATCGCGACCGCGACCGGCCCGTCGACTCGCGCCGCCGCACCGGCGCCGGCAGCCGGCCGGCTGTTCTGGCCCGTCCCCGGTGGCTCGATCAGCCAGTACTTCCACGCCGGCCACCTGGCCCTCGACATCGCGGCGCCGTACGGGTCACAGATCGTGGCCGCACAGTCCGGAGTCGTGACCTCTTCCGGCTGGCGCAACAACGGCGGTGGCTATGTGATCAGCATCGACCACGGCAACGGGGTCCAGACGGTCTACAACCACCTCGGCTCGCTGTGGGTCAGCTCGGGCGCGTACGTCGCGGCGGGCCAGGGGATCGGCGCCATCGGCTGCACCGGCATCTGCACCGGGCCGCACGTTCACTTCGAGGTGATCGTGAACGGCATCGTCGACAACCCGCAGCGCTACTTCTAGCCTCGCACCCGCGCTCGATCCCAGCCGGCGGCGCCCGTCGCCGGCGTTGCTATGCTCAGCCCCGTGTTCGCTGATCGTGCCCGCATCCTCGTCTCCGGCGGCTCCGGCGGTGACGGCGCCTCGTCCTTCCGACGGGAGGCGCACGTCCCGCGCGGCGGTCCCGACGGCGGCGACGGCGGGCGCGGCGGCAGCGTGATCCTCCTGGTGGAGCCGGGGATGACCACGCTGGGGGACTTCAAGCGGCAGCGCCACTTCCGCGCCGCAGCGGGCGGCAGGGGTGCCGGGCGCAAGGCACACGGCAAGAACGCGGCGGACATCGTCATCCGCGTGCCGCCTGGCACGGTTGTGCGCTCGCATCCGGACGGTGCGTGGATCGGCGAGCTGCTCGAGGCGGAGACCCGCCTGGTCGTCGCGAAGGGCGGCCGCGGTGGCCGGGGAAACGTGCACTTCGCATCTGCCACGCATCGCGCGCCGACGCATGCCGAGAAGGGCACCCCCGGCGAGGAGGGCTGGGTCGAGCTCGAGCTGAAGCTGATCGCGGACATCGGCCTGGTCGGTGCTCCGAACGCCGGCAAGTCGACCCTGCTGGCCGCGCTGACCGAGGCCCGTCCGGAGGTGGGCGCCTACCCGTTCACGACGCTGACCCCGAACCTGGGCGTCATCGCATTCGACGAGGATCATCGGGCCGTGATCGCCGACGTGCCCGGGCTGATCGAGGGCGCCCACGAGGGAAAGGGCCTGGGCCACCACTTCCTGCGCCACGTCGAGCGGACGCGCGTGATCGTGGGCGTCGTGGACGGCGCAGCGCGCGAACCGGTCGAGGAGTGGCGGGCGGTCCTCGACGAGCTCAGGCTTCACGATCCCGCGCTGGCCGAGCGACCGATGCCGCTCGTCGTCACGAAGCTCGACCTGCCCGAGGTCGGGGAGCGCTGGCCCGAGCTGCGCGACGCGCTCCGCACCGACGCAGTCGAGCCGATGGCCGTCAGCGCCCACGACGGGACCGGCCTCGAGGTGCTGCGGCTCGCCCTCTCCGCGGCCCTGGCCGAGGCAGCCATCGCAGAGGCGGCGCAGCCGCCGGAGACCGAGATGCGGGTCCACCGCTTCGATCCATTGGCCGAGAGCTGGGAGGTCGTCGCCGAGGGCCACGACCTGCGGGTGCGTGGACGCCGGATCGAGACGACCGCCGCGCGAACCGACTTCGAGAATGCCGAGTCGCGCGACCGGTTCTGGCGGCTGCTCGAGCGGTTGGGGATCGACGTGGAGCTGCGCCGGCTCGGCGCGGGAACGGGGACCACCGTCCACATCGGCCCGGCTGAGCTCGAGTGGGGCGACGACGATTGAGCACGGTGCTCCTCGCGGCGCCAGAGATCGCGGCGGCGCCGGAACGGACCGCTGCGATCGGTGACCGGCTGGGCATCCTCGGCGGCACGTTCGACCCGCCCCACGTCGGCCACCTGTGGCTGGCCTCACTCGCTGGCGATGCCCTCGATCTCGATCGTGTCCTGTTCATGCCCGCGGCACAGCCGCCGCACAAGGGCGGCCGGCTGATCACGCGCGCGACCGATCGGTTGCTGATGACGCGCCTGGCGGTCCAGGCAGAACCGGACTTCGAGCTGTGCCCGATCGAGATGGAGCGGACCGGTCCCTCGTACACGATCGACAGCGTCGAGGAGCTGAAGCGCGCGTACCCGGACGCGCAGCTGTTCCTGGTCATGGCGTCGGACTCGCTGGCACAGATCGACACGTGGCGTGAGCCGGATCGGCTCCTGGCCGAGGTCGAGTGGGTCGTGGGACCCAGGCCCGGCAGCGCGCTGCCGGATCGGTCGGGGCTGGAGGAGCGCTTCGGCACGGACGCCGCCAGGATTCACCTGCTCACCGGGCCGGCGCTCGACGTAAGCAGCTCCGAGATCCGGCGACGGGTGGCGGCCGGGCACACCATCCGCTACCTTGTGCCGCGAAACGTGGAGGAGCTCATCATCGATCGCGGACTGTACCGTCGTGGCTGACCCGGCGGCCGAAGAGAGGGTCGCCGACGAGCGGGTCGAGATCCCGGCCGATGCCGCCGACCTGGCCCACCGGATCGTCGAGATCGCCGCCGACAAGAAGGGCAACGATATCGTCATGCTGCGGACCGCGGAGCTGACCTCGATGGCCGACTTCTTCGTCATCTGCTCCGGCCGCAGCGACCGTCAGGTCTCGGCCCTCGCCGGCGCCATCGTCGATGAGCTGCGCGAAGAGGGGATTCGCCCCCTCGGCGTCGAGGGCCGCGAGACCTCGCGCTGGGTCCTGCTGGACTTCGGTGCGGTCATCGTCCACGTGTTCGGTCCCGAGGAGCGCGAGTATTACGGCCTCGAGCGCCTGTGGGGCAAGGCCGCCCAGGTCGTCCGCATCGTCTGACGCGTGGCGCTGCACCGCGATCGCCCGTGCGATTCGGAGATGAGTGCGACTCGACGCTGAGGATGCCTTCCATTCCGCCGATGGTCGCCAGGCGCCCCTCGTGTGGCTTGCCGAAAAGAGACCTACGCGCCATAAGTACCGGGTCAGTCCGCGAGGGGTGGCCCATCGGTCCCATTGAGACGGTACCGCGCGATTCGCATCCTTCGCACATGCCTGACCGCATCCGTCGAACGCGATCGATCGAGACCTGCCGCTTCTGCAGCGGCGCCCTCCTGACGTCCGTGTTCGACACCGTCTTCCGCGACCCTGATGCCGATGAGCGACTCTTCTTCGCCATCCCCGGCGCGCTGTGCGTGCCCTGCCGCCAGCTGTACGTCGACCAGCAGCTGATCGGGATCCTTGGCCTCGACGGGGCGCGCTGCACGTTCGCGATCGAGTCCGACCGGGTCCTCGTCACCGGCAACGCCGGCCATGCCGGCCAGGCGGGCCAGGCGGGCCAGGCGCCCGCGGCGTAGCTCGCCTCCGGCACTTCCTTCGGCCTTGCTTCCCATCAGATATTCACCCTCGGACTCTTGGCGCACCTATCGGCGGCGACTCGCCGATCGTTTCCCATCAGATATTCACCCTCGGACTCGTGGCGCACCAATCGGCGGCGCCGACGCCTCGAAGTCATAGATTTGCGAGGTTCCCGGCACCAGGCCCGGCCCGAAGCGGCCATCTTTCGGAGCTAAGGGGTCCCCCGGTGAATATCCGATAGGGACGCGGTGCACACCCGACCGTGGCGCCGAGTGCCTGGGCCGCACGCGGGCCGTGTGCTGCATCGCGTGCAAGCGACCGATGGAATCAGGAACCTTCAGATCCGCTTCGACCAGGCGGATCGATCTCGTCGATGCATCGCAAGTAGCGACCGCTCCGCTAGCCACGAGCCGCGAGCAGGTGCTCACCGAGCCAGGCGACCAGAGCCGGCTCCTCGTCCATTGCGTTCGTCTTGATGGCGAGATCCGCCTCGAAGAGGCCTGTCAGCATGGCTTCGAGCTCCTCGCCCCGGTAGCGCCGTGCGGCCTCCACCAGCCGCTCCGCCATCCGCGCGTTCCCGCGTGCGATCCGTTTCGCGATCTCGGTGGGAGGCGTTTTGGACGCCACCAAATCACGAGCCACGATCAGGTCGCTGACCCTGCCCGCCAGGGACGCAAGGATGCGCAGCCCGGGCTGACCCTCGGCCAGCGCCCGCCGCAACGCTTCAGCGGCAGCTGCCGGCTCCCGCCGGTCGATCGCATTGGTGATGGCGAAGACCGATGCCGGCCGGGTGTCCGCCGTCAACGCCTCGACGTCATCGACGCTGATCGCGCGGTCGCCCGCATAGGTCGCCAGCTTGCGCAGCTCCGAGTCGGCGATGCGCGTCATCTCGCCGCGTTCGACATCGGTCTCCCAGATCTGGCCGCCGATGCGCTCGGCCAGCACGTGGGCGGCGCGGACCTCGATCTTGAGACCGATGCGCGCCGCGTGACTCGTGATCCAACCACGCAGCTCGCCCCGGCGGGGGGCGCCGTGCTCTTCCACCCGCCCGCCCCGGGCCTTGACCGCCTCGGCGAGCCGCTTGAGCAGGGCCGGTGGCTTGGTGATGTCGCGCGACGGCCGCTCCTCGATCAGCGCCAGCGCCGATCCGGCCGGCAGGTCGGTGACGAGCGCAAGCAGCCGATCGGCCGCCGCCGTGGATCGGCCCGCCGCGCGGAGCGGCTGCCGCAGCACGGCGAGGTGAGAGCCGAACATGCTCATCGTGCCGGCCTCCAGCCGGGCGCGGTCGATCGCGCCCTCGTCGGGCGAGCGCTCGGGCACGATGTCGGCGCGGTCGGTCGCATCGGTCTCGCGGGCGAATTCGCGAACGGCGACGTCCAGGCCGAAGCCGTCGTCGCCGTGGACGAGCAGCAACGACACGCTCATGCTCTGGCCTCCCAAGCGGCGCGCAGCCGCGCGACCAGATCGTCGACTGACATCCCGACCGCCTCGGCCACCTGTGCCTCGAGGGCATGGGCCGGCCGCCGCGCGGATTCGATGTCGGCGGCGTGCTCGGGATGTCGCACCCTCATGTCGTCGAGTCGCTCGTCGACGGTCACGAACTCCTGGGCCACGTGCCGGTCAGCCACGGCAACGATGACCGAGGGCCAGCCGATCGGGAATCGATCGTCGTCGAGCAGGCAGCTGATCGGGTGGGAGGCGACCGGCATCGCGAGCTCGGGGTGGCCCGCCTCTTCGAGGCGCCTCGCGCCGACGATGCCGTGCTCGCCGCCCGAGCGACTGATCTCGACCTTGTCGATGTCGTGGAGCAGGGCCGCCGCCTCGACCAGGGCCCCGTCGATCGGGATCCGGGCCTCGGCCACCAGCCCGGCGGCGGCAACCGCCACGCGCGCAACGCCCTCGGAGTGGACGACGATCCCATCGGGCAGCCCGGCCTCGGCCAGCAGGCGGCGAGCGGCGGATCGGTCGGGGACGGCCACGAGCCGATGCTACCCGTGGCCCGCTGCCCGTGCACCGCGCGAGGCGCGCCCCACCCGGCATCGGTCCTGACGCGGTAGGTGCGGCCATCGGTGACGACCTCGACATCCCCGTCGAGATCGGTCCGATACACCGCGATCTCCGGACGTGCCTCCAGGGTGGCAATGGTCTCGGGAGCCGGATGGCCGTACTCGTTGCCGGTACCGGACGAGATCACCGCCGCCGTCGGGCGAATCGCGTCGAGCAGGCCCTTTGTCGTCGACGAGCTCGAGCCATGATGCCCGACCTTCAGGAGGTCCACGACCGGCAGGAGCCCGCGGCCGATGAGCGTGGCCTCGACCGGCGCTTCGGCGTCGCCCGTGAGGAGCCCGGCGAACCCGCCGTGGCGCAGGATCATCACGACCGAGCCGTTGTTGATGTCGCCCTCCGGCAGCGGCGCGGTCGCATCGGCCTCGGTGGGATAGAGGATCTCGACCGTCGTGGTCGGATCCAGCGTGAACGCGGTGCCGGCGCGGGCGATCGAGCCCGCCAGAGGCGGCTCGAACGCGGCATCCGAGAGAAGGCGGTGATGCGCCGTGTTCTCGAAGGCAATCCCGGCGTGGAGGAGGGCGCCGACGTCGAAGCGATCGAGCGCCTCCACCAGGCCGGCGACATGATCCTGGTGCGGGTGGCTCAGCACCATGACGTCGATCCGCCGAGCGTGGAACGGCAGGTTGGCGCCGAGCCGGCGCAGCATGAGCTCCGGGTCCGGGCCGCCGTCGACGAGCATGGTCGCCCCGTTCGCCGCCTCGACCAGGATCGCGTCGCCCTGGCCGATGTCGAGCACCGTGACGTGCAGCCGGCCGTCCGGCCGCGATGCGAGGGAAATGACCAGGAGAACGAGAACGAGTGCGGTGCCGATTGGCAGCGGTCGCAGGACACCCCGCACGAACGAGCCGAGTGCCGGCCCTGTCCGGGTTTCGGCAGCATCCAGATCGTCGCCCGAGCGGAACGCCCACGCGGCGAGGCCCAGAATGGGCAGCCATGCCACGGCCAGCGGCGCCGGAATCGACGCGTCGACAGCCGCGTAGGGCAGCGAGGCCACGGCGCTGCCGAGGGTCACGATCACGCGCAGCACCAGCCAGGCTGAGCCTCCCGCAAACCAGGCGAGCGCGTCTCCGATGACCGGCAGCGGCGCCGCGAGCAGGCCCGCCATCGAGGCCACCGCGCTGAACAGCATGGCCAGCGGCACGAAGGGCACGACGAGGACGTTGGCGATCGGCGCGACGAGCGACAGGCGCTCGAAGTTGACGAGGATCACCGGCAGGGTCGTGAGCTGGGCAGCGAGCGTCAGGGCCACCGGCTCGCGGATCCAGGCGGGCCAGCCCCGGAGACGCCGCTCGACCGGCGCGCCGAACCAGATCAGCCCGGCTGTCGCCAGGAGCGAGAGCTGGAACGCGACGTCCCAGAGCACCGGGGGCGCGATCAGGAGCATGAGCA
>Ga0136633_1000051_pt1 | contig 77611 bp, 74 predicted proteins | sample AntDrymeUQ832206_2_FD_105494 | JGI IMG/M metagenome (GOLD analysis project Ga0136633, IMG submission 105494) | Polar desert sand microbial communities from Dry Valleys, Antarctica - metaG UQ83 (22.06) | ecosystem: Environmental > Terrestrial > Soil > Desert | place: Antarctica: Dry Valley...
CGTTCTGCGCGACCGAGACGTGCGGCCCGGTGGTCGACATCGTGGAAGCCGAGAGCAAGCGCGGCGACGGATCGGTGACCTTCGTCCACGTCGAGGCCTACCGCAAGCAAGGCTCAGAGCTCTCCCCCGCGCTGAAGGCGTGGAAGTTCGCCACCGAGCCGTGGACGTACGTCGTCGACGCCCAGGGCGTCGTCGCGGAACGGCTAGCCGGGGCGATCGGCGCCGAAGAGCTCACTGCTGCCCTCGCCAAGCTCTAGCGGATATCCGCCCCAACTATGACCGCGCGCAAGCGGCGGGGCGGGAAGAATCAGTCATAGTTCGTGGGCGCGGAGGCGCTCTGCCAGCGCCCGGGTCGCCGTGGCCGGGTCGGTGGCCTCAGTGATGGCCCGAACGACGACGATCCGGCGCGCGCCGCGCTCCAGCACTTCGTCCACCGTGGTGAGGTCGATCCCGCCGATGGCGAACCACGGTCGCATGTCGGGTGACGTCGGCGGCCACCGGCGTACGGCGTGCTCGAGCAGCCCCAGCCCGGCTGCCGGCCGACCCGGCTTGGTCGGGGTCTCCCAGGTAGGACCGACGCAGAAGTAGTCAACGCCGGGTGCCACAGCGGCCGCGTCGACCTCAGCTGGGGTATGGCTCGACAGGCCGACCAACACCCGGTCGCCAACCACCTCGCGGGCGAGCTGCACCGGGAGGTCGCCCTGCCCCAGGTGGAGGATGTCCGGACCGGCTCCGACCGTTACGTCGGCCCGGTCATTGACGCTCCACAGCCGACCGTGACGCCGCGCGGCGGCCGCCACGAGCCGACAGAGCTCCAGCTCTTCGCCGGCCTCGATGCCCTTCTCCCGCAACTGCACCACGTCGACGCCCGCGGCCAGCACAACATCGAGGAACTCGGCGAGGTCGTCCTGCTCTCGCCGCGCCCCGGTGCACAGGTAGAGCCGGGCCTGCGCCAGCAGTGCGAGCCGCTCATCCCGTGTTCGGCCGTCAGCCACCGGCTACGGCCCGGATGACTTCGAGCACGTCTCCTTCACTGAGTACGACGGCGTCCACCTCGCTGCGCAGAAGCGCCGCGCCGTTGCGCTCAACCACGACCCACCCCGTGCCGAGCCCCATCTCGCGCACCAGGTCACCGGCCGTCGATCCGGGGGGCAGCGCTCGCGACTCGCCATTGACGACGACCGTCATCACAGATCAAAAGCCCAGTGCCTGGGCACGACGCTTGACCTCGGTGCCCCTGTTCTCGACGAGCGCCTGCACGGGCGTCCCGGGAAGGGAGTCGTCGGCGGTGTAGAGCCACCGGAGCGCCTCGACATCGTTGAAGCGTGCATCGCGTAGCAGGTTCAACACGCCCGGCAGGCTCTTGAGCACCTGACCTTCGCCGATGAAGTCGGCGGGAATCGACAGTGGCCCACCGACCTCTGCGCGCGCCGCGATGACCAGCCCGTCACGGACGAGCTGGCGCACTCTGGTCACTTCGATCCCGAGTGACTCTGCGGCGTCCGGCACAGTCACCCAGGACCCGACGAGATCCCACACCTCGTCCAACGCTGCGTCGTCTGTCACGGACCCCTCCGTAGGTTTCGCATGTCTAAAAACGCACCGGCTCGGGACGGAGGCTGAACGCGTCTTTCCACACCGGCTCGTAGCCCGCGGCCGCAAGCATGGCAGCGATCTGTGCCGGGGTGCGGTCGTCGGAGATGCTGAACTGCTGCTGGCTCTCACCAGGGTGCGAGTACCCACCCGGCTCTGTCGAGCTTCCCGCGCTCATCGACGTCACCGCGATGCGCACGAGTCCGTCCCGCAGAGCCGCCGGCTCGCGGGTCGACAGCACAATGCCGGCGTCCGGCGCGCCCAGACGCAGCGCCGCCATCGCCTGGACGTAGTCGGCGTCGCTGATCTCGACGACCGGCTGAAATCCTGAGGCGCTGGGCTTGATCCGGGGCAGTGCCACGGTCACGTCGGTACGCCAGAAGTGCCGCGACAGCCATGCGGCGTGACTCGCCACGGCGATGACGTCGGCCCGCCAGTCCGGTGCGAGGCCGAGCAGGGCACCCACTCCGAGGCGTCGTACGCCGGACGCGGCCGCGCGCTCCACGGCCGCGAGGCGGCGGTCGAAGTCCCGCTTCCAGCCGGCCCGGTGCACGTCGGCATACCGAGCCCGGTCGTAGGTCTCCTGGTAGTGCACGACCCCCTCGACTCCGGCCGCAACCAGCCGCGCGTACGTGTCGTCGCTCCAGGTCTGCGTCTCGATGGACACCGAGACGACATCAGGGTCGAGTGCCCGGACCACGTCGATGAGGTAGTCCGCGCTCACCTCGGTGCGGTGCTCACCGCTCACCAGCAGCAGATGCCGGAACCCACGTTGCACGAGCACCGCCGACTCGGCGGTGACCTCGGCGACGGTGAGCGTGCGGCGTACGACGTCGAGGTCCTTCGCGAACCCGCAGTAGGTGCACGTCGACAGACACGCGTTGGACAAGTACAGCGGAGCGAAGAGACGTACGGCGCGGCCGAACCGCTGGGTGGTCTGCTCTTTCGCTGCCTGGGCGATCTCTTCGAGACGGGCGGCGGCGGCGGGAGAGAGGAGCACCGCTACGTCCGCTGGGCCGAGCTGCTGAGCCGCGAGCACCCGGTCGACGTCTGAGTCAGTAGCCTCGAGCGCGCGGGCGGCCAGCGCCGACAAGTCGAGCGCTGCGAGCTCGGCGGCAAAGCCGCCTGCGGCCTCACTCATCGGAGGAACCCTGTCAACGGCGAGGAGGCCTCTGCCTCCTGACGAGGAGCGGCGCGACCGGCGAGGTAACCCAGGCGGCCGGCCTCAGTCGCCAGCGCGAAGCCGCGGGCCATGGCGATGGGGTCACGGGCGACTGCGATGGCGGTGTTGACGAGCACGGCGTCAGCGCCGATCTCCATCGCCTCTGCGGCGTCACTCGGCACGCCGAGCCCGGCATCGACGACGACTGGCACACCGGCTTGGCTGATGATGATCTCCACGGCGTCGCGGGTGCGCAGCCCACGGTTGGAGCCGATCCAGGACCCCAGCGGCATCACCGTCGCGCAGCCGGCGTCTTCAAGTCGCCGGCACAGGATCGGATCCGCCGAGCAATAGGGCAGCACCGTGAAGCCGTCGGCGACGAGCAGCTCTGCCGCGCGCAGCGTCTCGATGGGGTCCGGCGTGAGCCAGCGCGGATCCGGTGTCACCTCGAGCTTGACCAGGTCGCCCATCTCGCCCGCGCGCGCCAGCCTGGCCAGACGCACCGCCTCCTCCGCATTCACCGCTCCGGAGGTGTTGGGCAGCAACGTGTAGCGCGCGGTGTCGAGGAAGTCGAGGACATCGCCGTCACCGGTGCGCGAGGGGTCGACCCGGCGCAGGGCCACCGTGACGAGCTCGGAGCCGGATGCTGCGAGCGCTTCCCGCATGATCTCGTGAGACGCGAACTTCCCCGTGCCAGTCAACAGGCGCGAGGTGAAGGTGTACTTGCCGATGATCAGCGGGCTAGTGAGGTCGAGCACGAGACCAGAGCTCCCCACGCGGGCATTACCCCGATCGGGTGGCGGGTCGCCGACGGCGTGAAAAGCCGGCCTCTCAGCCCGATTCCTCGAGCTCCCCGGTGGACCCGCTCAGTCTAGCCCCGACGTGCTCGGCCCAGTGACGGACGGGACAGCAGGGTCGGTCCACCGCGCTGGACGGAGACGAAGGTGCCCGCCTCGGCCCCTTCGCCCGGGTTCGCCACGGCCGACCACACGACGAGCAGCCGGCCGGCGCGGTCCAGCGTGACGCCGTAGTTGTCCACCGCGCGGCCGCAGGTCAGCCCACCCTGCAGCCCGGCGGCCGGGCCACTGCCGCACTGGCCCATCAGCGACTTCGCGGTGCCGCTGTACGCCGGCGCTGCGCCGACTGCCCGCCGGGTCACCATCGGCCGCTTCGAGAGGGCGTCGAGGACGACGGCGGCGTGCAGCCGCCACAACGGGGCGGCGCCCCGGTCCGACGTGCCGTGCAGCCAGGCGAAGGCGAGACGCCCCGGGTCTCCGGCGACCACGTGCGGAAGGATGTTGCCCGCATCCGCGAGCGGGGCGACCGTGACCGGCGCCGACCAGCGGGCGAGGTCAGCTGGTGCGTGGACGTACTTCAGCGCAGCAGTGAAGTCCGTGGCACTGCGGGACTCGGGGAATGCCACGTAGGCGTTTCCGGCCGAGTCGAGGGTCAACGGGGCGAACTGCATCCCGACGATCTGTCCCGTTGCGACGCGGTCCACGGCGAGTGACTGGCGCCACGACGCCGGCGAGTTCGCCTTGGCCGTCGCGACCCACACCCGCGTGGGGGTGATGATGTTGACCTGCGCCGGACCTGGTGCGACGGAGGCACCGCAGCCGCCTGTTGGCGCCACGGCCGACCCGCGAGTCACGAAGGCGACGTAGAGCTGACCGGTCGCCTGGTTGACGGTCAGGCTCGACGGGTAGCCGTCGCCGCACTGCAGGTCGGCGAAGGCCTGCTCGCCGGGCACCGTGACCGGCACCGGCGGTCCGAAGCTCATGCCGCCATCCGTCGACGTCTGCACGAAGATCCCGTGCGCCCCGAGCCCGCTGAAGAGGTTGTGCCACGCCAGGTGCACGGTCGCCTTCTTCGACGCGGCATCGGCCGGGCCGACCGCGATCCACTGCCGGTCGGTGTCGGCCAGCGTCGACAACCCGGTCGAGGGCGTCCAGCTCTCCCCGCCGTCGTCGCTCCAGCTGGTGCGAAAGTTGATACCGACCGTGTCGAGCTCGGTAGCAACCAGCCGGCCGCCGGGCAGCGCGACGATGTCGACGTCAATGGTCGCGGAGTCCTGACCGGCGATCGGGCCGAGGTTGCTCCACCGCCGGCCGCCGTCACGCGAGCCGTAGACCGTAGCGTCGCCGCCACCGGCGTTCGTGATGGCGTACGCCACGCCGTCCGGCGCCACAGCAATCCGTGGCTCGGTGCCGCCCCTCGCCCCGTCGAGGCGGACGGTGACGAAGCTCAGCGCGGTCCGGCTGCTCGGTCCCGCCTGAGTCGGCACGACCGCCGCTGCGATGAGCAACGGGGCGAGGCCGGCCGCCAGCCGAGTTCGACGCATCATGCATCTGCTTTCGACCCGCGAGCGGGTACTCCTGTCCCGGCTGACCCGGGAAGTCGGCTTAGATGCCGGGGTCGGCCAGGCGGAGGGAGTTGAGTCGGGTCTCGACCGCGTCGATCTGCGCTACGACACTCGCCACGGAGGGCGGTACGTCGACGTCGACCGCGTCGTACAAGAAGAGGTTGAGGACCTCGTTTGTGCCGACGGCCATACCCACTGACTGGGCATACTCGCCGAGCGCGAACTCCCAGGTGAAGATCCCGCCCGTCTCATCGTCGGCGACATGGCAGTAATACGTCAGGAACCGGTTGCCCTGCAGCGTGTAGTGCCGCACTCCCCCGCGACCGACGGAGGAGAAGACGAAGCCGACCGACTCGAGGTCGTCCGTGAAGGACATGCAGCGTCGCCTCCGGGGCAGGTGAGACAGGACTCAGGCGTGCCGACGTACGACGGGGTCGACGCCGTTGACCACATCCTGCACGGGCTCGCCGGTAACTGCCCGTCGAAGATTGGCCGAGACCTGGCCGAGGATTCGGATCCGGCTCTGCAGGGTGCCGCCGGAGATGTGCGGAGAGAGCAGCACCTTCTCGTGTGACCGGAGCGGGTCGTCCGTCGGTGGCGGCTCGACGTCGTACACGTCGAGCGCGACCGCTGCGAGGTGGCCGTCGTCGAGCATCCGCACCATCGCGATCTCGTCGACGAGGCCGCCGCGGGCCGCGTTGACGATGACTGCGCCGCGGGGAAGCAGGGCCAACCGCTCGGCGCCCAGGATGCCCAGCGTCTCGGCCGCCCGAGCGATCACGACGACGAGCACGTCACTGGTTCGAACCAAGTCATCGAGGTCGACGTACGCCGCACCCGCTGTCGCCCCGTCGGGTCGGCGATGTCGGGACCAATAGCTGACGGAGCAGTCCATCGCGGCGAAGCGACGCGCACAGGCCAGCCCGATCGGCCCGAAGCCGACGATGCCGACTCGACGTTGCGCGAGGTCAACACACCCCCGTTCGACCATCTCCATCTGCGGCCAGCCGCCAAGTCGCATCTGCGCGTCAGCCCATACCGCGCTGCGCAGCGCAGCGATGGCACCCATCACGCACCACTCCGCCACGGCCACCGCATTGGCGCCTGCGGTGTTGGCAACCGGAATGCCCGCCGCGCTGCAGGCGGCCAGGTCGATGTGCTCGACGCCGACTGAGCACTGCTGCACGAACGCGATCCGCTGGCCAGCAGCGAGCACAGAGGCGTCAATGCCCACGACGCCGGTGAAGTCGCCCAAGACGATGTCGGCGTCGGCGACCGCGGCGCGAACCCCGGCCGGCGTACGCGGTTCGGCCACCACGATCTCGACCGGCAGGTCAGGCACGAACCCGCGCACCGCCTCCTCGGGCAATGGCACGAGTGACGCCATCCGCCACAGTCGTTCCGTCGCGGGACCGGGAGTGGTGGTCATGCCGGGGGATGCTGCCACCCCCCACCCCACCCCGCCACGTGTCCCTAGTCTCAGGGTTCACTTGAGGCTGATCTTGTCACTCTGGTCACAGCCGTCGTACCGTCGTCGGACGCGGCTGGGGAAGGTCGCGCCCTGTCCGCGCTCGGCCACGTGGTGGCCGCGCCCGCCCGTGAGGCCCGCGATGAACCGCGTCACCTTCCCCGATCGGACCACTCGCCCCTTGGCCGTGCTCGCGGTTGCCGTCACCCTCGGCGTCGTAGCCACCGCAGCCGCCCCGGGGGTCATCAAGATCCAGCGCGGCGACACCCTCTCCGAGCTCGCCCACAAGCACGGCACGACGGTGCAGGCGCTGCGTGAGCTGAACGGCCTCGGCGGCAACAACCTGATCATCGCGGGCCGAACACTGCGGATCTCGAAGGTTCCGGTGGTTCGCGCGAGCAAGCCGGCCGTCGCCAAGGCGCGGTACGTCGAAGTTGTGCACACCGTCGTCCGCGGCGACACCCTGACGGGCATCGCCCGTCGTTACCGCCAGACACCGGCGGGCATCGCCAAGCGCAACAGCCTGCCGAAGTCCAAGGTGGTCCGGCTCGGCCAGCGCCTCGTCGTCGGCTCCCGCCGGGTGAGTGCTCCACCGGCGAAGAACGTCGCCCTCCGCAAGGCTGCAGCCCTACGACGAGGAATCCCCTCAGCTGTGCCGCGGGAGCGGGTGCGAGCCCTGGTCATCGCCCAGGCGCGCAAGCACAAGGTGGACCCGCATCTCGCGCTGGCACTTGCCTGGCAGGAGTCCGGCCTGCAGCAGGACGTGGTCTCCAGCGTGGGGGCGCTCGGCGTCATGCAGGTCATGCCGACTACCGGCGACTGGGTCAGCCGTTATTTGGCCAAGCGCCCGCTCGACCTCTACGACGTCGAGGACAACGTCGAGGCGGGTGTGCGCTACCTCGCGCAGCTGATCAAGGTGGCGAAGACCACCGATCGCGCCCTCGCCGGCTACTACCAAGGCCTGCAGTCCGTGACGACCCGGGGCATGTACGACGACACGAAGCGCTACGTCACGAACATCACCGCCATCCGGCGCCGCCTGACCAAGAGCTAGCACCTCCGGACGTAGACTGGTGTTCGTGGACACGTCGACCGTCGACCCGTTGGTGGGTCAGCTCTTCGACGGCCGATATCGCCTCGACGCCCGGGTCGCCCGAGGCGGGATGGCTACGGTCTACCGCGCCTTCGACACGCGGCTCGACCGCGTTGTGGCGGTCAAGGTCATGCACTCCGCCCTCGCCCAGGACGACGCGTTCGTCCAGCGGTTCAAGCGGGAGGCCAAGAGCGCCGCTCGGCTTCAGCACCCCAACGTGGTCGCGATCTTCGACCAGGGCGAGGACGCCGGACGGGTCTACCTCGTCATGGAGCTGGTCTCCGGCCGCACGCTCCGTGCGGTGCTGCGCGAGCAGGCGCGGCTGGAGCTCGGCCAGGCGCTGGGCGTCGCCGAGGGACTGCTCACTGCGCTGTCTGCCGCTCACGACGCAGGCATCGTCCACCGCGACGTCAAGCCCGAGAACGTCCTCATCACCGACCAGGGCCAGGTCAAGGTCGCCGACTTCGGGCTGGCCCGCGCCATCGAGTCGACGCAGCACACCGTCGCGGACGGGACGCTCATCGGCACGGTCGCCTACCTCGCGCCAGAGCAGGTGCTGACTGGCGCCGCCGACGCTCGCACCGACCTCTACTCGACGGGCATCGTCCTCTACGAGATGCTCACCGGCGTCGTGCCGTTCACCGGCGACATCCCGATCAATGTCGCCTACCAGCACGTCAACGCCGACGTACCCGCTCCCTCCACCGTCCAACGCGACCTTCCTGGCATCGTCGACGAACTCGTCGTGGCCGCGACCCGCCGGCCGCCGGCGGAGCGCTTCCCCGACGCGCGAGCCATGCTCTCCGCCGTACGCCGGGCACGCGCTACCGCCGGCGGCGATCTCAGCCACCACACGTCGGTGGTCTCACTCGAGGATGCTCCGACGACCGTGCTGTCACTGGGCCGCACGGCGCCCGCAGCCGGCCCGAGCACACTCGCCAAGCCGACGAAGCAAGCCAAGCGGCAGCGAGAGCCGCGCCGCCGCCGTACACCTCTCATCGTCGCGATCATCGCCGGCCTCGTGCTCGGCACCGCCGGTGCCGTCGGCTGGTGGCTGGGGTCAGGTCGGTATGACGACGCGCCCACCTTCGAGCGGCTCACTCAAGCCGCGGCGCAGCTACGGGCCAAAAAGCTCGGCATCGACGTCGCGATCAAGGAGCCGTCCCTGTTCGACGAAGTGGTGCCGCCTGGCACCGTCCTCGATCAGGACCCAGAGCCCGGCGACCGATATCGCCGCGGCTCGACGATCACGCTGACCATCTCTCGGGGCCCCGACCGCGTCCCGATCCCTGACGTGCGCGGCAAGACCGAGGAGGAGGGGCGGGCGCTGCTCGACGCGCAGCGCCTCGACGTGGTGCTCGCACCGCTGGAGTTCAGCCGCGACGTGCCCGCGGGCAGCGTCATCGAGCAGAACCCCGCACCCCGCGCCACGCGAGACACCAAGCCCGGCACCGCCGTCACCATCGTGGTGAGCAAGGGTCCGGAGCCCACGACCGTGCCCATCGTCGAAGGCCGGCCGCGCAGTGAGGCGGAGAAGGCGATCACCGGGGCGGGTCTGGTGGCAAAGGTCATCGAGAAGTTCGACGACGACATCGCCGCGGGCATCGTCATCAGCCAGGACATCAAGGGGGGCACGTCGGCAGCGCGAGGCGACACGGTGACCCTCACTGTCTCCAAGGGGCCTGAGCTGGTGACCGTGCCCGATGTCGAAGGCCGCAGCCGCGACGAGGCCAAGAAGCGGCTGGAAGCCGCTGGCTTCCGGGTGCGCTTCGCCGAGTTTCCCGGTCGGCCGGGGAAGACCGTGATCGAGCAGGACCCCAATGGCGGCGAGCGACGGCGGCGAGGCACGACTGTCACCTGCTTCCTGTTCTGATGCCGGGCGCCGACCCGCCGGTCGCGTCTCGCCATGCGCCGGCCACGATCTGGGTAGTGGTCGCGCTCGTCGGCGTCACGGCAATCTGGGGATCGACGTTCGTCGTGGTCAAGGACGCAATCGATCGCATGCCGGTGATGGACTTCCTCGCGTGGCGCTTCGCGATCGCTGCTCTGGTCATGCTGGCGCTGCGGCCTCGTTCACTGACGCGGCTCTCGCGAACGGGGCGGCGCCACGGCGTGGCACTCGGCGTGGCACTCGGTGCCGGCTACATCTTCCAGACCGTCGGTCTGCGTACGACGGACGCAGCAGTGTCCGGGTTCATCACTGGGATGTTCGTGGTGTTCACGCCGCTCGCCGCTGCCGGGTTGCTGCGTCGCAGGCCGAGCGCCGGGGCATGGGCCGCAGTGCTTCTGGCTACCGTAGGTCTCGGTCTGCTGTCGCTGCAGGGTCTCCACGTGGGCACGGGTGAGGCACTCACCCTGATGTGCGCCGTGGCCTTCGCCCTGCACATCGTCGGTCTCGGCGAGTGGTCCTCCGCCAATGACGCCTATGCGCTCGCGGTAGTCCAGCTCAGTGTCGTGGCGGTCGGCTGCACTCTCGGCGCGCTGGCCGGCGGGCTCGTCGTACCCCCGGACCTCGAGGTGTGGGCGGCGCTCGCCCTCACTGCGCTGCTGGCGACCGCCGTCGCGTTCGTCGTGCAAACGTGGGCGCAGGCACACCTGGCGCCGACCCGAGCCGCCGTCATCATGACGATGGAGCCGGTCTTCGCGGGCGCCTTCGCAGCGCTCGGCGGCGAGGCCTTCGGCGCGCGCAAGGTGGTGGGGTCGGCACTCATCCTGACGGCGATGCTCGCCGTTGAGCTCGGCCCACGCCGCGGCGCTGAGGGCGAGGTTCCCCGACTCGAGACCTGACCGGGGGAGCTACTCAGGTCCTTCGCCGGGAAGCTCTTGGTAGGAGTAGCGGTGCTCGAGCCACGGGTTGGCGACGTTGTGGTAGCCGCGCTCCTCCCAGAAGCCACGCCGGTCGCGGGTCAAGAACTCCACGCCGCGGACCCACTTCGGTCCCTTCCAGGCGTAGAGGTGCGGCACGATCAACCGCAGGGGGAAACCGTGGTCAGCGGTCAGCGGCTCGCCGTTGCGGTGAGTGGCGAAGAGTGCCTTCGCGTCGGCGAAATCAGCCAGCGTCATGTTGGCGCCGTACCCGTACTCCGCCCACACCATGACGTGCGTCACGTCCGGCAACGGCGGCGCGAGGTCGAGCACCGTCGATGTCGCGACACCCGCCCAGTGGTTGTCCAGGACGGAGAACTTCGTCACGCAGTGGAAGTCGGCGTGCACCTCGGTGGGTGGAAGCGAGCTGAACTGATCCCAGGACAGCACCTGCTCTGCAGCGGTGGACCCGAAGACCCGGAAGTCCCATTTCGCCGGGGCGAACTTCGGCACCGGCCCGTAGTGGAGCACCGGCCATCCGCGCGGGATGTACTGACCGGGCGGTAGCCGGGCGTCGGCCACGGACCCTCCTCGCTTCTGCGTCATCAACCTGCGGAGCACGCCCGATCATCGCACTAGTGGATGATCTGCTCATGGTCGTGGTCATGAGCACAGAGGCGTCGGCAGCAGATGTTGATGCCGTCGTCAACGTCGTCAGGGCTGCCGGCGGCGAAGCCTTCGTCTCGCGTGGGGTTTCCCGGACGATCGTCGGGCTCGTCGGTGACATCGAGCACTTCTCGAGCCTCAACCTCGCTGCGCTGCCCAACGTCGTCGACGTCCTACGTGTCTCGCGGCCCTACAAGCTGGTCTCGCGCGAGAGCCACGCCGAGCCCTCCACTGTCGTCGTCGGTGGGGTCCCGATCGGACCGGGACATTTCACCTTCATCGCAGGCCCGTGTGCGGTCGAGACCCGCGAGCAGACCCTCGAGGCTGCCCTCATGGCGAAGCAGGCCGGCGCGCGACTGCTGCGCGGCGGCGCCTACAAGCCGCGCACGTCGCCGTACGCCTTCCAGGGTCTCGGCGAGGAAGGCTTGAAGATCCTGGCCGACGTGCGAGCCGAGACGGGGCTGCCGGTGGTGACCGAGGTGGTCGACGCCGCCGACGTGCCGCTCGTCGCGTTGTACGCCGACATGCTCCAGGTCGGCACGCGCAACATGGCCAACTTCTCGCTGCTGCAGGCGGTCGGCGAGTCCGGGATGCCGGTGCTGCTCAAGCGCGGCCTGCAGGCAACTCTCGAGGAGTGGCTGATGGCCGGGGAGTACATCGCGCAGCGCGGCAACCTCTCCATCGTCTTCTGCGAACGCGGCATCCGCACGTTTGAGACAGCCACCCGAAATACCCTCGACATCTCCGCAGTGCCGATGCTGCACACGCTGAGCCACCTGCCGGTCATCGTCGACCCGTCGCACGCCGCCGGACGCCGCGACCTGGTCGTGCCGCTGGCCCGCGCCGCGATGGCAGTCGGAGCCGACGGCGTCATCGTCGACTGCCATCCGCACCCTGAGGCCGCGTTGTGCGACGGCCCGCAGGCGCTCATTGCCAGCGACCTCGCCGAGCTCACCGAGGCCATGCGCACGATCCCGCCGTTGCTCGGCCGAACCGCCTGAGCCCTGCTACAGACGACAGGCGACCAGCTAACACAGCAAACGGAATGCGAGAGCCACACGGTGCTAGGTCGGTATCAATGCTGGGCTCCCTGAGATTTCGCCCAGGCTAGCGGCAAGAATTGCCGTAGGTCCGGCGCGACGTCACAGGAGCAGGGCGGGGGTGGGTCCGCGGGGTTGGCTGGTGATGGTGCGGCCGTCGGGGAGGGTGGTTTCGGCGGTGCTGTCGGGCAGCAGTTTGATCTGGTGGCCGCGGGTGTGGATGCAGTGGTGGTGCCATCGGCAGAGCAGCAGGCCATTGGACGCGCAGGTTTCGCCGCCGTCTCTCCAGTAGATGCAGTGGTGGACTTCGCAGGCCCTCGCCGGCATGGGGCAGTCGCCCCAGCGGCAGCCGCCGTCGCGGATCATGACGAACTTGCGCAGACTCGGCGGCCAGTCCCGGCGGGCCCGGCCGTAGTCCAGTGGGACGCCGAGGGCGTCGAGGAGCAGGCGGGCCCAGCGGGCATCGCAGGCGATCCGGTCGAAGGCACCGCGGGTGAGCGGGTCGCCGTCGTCGAGCCGCGCTGTGCCGGCAGCGTCCTCGTCGTCGGTGAGGTCGGTCGTGGTGGCATGCACGATGACTTCCGGGCGGTGCCCAGCGGTGTCAGGCAGTGCGCCGAAGGACAGGATTTCGTCGGCGAGGGCGACGAGGGCATCAGCCCAGCGCTGGTCGCGGGTGCGGTCGTCGTCTGGTCCGGCTTTCTGCGCTCGGGCTTCCAAGGCGAGGTGGAGCCGGGCGCCGCCTTCGGGGTCGAGGCGGAACTGGCCGTGCCAGATGCCGTCCAACGTCTGGGCCAAGGAGAACGTCCGCCCGGCGATCTTGCGCTCTTCGTCGCGCTCGAAGCCGGCCTCGTCGACCCGGCGCAGCCAGTGCGCCACCAGCCGGGCGAACGCGGCCGGGTCGAAGCGAAGGGCTTCAGCCAGCAGCGCCGTCTCACCGGCGGCGGCCACGTCGGGGTTGACCTTGCGGGTCGCACTAGCGAAGACCCGCAGGTGCGCGGCGGTGATCGCCCCCTCGGCCAGCGCGGCGGCGAACAAGGGCACCCGGGGCAGTTCCCGGCCCAGCCCGATCGCCCGGCGGGCCTCAGCGAAGCCGGTGTTGCCGGTCTTCGCCGCGAGCCACGCAGACGCGCTGCCGAGGCCGTCGCCAACTGCGGCGTCGCGGGCGTCGAAGACCCGTAGCGCGTTCGCCTTCGCCGCGGCGAGGCGGCGTACCGAGGTCTCGATCTCGAGGATCCGCTCACCCAGCGTCACGTCGTCCAGGGTGGTGGGGTCGGTGCCGACGTAGCCGTCGACAACTTCGGCGAGCGCGCCCATCCCCACCTCCCATGTGTTCGAACTTATGTTCGAATATACCTGAGACCACCGATGGAAACCAGTGGGGCACAGCACATGTGGAGAAGTTTTCTAGTTGCTCGCCACGATCGCGCCGACGACGCGTGCAGCGCGGTCGACGTCTGTGTCATCGGCATCGAGGTGCAGCACCAGTCGGACGCGGTGTAGCGACAGCACGCCGATCAGCACCCCGTCCGCCGCCGCCCGCGCCGCAAGCTCGCGCGCAGCGATCGACTGACCGGTGAGGTCGAGGGAGACGATGTTGGTCTCCACCGCGTCGGGGTCCACGACGCCCGGCACGCGCTCGGCGAGCAGCTCAGCCAGGCGCCGCGCCCGCCCGTGGTCCTCGGCTAAGCGACCGATGTTGTCGCGAATGGCGATGAGGCCCGCGGCAGCGAGCACCCCGGCCTGACGCATGCCGCCGCCGAGCCGACGTCGCAGCACTCGAGCTGCGTCGGCACGCTCGGCCGAGCAGACGACCAACGACCCGACCGGCGCGCCGAGCCCCTTCGACAGGCACACGCTCAGGGTGTCGAAACGGCGGCCGTACTCAGCTAGCGGTACGCCGGACGCGACGTGCGCGTTCCACACCCGTGCGCCGTCACAGTGCATTGCGGCACCTGCCGTCTGCGTCAGAGTCCGGAGCTCGTCGAGGAGAGCGAGTGGGTAGACGACCCCGCCACCACGGTTGTGGGTCTGCTCTACGGACAGGGCGCGGGTGACGACCGTGCCGTAACCCTCCGGCCGCAGCTGCTCGGCAACCACGGAGGCGTCGTACAACCCTCGGGCTGCCACCACTGTGCGGGTCTGGATGCCGCCGTGCTGGGCAGCACCGCCACTCTCATAGGTCACCACGTGCGCGTCCGCGTCGCAGAGCAGCTCCTCCGCAGCCGGCACGAGCAGGCGCAAGCAGATCTGGTTGCCCATCGTCCCCGACGGCACGAACACGGCCGAGTCGTGTCCGAACATCGCGGCCACCGTGGCCTCGAGCTCACGCACTGTCGGGTCCTCGCCGTAGACGTCGTCACCAACCTCCGCCTCGGCCATGGCCCGCCGCATGGCAGCGTTGGGACGTGTCACGGTGTCACTGCGGAGATCGCTCCGCCCGTCGAGGGTGGGCACCAGCGCCTCCGGTGACGAAATCAGCCATGTCCTGATGCAGGACCCGAGACCCGCAATGTAGTAGGACGATGGCGACAGACACCGCCGTCAGGAGGACCACCCGTGCGCAGCCCCGACCGGTCGCTCATCAGCGCCGAGTCATTTACGGCTGTCGTTGGCGGCTACGCGGACCGAGTGCACGACGGCGTACGTCGGCTCGGCGCCACTCCAGCGGAAGCCGCCCAGATCGTCGAGATGAGCGCGTTGGACGTCCTGGACGTTGTCCGCGCGGGGGACTCCTCGGAAGTCACCGACGTCGTCGGGCGCTGGTTCAACCAGGCCCGAGCGCTCGCCTGCCGTCTGGTCGATGCTGACGACCGGCCTCGGTCCCCAGATCCCGACGCGTCCTCCGACGCCCCAGAGGGTCTGATCCGGGACACCGACCTCGACCTGGCGCTGCGCCGCGGGCTGTCGGCGATGTCGGACCGGGACCGCGCCGCTCTCCTGCTGCGGGACGCCTATGAGCTCCCGGACGCGGCGACGGCGACGGCGCTGGAGCTCGACCTGACATCAGCGCGAGCTCTCGTCGGCCAAGCCCGTCGACACTTCGCCGAGGTCGTCGAGGTCGACTCCCCAGCCGATGTCCCCCTGCACCTGCGCGGACTCGCCATCCTCGCTCTCCCGGACGGCGAACGCGACCGGATTCTCGACCGGGTCGCTACGGCGGCGGCCGCTGCCCTACCGACGGAACACGACCTGATCACCCGCGCGGAGGCGGACGACGATCTGGTCTTCGGGCCGTCATGGCTGCTGATCACCTCCAGCATCTTCCTCGCGCTGATGGTCGGAGCATTTGTCGGCATCATCACCGCACCCACTGGGGCCGGCTCGGCTGGGTCCGCACGCGGCAGCCTGCCGGACCCGATCACGACCTTCGACGTACGTGCCCTCGATCCGGCGTTTCGTACGCCGACGGCGTCGCCGTCTCCCAGCATCTCCACAGCGCCGTCCGCTTCGGCGAGCCCCACTTCCTCACCGACGCCCTCGGCGGGACCATCGGCGGAACCGAGCGCTACGAGGGGTCCGGCAACCGGGCCGGCGGCGATCTCGCTGTTCCCGCAGAGCGGGCCTGACTGCACTGTCGTCCAAGTGGTCGGCCGCAACTTCGCCCCGGGTGCCGCGGCGGGCGTTTCCTATCGAGATTTGGCCGGTCAGCCCACTCGTTCCGGCGGGGAAGGGATCGTGGACGAGGACGGTCGGTTCATCGTGGAGTTCGCCGCCTGCGACCCGAGCCGGCTGCCCGGCCCGCATCAGATCGTCGCCACTGCTGGCACAGACGAAGCCCGCGCCACCTTCACAGCTACCAGTTAACCGGCACTGCGACTAGCTGACCGGACTCCGCTGCTGCTGCAGCATCGCCGCGACGAGGAAGGCCAGCTCGAGGCTCTGGCCGGTGTTGAGCCGGGGATCGCACGCAGTCTCATAGCGACTCGCGAGATGGTGCTCGGTGAGCTCCTCCGCACCGCCGAGACACTCGGTGACATCCTCACCGGTCAGCTCGACGTGGATGCCCCCGGGCCACGTGCCCAGCGAAGCATGCACCTCGAAGAAGCCTCGGCACTCGTCGAGGATCGCGTCGAAGTGCCGCGTCTTGTAGGTGCCCGACGAGTACGTGTTGCCATGCATCGGGTCACACGCCCAGACGACGGGATGCCCGGCCTCGCGCACCGCATCCACGAGCGGTGGGAGGAGGTCGCGCACTCTCGGTGCGCCCATCCGCGAGATGAACGTCAGCCGACCCGGACTGCGGTCCGGATCGAGCGCGCCCGCCAAGGCGACGGCTTCGGCAGCCGTCGCCATGGGTCCGAGCTTGACCCCGATCGGGTTGATCACTCCGCGAAGCATGCCAACATGCGCCCCATCGATCTGCCGGGTGCGCTCGCCGAGCCACAGCATGTGACCGGAGCAGTCGACCCAGTCTCCGCTGGCCGCTTCCTGCCTGATCAGCGGTGCCTCGTAGTCGAGCAGCAAGGCCTCGTGTGAGGCGTACAACTCGACCTCGTGAGCCATCTCGAAGCGATCGAGGTCGATGCCGCAGGCGCGCATGAAGTCCAGCGCCTGCTCTATCGACCCGGCGAGCGCCTCGTACCGCTGGCCGGCCGGGCTACGCCGAACGAAGTCCTGGTTCCACTCGTGCACCTTGCGCAGGTCCGCGAAGCCGCCCGTTGCGAAAGCCCGCACCAGGTTGAGCGTCGCCGCCGCCTGGTGGTAGCTCTGGAGGAGCCGCTGTGGATTCGGCTGTCGGGCCTCGGGCGTGGGAACTAAGTCGTTCACAGCATCGCCGCGGTACGACGGGAGCGTGACGCCGTCGACGACCTCGACGTCCGAGCTGCGCGGCTTGGCGAACTGCCCAGCAATCCGGCCGACTTTCACCACAGGGACCGCGGCGCCGTAGGTCAGCACGATCGCCATCTGCAGCAGCGTCTTGAGCTTGTCTCGGATGCCGTCGGCGGAAAGCGCGGCGAAGGTCTCGGCGCAGTCACCACCTTGCAGCAGGAAGGCCTCGCCGCGCGACACTGCGGCCAGGCGCGATTGGAGGGTCCGGCACTCCCCCGCGAAGACCAGCGGGGGCATCCGTCGTAGCTCCGTCGTGACCGAGGCGAGCATGTCGGCGTCGGGCCACTGCGGCTGCTGCTCGGCCGGCAGTGCCCGCCACGAGTCGTCGTACGTCGTTGTCACCGGTCGAGCCTATGGCGCGACCAGTGAAGGTACGCAGCCGGAGATGGCACGCTAGCCGAAGAACACCGCGGCCTCGGCGTAGAACTCTGGTGGAACGGTCTTGAGAGTGCCGACCGCATCGGCCAAGGGCACCAGCTCGATCGTCGTACCCCGCAGCGAGGTCATCATCCCCCATGCCTTCTGCTGCACAGCGTCGATCGCATGCAGGCCGAACCTCGTCGCCAGCACCCGGTCGTACGCCGTTGGCGTCCCGCCGCGCTGGATGTGTCCGAGCACCGTCGCGCGGGCGTCCTTGCCGGTGCGGCCACGGATCTCTTCCTCCAACCGCTGGCCGATCCCGGCGAGTCGCACGTGACCAAAGGCGTCAGTCTCGCCCTCTTTCACCGCCATCGTGCCTTCCAGCGGCACGGCCCCCTCAGCCACCACCACGATCGGCGCGTAGCGGGTCTGGAATCGATGCTCGATGTGCCGGCACACCTCGCCGATGTCGAAGGGTCGCTCCGGGATGAGGATGACGTTAGCCCCGCCGGCGAGACCGCTGTGCAGCGCGATCCAGCCGGCATGACGACCCATGACCTCCACGATCAGCACTCGGTGGTGGCTTTCCGCCGTGGTGTGCAGCCGGTCGATGGCGTCCGTCGCGATCTGCACTGCCGTGTCGAACCCGAAGGTGTAGTCGGTCGCATTGAGGTCGTTGTCGATTGTCTTCGGAACACCGACGACGTGAACGCCCTCGGCGTGCAGCTTGTTGGCGACGCCGAGCGTGTCCTCGCCGCCGATCGCGATCAGCGCATCGATCTTGAGCTGCGCCAACGTCGACTTGATCCGCTCGACTCCCCCCTCGACCTTGAACGGGTTCGTTCGCGACGAGCCGAGGATCGTCCCCCCACGGGGCAGGATCCCTCGCACGTCGGGGACACCAAGCTCGGCGAAGTCGGACTCGAGCGGCCCGCGCCAGCCGTCGCGGAAGCCGATGAAGTCGTGGCCGTACTCCTGCACGCCTTTGCGGACGACGGCCCGGATCACCGCGTTGAGACCAGGACAGTCGCCACCGCCGGTCAGGACGCCGATGCGACTCATGAGACGGTCAGCGTGCCCTTCATCTCAGCCGGGTGGATGGTGCAGATGAATGTGAACGTGCCCGCCTTGGTCGGGGTGAAGGAGAACTCCTTAGCGTCCCCGTCCGACGACACCAGCGTGTCTTCCGGCTTCACGCCAAAATCCTTGAACTCGATGTTGTGCGGGACCCCGCCTCGTTGGACCAACCGGCCCTTGAACACCTTGCCCACCGTCGCAGTCAGCTCGCCCGGCACGAACTTGATCCGGGCAGTGGCCAGGATCTCGGTAACACCGTTCGGGACGGGCGGATCAGCGGCCGGCTCGGACTTGACCGGAGCACTCGACGACGCCGAGGAGTCGGAGGAGTCGGAGTCGGAGTCGCCACCACACGCGACAACGGCGAGCAGACCGACGGCGACGGCGAAGAGGCGCAGGGTACGGGTCACGGGAGGAGCTCCTTCGGGTGCGGTGGGGAGGTACGGTCCGTCAGCGACGCCCGAACCCTATTGCTTGGTCTTCCTCGGCCACACCGCCAACGGGCAGCACCTCAAGCCCAGGCGGGTCCAGGTCGACGCATCGATGTGAGCTCTCTCCGAGGGCGGACGTCGTCCTGCGCCGCCACCGTCGCTATGGCCGTGCTGGCGGCCTGTCTCCTCGCCGTACCCGGTGCCGATGCCCGGGTCGCCGCACCTCGGCCCGCCCGCCCGGCCCGGACCGGCACGGAATCGGATATCGAGGAGCTCAGAGCTGCCCTCGACACTGCCACAGCGGATGTCCAGCGGCTGGCCGACGACGTCTTCGTCGCGGCGGCGCGGTCAGCGCACCTGCGTCGGGCGATGGATGCACTCGCCGAGACGCAGGATGCGGCGCGCGGCGCCCTCGACGACCGGATCCGCTCCCTCTACATGCGGGGCCGCGGCGACCCCATCGCGCGCTTCGTTGCCCGCCTCAACAACCCTGACCACGACTTCATGGCGCGGCGCGTTGGGCTGGCCTCATTGCGCACCGATGCTGAGCTCGTCGCGGGGGTGACGTCGGAGTCAGCCGCAGTCGTCGCGCTGCGAGCGCAGGCCCAGTCCCTGCACCTGGACCTGGTGGCCCGCGCCCAACCGGTGCTGGCGGCGCAAGAGCGCGCTCGCGTCCTGCTCGCACTCGCTGAGCAGGCGGCGGCAACCGACCTCGCCGTGAAGGCTGAGATCGCGGCGCGGCGCGCGGCGCTCGACTCCGTCTCACGCTCGCTCTCTCTCGCAGTCGCGCCGGCAGTCACCACGAGAGGTCGGCGGGCAGCAGCCGCCGAGGCCCCTGTCGTCGCGTTGATCGAGCAGCACTGCTGCGCCGGCCTGCCCCCTGGCTTCCGCGCTACCGGGCGCGTCATCACCGGCCTGGCGTCGTGGTACGGACCTGGGTTCGTCGGCAACCCGACCGCCACTGGGGCGCCGTACGACCCGGAGCGGCTGACCGCAGCGATGCTCGGGGTGCCGCTGGGCACTGTCGTCCGGGTCACCACCAGCGACGGCCTCGCCGTCGTCGTCCTGGTCAACGACCGAGGCCCTTACGTCGACGGCCGGATCATCGACCTGTCTCGCGCCGGGTCGAGGCAGCTGGGATTCAGCGGGATCAAGAAGGTCACTGTCGAGATCCTCGAGAGTGTCTAGCGCCGTACCTCCGTACGGCGATCCGGCCCGCTCAGACAGGTTGGGCGCGCAGCTAGGGTTCGGCCCATGACCACGGTCCTGGCCCTCGACGCCGGTACGACGGGCGTCACCGCGCTCGTCGTGAGCGACACCGGCGAGATCCTCGCTCGCGGCTACCGGGAGTTCGCCCAGCACTTCCCTGAGCCGGGCTGGGTCGAGCATGAACCCGACGAGATCTGGGCAGCGGTCCTCGGTGCCGCAGGTGACGCCCTCGACGGCAGCTCCGACCGTCCGGTCGCGATCGGCATCACCAACCAGCGCGAAACGGCCGTGCTCTGGGACCGGCAGACCCTGCGCTCCCCGCGGCGGGCGATCGTCTGGCAGGACCGCCGTACGACGCAGATCTGCCGTCGCCTTCGCGACGCTGGGCACGAACCGCGAGTCCGGGAGCTCACCGGCTTGCGACTTGACCCCTACTTCACCGCCACCAAGCTCGCCTGGCTTCGTGATCACGAGCAGTCCGCCTGGCACGGTGTGCAGGACGGAGCCGTCGCGATCGGCACGGTCGACTCCTACGTCGTCGCGCGGCTCACCGCCGGCGCTGTCCACGCGACAGATCCGTCCAATGCGTCCCGCACCCTTCTGTACGACCTTCGGGCCGGCACCTGGAGCGATGAGCTCTGCGACCTCTTCGGCGTGCCGATACGCGCACTTCCGGAGGTGCGACCGTCCTCGGGCGACTTCGGCCGCAGCGACCCGCTGTCGTTCCTCGGCCTCGACCTCCCCATCACGGGCATCGCTGGCGACCAACAAGCTGCACTGTTCGGGCAGGCCTGCTTCAGCGCGGGATCGAGCAAGTGCACCTACGGCACCGGCTCGTTCGTCCTGGTCAACACCGGCGATTGGCCGGTCACCAGCGAGGCCGGCCTGCTCACCACAGTGGCGTGGGACATCGGGCGTGGCGTCGTGTACGCCCTCGAGGGCGCGATCTTCGTCACCGGCGCCGCCGTGCAGTGGCTACGGGACGGGCTGGGACTGATCGGCTCTGCAGCCGATGTTGAGCCGCTGGCTCGCTCGGTCGCCGACAGTGGCGGGGTGGTGTTCGTCCCCGCTCTGACTGGGCTCGGTGCGCCCGACTGGGACCCCGATGCTCGCGGCTCGATCCACGGCATCACCCGGGGAACCACGGCGGCGCACCTGGCCCGGGCAACCCTCGACGCCATCGCTTTCGAGGTTCGTGACGTCGTCGACGTGATGACCCGGGAGGCAGGCGTGGCATTGGCCGAGCTGACCGTGGATGGCGGTGCTAGCGCCAACAACCTGCTCTGCCAGCTGCAGGCTGACCAGCTCGGCGTACCGGTACGACGGCCCCAGACACTGGAGACGACGGGACTCGGTGCGGCGTTCTTGGCCGGGCTGGGCGCCGGAGTGTGGGCCTCCACCGACGAGCTTGCCGCGACGTGGCGCCTGGACCGCCGGTTCGAACCGCAGGCCGGAGTCCGTGATGACGGGGCACACGCGCGCTGGCGTCGGGCGGTCGACCGGACCCGGGGCTGGGCCGGACACCCAGTCGGGGACTAGTGCATTTGGCCCATTCACGGTATCCAGGGACCCTCTCCAGCGGGCATCATTGACCCCATCGAGCAGACCTGCGCGACGTGCGCCTTTCGCAACCCGCCAGCTGCCCGCTTCTGCGGGGGGTGCGGGACGCCTCTTGCTGCCCTCTGCGTCCAGTGCCGCGCGGCCGTGTCGAACGACGCAGCGTTCTGCACACAGTGTGGGCTCGTCGTCGCGCGCAGCAGTGCCGCTGGCATCACTCGACCTGATCAGCAACCCGCAGCGACGGCCTCACGGCCCATCCTGCCGGCCCGCGACGAACGCAAGGTCGTCACCGTGCTCTTCGTGGACCTCGTGGGCTTCACGGCGCAGTCCGAGGCGCTGGATCCCGAGGATGTCCAAGCCACTCAGCGGGTCTACTACTCCACTGTCCGCGCTGCGCTAGAGCGGTACGGCGGCACCGTCGAGAAGTTCATCGGGGACGCCGTCATGGCCTGCTTCGGAGCGCCCGTCGCTCACGAGGATGACCCGAACCGTGCGGTCTTCGCTGCCTTCGGCATCCTCGACAGTCTCCGTCGGCTGGCCGAGGAACGACCTGGGCCGACGCTGCGAGTCCGCATCGGGATCAACACCGGCGAGGCGGTCGTCAGCCTCGGACCGCAGGCGGACACCCAGGGCATGGTCAGCGGTGACGTGGTCAACGTCGCCGCCCGGCTGCAAGGCGCCGCTCCGCCGGACGGCATCCTCGTCGGTGACGCCACCCACCGAGCGACCCGCGACTTCTTCGACTACGTCGAGCAGACACCGATCGACCTGAAGGGCAAGAGCGCCCCTGTCGCCATCTTCCAGCCGGTCGGTCCGATCTCGCGGTTCGGCGTGGACATCGAGCACACCGGCGCCCCGCTCGTCGGCCGCGACGCTGAGATGGCGATGATGACGAGCTCCTACCAGCGGGCCGTCCGGGAGCACTCCCCACAGCTCGTGACCCTCGTCGGCGCACCGGGCATCGGCAAGAGCCGCCTGGTGTGGGAGCTGAGGCACTACACCAACGACCTTCCCGACATCACCGTCTGGCGACAGGGCCGCTGCCTCCCGTACGGCGAGGGGGTCACCTTCTGGGCGCTCGGTGAGATCGTCAAAGCGCAGGCCGGCATCCTCGAGACGGACTCGGCGGAGCTCGCGGCAGAGCGACTGCGCCGCTCGGTCCACGCGCTGTTCGACGACGCAGCGACCGCAGAGTGGATGGAGCAGCGACTGTCCCCGTTGGTTGGTCTTGCGGGTGAGCCCGGCCGCACCATGGAGCAGACCGAGAACTTCGCTGCCTGGCGGCGGTTCCTCGAGGCGCTGGGCCGCAACGCCCCGGCCGTCTTCATCTTCGAAGACCTGCACTGGGCCGACGACGGTCTGCTCGACTTCCTCGACGAGCTCGTGGACCGCGCCGTAGGCGCCTCGTTGCTCGTCCTGTGCACTGCGCGACCGGAGATCCTCGACCGCAGGCCAGGCTGGAGCGGAGGCAAGCGCAACGCCGTGACCGTGTCTCTGTCGCCGCTGTCCGACCGTGAGACCGCGGCGCTGTTCGCTGGACTCCTCGGCCAGGCAGTGCTCCCCGCGGAGACCCAGCAGACGCTGCTGGCCCTTGCCGGTGGCAACGCGTTGTACGCCGAAGAGTACGTGCGGATGCTTGCCGACCGCGGCACGCTGCACCGCGACAGCGGGGTGTGGGGCCTCGAGCTGGGCGACGAGCTCCCGCTGCCCGAGTCCATCCAGGGCATCATCGCCTCGCGCCTGGACTCCCTTCCCGCCGAGGAGAAGTTCGTCCTGCAAGATGCCGCCGTCGTCGGCGAGGTCTTCTGGGTGGGGGCACTGGCTGAGATCTCGGGCGCGCGTCGTGAGGACATCGAGGAGTGGCTTCGTCAGCTTGCGCGTCGTGAACTCGTGCGACCCGCTCGTGTCTCCTCCGTCGCCGACGAGACCGAGTACTCCTTCCACCACGTACTTGTTCGCGATGTCGCCTACAGCCAAATCCCCAGGTCGCGACGAGCGGAGCAGCACCGGCGGGCCGCCGAGTGGCTTGAGGGGATCGCCGCCGATCGCAACGAGCACCAGGCAGAGATGCTGGCCCACCACTGGCTGGTGGCCCTCGACCTCGCGGCCGCGCTCGGCCTCGACGAGTCGCCGTACCGCGAGCGCGCCCGACTGGCCCTGCGTGCGGCCGGTGAGCGTGCGTTCCGCCTGCAGGCGCTGGGACCAGCTCTCGCCTTCCTCGGTCGGGCGCTGGAGCTGTGGCCCCCGGGTCAGGAGCCGGACAAGCGGTGGCACCTCGTCCGCATGCACGAGGAGGTGCGCTTCCTGCATCGCGAAGACGAGTTCTACGCCGAGGACGGCATCGCTCGGCTTCGCTGGGCAGCCGACGCGCTGCTTGCGCTGGGCCAGCGGGTTGAGGCGGCGCACACCGAGACGCTGCTCGGCTCTATCGCGTGGTTCCGCGCGGAGAGCGACTCCGCTTTCGCCCACCTCAAGCGCGCGGTCGCCCTGCTCGAAGGCGAACCCGCATCAGCGCAGAAGGCTTCGGCGTACGCCGAGCTGGCCAAGCTGCACATGCTCTCCTTGCACCACGCCGAGGCGGCAGCAGCCGGCCAGATCGCACTCGACATCGCCGACGAGCTAGGTCTGCTCGAGGTGCGGGCCAACGTCATGGTGACCGTCGGGACGGCGGCGTACACCGAGCGCGGTGACTTCAGCGAGCTCGAGGCTGCTGTGGAGCTGTGCCGAGAGCATTCACTGCGCGCGCTGCACCGCGCCGCTAACAACCTCGCCGTCGTTCTGCAGGAAGAAGGCGACCTGCGGCGGTCCTACGAGGTCCTCGCCGAGAGCGAGCGCGCGGAGCGAGGCATCGAGCTCGGCCTGACGACCAAGGCAACCGAAGCTGACCTGGCGATTCGCGCTTACTGGGAGGGTGACTGGGACACAACACTGTCCCTCGCCGATCAGATCCTCGACGGGGTCGGGCCCGGCACACCTCACCCTTGGGAGGGGCATCTCCGCGCCCTGCGCGCTTTCCTGCGCGCGCTGCGTCAGGAGCCCATACCCCGCGACATCGACCACGCGCTCGAACTCGCGTTGGGCAGCGGCTTCTCCCAGCTCGTACGACCGACACTCGCGCACTTCGCCCGCGTCTATGTCGAGCAGGGAGAGCCGGCTCGAGCGTTGTCCTTGCTCGACCAGCTCTACGAGGACTGGCGAGACCAGCCGCAGTCGGTGTCGCGGGCGTGGCTGCACCAGGCAGTCGAGACGCTCGCGATGGTCGACCTCGAGCGGCTCGAGCAGACCCTTGACCGACTTCGCACCGTTGGTCGCCCGACACTGTGGGTCCGGGCCGCGATCGCCTTCGGTGACGGCGCACTCGCCGAGAGCGCTGGCCGGCTCGCCGAGGCCGGCGCGTCGTACGCGACCAGCTCCGACATCTACGCGCAGATCGGCGACGACTCGGAGCGCTCCTTCGCGTCGCTGGCCGCCGGTCGCACCCTCGCCGTTGTGGGGCAGCCGCGTGCGCAGTACTACCTCGAGCAGGCGCGCATGGTGCTGCACCGCAACCGGGCCAGCTCCCTCGTTGAGGTCGCCGACACAGCGCTCAAATCTCTTGGCGTGACGCCGTACGACGACGTGCTGCGACTAGGCTCCGCATCGGGAAACATCGAGGGAGATGCGTGAGAAGCCAGGACGCCAGTGCGCTGCTTCGGACCACTGACTTGTTCGCCGGTCTCGACGACGAGACCGCGGCACAGCTGGCCAAGCAGATGGTCACCCGCAACTACCGCAAGGGCCAGCCGCTCGTGCACCAGGGCGACGCCGGCACCGCGCTGTTCGTCATCGTCGACGGCTCGGTTGCTGTCTACGTCACGTCGGAGAACGGCGACCGGATGACCCTGAACACCCTGGGTCCCACCGACGTCCTCGGCGAGATCGCGCTGCTCGACGAAGGCGTGCGGTCGGCGTCTGCGGAGGCGCTGGAGAGCACGACCGTGCTCGCCCTATCTCGCACTGCGTTCCTCGACCTTCTGCGAGAGCAGCCAGGGATGGTCGACCCGCTGCTGCGTGCCATGGGCGCTCTGGTGCGAAGGCTGTCCGAGCAGGCCGCCGACTTCGTCTTCCTGGACCTCCCCGGGCGAGTCGCCAAGGTCATCCTGCGCATGGCGGAGGACGCCACCCCGTCCCGCGCCGGCCAGCCGATCGAGGTGGCAGTGACTCAGAGCCGTCTCGCGGAGATGGTCGGCGGGTCCCGGCAGAGCGTCAACCAGATCCTGCAGAACTTTCAGCAGCGCGGCATGCTCGAAGTCGCCGGGCGCCGCCTGGTCGTGATCAACACGGACATGCTGCGTCGCCGCGCCGGCCTCGCCGACTAGCGCGCGCCTCCCGCGCCGGCCACGCCGGCCTGTCCTTGCGTTGTGGGGAGGATTGCGGTCGTCCTGGCGACCGGAAAGCTCCCCACACCGCACTGTCCACAGGCCCCCAGCGCGCGCCACCCGCGGGCCGTCACGATCACCCGATGAATCCATCGGCGGCTGCCCGCCTGGCCGAACACCTCGCGCACCACCATCAGGTCGTCTGTCTGGCCGACTTGCGTCGCCTCGGGGGTAGCCGGGCTTTCGCCCGCGCCCAGGTGCACGCACACCGCTGGCAGAAGGTGTACGACGGCGTCTGGTGCACCTACACGGGGAAGCTCACCTTCTTGAGCCGGTGCGCCGCCGCGCTTGCCTGGGCCGGGCCCGGTGCACTGCTTGACGCGGCGACGGCGATGCAGCTGCTCGGTCTGGTCCGCCACGACTCACCAAAGATCCACGTGGTGCTCCCACACCCATGCCGTCGTACTCCGCCCGCCGATGTCCGGGTGTCGCGCAGCCGGACTCTCACGGCACGGTCGTGGATCACCCGGCAGAACATGCCGGTGGTCCGCGCCGAGCGGGCGCTGCTGTGCATGGCGCTGGCCCGCCCGTTGCTCGCCCGCGCCGTGATCTCGGCGGGCGTGCAACAAGGTCTGACGACCGTGCCGCGGTTGCGTGGCGTGCTGCTCGGCCTCGGGCGGGTCAACCACCTCCGCGCCGTTATGCGCGTGCTGGCCGACGCCGAGGGCGGCTCGCACTCCGAGCTCGAGGCGCGCTTCCGTGACCTCCTCCGGCGCGCTCGCCTGCCGCTCCCCGCGCAGCAGGTCGGCCTGCTCCTGCAGGGCCGCCGGCTCTGGCTAGACGCGGCGTACGCGGACCGCAAGATCGCCATCGAGATCGACGGCCGGCTCTACCACCTGATGAGCGAAGACTGGGAGGACGACCTCGACCGGCAGAACGACGTCGTTCTCGACGGGTGGCTGCTCCTGCGGTTCACCGCCCGGGCGATCCGCGACTTCCCCGACGACGTCGTACGCCGGGTCACTGACGCCCTCGAGCAGCGGACGGCCGACGTTGCGGGGAGCTTCTAGGTCGCTCCAGCAACCGCAATCGTCCCCACAACGCCGAGCAGCGCCGGTAGTCAGCCGGCGCGGCGGGTGGGCGCGTCGCTGACCATGGCTTCGCTGGCCGCAGCAGAGGCGTCGGCAATCTCGGTCTTGGCCGACGTGGCGTACTTGTCGACGTACTCCTGCCCGGAGAGCTGCATGAGCTCGTACATGATCTCGTCGGTCATCGACCGAAGCACGAATCGGTCGTGCTCCATCCCGGCGTAACGGGAGAAGTCCAGTGGCTTACCGAGGCGCACGCCGACCTTTTGGATCTTCGGCACGACCTGCCCGGGCGGCTGGATCTCGAACGTGTTGATCATCGCGACGGGGATCACCGGTACGCCGGCTTCCAGGGCCATCCGCGCCACTCCGGTCTTGCCGCGGTAGAGCCGTCCGTCCGGCGATCGAGTGCCTTCGGGGTAGATGCCGAGCAGCTTGCCCTCGCGCAGCACCCGCTTGCCGGTCTCGAGCGCCGCCTTTGACGCGCGTCCTCCGGTGCGGTCGACTGGCAGCTGGCCGGCACCTTTGAAGAATGCCGCCTTGAGCCGGCCCTTCACTCCGCCCGTCGTGAAGTAGTCGCTCTTGGCCAGGAACGTGATCTTCCGCGGTACGACGAGCGGTAGGAAGATCGAGTCGGAGAAGGAGAGGTGGTTCGACGCGAGGATCGCGGGGCCGGCCGTAGGCAAGTTCTCCAGCCCTTCAACCTTCGGCCGGAAGAGAGTGCGCAGGATCGGGCTCAAGATCAGCTTGATCACCCAGTAGAACACCCAGCCACCTCTCGCTCGACCCATTTTACCCGATGCGCCTGACCCTAGAGATCGGGATGCGCGGAGTCCATACCGAGTCCATCCCGCGCCGGCGGACGACGTACGATGAGCACCGTGGAATCCCGCTGCGCAGCCCTACCGGAGGAACCCTGTGCCCGTCCGCCCCGGCGCTGAGCCGTTCGCCCACGAAGGCGGGCCGGTGGGCGCGTTGCTCATCCACGGCTTCACCGGCTCCCCCGCCAGCATGCGCCCGTGGGGGGATCACCTCGCCGCCGCCGGACTCTCGGTGCTGGGCCCAAGGCTCCCCGGCCACGGCACCCGCTGGCAGGATCTCAACCACACCCGGTGGACCGACTGGTACGCCGAAGCGCAGCGCGGGCTGCGCGACCTCGCGGGCCGGTGTGGTGACGTCTTCGTCATGGGGCTGTCCATGGGTGGCTGCTTGAGCCTGCGGCTCGCGGAAGAGCACCCCGACCTCGTCAAGGGCCTGGTGCTCGTCAACCCGAGCCTGCTCACCCTGCGCAAGGACTTCAAGCTCGTCCCACTTTTGTCGAGAGTGGTTCCCGGGATGCCCGGGATCATCAACGACATCAAGAAGCCGGGCATGGACGAGGTGGGCTATCCCAAGACCCCGCTGAAAGCCGCCGCTTCGCTCACCGACATGTGGCGCAAGACCACCGCCGACCTGGGCCGCATCGAGTGCCCGACATTGGTCTTCCGCAGCCGCGTCGACCATGTCGTCGAGCCCGCCAGCACCGCGCTGCTGCTCGCCCACATCGGGACGAGCGATGTCGAAGAGCGGGTGCTTGAGGAGAGCTACCACGTCGCCACGCTCGACAACGACGCGCCGGCGATCTTCGAGGGCAGCCTGGATTTTGTCCGCAAGCACTCCCCTGTGGCCTGAGCGCGCCATGACCGAGGGCACCTTCGACGACGACACCTTTGACGAACACGCAGTACGCCGGATGCCGGCCGGCGTCCGCGCTAATGCCCTCGCCGCTGACTTCTTCACGTTGCTCGACGAGGTCGATCACCGGGTGGCCGACGCGATCCTCGACGCGCTCGAGGACGCCGGGGTCGCGGCGTACGTCGAGCCGGCTCAGCCGGCGCCGCTCGAGGGCTACTCCCGGCCACGATTTACCACCCCGCACGACCGCCTCTACATCGACTGCGACCGCCGCGACATCGCTCGATCCGTCGTCTCCGCGGAGCTGCCGGGGATGCTGGCCGAGCTCGAGCCGAACGACCACCACGCGGCCTTCGATGCGATCGTCGCGGGCTGGGACGCTCCGGCTGATGACGAGCCGGTGCCCCGGTGGCCGGTGACCGAGGACCTCGATACCCCGCTGCGAGACACCTCCCTCGACGAGCCCCGATCTATCAGCATCCCGGTGGAGCTGCCGGCGGACCCAGTCGAGATCGACGAGGGTCACTACGTCCCACCACCGCCGCCACCGGTGCCCACCCCGCACCACACCACCAAGCTGGCCACAGCGGCCATCGTCTTCGGCTTTCTCTCCCTCTTCCTACTGCCGCTCTTCGGTGTCTACGTTGCGCAGGAGGTGCAGGTGCTCGGCGTGTTCGGCATTCTCGGCGGGCTCGGCTACCTGGTGTCCCGCCTCCGCGACGGCCCCTCGATCGACGAGGGCCCCGACGACGGCGCCATCGTCTAGCCAGTCGGTAGGCTCACCGCGCGGACTGCACCCACCCCTGCACGTGGTCTTTGAACCCCTGCTACCGCCGTACCCGGCGCCGCGGTTCAAAGACCACGATGTCGACGAGATCGAGAGGCGCCCCGTGTCAGTCACTGAGACGGTCGAGATCACCGGCCACCTGATGGACTCCGGAATCCTCGCGAAGGTGCTCGACGACGTCCTCGAGTACGGCGGCGACTACGTCATCGACCGCTTCGATCTCGGACGCAACCACGACGACCCGTCCAAGGCGACGATCCGCATCGGCGGGGATAACGAGGACCATCTGCATCGCATCCTGATGCGGCTGCAGACCCACGGTGTGAACCAGGTCGACCCCGGTGAGGCAGTGCTGAAAGCGGCCGACCGCGCCGGCGTCTTCCCCGAGGACTTCTACTCGACGACGAACCTCGACACCCTCGTCCGCATCGACGGGCACTGGATCGAGGTGGACCAACCGGAGATGGACTGCGGGCTCATATACCGCGACGGCCGGGTGCGCACCGTCCCCGTCAGCGACGTCATCACCGGCGAAATGGTGGTCTGCGGCGCCGGGGGCGTGAAGGTCGTGCTCCCGGTGAAGGAGCACTCGGCCAACGCCGAGACCTTCGAGTTCATGTCCTCCACCGTGTCGAGCGAGAAGCCGCAGGCGCTCCTCGTACGCCAGATCGCAGAGCAGATGCGCAACGTGAAAGACGAAGGAAAGCGCATCCTCTGGGTGGCCGGGCCGGCCGTCGTACACACCGGCGCCGCCCCGGCGATGGTCGCGCTCGTCCAGGCCGGGTTCGTCGACGTGCTCTTCGCGGGTAACGCTCTCGCCACGCACGACATCGAGTCGGCCCTCTACGGCACGTCCCTCGGCGTCGACCTCGCGAAGGGCTCAGGAGTTGAGCACGGCCACGAGCATCACATCCGCGCGATCAACACGATTCGCCGGGCCGGCTCCATCGCGGACGCCGTGACGCAGGGCGTGCTGACCGGTGGAGTCATGCACGCCATGGTCGAGGCAGACAAGCCATTCGTCCTCGTCGGCTCGGTGCGCGACGACGGTCCCTTGCCTGACGTCTTCACTGATGTGATCGAAGGTCAGCGGGCGATGCGCGGTGAGCTCCGGGATGTCGGCTTCGCCATCATGGTGGCGACCATGCTGCACTCGATAGCGACGGGCAACATCATGCCGGCGTCGATCCCGCTGGTCTGCGTCGACATCAACCCGGCCACGGTCACGAAGCTCGCGGACCGCGGATCCGCGCAGGCCGTCGGCATCGTGACCGATATCGGCCTCTTCCTCGAACAGCTCGCCGGTCAGCTCGTCCCCGAGTACGGCCGCGGCTGACTCTCTCAGTGCCCGCTCTCTCCGGGCCCGCTCAGGACGTCGCGGCGGCGAGCTGGATGACGAATGCCTCAGCGACTCCATCAGGGGTGCGGAGGTCGGCGAGCAAGCCGGGTATCGGGAGCTCGACCTGGACGCAATCGGCCTCGCGCCCGGCACCGCGCAGCGCGGCGGACTGCCAGACGAGCGCACGGACCAGCCAGATCGTGGCGCCGAGCGTCGACCACGTCTCGGCGGCTTCGGCAAACGCGGTCACCGCTGTCGTCCAGTCACCCTGACGTGCCGCACGCAGCGCGCGGTTCTCGGCGACGGTCGCTCGGATCTCCACCGACGTCTCGGGGGCGCCCCCGACGTGCGGGGCAGCCGGCTGACCAGACAACAGCTGCGCCTGCTCGAGGCACAGCGCGGCGACCGCGCCGTACTGCGGCGTGTCCTCACGTCGGGTCGCCTCGAGCGCCGCCTCACATGCCGCAATCGCGACGTCGGGTGCCTCACCCAACAGTGACCGGGCGACGTCGAGATGGCGCGGCACCGGGTAGAGGTTGTAGCTGCGGTGCTCGAAGGACTCGATCGCCCGGCTGGCCAGCACCCTGGCGGTCGGCCAGTCTCCCGCGTCGAGCGCGATGGTCGCCTCGAGGATGTCCGGGTCGTAGTTGGCGACCTCGCCGATATCCGTGAGGATCCCCCGCGCCGCATCGAGTCGAGCATCCGACTCATCACGCCGTCGAGACCTCGCCCGAGCGCTCGCGGAGTGCGTGAGCACCATGGCCTGCATCCGGCGCAAGCCGAGCTCTTCCGCGAGCGCGAGGGCTCCCGCGAACGTCCGCTCATTCTCCTCAGCGAGTCCCAGTGCGCCGGTCGCAGCGAGCTGACACAGCGCGGCATCGAGCGCCAGTTTTGTCACCCCAGTGACCGCGGCATCGCCGGCCGCGCTCCGCGAGAGCTCCAGCGCGCGCAGGTTCTCTCCGCAGTGCTGCGCCATGTAGGCGGCTGTGCGACGAAGGGAACCGCGTCCCTTCGCGTCCGTGTCCAGATCAGTGAGCGACTCGGCGAGGGCGTACCACGTCCGGTACGCCGGACCACCCTCCATCGTCAGTTCGTACGCCACGTCGGCGGCCACTTCGCGTTGCCGGATCCGATCACCCAGGCTCTGATAGACGGCGAACGCCTCTTGGAACCCATCGATATAGCCACGACGGTCCGAGAAGCGCAGGTTGTACGCCTGCCGACGCAAGGTCTCGGCGACGCCCGCGGGGTCGTCTACCGCGCGGAATGCCGCGAGGGCGTCGTCGAACACGCTGGCAGCTTCATCGATGCGCGTCAGCGAAGACAGGGCGATGCCTCGCAGCAGGAGTGACCGCGCACGCAGCGCAGCACTCGCCTCGCCGCCGCCGTCCAACACTTCGGACACATCTGCTAACACGAGAATGTGCTGATGCTGCTCTGCCCGTGCACCGGCCCGGCCGAGCAGCGTCACCAGGCGAGTCTCGACGTCGAAGCAGCCGGAAGCTTCGTCGATGATGCCGAGCGCCCGGGTGTAGAGCGGCTCTGCGAGACGCGGGTACGTGTGCCCGGTCTCGTCGGCGTACCGAAGCAGGTGGGTGACAGCGGCCCTCGCCGCCTCGCAGGACGAGCTGCCCGCCGCCTCGCTTTTCGCCAGCTCCCAGGCCCGCTCGAAGTGGAAGGCCAGCACCGAGGCGGGCGCCGATGCCCCGCTCGCTGAGGCCGCAGCAGCAGACTCGAGCCATGCGGCGATGGCCGCGTGTCGGCCAGACCGGGCGCGCCGCGGCAACGACTCGTAGGCGACATCGCGGATGAGGGCGTGCTTGAACCCGTACTCGACACTGCCCGGCACCGAAGACGTGAGCCGGCGACGAAGCAGACCTCGACGCTCCAGGCTAGCGAGCAGGCCGGCGTTGTCCCGGGCCGGCGACAGCACGTCGAGCATCCGGTCCCAGAGCGCGTCCCCGGCAACCGACGCCTCCTGCAGGAGCGCCTTCTCCTCCGGCGGCAACGCATCCAGCCGCGCCGCGATGAACTGGCGCATCGAGTTGGGGATACGCCCTACTTCGGCCTCGTCGACGTGTACTCCGTCCGCGGTCACGACGATGCCACCACCCTCGATGAGCATCCGCAAGCACTCCTCGAGGAAGAGCGGGTTCCCCCCAGATCGATTGAGCAGCGTTTCGGCGACGGGTCCAGGGAGTGGCTGGCCCACCGAAGCCTCGAGCAAGGCTCGCATCTGCCCGGCATCTAGTGCATCTAGGTCGATGGTGGGCACCTCGGGCAGCTGTCCCTCAGGGCGACTGAGCGCCAGCACGACGACGGGCACTGGCCAGGGGGCCCGGTGCAGCAGCTCGACGAGAGCGATGGACTCCGACGATGCCCAGTGAAGGTCGTCCAGGATGACTACGACCGGTCCGACCTGGCAGAGCAGCTCACAGACCGCACCCATCGCGTGCAGGTGACCGCGCAGCCGGTCCTCGCCACGGCCACCGTCGTCAACGGGAGGCAGGAGGACATCGGCGACGCGTCCCGGCAGCGTCGGGTCGACCGGCCGGCCGCTAACGCCGCTGAGCCACCGGCCCATGCGCTCCTCGACATCGTCACCCGGCACGAGCTGGGGGATGCCCGCTGCTGCCGCGATCGCATCGGACCACGGGGCCATGACGCCGGTCTCGCCGTACGGCGAACATCCGCCGACCAGAACGGTCACGCCATCAAGGCGTCTGGTCCACTCGAGGGCGAGGCGCGACTTGCCGTGGCCGGCCTCGCCCCGGACCGCGACAACGTGAGTGGACTTCGACGCGCGGGCCCGGGCGAGGACATGATCCAGCTCCCGAATCGTCTCTTCTCGACCGACGAAGCCTGTGCGCAGGGAGAGTTGGCGGCGCCCACTCGCGACCTCCGCGCGCACGCCGATCACCCGATGAAGGGCGACCGGGGCATCGGCCCCGGTGACGGCCCCCTGCTGGACGGGCGAGAAGTCGACACAGTCCCTGGTCAGGTCGTAGGTCCGTGGGCCGACATAGATCTCGCCTGACCCGGCCAGACCGCAGAGCCTCGAGGCGATGTTGACGGCTTCCCCCGCGACAGCAAGCCAGTCGGACCCTCGGGCCGCCGAGACGACAACCTCACCGGTGTTGACTCCGATGTGCATCTCAGGGATCTGCAGCCCTAACTCATCGGCGTTGGCTGCACGCACGTGATCCTGCAACGCCAGCGCCGCCCGGACCGCCCGCTCCGCATCGTCTTCGTGCGCGACGGGTGCGCCGAACACCGCCATGAATCCGTCACCCTGAATGCCCGGAACCGTGCCCCCGAACGACTCGGCGACCTGACGCAGCCCCCTCATCGCCGGACGCACGACGTTGTGCACGACCTCAGGGTCCAGCCGAGCGCACAGCGCCGTGTAGCCGGTGAGATCGGCAAAGAGCAGCGTGGCGAGCTTGCGTTCCGGCAGCGCCGTCGCCTCGCCGCACCGGCCGCAGAATGCTGCACCTTCGTCGAGCGCACGGCCGCACGCCAAACAGGACAGCGCCTCGACTTGCTCGGCCGGTGACATCGACAACTCCCCCTCGAGTCCGACGGTCAGTCGCTCGTTGGTGGTGAGTCGCTCGTTGGTGGTGAGTCGATCGGCCGCACCGCCACACCAGCGCGAGTCCGGGATGCCTCCGGCATCGCGGCAATCTCCTCGAGCGTGCGGAGCACCAAGTCACGGTCCGGGTTGCTCACCTCGACGAGCAATCTGGACGGGTCGAGGAGGCGGGCCATGCCGACGACGTTGCCGGTGCGGGCCAGCCGGGCACGCAGGTCCTCCCGCTGGCCGCGCCCGGCAGTCAGCTCGGCGACGGCGAATGCCTCCCACTTCGGCACCAGGCTGGGATTCGGCGAGCCGAGGCAGTCGTAATCGATCGATTTGGTCGCTTTGTCATAGCAGCTCCACGGCCAGCCGGGAGTGCTCGACCGGGGGCTCGTCTCCGGCGATTCGACCGATACCAGCATCCGGACCTCACCGGCCACGACACCGTCTAGTCGCTCACCGATCTCCCGGATCTCCTGGATCGACTCGACGGTAAAGGCGGCGTACATCGAGAAGCAGCCGGTTGTCCGCACACTGAAACGGGCGTGCTCCTCGACCACCTGCGCCGACTCGTCGTCGACCTTGCTGATGAACGCATAGGCGTTCACATTGCCCCCTCGGTGGCTGGGTGTCGGGTGACTGTCCAGTGATCTTCGCTAGTCGGGGCATACCGGGGCAAGGTGCCAGGGCCAGGTCACCCGGCTTTCGTCGTCAATCGGACATCGACCACCACCGGTCGATGGTCGCTGGCTAGGTCGACCGTCTCGTCGTCGACTACCCGAGCCGCAGTGACGTCGAGGCGTCGGTCGACGAAGACCCCGTCGATCCGGCGACGCGGCTTGGCAGTGCTGAAGGTCCTGCCGTCACCGCTCCCGACAAGTGCCCACGCGTCGTCGTACGACGAGGCCAGCGCCCGCCATGCCGGCCCGTCATCGGTCTCGTTGACGTCACCGCCCAGCACCGCGGGCGCCGCGACCTCGGTGACCCGCGCGAGCATCAGTGCGACATGCCGGGCGCGTTCGCTCGCCCCCAGCCCGAGATGGAAGGAACCGGCGACGACCCGGCCTTCGTCGAGCTCGAGCAGGGCGAGCGCGATGCCGCGCCGGTGCAAGCCGGGCGTCCACGGCAGCGGGGCGCGCAAGCTGGCTACGACACGGACCGCGGGACGTACCAGCACGGCCACGCCACCCACGGGATGTCCGGCGGTCGCGACGACGAGACCGCAGTCAGTGGCTAGTCGGCGCGCTTGTCGCGTCGGCAGCACGAATCGCGGTGCCTCCTGCAGGCACAGCACGTCGGGCACCAGGGCGCGCACAACCTCCACCACGTCGGGGCGCGAGTCGCGCAGCGAACGGACATTCCACGTGACGATCCGCATCAGCCGACGAGCTGCGTCCCGGCGTCACCGAAGACCGCATCGCCGGCGCTGGCCAGGTTGGTGATCACCGCCCGGTCCCCCCCGGCAGCGACGAAGTCGCAGGCTGCCGCGACCTTCGGCCCCATCGAGCCCTCGGGGAACTCCCCCGACGCGAGCAGCTCGCGCGCCGTCGCCAGGGTGAGCCGGCGCAACGGCCGCGCCTGCGGGGTACCGAATCCAGTCTGCACAACGCTCACGTCCGTGAGGATGCAGAGCACGTCCGCCTTGACGAGACCCGCGAGTCGGGCGGCCGTACGGTCTTTGTCGACGACCGCTTCGACCCCGCGCAGGAGACCGTCCTCCTCGACGACCGGCACGCCGCCGCCACCAGAGGCGATAACCACGTGGCCGGCGTTGATGACCTGAAGCAACGGCTCCTCTTCGACAAGGCGCAGCGGCAGCGGCGACGCGACGACGCGACGCCACTGCTTGTCGCCCATGATCTGGAAGATGTAGCCCGTCTCCTGCGCGATCCGCTGGGCCGTCGGGCGGTCGTACGACGGACCAACCGGCTTGGTCGGCCGGCGAAACGCCGGGTCACGACCGTCGACGACCACCTGCGTCACGAGGCACAGCACCGGCACATGCAGCTCACGAGCGCGCAGCGCGTTGTCCATCGCCTGGGCAAGGAGGTAGCCGATCTGGCCCTGGCTCTGCGCACCGCACACATCCATCGGCATCGGCGGGATATCCGGCGCTGCGGCTTCCTGCTGCAGCAGGATCCGGCCGACCTGCGGACCGTTGCCATGGGTCACGATCAGGCTCACGTCGGCAGCGACGAGGTCAGCGAGGTGCCCACACGTCGAGGCCAGCGCCGCCCGCATCTCCGCTGCCGAGCCGGTCGCCCCCTGCGGTGACAGCGCATTGCCCCCGAGCGCCACCACCACCCTCATGATCGCGACCCTACGGCGCCGCGCGCTCAGTCGCGCGCCGCCACACCGCTCCCTTGGCGCCAGGGTGTGGATGACTGGTTGCTGACAGGTCAGGGGTGGCGGGCAAGGTCGGCGGCGCCGACCAACCCTGCTTCGTTGCCCAGCTCAGCCACTCGGATCTCGGCGTGAGTGCGGTGCGTGCCACCGGTGAGCCGGGCGGCGTACGACGTACGCGCGGGACCAAGGAGCAGCTCGCCCGCGTCGGCGACTCCCCCGCCGACGACGAAGACCGACGGGTCCAGCAGTGCCGCGAGGTCGGCCAGACCCTCACCGAGCCAGCGGCCGACGTCGGCGAAGCACTCGAGCGCGACGGCATCACCGGACTCTGCCGCGGCGGTTACCTCCGTGCCGTCGATCGCCGTGGGATCACCGTGCGCGAGGTCGAGCAGCACCGTCGCCCGCTCCGGCTCGGCTGAGGCTCGCTCCCGGGCCAACCGCACGAGCGCGTTGCCGCTGGCGTACTGCTCCCAGCAGCCACGCTGGCCGCAGCCGCACCGCAGCCCGTCCCGCACCACTGTCATGTGCCCGGCCTCGCCGGCCATGCCGAAACCGCCCCGATAGAGCGCACCGTCCACCACGATCCCGGAGCCGATGCCGGTGCCTGCAGTGACGAGGACGACGTGCGGCATCCCGCGCGCCGCGCCGAAGCGGTGCTCTGCCCAGGCCGCAGCATTGGCATCGTTTTCGATGACGACGGGTACGTCGATCGTCTCGGCCAGCCGATCACGCAGCGGCTCGTCACGCCAGGCGAGGTTCGGCGCGTAGACCACCCGCGACCGCGCCGCATCGACCCACCCCGCGGCACCGACGCCGACCGCAGCGACGTCGTAGGACGAACGCAGCTCGGCGACGACCTCGAGAATGAGGTCTTCAGTCGCGTCTGGTGAATGGCTTGGCGTCGCTCGCCTGGTGCGCGCCAGCACCTGCCCGCTGTCATCGACGACACCGGCTGCCACTTTGGTGCCACCGACATCGACGCCGATCGTCAGACCGGTGACGGCCGCCGTCACCGTACGTCGATGCGCTCGACCGCGGACCCGCCCCGGCGTGGTGCGCCGTGATCGTGACTGTCGACGACAGACCGCATCGCCTGCAGCAGCGACATCGCGGCAGCCGAGAGGTGCTCGACTACCTCTGGCCGGCTCGACCGCAGGTGACCAATCACCTGGCACAGCGGGCAGAATCGGCAGTCCGCGCCGACGTGGTCCGTCGACGCGCCCTGCTCGTCCAGGTGCGCGTCGCGCCACCACGACTCAGCCGCAGCGAAGAGCCGCGACGCTTCGTCCGTGAGGCTGCCCAGCGGCTCAGTCACGGTCCGGTCCACTGGTCAGGGTCGAGGAGGAAGTCGACCCGCAACGCGCCATCGGTGAGCTCGGCACCTTCGACAGTGCAGCGACGCAGCACACTCGGCAAGGACAGCACCCGTCGGTGTGCACCCACTGTGACGACCAGGTCGTCGCCTCGACGGACGAGATCGAGATCGCACCTCTGGGCCAGTGGAAGGGGGAGCACCAGCGCGTAGCGGCCCTCTCCGGTCCGCTCCACCGACATCAGCTCTCGGCCGGACGGCGCGGCGAAAACGTCCGCAGTGCCGTACGCCTCAGCGGCGAAGGCCGCGAGCTCACTGAGCCCGACTGGCTCTCCAGCGCGGTACGGCGAACGGTAGATCGGCAGTGGCGCGAACGACGCGTCGACCTCGGCGAGCACGTCCCGCTGGGCAGCGACCCAACCAGCGCGCCACGCGTCGCCTCCCCCGCAGGGGAAGACCCGGTTGGCGATGACCGCGTCGACCGAGTAGCCGTAGAGCGAGAGCGACGTCAATGTCCGCCGCGCCTCCGCCAGCACCATCGACTCGGGGGTGAGCACCAGGCGGATTGATGTGACCGCTGGGTCGGTGAGGACGGCTCGCACTTCCCGGAGCTCGGCGTGGAGCCGGGTCACCGCGTCGAGCACGGAGTCCGCCGGCAGGGGCGTACCACCGAGGCGACCGAGGACCGGCCGCAGCGCACGCACCACCCGGCGCTCCACCGGGAAGACTCGGTCCATGTACCAGCCAAGCGCCTCAGGCAGCGCGAGCAGTCGCAGGGTCTCCGCGGTCGGTGCGCAGTCGACGACGAGGAGATCCCATGGGCCGTCCGCTATCTGGCGGCGCACCTCAAGCAGTGCCAGCACCTCTTCGGCACCCGGCAGAACGGTCAGCTCCTCGGCCTCCATCGGGTCGACGCCGGCCTTGTCAAGCAGCGCGACGAGGTAGTCCTGCACCTCGCGCCAGGTCTGCTCGAACCGCCGCTGCGCATCAACCTGCTGGCCGTAGAGGCCGGTGTCGATCTCCGTCGGCTCCGGACCGAGCGGTACGCCGACGGCGTCGGCAAGAGAGTGTGCCGAGTCCGTCGAGAGCACGAGAGTCTTCAACCCGCGGTTGGCCGCGAGCGTGGCCGTGGCAGCGGCCGCCGTGGTCTTGCCCACGCCGCCCTTGCCGGTGAACAACAGCACGCGCATAGACGAACGAGCTCCTCAGTGCGACGAATCGGGTGGGGTGCCAGGCTACCCACCCTTGTCGCGGGCTGCGGACTGGCGGCGGCTAGACGCCGGCCTCAACGCGCTTCTTCAGCTCCTTGAGCGCGGTGTCCATGATCACTTTCTCGGCCTTGCGCTTGAACATCCCCAGCATCGGGATGCCGAGGTCGACGACCAGCACATAGGTCACTTCGGTCGAGCCGTCACCGAGATCGCGCAGGGTGTAGGAGCCGTCGTTCTGCTTGAGCGTGCCCTTGATCACCTTCCACTCGACCTTGTCGTCACCGTGCCAGGTGTAGCCGAGGTCGTACTCCGCCTTGACTACTCCCGCGTCGAGCACCCAGTGCACGACCTTGCCGCGACCGTCGGCGCCGGTCTCGAGCACCTCGATCCGCTTGATGAAGCCGGCCCACTCGGGATAGCGGTCGAAGTCGGCGATGACCGCCATGATCTCTGCCTGGCCAGCCGCGATAGTGATCGTGGACGTCGCCTGGTCTGCCACTGCTGGTCTCCTTCGTGCACTGATGCGCCGGTGCGTTGCGCGGAGGCTACTGCTTCACCACTCGACGGCGTACGGCGCACCAGTGCCGCGGAAGTGCCCGACGTTGACGCACTCGGTGCGGCCGATGGTCATCCGCGCCACCAGAGGGTTGTGCACGTGTCCGAAGAGGCACAGGTCCGGCTGGGTCTCCTTGATCGCCTCGAGCACGGCGACACTGCCTCGCTCATGGCGCCCGGCGGCGGTGTCGTAGACGAGGTCGTCGATCTGCGGCGGGATGTGGCAGCACAGCACGTCAACCTGGCCGAGTGCGGCCACCTTCGCGGCGTACTCCTCGTCGGGGATCTCCATCGGCGTGCGCATCGGCGTCTGCAGCCCGCCGCCGACGAACCCGAACGTCCGCCCACCGATCTCGACGACTTCACCGTCGAGCAACGTGATGCCGTCGTGGAGGTAGTCGGTGTAGAGATGCGGTACGTCGACGTTGCCGTAGGTCAGGTACGTCGGCGTCGGGAAGGCGGCGAACATCTCTGCGTACTGCGCTCTGATCGCCTTCTCCAGCGTCTGCCAGCGGTCACCTCCGTGCGCCGCCCACAGGCCCTGGCTGAAGACGCGCGCCTCATCGAACTGCTTGGCGGTGCGCAGCTCGACGAGCGTGCGGACCGCGTCGACCCCGAAGAGGTCGGCCATGATTCCGGAGTAGTCGTCGTAGTCGATGAAGTGGATCAGGTCGCCGAGGCAGATCAGCGCGTCGGCGTCACCCATCGCTCGCCCGAGCGCGTCGGTCGCGCCGTGGACATCACTGACCACATGAAGCTTCACGGCGTTGAGCGTACGTCGGTCGGTGCTCGTGTGGGAGGTCAGCCTTGGAGCGGCGCCGCTGGCTCCTCGATCGGGACTGGCGGCGAGTCGATGATCTCGTCCTTCTCCGGCACCGACCCGGTGAAGAAGGTGAGCAGCGCGATCACCGCCATGACGACCGCGACGGCGGCGCCGGCGACAATCAGCCTGGTCTGACGAGTGCCTGGCAGCGTCGGCGCAGCCTCCCGCAGGCCAGCCCCGAAAGCGGTGCCGCAGCTCACGCAGGCGCTGAGCTCGAAGTCGTTGCGTGTGCCGCACTCCAGGCACGGCCAACCGGTGGCCGCCGCGGGTGCCGTCGCTGTGGGGTGGGGGTCAAGCTCGGCGATCTCGCCGGTCAGCACACCCAGCGGGGTGGTGAACGGATCGAGAAGATCCACTGGCCTCGCCGGGCCAGGCGCGTCGTTGAACACCGCCCGCTCGACGTGAGTCGGCGGCGGGGGCGGGGGCAGGGGCGGCGGCGGCGGCGGAGGGGCCGGGCGAAGGTCGGCGAAGCAGAGCCCACACCAGTCAGCGCCGGCGCGGATGACACCACGGCACTGGGAACAACGGTCTGCGGACATGCTTCACCTCCACCTCGGTTATCGGCGCGGATGGCCCAGCACCTTTAGCCCGTTCGGCTCAGTCCCGGCCGGCGGCCCGCCTCGAGTTGGTCCTTGAGGGCGTTGAGGCCGGCCTTCACCCAGTGCACGTGCCGGCTGCGGGTCCGAATCGACCGGCGTACGACGGAGCGGGGGTCACCCTCGATCGGCTCGGTGGCACTTCCGCGCCGAGTGATGTCGGCGCGCAGGTAGTAGTGGACGATCGCGCCGTCGCCCCACGGCTCGACCCAGAGCTCATTGCTGCCGACCAGATCACCCGTCACGGTGAAGCGCAGTCCTTGGTCGCCGCGGTCCATGAACACGGTGAGCTCGAGTCCGGGGAAAAGCCGGCGCCAGAGTGCCTCGTCGTGCAGAGCCGCCGCGATCACTGCCGGCTCGGCGACGATGAAGGTCTCGTCAATCAGATCCACCATCGGCATGAGAGGAAGTATCTGCCTCAGTTCGCTCTTACACTCGCAAGCAATGGCTGTTTCGACTGATTTGGTGACCGAGCTCGCCGCGACCGCGACGCGCGGCGGCGAGCAGCTCGAGGGCGCCTCGCCGCAGGACGTGCTCGGCTGGGCGCTCGAACAGTGGCACCCCACGTTGGTGATAGTTCCATCGGCCACCGAACCGGCCGAGCGGACCGCCGAAGCGGGATAACTGTCCCGAGGCTACCGTTGCGCGTGTGACATCGGCTGTCGAACGAGTGGCGAAGGCTCCGACTCTCGCGATGTTCATGCGGGGAAGCCTCTTCGCGCTGTGCGTCCTCCTCGTCGTCGTGGGACGAGGCGACGGGGACCGGGCGTTGTGGCTCACGGTCCTGGCGTTGTCCGGGATCGCTGCCACCGCAGCCCGGTCGGACAGCCGGTATGCACGCCTCGCCACGGTCATCGAGGCCGCTGTCGCGGCACTTGCCGTCTCGCAGACCGGCGGGGCGGATAGCCCACTGTTCGCTTACATCCCAGCGATCGGCTTCGCCGGGGGCCTTGCCGTCGGACTGCAGGGTCCGTTCCTGTGTGCTGGCACGGTCGCCGCGGTGTTCTTCGTGCAGCTTGCGGACCTCCCGACCGAAGGAATGGCTCGGGCTCGGTTCACGACGGCGGCGGCCGAGTGGACCATCCTGGCCCTCGTCGTTGGTCTCGGCGCAGTGGCCCTGCGGTCCGTGCTTGCCCGTGTCGCGTCGCCCGTCGACGAGCGCTACACCGAGGCGTACCGGCTCCTCGAGCAGCTCCGCGGCGTGACCCGGTCGCTCCCTGGCAGCCTGGATCCTGGGACTACAGCCAACGTCCTCCTCGAGCGGGTGCAAGCACTCGCCGCATCGCACCGCGGCGCCGTCTTGATTCGCACGGGAGACCGCTTCTCCCCACTGGCCCTGCATGGAACTCGCCGACTGCCGTGGCGGCTGACGATCGACGAACCGGGGCCGGTGCGCGACGCGTGGGAGCGACGCGGTGCGGTGGTCGACCGTAGGAGCACTGACAAAGGGTACGGACGCCGACAAGGGAGCTCGCTGCTCGTCGTGCCGCTGATCACCAGCGCCGATCGTCCGGTCGGACTCCTCGTGCTGGAATCCCTCGGTGACCTTGGCTTCGATGCTCAGGTCGTGGCGGATATCGAGCAGGTCGCGCTGGAGAGCACCCCCATGTTGGAGACTGCGGCGCTCTTCGACGAGCTGAGGCTGCAAGCAGCAGCTGAGGAGCGCACACGGCTCGCGCGAGAAATGCACGACGGCATCGCCCAGGACCTCGCCTTCCTCGGCTACGAAGTCGATGCGCTGACGACGACCATCGAGCGTGGCTCCGCCGATGACGCGGCGCAGAAGTCGAGGGCGCTCCGAGCATCCATGTCCAGTCTGGTTACCGACCTCCGCCTCTCGATCACCGACCTGAAGTCCAGCGTAGGACCTGCTCGTGGGATCGGGGCGGCGTTGTCGGACTACACAAGGTCGGTGGGGTCGGGCAGCGGAATCACGGTGCATATGAGCCTGACGGAGGCGACCACCCGCCTCGGATCAGAAGCGGAGGTGCTCGTGCTCCGCATCGCGCACGAGGCGATCAACGCCGCTCGGCGCCGACCCGGAGCGCGCAATCTCTGGGTGCACCTGGCGATAGATCCGCCATCCTTCCGGCTGGCCGTGGAGGACGACGGCGACGTGGGATCGTCCTACCAACGTGACAGCGCTCGATCTGCTGAGATCATCTCCGATATGGCCGCGCGTCTCGGAGCCCAGGTCCAGATGAGTCCGCGCCCCACCGAGGGAGCTGCTGTCATCGTGGAGATGGAGGCGGGAGGACGGTGACGACCCGTGTCGTTCTCATTGACGACCACGAGCTGATCCGGGGCGGACTGCGTCGCGCGTTCGAGGCGACCGGCGAGTTCGCCATCGCGGCAGAGTGCAGCAACCTCGCTGAGGGCCGCACAGCGCTCGCGAGTGAGCCCCCCGACGTGGTTGTGGTCGACATCGGCCTGCCAGACGGGGACGGTCTCGACCTGGTCCGCGAGCTCCGCAAGGCCCACCCGCGCATGGGCATCGTCGTCCTGACGATGTACGCCGACGACGCACATCTGTTCGCCGCGTTGGATGCAGGCGCATCTGCCTTTGTGCCCAAGAGCGACCCGAGCGACAAGGTCATCGCGGCGGCGCGGCACGCGTGCGCAGCCCCGGAGTCGTTCAGTGCCCCTGACCTCGGCGCCGCGCTCCAACGTCGGCTTCGCCCGGAAGGTGTGCGGCTCACCGGTCGTGAGCGCGAGGTCCTCGACCTCCTGGCGGAGGGCCTGACCACCTCGTCCATCGCTCGTCGGCTCTTCGTCAGCGAGTCGACAGCGAAGGGGCACCTGGCAAAGCTCTTCGAGAAGCTCGATGCGACGAACCGTACGCAAGCGGTCATGAACGCCGTTCGGCTCGGGCTACTCTCCAACGACCGGGCGGGGTGACCAGAGCCGGGGTGCCGGAGTAGTTTCCACCCTGTCCGGTGGTGGCCGGCATCCCAACCCCGCGAACCTAGGAGAGCAGTTGCAGGAGTACACCGGGCGTGGCGACGTCGCTGTCACCAGCGGCAACCTCACCGACATGGTGTGGGCCAACGAGGCCAACTTCGCCGACACAGTGCTCTTCAGCCGCCGTACCCCTCATGGCTGGGCCGACGTCACGTCGAGGCAGTTCGCCGAGGAGGTGCGCAAGGTAGCCGCTGGCCTCGTCGCGGCGGGCATCGGCGTGGGCGACCGGGTCGGGCTGATGTCCAAGACGCGGTACGAGTGGACGCTGTGCGACTTCGCGATCTGGGCCGCTGGCGGCGTGACGGTGCCGATCTACGAAACGTCGAGCGCGGAGCAGGTCCAGTGGATCCTGAGCGACTCAGCCGCCGTGGCTCTCATCGCCGAGTCGACCACCCATCAGGCGATGGTCGGTGACCTCCGTGACTCGCTCCCCGCGCTCCGCCACGTATGGACCATCGACGACCTCGGTATCGACACCCTCAAGGCCGCCGGCCAAGGGATCGCCGCGGCTCAGCTCACCGAGCGCCAGGCTCAACTGACCCCGGACACCCTGGCGACGATCATCTACACCTCCGGCACGACGGGCCGGCCCAAGGGGTGCGAGCTCACCCACGGCAACATCCTCTTCGACCTCGAGTCGACGAGCGGCTACATCCGGGAGTTCTTCAACGACAAGGGCTCCACACTCCTCTTCCTCCCGCTGGCCCACGTCTTCGCCCGACTCATCCAGGTGGGCTCCGTGCTTCACCGGACGCGCCTGGGCCACACCGCTGACGTCAAGAACCTCTTGCCGGATCTGGCAGTGTTTCAGCCCACGTTCATCCTCTCGGTGCCCCGCGTATTCGAGAAGGTCTACAACTCGGCCAAGCAGAAGGCGCACGCCGACGGCAAGGGTCCGATCTTCGACCGCGCCGAGGCCGTTGCGGTCGAATACAGCCAGGCACTCGATGCCGGCTCGGTGGGCCTGACGTTGCGCCTGCAGCACAAGCTCTTCGACAAGCTCGTTTACAGCAAGCTCCGCGCTGCATTGGGCGGACAAGCTCGGTACGCCGTCAGTGGCGGGGCTCCGCTCGGCGCGCGGCTCGGCCACTTCTTTCGCGGCATCGGCATCCTGGTGTGCGAGGGCTACGGGCTCACCGAGACATCAGCGGGGGCCACGATCAACGCCCCGGGCAACATCAAGATCGGCACGGTAGGTCGGGCGATCCCCGGCACCTCGGTGCGTATCGCCGATGACGGGGAGATCCTGCTCAAGGGTGGCAATGTCTTCCGCGGCTACTACAACAACCCAACAGCTACCGCCGACGCGCTGACCGACGGTGGGTGGTTCCACACCGGCGACATCGGCGAGCTGGACAGCGACGGCTTCCTCACGATCACCGGCCGCAAGAAGGAGCTCATCGTCACTGCCGGTGGCAAGAATGTTGCCCCGGCCGTGCTCGAGGATCGGCTGCGCGCCCATCCCCTGGTGAGCCAGTGCATGGTCGTCGGCGACAACAAGCCCTTCATCGGCTGCCTGGTGACGATCGACCCGGAGGCCTTTCCAACGTGGCGCGACGGCGCGGGCAAGCCTGCCACGGCGAGCGTCGGTGACCTCGTCGACGACGCCGATCTGCGGGCCGCGATCCAGGCTGCCGTCGACGAGGCGAACAAGGCGGTGTCCAACGCCGAAGCGATCAAGAGCTTCCGGATCCTCCCGGTCGACTTCACCGAGGAGGGCGGTCAGCTCACTCCGACGCTCAAACTCAAGCGCAGCGTGGTGATGAAGGACTTCGGATCCGAGGTCGAAGCCATCTACGCCTAGCCCGCGCACGCGGCCGATCTGCCGTCAATCCTCCGGTCGGTCAAACTTTTCCAGTCATCCGGGCAATGATCTGGCCCATTCGCCCCATTCCGCCTCGACCTCTCAGTCCACAGACTGACCCCAGACGACAGGGTCCGGGTCTCGGGAGGTGAGGGCGTGTGCCATGGAATTGCGCAGCGACAAGGAACACCACGGCGAGAGCCTGAGCGTGCTTGCTCTCGCTGCCGCGCTGATCGCGCTGGCCGCGCTCGAGCGAACGTCGTGATCTCTCCTCGGTACCCGGAGCACCGCTCGTGGTGATGACCCGTCGGCGCGGGTCGCCCGCCGCCCAGGCGGCGCCGGCTCCCGAGCCTCTTGCAGTGGTGCACGACACCGACCCGGATCGCCCGAGGCTAGGCGAGCTCCTCGTGCTGCAGCGCCGGGTAACGGCGGCGCAGCTCGCCGAGGCTCTGCTGCAGCAGGATGCCTCTGGCAAGCGGGTGGGCAGTCTGCTGGTCGAGCTCGGCGCCTTGGACGAGCGTGACCTGACCACGGTGCTCGCCGAGCAGCTCGACCTCGCGGTCGTCGACCTGCGAGAGGAGTCCGCCGAGGCGGACGCCGTTGCCCTGCTTCCCGAGTCGCTGGCCCGCGCCCACGTCTGCATCCCGATGTGGCATGCGGAGAAGACCCTCGTCGTCGCCGCTGCTGACCCGACGCCGAAACTGCTCGCAGAGCTACGGAGCGCCACCGGCCAGGACATCACGCTGGTGGTCGCGTCGGCCACCGACATCCGTCGCGCCATCGACTCCAGCTATCGCAGCCTGTCCAACGTCGACGAGTTCGTCACCGCATTCCAGGCGACGGCAAGCACCCGCAAGTCAGCAGCCCTGACGACGGAGTCCTCGCCAGACGACGCCCCTGTCGTGCAGATCGTCAACAAGATCATCGCCCAGGCCTTGCGTGATCGGGCCTCCGACGTGCACATCGAGCCACAGGACCAGCGCCTGCGGATCCGGTTCCGCATCGACGGCGCGCTCCATGACGTGCTCGCGTTGCCGGACAGCATGGCGCCGGCGCTCACCAGTCGGCTCAAGATCATGGCCGGGATGAACATCGTCGAGCGCCGACGGCCTCAAGACGGCCAGATCGCGATGGAGGTTGACGGACGAGCTGTCGACATCCGGGTCGCGACCACCGGGACGATCTGGGGCGAGAAGGTCGTCCTACGCGTCCTCGACAAGAGTCGGCCGCTCTACCGGCTCAACGACCTAGGCATGCCGGTCGACACGCACGAGACCTTCTCCCGCCTGGTACGCGCGCCGTTCGGCATGGTGCTCTGCGCCGGTCCGACGGGCAGCGGCAAGACGACGACGCTCTACGCGACCATGAGCGAGATCAATGAGTCGCAGCGCAACATCATGACCATCGAGGATCCGGTCGAGTACGTCTTCCCCTCGATCAACCAGATCCAGATGAACGAGCAGGCTGGTCTGTCGTTTGCGACTGGGCTCAAGTCGATCCTGCGACAGGACCCGGACGTGATCCTCGTGGGCGAGATCCGCGATGTGGACACGGCGCGTATCGCCACCCAGGCAGCACTCACCGGTCACTTCGTGCTGTCCTCCTTGCATGCGACCGACGCGGTGGCGGCACTTCACCGCTTCCTCGACATGGGCATCGAGTCGTTCCTCATCGCCTCGTCGGTGATTGCGGTCGTCGGCCAGCGGCTCGTGCGCCGGATCTGCGAGTCGTGCAAGACGTCGTACAACCCGACCATCGAGGAGATGGAGTTCTACGTCGAGGGCGGCGGAAAGCCGAAGAAGAAGTTCTACCGCGGCGAGGGCTGCAACTTCTGCTCCAACACCGGCTACTCCGACCGCATCGGTGTCTACGAGCTGCTGCAGATCACGCCGGAGATCAAGCGGTTGGTCGTCGGCTGGGCCACCCAGGACGAGCTGCGCCGGATGGCCGTCAAGCAGGGCATGCGCACGCTGCGGAACGAGGCAACGGCGCTCGTCGAGCAGGACCTCACGACCATCTCCGAAGTCGTCCGCAACATTTACTCGGCCTAGGGGACTGCACTCATGTCAGCTACGTATCAGATCGAAGCGCTGAACCCGAGCTCCGAGCCGGCGCCAGGCGGAACATCTGCGAAGCCGAAGAAGGGCATTCTGCAGTTCGAGCTCACGGCGAAGAAGGTTCCGCGCAAGGACCTCATGCACTTCTCCCGGCAGCTCGCCGTCTTCATCAAGGCCGGCATCCCCATCCTCGAGGCGCTCGAGGTCATCCGCGAGGAGATGGGCAACAAGCACTTCAACGACATCCTCGGCGAGATCATCGAGGGGCTGCGCGGTGGATCGACGTTCGCCGATGCCGCGTCGGTGCACGACACCGCATTCCCGGCGTACTACCTCGGCATCCTGCGTTCAGCGGAGCTGACCGGAAGGCTCGACACCGTCCTGGTGCAACTCTCCGACTACATCGAGCGCGACGTTGAAGCGCGTCGGAAGATCAAGACGGCCCTGACCTATCCCGCCGTGATCGCGGTCATGTCCGTCGTCGTCGTCGTCGTCCTGGTCGGCTTCGTGCTCCCCCGCTTCAAAGTGTTCTTCGAGGGACTCAATGTGGACCTCCCGCTGCCGACTCGCATCCTGCTGTCGGTGTCGGACTTCCTCGGCAACTGGTGGTGGTTGCTGCTGGGCCTGTTCCTCCTCGCGGTTTTCGCCCTCGCGATGTTCCTGCGGACCCGGGCAGGCAAGGTTACGCGTGACCGCGTCCTCCTGAAGCTGCCCGTCCTGGGCGATCTGATGCAGCACGTCGTGCTCGAGCGGTTCTGCCGGATCCTCAGCTCGATGATGCAAGCCGGTGTGCCACTGCCCGAGGCCTTGGCCGTGACGAGCGAAGCCACGAACAACCACGTCTACCGGGAGGGGCTGGGGACCGCACGCGAGGCAATGCTTCGGGGCGAGGGCCTTGCCGGCCCGCTGTCGGCGTCCGGGCTCTTCCCCGCGTCGGCCAAGCAGATGTTCAAGGTAGGCGAAAGCACGGGGACGCTCGACCAGCAGCTGGAGACAGCGGCGGTCTACTTCGAGCGGGAGCTGGACTACAAGGTCACCCGATTCACCAACCTGTTCGAGCCGCTGGTCATCGTCGCCATGGGCTTGGTCGTCGGTTTCGTGGCCGTCGCACTGGTCTCCGCGATGTACGGCATCTTCAGCCAGAGTCAGACGGTCTGATGTACGGCGCACGACGGCGTGAGCCGTCCCGGGCGGGTGAGGCTGGCGAGACGCTCATCGAGATCCTAGTAGCCCTGGCCATCCTTGGGATCGGCATCAGCGCGCTGCTGACCGCGCTCGCGACGAACGCCAGCACCACGGTTATCAACCGCGACCAGGCCCATGGCGAGGCCGCGGTGTTGGCAGCGGCGGAATGGGTGAAAGCACAGCCGTTCCCCTCGTGCACCAGCGGTGCCACCACCGATATCACCCCGGCACAGTTGCCTCGTGCCACGGGTTTCGTCCTCACCTACGGGCCGGCCAAGGCTTTCGACACGTCCACGCCGTGCGGCAAGCTCGCGCGCATTCCCATCACCGTGACCGGGTCGGGCTTCACTCTCACCCTGGATGTGGTGATGCGACCATGACCCAGGTCGACGGCCGCACGAAAGCCACGGACGAGGGTTTCACCCTCGTCGAGCTGCTCGTCTCGACCGCGATCCTCGTCATCATCCTCGGCGCGATCAGCAGTGCACTGATCGTGTTCCTGCGGACAGGACCCTATGCAAGTCAACGCGACGACCACTCAGCGGGCGCCATCCTCCTGAGCTCCTACCTCGACCGCGACCTAGCCAGTGCCGACACGGTGGCGATCAGCACCAGGGACGCCTCACCGACGTCGAAGATCGCCTCCGAGTGCGGCGGCAGCAGCGAGTTCACGCTCACGTGGCGCGACTACACGGCGTCCTCCGCCGCCCCTGTCCCGGTGGCAAGCACGGTCTACACCGCGACGTACGCAGTCGCGCAGTACAACGAGGTCTTCGAGGGGATCTCTCGGGTGCGGTGTCGGCTGACCCGTACGTACAGCTCCGTCGGAGGCACGCCGGACACGACAGTGATCGCGGAGAACCTATTCAACGGAGCGAGCAGCAGTGACACCCCACGGGCTGTCGCGGCGACGACCGTCGCCCCACCGACGAGCGGATCGTGCGCATCGACGACGAAGTTTGTCGTCTCAGTGCGGCAGTACGAGGGCGACACCGCATCGCCGTACAGCTACGCAGGATGCGTCAAGGCGAGACTGATATGAACCGACTGCGTCGAGCGCGGGAGGGTCAGGACGACGGCGCCGCTCTTGTCATGGCGTTGGTGTTCTTGCTCATCGTGTCGCTCTTCGCGATGGCAGCCCTCGACAAGTCCTCTTCAACCATCGTTTCGGGCCAACAGTTGCGCCTGCGCGGAGACCTCCAGTACGCCCTCGATGGGGGCGTGGACCGGGCGCTCCAGGTGTTGCGGGACGAGCTGGGAGAAGGGGCCCCCGCGTCATGCGTCGACCCCGACGACGCAGATGGAGTGGGGGACGTCACCTTGAACGGGCAGACCGCGACCTACACCTGCAAGACGCTGGCCGGCCGTGCCGCACTCACCGACGATGAGGCCGACACAAACTACGCCCTCGTGACGACAAGCCCGAGCGCCGGTGCGCTGACCACCCAGGCCGGCATTAGCCAGGATCTCCTGGTCGGCGGTTCGGTCTACCTCAACGGCAAGGTCACCAACGCGCACGTCGGAAAGCCCATCCAGCTGATCGACGGTGATCTCGTCTCGCCATCGTCCCGAGCGGGGTGTGACGCCGACCTCGCCGCTCTCACGAACGTTCAGCTGACAGCGCCCGCGGGCGGGCAACTGCGCGCCTGCACCGAGCAGACGCTGGCTGATGCTCTTCCGAGCTTCACGATGCCGACCAATCCCGCCACCCTTCCGAGCGTTTTGACAAGCGGGATCCAGGTTCTCCTCGTTGGCGGAGCGAAGTGCCGCATCTTCTACCCCGGCACTTACACGAGTGTGCCTGCTCTTCCCAATGGCGAGCACGCGTACTTCGTCAGCGGCGTTTACTACTTCGAGTTCCCCAACAACAGTCCCACCTGGACGATCGACGGCGACACCAGCATCACCGGGGGCCAGCGCGGCGTGAGTACCGACACGACGGTGCCGACGAGCCAATGCTCGACGATGACCGACGCCACGGCGATGGCGCAGCCAGGCGTGGCCGCCTATGTGGCGTCCATGGCAGCGAGCAGGCTCGACTTCGGGACGACCTGGATCGTCGGCGGCAAGTCCACCATCGACTTCAAGAAGGGGCGGGCGACGCTCTTCACGCCCTATCTGCCCCCTGCCCAGGTGAATGAGACCCCGATCAACTTCATCGCGATCGAGTCCAACGGCGGGGGTTACAAGGCCGTGTCGCTCAACCAGCGCGTCGTCAGCGGAGGGTCGAACAACACGCTGATGCAGCTCAACGCGAAGCTCTACGCGCCGTCGGCGGCGGTGGATGTCTTCTCCACGAACAGCACCGTCGCCGCGGCAAGGGGTGGTGTCGTCGCCTACACGATCGCATTGAAGGCCAGCGCCGCCGGCTCTGACGCCCTCGCCATCTCGGCGCGACCCGGAAAAGGCAAACCGCGGCCGCCGTTCCGGACGGTCAAGATCGTCAGCAAAGACGGCGCCGGTGGCAGCAGCGCGACCAACACCGCGGTCGCGACGATCAGCAACTACCCTCCCTACACCGTCACGGTGCTCAGCTGGCGTACCGGGACGGACTAGACACAACGGGCCCCAGAGAATGTCCGATCGGCGGACTGACGCACCCGAACGCCCGATGGTGACAGGTGTACCGAAACGTCAGAGTTCCACCAAGAGCACAAACCACAAACCTGAGGAGCCGGAGATGTACAACGCACTGCGCAAGCGAGTCAAGGGTGACCGTGAGGACGGCTTCACGCTCATCGAGCTGCTCATCGTCATTGTCATCCTGGGCATCCTGGCGGCGATCGTCATCTTTGCCGTCGGAAGCGCGACGAGCGAGAGCAAGGCCAGCGCATGCAAGGCCGATAAGAAGACGGTGAGCGTCGCCGCCGAGGCCTACAAGGCGAGGAAGGGGGTCTACCCGACGCAGGCCGAGATGACGACCGGCGCAGACGCCACGCTGAAGACATTCCCGACGGCAACCGTCGCCAACGAGGGGTATGCGATCACATACACATACGCCGCCGGCCCACCTCCGGTTGGCACAGTCGGAGCCTCCGGCGCCTGCACCTGATCCACGTAACGACTCCTACCTCAACAGCTCCATCCGGACCCCTTCGTCATCCCACTCGGGATCCTCAGGGAGCCGGTCGACGGCCCGGGCAGCGATGCGCCGGGCCGTCACCATGTCTACGGTGGCGTCGAGGAGATGCTGGATGGTCACCTTCGGAAGGTCGGCGTCGAGCACCTCGTCGATGCCGGCGATCTTCGCGGTGACCAGGTCACGCCGCTCCTTCACGCCGCGGCCGTCGTACTTGCTGTAGCGCATCGGCGTGTCGTCGTTGAGCTGGTACAAGCTCAGCTCGGGGTGCACCTCGAACACCTGGCGCTGCCGGTACGGCGCCATCTCCTCCATCACTTGCTTGAACCAGCCGACCCGCGCCGCGGCGATCGGCGACAGCCCGGCCGCCGCGACCCGAGCCTTCGTGGGGTTAGCGAGGAGCTTGCGCGACGGGGGCGAGACGATGGCACCGCTGCGGGGCCAGCCGAGCAGCTCCCGCGCCAGGCGATCGCAGGTGCGCCCACCAGGGGTGTCGTCGGTCGGGAAGCTCAGCGGGGCGTGTACGGCGATCACGTCAAAGGACGGCCGGTAGTCGATGATCTCGGCGAAGCCCTCGAACACCTCGGGCTCCTGCGGGAACGCCGTGATCCCGGTGAGCCGGGCGCTGACGACGAGCCAGCCGCCGGGGCACGGCTCGACGCCTGCGACAAGCCGATAGGGCAGCTCAGGGCCGCCGCGACGGCCGGGACCGGGTACCACGCAGCCGTCAGCCGCGCCGCTTCTTGCGGCCGCGCCCCTGGTCGTCCGCAGCGGGAACGGCCTGACCCGCGACCGCTCGAGGCTTGTCCACCTCGCGGGGATAGGCAGAGACGGACAGCGCGACGTCGTGGTCCACGACCCGATCGGCGACGAGCTGCGAGAGATGACGCTCAAGCGTCTGCATGCCGTCGCTGGTGTGGGTCGTGATGACGTTGCGCAGCTGGTTGCTCTTCCCCTCGTGCACGAGGTTGCGGACGGCCGAGTTGGCCAGCAGCACCTCGAAGGCGGCGATCCGGCCGCCGCCGATCTTCGGGACTAGTCGCTGGTAGACCACCGCTGTGAGTGTGTTGGCCAGCTGCACCCTGATCTGCGACTGGCGGTCCGCCGGGAAGACATCGACCAGCCGGTCGATCGCCTGCGCTGAGTCGTTGGTGTGCAGCGTCGCGAAGACGAGGTGGCCCGTCTCGGCGAGGGTCAGGGCGAATTGGATCGACTCGAGGTCGCGCATCTCACCGACGAGCAGGACGTCGGGGTCTTCGCGCAGCGCCGACCGCAATGCCATCGCGAAGGACTCGGTGTCCGCGCCGACCTCTCGCTGGTTGATAGCCGAGCTCTTGTGGTCGTGGACGTACTCGATCGGGTCCTCGATCGTCAGCACGTGTACGGCGCGGTTGACGTTGATCCAGTCGATGAGCGCGGCAAGAGTGGTCGACTTGCCCGACCCGGTCGGGCCGGTTACCAGCACGAGGCCCTGGCCGAGCCCGGCAAGTGCCCGCACGCTGGGCGGCATGCCGATGTCGTCGAACGTGGGGATCTCCTTCGGCATCATCCGCAGCGCGATGCCCATGGTGCCGCGCTGCTGGAAGGCGTTGCCCCGCACGCGACCGAGGTCACGCCAGCTGAAGGAGAAGTCAATCTCTCGATTGTCGGCGGACTCCCCGCCGTACTCAGACGAACCGAGGAAGGCATCGGCGAGGGCCCGGGTGTCCTTCCCGGTCAGCACGTCCTCGGCATGCAAGGGGGTGAGGTGGCCGTCGACCCGCACGAGGGGAGGGGCGCCGGCGGTAATCAGCAAGTCGGTGCCCTTGCGGTCCCACATCTTGCCGATGAGGTCGTCTACTCGCTTGGCCGCCGCGGGAGTAACCATGAGCGCAGTCTAGGAAGTGACAGCCGTGCGCGTACTCCAAACGACGATTACTGCGCAGCCAGAAGGATCGATCGCAGCCGCGCTGCCAGGAGATCCCACCGCCACTCCTGCTCCATCCACTCCCGACCTCGTCTGCCCATCGCGGCGGCTTGGTCGCGATCGAGGAGAAGGGTGCTGATGGCGGCGGCCACCTCTGCGATGGATCTCCCATCGACGGCCAGGCCGGTTTCGCCGTCGAGCACAGCCTCCGGCGCCCCGCCAGACCGGCCCGCGACAACGGGCAGCCCAGTCGCCGCAGCCTCGAGGAAGACGATGCCGAGGCCCTCCACGTCAAGCCCGCCGAATCGCGTCCGGCAGGGCATCGCGAACACGTCGCCCGCGGCGTAGTGACCAGGCAGCTCCGGCCACGGCACCGATCCGGTGAACCGCACGTGCTCAGCCACACCACCCGTGACGGCGAGACGCTGCAACCGTGGCATGTCCGGTCCCCCACCTACGATCAGCAGCGCGGTGTCAGGCACCTCGCGGCGGATCTGTGGCAGCGCTTGGATCAGCACGTCCTGACCCTTGCGCGGCACCAGTCGTGACACGCAGACGATCACTGGGCGGTTGGCAATCCCGTGCAGGCGCCGTACGTCGCCCCCGCTCACTCCCGGATGAAAGAGCCCAGTGTCGACGCCCGACGGCAGGTGCTGCAGATCGGTCAGCCGGCCCAGTGACGGGCGCAGCCGATCAGCGGTGTAGTCGCCGAGATAGGTCATGACGTCGACGGTGCGAGCAATCCGGCGCAGCGCCTGGCGCGCCGCAGGCAGCCGTGCCCAGCCGATCTCATGACCGTGCGTCGAGGCGACGAAGCGACCCGCGACATCCCGCAGTGGCGCCGCCAACAGCCCCAATGGTGCGGCGGCGCCGAACCACACCGTGTCGCAGCCTTCGGACCGAGCCACCTCGCGCGCCCGTCGAAGCACGTCGCGGGTCGGCACCATCAGCGACGTCGGGTGCCGGACGACGGGATATGCCTGCGTGTCATCGAAGACCCGGTCGCCCTTCCAGCGCGGCGCGTAGACGACGACCTCGTCCGGCGGCAATCGCGAGACGAAGCCGTGGACGAACTGCTGGATGCCACCCGGCCGCGGCGGGAAGTCGTTGGTGATGCAGAGCGTCTTCACGGCTCCAGGGTGACCGGCACCGCCACGTCCTCCCTGCGCGCCCAGGCGCGGGCCAGCGCGATCCGCTCGGGTGCCGACGGGTGGGTGGCGAAGAACCAGTACAGCAGACGGTTGGGCTCGAGGTCGGAGAGGTTCGTCGTAGCCAAGTGACGCTCCGTCGAGACGAAAGTTCCTGGGTCGCGGGTGAGGTCGAGCGAGTGCACATCGGCGCGGGCCTCGACCCGCCGCGACACCAGCGACTGCACGGGGCCCGTCATGAGAGTCAGCACGCTGACAACGAACATGACCAGAGCCAGGCTGCGCGGGTCGGCCAGCGACGTCACCCCGGAGCGCCGCAGGATGGGAGCCCAGGTGAGCAGCAGGTAGAGCAGTGGCATCGCGGCGGCGACGCCGAGGGCACCTACCAAGGTGCCGTCCCGGACGTCGTTGTCGACGACGTGCCCTAGCTCATGGGCGACAACTAACCGCACCTCGTCCGGCGTGGCCCGCTCGACCAGGGTGTCGTAGACAACGATCCGACGGGTAGCTCCAAGCCCGGACACATAGGCGTTCAGCGCGGTCGTACGACGCGACGCGTCAGCGACGAGCACGTCGTCGACGGCGACACCATCGCGCTCGGCCAGCGCGATCAGTGAGCTGCGCAGCTCCCCCGGCGGCAGCGACGAGAACGTGTTGAAGAGCGGCTCGACGACCAAGGGGTAGCCGAAGGACGCGACGACGACGAGAGCTGCGCCCGCGATCCCGGCCCACGCCCACCAGTGACCGGGCGACCGGCGTACGACGAAGTAGAGCGTCACCAGAGCGACGGAGAGCACCGCAGCGCTCAGCCCCACCGACTTGGCCACGTCGAGCGACCAGCTCCCCCAGTCCTGAGTTGAGAGCCCGTAACGCCGGCGCACGGACTCCGCGCGCAGAGCGAGGGGCAGCCGGACCAGCCGCAGCAGCACCGTCAGGGCAACGACGCCGAAGACGATGGTCAACGGCCAGCGGCCCCCACCCAGGCGACCTGCCGCCGCGACGATCCGACCGCCCAGCGACGTGAGCCCGAGGACCCCGCTCACCACGAGCCCGACCGCTAGGGCTACGAGCGCCGGCGGGCGCAGCGCATCGTGGTACGCGACCTCGCGCTTGATCTGCTCGGCAGAGAAGTCCTGCATCACGTCAGGGGTGGGTGCCGGGCCACCGGACAGCACCCGCCACGGGGTGCTCAATGCGATCACGGCCAGCAGCGCTGCGCCGAGGACCACCAGCCCGATGAGGGCGGCGAATCGCTGCGACATCAGACGAGCTGCTCACGCAGATAGGCCACCCAGGCCGCGGTGAACGACTCCGGTGTCGTTGACAAGACGTCACGCCAGGCGTCCCGCAACACCTCGTCGGCCACCCCGACCGTCTCCCCAACCCGGCGGTAGAAGCGGACCAGGTCAGCGGGTGAGGTGCGCGCGGCGATCAGCCGGCAGGCCAGCCAGGACATCTCGTAGGTCTGCGCAAGCCGCGCCGAGGTCCCGCCGAAGTCGTCATCGGCAGGGAGCGCAGTCGGGCCTCGACCCGCCCGTACGTCGACGCCGAGCTCGCGGGCAGCACTGCGCACCGACACGCCGGAGCCGAGATAGCCGACGTAGTCAGCGAAGCCCTCGACCAGCCAGGTCGGGCTCGCTGGGCCGGTCGAGTCCCGCGTCGCCACGTGGGTGATCTCGTGCTGAAGCACCACCTGACGCCCGAGCCGGCTCAGCCGAGCGAAGTTCGGCGGGTTGACGATGATGCGGTTGCCGACGGTCCGCGGTCCGGTTGAGGCGATCCCGAGCTGGGCCACCGCCACCGCCGCGATCTGGGAGAGGTCGTTGCCCTCGGCGATGAGAGTGCCGAGCTCGGCCTGTGTCTCCGGCACCAGGACCACCACACGTCGGGCCCAGTCGCTGCCCCAGACCTCGGTGACGCGAGGCACCGACGCGTCGACCTGCTTGCCGATCTCGGTGAGCAGCGGCCGCCGACCGCGGCGGCCGAGCACCAGCGCGCTCTTGCTCTGCACGACCTCGACCGGACCGAAGTCCCACAGCTCGCGGTCGGTCTGCAGATTGGGCACGCCGGGGAAGTCGTCGTCATTGCCGATGAACCACTCTTCGCCCCTGCGAACGAAGGTGAAGTACTGCGCTGCAGCGGTCGGCTGGTCGTCGAAGCCCTTGAGTCGGTAGCGCAGCACCACCTCCGGCACCCAGGTCTCCGCCTGGTAGTAGCCGAGGAGGCTGTCCTCGTACGGCGTCTCGCGGTCGGCGTCGAGCTCATAGACCCACGAGCCGATCGGCACCTGCTCCAGCGCGTCGAACACCTTGGCCTGTCGCGCGCGAAACGCTGCAGCCGCTGGGTCGATGCCGACGAGAAAGAGGGTGCGATCCCGGATCAGGACTGCTCTCGCCCGATCGTCTAGCAAGGCCCGCACCGCAGCTGCCCGCTCCTCTAGCGCGGCCCGCCGAACAGAGGCGGCCGCTGCGTCCGGCGCGCCCGATGCCACCGGCGGCTTCGGCACGACCCGGCGATCGCGGATGACAACGGAGCCCACCGCGATCTGCGTGAGCACGAGTACCGCAAGGGCGACCGTGACGGCCCGGGAACGCCCTGAGGTCAGCGCAGCTCGCCGCGAGTGTCGTCCCACAACACACCATCGTACGGGCGGTTCGGCCGCCTCGCCCGCTGCCAGACGGCGTCTAGCCGGCGAGCCCCGTAGGTGTCACCGCCACTTCGGTCGGCCGGGTGGTCAGCGGTGAGAGAGATCGCCGCGCGATGTTGATCGCAGTGGTCGTCCGGGTCACCGCAGCCACCCGAGCGCCGTCGGCCGTAGTCACCGCCGTCTGGGCCGCGTCGAGGCGCGACCGCACGCCGCCGACGAGCACCGCGTACGCGTTCGCTGCCTCGGTCTGGCTTCGGTACCACCCGGCCCTCGCTCGGCGCAGCCACTCATCGATCTGCGCGCCGAGCTCGCCGTACACCGGCAGAGCGACGCGTACGGCGTTGGCCAGGCTTCGGGTCACCGAGATCTCGCGGCGTCCCTCAGCCACCACCGTGCCGAGGAATCGGCGCTGACTCGTGTCGAGCTCGCGGGTCAGCGCCGCGGTGGCCAGGTCGTCGAGACCCTTCTGGAACGCTTCGACCGCGATGCCCACGTCGTTGACTGCCGGCGCCGAGCGGGCGAATGCCGCATCAGCCGGCTCATCGAGCTGACGTGCACCGGAGGAATCACCGACGGCGGCGAGAGCATCGAGCGCGTCTCGACGCTCGAGCCCGAGGATCACGACGCCGACCCGCTCGAGCACCGTGGCCCGCCCGTCGTTCACCAGGTCGATCGCGTCGGCGAGCCGATCAAGCGACACGTCCACCGGCGCTGGAGGAGCCGGGCCAGGTGCAGCGCCACGGGAGCACCCCACCGCGAGCAGTGCAATCACTGCGAGGTAAGACACCCGGTGGTACGACGAGCCGACGGTGGTGGTGCGAAGCATCAGCGGGATGCGGAGGCGGACCGTCGCCGACGGACGGGCGCGTCGACGCAGCCCAAGGCCAACGCATAGGCGTCGACCGCCTTGAGCTCGCGGGACGACGGGTACCACAGCCACTCCGCGGACCGCTCCCGACCGCGAGCGCTGACCAACAACGACAGCACCCACGTGCCGTCGTCGCGCCGGTAGGCCGACCACTGCTCATCGTCGGCCGACGGCACACCCTTGGCTGCCAGGTTGGCCGACACGGAGTCACCGAGTGACGCCGCCGAGGGCCCACGGCGGGCCCGGACCAGAGTCGCCTCCCGGGCGGCGGTGATGACCTGCGACCGCTCGGACAGCACAGGTCCGTAAAACCGGGTGACCCGCTCCACGGGTACGCCGGCCGCTCGCGCCACCTTCTCCGGGGCCTGACCGGCCCGCAGCCGCGACTGGATCTCCTTCGGCGTGAGCGAGCTCTCGGTCGGCGGTGCCGGCGGGGTCGCCTTGCTCCCGGCTAGCTCGCCGGCTAGCGCCCGGTGCAAGCGTGGGCCGACCGGAACCAGATACGTGCCCTTGAGGGAGCCCTTCTTGGCGCTCAGCACCAGATGGCGGCCGTCCGAGCTGAGCGCGACGACGTACAACTCGCGCACGAGCACCGTCCTCCACGTCGCACATCCCGGCCGCCGACCGAGTGGACGGCGCGCCCATGCTCGCCTACGGAGTGCCCCGGGACAAGCGACGCGCTCACCCAAGGCGAAGAAGCACTAGCTGGCGACCGCGTCACCGGAGGGCCGAGACAGCTGCAGCGGTGGCACCAGTCCGCTGCGGCCGAGCACCTCGAGCGCCCGACGCTCGTCCGCGTCGAGGCGCAACGGGCCGGGTGGGCAGCCGAGCATCACCGTCACTACGCAGTCGCCGCACGCGTCGCCACGGACCGTGCACGTGTCGCAGTCGATCAGCAGGTTCTCGTCGGGACGGTGCAGGTCTCGAGCCATGGGGAAGCCTCGCCTTCGCGGCAGCGGGGTGCTGCTCGTGTGCTGACCGTAGGCGGGGGGTGTGACAGAACGGCCGCCAGATCAGGCCGTGGCCTCGTCCGCGCCCGGGCGGGGCACCAGCTCGACCTGGTCGACGGCGTTGCACCATCGGCACACAGCGCGGTCGACGGTCTCGTTGAGCACAGTGCGCTCCTCGATGACCGGCTCGCCCGACAGGTCGGCGTGGACGAAGTCCTGCACCCGCAGCGTGCGCGTGACATCGAACCGCGTGAGGTTGCCGCACGCCGTACACCGCCACCGGGACGTCTCATCAGGCAGCGGGACGGGCACGGCTCAGAGCTCCTCGGCGGTGAGTGACGGCAGCGGACCCGAGGCTATCGCGACCGTCACTCGGCTCTAGCCAGGCACCTGGATACGGCGATGTCGTACGACGGTCGCGGCAGCGCGGCACAGACCGCGACGACCTCGCGCCACATCCGCGAGACCGGGTAGTCATCCGTGTAGCCATAGCCGCCGTGCACTTGCAGTGCCGTCTCCGCGGCGAGCCATGCCGCATCCGATGCGACCGGCACGGCGCAAGCAATGTCGAGCATGTCCATCCCAACCGCCGCGCGTCGAACGAGAGCCGTCGCGGCGTCGACGCGCGCTGCGGCAGTCGCGAAGAGGTTGCGCTGCACCGCCAGCTTCGCCAGGGGGCGACCGAACACCACCCGGTCGCGGGCATACCGGAGCCCGACCGTCACGAGGGCGTCGCCGGCGCCGGCCAGCACCGCCGCCAGCCGGAGGTCAGGGGTTTCGCGGGTCGGATCGAGTCCCAGGACGAGCAACGCGGCGCTCAGGCCGCTGCGGCCGAGCTCGATGCCAATCTCGACCCTCACGTCGACGGCGAGTCCGTCGTCCAGCAAGCCCGCCCCGGCGAACGGCTCGACCACCTCGACGGGGACGCCGGGTCCATCCGGGGCACCCCACGCATCGACGTACGGCGTGATCTCCCGCACCGCGATCTGCGCAGCGAGCGCCCCCGCCGCACCGGCCTCTGCACTCATCCCCGCCACCCCGCGAACAATGTCGTATTTCTCCCGCGCCTGAGCGCAGGTCCGGTCATACTTTCGCCAGGAGTGCTGGCACCCGCTCCGGCGCAGGGAGTCCGAGCAGAGCACGCGCCTCGGCCGGAGTCGCCACGCGGCGTCCGGCCGCCTCGACGAGTCGCGCTGCCTGCGCCACCAGCTCCCCGTTGCCCGTGGCCTTGGTGGCGTCGGGCAGGGTGAAGTTGTCCTCGAGACCAGTCCGCACGTTGCCACCCAGCGCCGCGGCCTGGCTGATCAGGCCCCACTGCTCGGTGGAGATGCCGATGACCTCCCAGGTGCTGTTCTCGGGCGCGCGGGCTGCCATGTGCGCGAGGTTCGACGGATGAGCGGAGATGCCGCCCACCACGCCGAGGATGAAAGAGAACTGGATCGGCGTCGTGAGCAGCCCGGCCTCGATCAGCGGGTACACGCTCTCGACGTGGCCGACGTCGAAGCACTCGCACTCAGGCTTCACGCCGACCTCGTTCATCCGCTCCAGCAGGTAGGTGATGTCGGCGAACGAGTTCTCGAAGACGAAGTCGAAGACCCACGCCTTGCGCGTTGACGACCACTTCGCGTAGTTCATCGAGCCCATGTTGAGTGCTCCGAGCTCGGGCTTGAGCTCGACGACGTGACCGACCCGCTCGGCCATCGGGATGCCGATGGTGCCGGTCGAGTAGTTGATGACGATGTCCGGCACCTCGGCCACGATGGCCGCCGTGATCGCCCGATAGTCCTCGACCGCGACGGATGGGGATCCGTCGGGTCGGCGGGCATGGATGTGTACGACGGATGCGCCGGCGTCGTAGGCCTCGCGGGCCTGGGCGGCGTACTCCTCCGGCGTGTACGGGATCGCCGGGTGCTGCGCCTTGTTCGCTACCGCGCCGGAGATTGCGTTGGTGATGATGCACGCATCGCTCATGCTCATACCGGGGAGACTCCTCGCTTGCGGGGCGGGCGGCGCACGACCTTGCCTTCCGCGAAGGTGAGGCCGTGGACGATGTGCCGCCGGGTCTCGGCGGGGTCGATCAGGTCGTCGACGAGACCCATCCGGGCAGCGAGATACGGGTCGATCGAGGCGCGGATGCCGGCGGTCAGCTGCTCGCGCAGCGCCTCGCGCGAATCGTCGTCCTCAGCTGCCGCGAGCTGCTTGCGAAACAGGATGTTGACCGCGCCCTCCGGTCCCATCACGGAGAACTCCGCGGTCGGCCAGGCAACGAGGTAGTCACTCTCGTACGCACGACCTGCCATCACGAAGTAGCCCGCGCCGTAGGCCTTGCGCAGAACGACGGTGACCTTCGGCACGGTGGCTTCGGAGACGTTGTAGAGCATCTTCGCGCCATGGCGAATGATCCCCTGGTGCTCCACCGCCTTGCCGACGATGAAGCCCGGCACGTCGACGAGGAACACCAGCGGGATCTCGAACGAGTCGCACAGGTTGATGAAGCGCGCTGCCTTGTCTGCGCTGTTGACGTCGAGAGATCCGCCGGCCTGCATCGGCTGCGATGCGACGATGCCGGCGACCCGACCGTCGAAGCGCGCGAAACCGGTGATGATGCTCTTGGCCCAGTCCGGCTTCATCGGGAAGAACACTCCGTCGTCGGCTACCGACTTGATGACCCGGCGCATGTCATAGGCCTGCCGCGGGTTGACAGGTACGACGTCGTACAGCTCCTCGCATCGACGGTCGGCGGGGTCGGCTGTCTCTCGGACCGGCGGTCGCTGACCGTAGCGAGACGGCATGAACGACAGGTAGTCGCGGACGACCCGCAGGCAGTCGGCGTCGTCCGTGCACTCGCGGTCGGCGACCCCGGAGATCTTGGTGTGGACGGCGGAGCCGCCCATCTCCTCCTCGGTGACCTCCTCGCCGGTCGCTGCGCGCACCAGATGCACCCCGGCGAGCGCCATTGAGGAGGTGCCCTTGACCATGGGCACGAAGTCGGCGAGCGCCGGGATGTACGCCGTACCAGCGGAGCACGGGCCCATCATCGCGGCGACTTGCGGCACCGCCCCGCTCATGGCCACCATCTCGCGGAAGAGGTCACCGGCGCCGGCGAAGGCCGCGCCGACGGACTCCGTGACGCGCGCGCCAGCGGAGTCGAGCAGGTAGACGATCGGCGTGCCGAGCCGCACCGCCAGCTCGCGGGCCCGGGTCGCTTTGCGCTCGCCGTGCATGCCGATAGAACCGGCGAGCACGGTGAAGTCGTAGGCGATGACGGTGACGCGTCGGCCGTCGACGAGGCCGACGCCGGTGAGGCAGCCATCTGCCGGGGTGCGCTTGCCCGCCGACTGCGGCGAGTCGACGGCTCCCGCGAGCAGGCCGGACTCCACGAATGTGCCAGCATCGAAGAGCAGCTCGATCCGCTCGCGGACGGTGAGCTTGCCGAGAGAGTGCTGCCGTTCGACCAGCTCGGGTCCGCCCATGCCGAGCGCATCCGCTCGCCGCTCGTGGAGCTCAGCGGCGGCATCCTTGAGACTCCGCTGTGCGTCTGCTGACGCTGGCGGATCCTGCTCGCTCACACGCTCTCCCCTGGCTCGGTGTCTCGTCGCGGAGGCTATCCGGTCAGCCGTGCGTGCCGTCTGCACGGGCACGTTCCCAGGGACGAGATTTGTCAGTACGTTCCTCATCAGACCCCCAGCGACGCACAGGAGGTAGTTGTGGCCAGCGACGACAAGGTGATCCTCGGTCTCACTCACGGCATCGACGACCCGGAGAGCGTCCTCATCAGCTACCTCATGGGAGTCGAGGCGCTACGCAAGGGCAAGCAAGTGCTGATGTGGCTCACCAAGGACGGGATCCACGTGGCGACCGAGGGCTTCGCCGCGACCGTCGTCGTCCCAGACGCGCCGGACGTTGCCGCCCTGCATGAGGAGTACGTCGGCGCCGGCGGGAAGTTCTACGCCTGTCCGGTGTGTGTGAAGACGCGCGGCCTCACCGACGCCGTCTGGGTGAAGGGCGCGGAGGTCAAGGGTGCCCCGTCGGTGTACGAGTTCGCCGAAGGCGGGGCACTGACGTTCAACTACTGACCTAACCTTCGACTACTGAGCACGAGACGGCGTGGACTTCGCCACGTGCTCAGCCAGTGGCGCACACCGAAGCCAGCGCGTCGTACGCCGCGCGCAGGTCACTCGCGAGCTTGGGTGTGAAGTTCTTGGCATCGACGCCGATCCGGTAGAAGCCGACCTTCGACACCAGGCTCTGCGTGGCGGTTGCAACCGGCGCTTCGGTCAGCCCGGGCAACGCCGCCCGCAACGTGTCCTGCTCGGGGGTGATTTTTCCCGCGGTGCCTGCGGAATCGTCACCGCCGGCCTGTACGGCGGCGTCGATCGCGAACGCGGCCGGCATGACCGTGCGGCACTCCCCGGCGCGGAAGTCCTCGGCGTCGTACGCCGGCGCGGAGTCCGTGCAGGCGGCGAGGAGGACACCTGCCAGAACGGCGACCACGGCGATTCGCATACTGCTCATTCGCCCTCGGCACCGGCCTGGATGGCGGTCGCCGGCGAACACCCCGGCATCCTGGTCGCTCAGCCTCGTTGCCGGGACAGGGCAGCGTCCGCGGGCGCGAACTCTGCCAGGACCAGCTCCAGGCGCGAGAGTCCGGACCTGACCCGCGACTTTACCGTCCCGAGGGGGGCGCCGATGAGCCCGGCGATCTCCATCCGGGTGAGGCCCGAGAAGTAGGCGAGCAGCAGGCACTCCCGCTGCAGTGGCGGCAGGCCATCCACCGCCTCGAGCACCTTCGTGCGTGCAATGACGGCGAGCGCGTGAGCGCTGACATCGTCGGCGGAGGGGACCTCCGCGGCGTCGTGCAGATGCGCTCGTCGGCGCTGGTGGGCGTCTTCGCGACGCACCAGGTCGACAGCCTTGTGATGGGTCACGGCGTAGAGCCAGCCGCGGACGTTGCCCCGATCCGGCTGGTAGGCGCCCGCCCGTTGCCACAGGACGAGGAATGCCTCCTGGACCGTATCCGCGGCGAGGGCGTCGTCGCGGAGCACCCGCAGGGCCAAACCATAGAGCGCGGCTGAGTGGCGACGGTAGATCTCCCCAAAAGCCCCCACGTCGGCGTCGGCGACGAGCCGGACCAATGCCTTGTCGTCGAGTAAGGCGAAGCGGTCCGCGTCCTCCGCCGTGCCGTCGTACGCCGACTCCTGCGCCGCCATCTCCCAAGCCCCTCGCGTCAAGAACTCGGCGCGCGGGTCCGGACGTCGGGTTCGACGTTCGACCTGCCCTCGACGGATGCCTTCAAACCACCGCGGGGATGTCCCTGCGCCCGACACGCATCAGGAGCAACCAGCGGATTGGCTCCACCGGCTGCTCCCGACGCGTCGGGCCCTGCTGCTAGCTGACGGTCAGGGTCACCGACTTGGAGCCCTTGTCAGTGCCCTGGTGCGCCGACGTGAAGATCACGTAGACACCTGTGCCGCTGGGCAGACTGCGAGTGATCGAGTAGCCACCGCTCGCGTTGGTGACTGTCTGCTGGAGGACGGAGAACCGACCGTTGACAATCGTGCCAAGACCGACCGCGACGTTGCTGTAGCCAGGCTGCAGCGTGCCGGTGAACGTCACCGGGTTGCGAACGGTGCCGGGCACCGGGGTAGCGATATTCACCCGGGTGGAGACCCGGATGTTGACGATGTTCGAGCGCACGCTGTCACTGACGTTGGCACCGTACGACGTCTGCCGCGACGGCTGGACCGCCAGGGAGAATCGGCCAGCGTTGTCGGTGACAACCGACGCGACGTCGGAGTACGCCGTCTCGGCGTACGCCTTCGCCCGGATGAGCACCGATGTGTTGGCTACCGGAGCTCCGTTGGCGTCAGTGACCGTGCCAGAGAGCGTCGGGCGGTTGCCCGAGGTGATCTGGGTGAAGTCAGACGTCAGCGTGACCGCGGTCGCGGTTCCAGTGTTCTGGGTGGGCGTCGGGGCCGGCGTGGTCGGGGTGGCTGACGGAGTCGCGGACGGGGTGCCCGCCGCAACGCCCGGCTTCGGGCCGACGCCAGTGCCGGTCACCGCCTTGTTGGTGGAGCCGGAGTGCGGCAGCGCAACGTAGGGGAACGTCGCACCGAACGCCTTGTCGTTGATGTTGACCGAGTCGCCCAGGTCGTTGGGGGTGCCAACGAGCTCGCCCTCGACGACCTGCAGGGCGATGTCAAGCACATCATCAGCGAGCCGACGGCCGTTGGGGAAGCCCTGGTTGTCGCCGCCGATGACACCGAGCCGGTTCGGGCTCGCGGTCGGAGCGATGGACATGTTGAGCCGGAGCACCTCGGACGGGGCGAGGGTGCCCTTGTCCTGGTTGAGCGCCGGGGTGTTCAGCATGTCTACGCCGGTGAGGAAGACCGCGACGAGGTCGTTACGCGGCTCGGCTGGTGCCGGCACCCCATAGATGGCCTGGATGACCTTCGGCAGCTCCGGCTTCGTGACGAAGTCGAGGAACTGGCCGTCGTTGGCCGGGGTGGAGTTGTTGAACCGGTCCTTCTTGCCGACCGGGATGACGACCTCGTTGACCAGCGGGTTGCCGAGGCGTGAGACCTGGGCAAAGGCGCCGGTCTCGTTGGCCGAGGAGCCCGGGTCACCGGCGAAAGCGTCGGTGGCAGCGAGCACACGCGTCGTACGCCGCTCGGTCGTGCTCCACACACCAATCACCGGGTTGCGCCCCGCGTTGCCATTGGTGGCAAGAGCGCTCTTCGGCACCTGGATCGCCAGGGTGTTGGTGTTGAAGCCGTTGAGGGTGTCCTGACCGACCTCACCGAAGTTGCCGCCGTAGATCAGGTCGAAGACCCGCAGGTCGAGGAAGAACGGGTCGTCGGCCTGCCCGGCGTAGGTCACGCCGGAGCCAGCCGGCTCGGTGAACGCGGTAATGGCCTCGTCACGCAGCGGGGCGTAGTCGGGCACGGAGGCGTTGCCCGGGTGCGACGGGGCGGCCCGACCATTGTCGACGAGCAGCAAGGGCGCCGCGTTGCCGCGGAAGACCTCGAGGTCGTAGGTCTGGCGGTGCAGCAGGTTCGGGTCGGTGAGTGACGTGATCGGGCCGTTGTTGAAGAGGAACGAGTTGGGCGCGAGGTACTCGGTGGTGAACGTCCACCGGTAGGTGATGTCGGCGAGGGCGTCACCGTTGTTGTCGATCTTGATGTTGTAGGCGGTGTTGGTCGCCCACGGGTAGAAGTTGGGACCGCCGGCCGGCTCCTGGAAAGGGATCCAGTCGGCAATCAGCGTGACGGTGTCCGGCTTGTCCGGGCTGACGAACGCATACACGTCGGTGTTGTCGGCCTGCGGGTCACTAGCGATCAGCGGTGCCTCGCGGTGGCTGGACGCGCTCGACGTGCCGGGCCCGACGAGGGCCGCGGCGGCTGCCACGGTCGTCGCGGTCGCCGCGAGCGCGGCAAGACTTCGCGTGAGGGTGGTCCGTGCCATGGAACTCCTTTGGGTGGAGGCGCCAAGCACACGACGCCAGGAATGCGGTCGACACCCATTCGTAGCGAGCGGGCGGGACGGACTGCTTCCTGGGCCGAGAAGTTTTTCTGCCGCCTGAGCGCCGTCAAGAAGTGCTGGCGGTCAGGACTCCGCCTGCTGCGGCCCGACCGCCGGAGGTGAGCTGCTCCTCAGCCGCCGATGCCTCCGGTGGCGAGGTGCCCGATGACCTCGTCGACCTCCATGGCGTCAGCAATGACGCTCGGCGGCCGCCAGCCATCCGCGACCAGACACCGGTACAGCTGGATTCGCGCGGCGGTGACAGCATCCGCCGCAGCCAGACTGAGGACCCGGCGCTTGGCGTCCGAGTTGGGCATCGCAGCAAGCGCGTCCTCGTGCTCAAGGACAGCGGCCTGGTAGTGCTCGAGACAGCCGAGGAGCTCGTCGAGCCCGCTCGAGGCTCCCGGATCTATCGGAGGTGCGGAGTCTTCCTGCATTGGCAGGTGCCATCCATTCCTGGAAACCGCAGGTAGCTGGATGCGCGGTAGCACACCAGCGGTGCTCTGGCCGCCCGTGTGGAGCACGCTAGCTCACTGGGCCCGCTCGTCAAGATGGGTCTGGAGCTTGCGCCTGATGCGCTGGAGCGCGTTGTCGACGGCTTTGACGTGCCGCTGCAGCATGGCGGCGATCTCGTCGTAAGTCTTGCCCTCGACGTGGTGGCGCAGGACCTGGGCTTCCAGGTCGGTGAGCACCTCGTCGAAATGCCGCTGCATGGCTCGGATCTCGTCACCGGACACTGCCGCGGCCTCGGGGTCCGAGCTGCGCGTCGCGGGGATGAGGTCTGCGAGCGAGGTGCCGCCGTCGTCGTCCGCTCGAGCGGGCTGGTCGAAGGACACCGCCTGGGACAGCGGAGCGTGCTTGTGTCGGGCCGCTCCCTTGATGGCGCTGATGATCTGGCGGGTCACGCACATCTCGGCGAACCCGCGGAAGGACGCCCCCAGGTCAGCGTCGTAGTCCCGGATCGCCTTGTAGAGACCGATCATGCCTTCCTGTACGACGTCGTCGTGGTCGGCGCCGATCAGGAAGTAGGAGCGCGCTTTGGCCCGCGCCAGACTTCGGTAGCGGGTGAGCAGCTCGTTCAGGGCAGTGTCATCACCGGCGCGGGCCCGGGACAGCAGCTCGGCCTCGCCGCACCCGCACGGGCAGCCGAGTGCCGGAACTGGACCGGTGGGACCTCGGTCCGACCGCAACGGGACCGCGATGTTGTCGCGCAGGTCGGCCACTGCTCCGTGGTCGACCATCTCCTGACCAGCGTCGGCACCGGCCATAGCGGCGCTGCGGACAGCCGTCTTGGCAGGCACTGGGCCCGGGCGCTGCTGCCTGCTCCGCATCCGGCCTCCTCGCTGCGCCCCGACTGTGCCGAGGGACGTGCCCTCGATGGTGCCTCCTGACACGTCCCAGGTCAGCCGGCGCTGTGCAGCAGCCGATTGTTCGGGAGGGCCTGCTGGCTGCCGCCGAGACCGAGCAGCCCGCCGCCGGACGCCGAGCCGGTGACGGCATTCGGGGTCGCGGTCGAGACGATCCGATCACGCACCTGCTGCGGCGTTGCGCGGGGGCTGCGCTGCAAGACCATCGCCGCGACACCCGCAACATGCGGGGTGGCCATCGAGGTGCCGTCGAGGTCCTTGGTCGCGGTGGGGCTGGTGAACCAGGCCGAGGTGATGCCGACACCGGGGGCGTAGAGGTCGACGCAGCGGCCGTAGTTGGAGAACGACGCGGCCTTGTCGGTGATGTCCGACGCGGCCACCGTGATCGCCGCGTCCAACCGGCCGGGCGAGGTGCTGCAGGCATCTTCGGCCATGCCGAGCTTGTTGCCGTTGCCGGCGGCCACCGCGTAGGTGATGCCGTCACTGATCGACCGGGCGACCGCGTCGTCGAGAGCCCGGGACACCCCGCCACCGAGACTCATGTTGGCCACCGCCGGCTGGCCCGGCCGGTGATGAGCGGTCACCCAGTCGACACCAGCGATGACAGCGGACGTGGCGCCGGCTCCCTTGCAGTCGAGCACCCGGACAGCGACCAGCCGCACCGCCTTCGCGACGCCGTAGGTCGAGCCACCCACCGTGCCGGCCACGTGAGTGCCGTGCCCGTTGCAGTCGACCGCAGAGCCATTGGGGGTCACCGCGTCGAAGCCGCGGACGGCCCGGCCGGCGAACTCGCGGTGACTCAGCAGGATGCCGGTGTCGACGATGTACGCCGTGACGCCGGCACCGGTCGCCTGGTAGGAGAAGGTGCGGTCCAGCGGCAGCGCGCGCTGGTCGGTGCGGTCCAGCCCCCAGACAGCCTTCGGCTGGCTGACGTTGACCCGCACAGGCAGGTCGCGCTCGATGTAGGCGACGGCCGGGTTTGCCTTCAGGACCGGGAGCGCCGCGGCGGGCAGCGACGCAGCGAAGCCGGTCAGTGCGTGCCGGTAGACCGGCCCGACGTCCGCGCCGAGGCGCTCCGCGAGGCCGACCAAGGGGTTCAGAGCCGCGGTCGCACCGGGCCGCAGGACGACGACGTATCGACCGGTCAGGTCGGCCGCAGAGTCGCCGCGCGTGGTCAGGGCGTAAGCCGGGTTGGCAAGGACTGTGCCGGCCGCAGCGGTCAGGGCCACTGAGAGGAGGAGGCGTCGCATGTCTGTCCGATCGCAGGGGATGTACCGGACATCAAACCTCGAAGACGGACAGGTATTCCGCCCGCGCCGCCGAGTCGCCCGGCAGTCGGCCCCCCGCGGCCAGCGCCGCCGGTCAACTGGCGGTAGCGCCATAACGACCTTGCCTGCGCGGCACACCTTGAGCCCTCAGGGATCCGGGTCTCGGGTCGGACACGAACACCCAAATAGAACTATTTCGCTCGACCGCCGGGCAGCTCGGAGAGCTCCCTGGCTCTACGGAAGGAGTCACGATGAACTCACGAACACGGCGCGCATCGGCGGTGACCGTCGCGGGCGTTCTGGCCACGGCAACGGGGCTGTCCGCACTCGCGCTCGGGCCGGGCACCGGGGTGGCGTCAAGCCACCGCGAGGCTCCGCTGATCGCTGGCGACCCGCTGGCCGACAACACCGACGTCTACGCCTTCGTCAGCCCGGACGACGACTCGTCCGTCACGCTCATCGCGAACTGGCTGCCGTTCCAAGAGCCGGGCGGCGGGCCGAACTTCTACCCGTTCGCTGAGAACACCCGCCACGAGATCCACATCGACAACAACGCTGACGCGAAGCCGGACATCACCTATCGCTGGACCTTCACGAGTGCCTACAAGTCGAAGGACACTTTCCTTTACGCCACCGGTCCTGTGGCGTCCCTCGACGACCCGACACTGAACTTCACCCAGACCTACAAGCTGGAGGAGATCAAGGGCGACGCGACCCGCGTCCTCGTCGACGGCGGGAAGGTCGCCCCGTCGCACGTCGGGGTCGGCTCGATGCCGAACTACGCCGCGCTGCGCGACCAGGCGATCGTCGACACGCAGGAGATCACCGGCAAGTCGTTCGCCGGCCAGGCCGACGACCCGTTCTTCCTCGACCTGCGCGTGTTCGACCTGCTCTACGGCGGCAACCTCAAGGAGGTCGGCAGCGACACGCTGGACGGCTTCAACGTCAACACGCTGGCCCTCCAGGTGAAGAAGTCCGACCTCGCAGCCGCCGGCGACAGCGCCGCCAGCCCGATCATCGGCGTGTGGAGCACCACTTCGCGTCCGGCGACCCGCCTCACCGCGGCCGACGGCACGCAGACCTTCAGCGGCGACTTCGTGCAGATCTCGCGCCTCGGCAACCCGCTGGTGAACGAAGTCGTCGTCCCGATCCAGTTCAAGGACGCGTTCAACGCGAGCCTGCCCGAGGGCGACGCACAATTCCTGCCCAAGGTGGAGGACCCCGAGGTCCCGAAGCTCATCGAGTTGGTCTACAAGATCCCGGCACCCAAGACGCCCCGGGCCGACCTCGTCTCGGTGTTCCTCACCGGTGTCGAAGGCCTCAACAAGCCCAAGGACGGCACGCCCAGCGAGATGCTCCGGTTGAACATGTCGATCGCGGCGAGCGGTGAGGGCAACCGTCTCGGTGTCATCGGCGGCGACAAGGCCGGGTTCCCCAACGGCCGCCGGCTCTCCGACGACGTCGTCGACATCGCACTGCAGGTGATGGAGGGCGAGCTCGTCGGCTCGGTCAACGATCTCGGCGACGCGGTCAACAACAACGACGTGCAGTTTGAAGATGCCTTCCCGTACGTCGCCCTGCCGCACGCCGGCTCCAAGATCCGGCCCGGCTCGACCGGCAACGCCCAGGTGCTGGGTACCAAGATCTCCGGTGCCGCAGGCGGCGCGCCGGCCGGCGGTGTCGGCGCTGGCGGTGGCGGCACCTCGGGTGGCAGCAGCAGCAACAGCCCGCTTGTCCCGATCGCCATCGTCATGGCAGGTGCCGCGCTGACGGTCACCGGCCTGGCGGCGCGCAAGCGCGCGCTGATCTAGATGGGCACGCCAGCCGACCGAGGACTGTTCCGACCCTCCTGGTCGCAGACAGCTCTCGGTCGGCTGGCGTCTCCGACCTGGCGGCTCGGGCAGGCCATGCTGATCGGCCTGGTCCTGCTCGCCAACTGCCTCGTCGTATCCCAGCGAGACACGGCTTCCGGCACAGCCGGTGACAGCGGCGCGACCCCGGCCGCGGCGACAGAACCCGGAGTCACGACGACGAAGGGCTCGTCGGTCGCCGTCGCCCAGGAAGACCTGCGGCCGACCCAGATCGCGGTCCCCCGCATCGGCATTCGTACCTCGATGATCGGGCTCGGCACAGCCAAGGACGGCACCCTGGAGGTCCCGGCCGACTTCGGTGTCGCCGGCTGGTATACCGGCGGGCCGCCGCCGGGCCGGCCCGGCGCAGCCGTTGTGGTCGGCCACGTCGACTCCTACACCGGCCCAGCTGTCTTCTTCCGGCTGCGTGAGCTGCGCAAGGGCGACCGCATCGACGTACGCCGCAAGGACGGCTCGCTCGTGCAGTTCCGCGTCGAGTGGAGCGCCTCCTACGCCAAGGACAAGTTTCCGACCGGGCTCGTCTACCAAGCGACCGACACGTCCACCTTGCGCCTGGTCACCTGCGGCGGGACCTTCGACCGCAAGAGTAAGAGCTACCGCGATAACCTCGTCGTGTTCGCCCGCGCCGAGCGGGTCGTGGCGCCGGCTCGGCCCGCCGGGGCCCCCGCACGAGTGCGGGCCACCTGATCCGGGCATGCTCGACGCACGAACGTCGTATGACGCTCATGCCCGCGACCACGTGAGGATCCCCCGATGTCCCCTGTGCTGCGCCGCATCGGCGTCGTAGCCGGTGTGCTCGCCGTCAGCGCCGCTCTGGTTGTGGGTGCGGGTGTGCTCGCCGACGCGCCCGATGACGAGTCGGCCAGGTTGTCTGCGAGCAGCTCCAGCGGTGACTCAACGAGCAGCGACGCTCTCTCCCGCGGCATCGACGCGACGCAGGAACGGCTACGCCGGATCCCTCGCGACTGGCAGGGCTGGGCGAGTCTGGGCGCCGCCTATGTCGAGCAGGCCCGGCAGAGCGCCGACCCGACGTTCTACGACAAGGCCGAAGGCGCGCTGCGGAAGTCTCTAGAGATCCAGGCCGAGGACAACTCTCCGGCGCTGACCGGGATGGCGGCGCTCGCGGCGGCGCGGCACGACTTCGCACTCGCCCTCGCCACGGCTGACCGGTCGCTGGCCATCAACGCGTTCAACGCCCCGACGCACGGCATCCGCGGTGACGCGCTGATCGAGCTCGGCCGGTACGACGAGGGCATCGCGGCGTTCCAGCGGATGGTCGACCTGCGTCCGGGTACGTCGTCATATGCCCGTGCCTCCTACGCATGGGAGCTTCGGGGCAACCTCGCCGAAGCTGTGCGAGCTATGGAGCAAGCTCGCGAGGCCTCCTCCGCCCCTGCCGATGTCGCTTTCGCGACGTACCACCTTGGTGAGCTCGCGTTCGGTGCCGGCGACCTCGCCACTGCGGAGCGCCACTTCACCGAAGGGAGTCAGCGCGACGCCGGGTCCGTTCTCCTCCGCGCGGGGCTGGCGAAGCTGTTCGCGGCGAAGGGGAACACGCCGGAGGCGCTGAAGCAGTACGCGACCGTCGTCAACGCGCTGCCGCAGACGTCGTACCTCGTCGAGTACGGCGAGCTGCTCGAGTCGATCGGCCGCGATGAGGAAGCGCAGACGCAGTACGACGTCGTGCGTACTGTCCAGCAGCTCTTCGCAGCCCAAGGTGTCAGCGTGGACCAGGAGCTCGCGCTCTTCGAGGCCGACCACGGCGATCCGGCTGAGGCACTTCGCGCCGCCGAACAAGTGTGGACCCAGCAGAAGGGCGCCGTGTTCGTCGAGGATGTCTACGCCTGGGCGTTGCACGTCAACGGTCGCGACCGGGAGGCGCTTGCCCATGCGGACGCCGCCCTGCGGCTCGGCACCCGCTCGGCCCTGCTGTACTTCCATCGCGGCATGATCGAGCACGCACTGGGACTGCGCGACCGGGCGCGAGCCGACCTCAGCAAGGCGCTGGAGATCAACCCGCACTTCTCGCCGCGTCACGCGCCGGTCGCCCGTAAGACGCTCGCCACTCTCGGCACCTCTCCGTGAGGCGCTGGGTCGTACGGCTTGCCGTCGTCCCGGTCGCCGTCGCCGCCGCGCTGACCGGCTCGAGCGCCGCACTCGCGCACCCGCTCGGCAACTTCACCGTCAACCAGTACGCCGGCGTCGTCGTCGCCGCGGACGAGGTGCGGGTCACGCGGGTCGTGGACATGGCCGAGATCCCTACGGTCCAGCAGCGTCGCACCATCGACACCGACAGTGACGGCGAGATCGACCCCACCGAGGCCACTGGCTACAGCAGCGTCGAGTGCCAGCGGCTGGCTACGGAGATCAGCCTCTCGGTGGACGGTGCCGCGGTGGACCTCGCCGTGACGTCGAGCGCGGTCACCTTCCCGGCCGGGCAGGCGGGCCTGCTCACCCTGCGCCTCGAGTGCGACCTGGCCGGTCCGCTCGACGGGGTCCGCGCCGGCAGCGAGCTGAGGTTCCGCAGTGACGCGCAGCCCGGTCGACTTGGCTGGCGTGAGGTGACGGTTGCCGGTGACGGCGTCACGGTCATCGACTCCGACGTCCCAGCGAAGAGCCCCAGCGCGGAGCTCACGGCGTACCCAGAAGACCTGCTGACCTCGCCGTTGTCGGTCACCGCCGCCTCAGCGACGCTGCGTCCGGGGGGCCCCCGCCTCGGCCGGGCCGGGCGGATCGGCGACAGCGGCGGGCTGCTGCCCCGCGGAGTGGACCGGCTCAGCCTGCGGCTGACCAGCCTGGTCAGCGAACGTGACCTCACCGTGGGCTTCGCCCTCGTCGCCTTCGCGATCGCCCTCGGCCTGGGCGCCCTGCACGCGCTCTCGCCCGGTCATGGCAAGACGGTCATGGCGGCCTACCTCGTCGGCCAACGAGGCACCGTGCGCCAGGCTGCTCTCATCGGGCTCACAGTGACCGCGACGCACACGATCGGCGTCGTACTGCTCGGGATCGCGCTCACCGTCTCCACTGTCATCGCGCCGGAGCGCGTCATCCCGTGGCTGTCCGTCGCGAGCGGACTCCTGCTCGCCGCGGTCGGCCTCTTCCTGCTACGCCGGGCCGTGCGGGCTGTCCGGGCCGCCCGACGACGGGCGCAGCCTGCTGCGCACACCCACTCCAATCCGCACGACCATGACCATGCCCATCACGCCGAGCATGACCACGGTCACGACCATCCGCACGACGACCATGCGCACGACGTCCATGCGCACGACGACCATGCGCACGACGTCCATGCACACGACCATCCACACGCGGCCGCAGCCGATCACCGTGATGAGGTCGAGGCGGACGCCGGCTGGCACGAGCACGGCGGCAGCCGGCACCAGCACGCCCCTCTTGACGTCGACCAGCCGCTGCACTGGCGCAGCCTGGTCGCGCTCGGCTTCGCCGGCGGCCTCGTCCCGAGCCCGTCCGCGCTGGTCGTCCTGCTCGGGGCGATTGCGCTGGACCGCGCCTGGTTCGGACTGGTGCTCGTGCTCGGCTTCGGTCTCGGGATGGCCGCGACCTTGATGGCGGCCGGGCTGCTCCTAGAGCGCGGCCGCCGCCTGGTCGACCGGCGCACCGCGCGCCTGGACCGCGAAGGCCGCCGGATGCCGGTGGCACTACGCCTGCTCCCGGTCCTGACCTCGGCGGTCGTCATCGTCGTCGGGATCACGGTCGCGACCCGGGGCGCGACCATCGCCCTGGGCTGACCCGGACGTCGGTCGCGGCTCGATCAGCTCGGATCGGGGACTTCGAGAGAAGTCGAGCCGACATCCGCGAGCGTGAAGACGGCCGACTTCGGCCCGTTCTGAAACTCAAAGCGCACGATTTGCCGAGTGGCATCGTTGATGAAAATGGTCAGCGCACTCGACGCCGGAAGCGTCACGAAAACAGTACGAGTGCCATCAGCGGCGATCTCGGTCGGGAGCGAGAACGCCGCCGCCGGCAGTACCGAGACCGGTTCGAGCAGCTGGAGCACCGGATCGATGACGTGTACGGCCCCGGCGCCCCCACCGGGCTTCTTGCCGTTGCTCCGGCGCGCCTTCTTGTCCGACTTCTGGAAGTGCTCTTGTTTCGGGCCCTTCACGTGAACGTCCTCGCCGATGGCGATCGACTCGAGGTCGACCGCTTCGCCGTCCGGCCTCTTCAGCGCAAGCCGCGAGAGGTAGCGGGGAGCTTCGTTGGCGATGACGGCGAGGTCGACCACGCCGGTCACGGTGCCCGTCCCAGGGTCGGCGGCAGCCGTCGAGGTGGTGAGTACCTGGGTGAACCGAAACGTCTCACTCACCCGCAGGTTCTCGATTGCCTCCACGACGTACGCGGATCCGTCCGTGACCTCGGCAGCTGTCGTCGTGGCCAGGCGCACGTCAGGTGCGCTCTCCCGTCCGACGGTCGACGCGGTACCGGCGACGCCAACACCTGCCGCCACGACAGCCGCCACGAGAATTAACCGGGTGGTCTTCGACATGGGTTTCCTTACGCTGCCTGGAGCGCGGTCGCGTTGATGGTCAGGATGTTGCCGCAGTAGCGCGTGATCCGCTTACCCGGTTCGCTCAGTGGACCCTGCCGCTGCTCGATCTCGTTCTTGAACGCCTGGAGCTGGTGATCCGACGCGCCGTCGTTGCCGCGTCCGTCGGCTGCCTCGGCGTTCTGCAACTTGACGTCCAGGGAGTGAAAGGTCGAGAAGTCAGCGATGCAAGCGCGGGTCAGGTAGGCCTTGGCAAGATTATTCTGCAGGCTGTCGTGAGTCACGGTCGTCAGCCACGGCACGGAGGCGGTGCCCAGGTTACCGAGTGCGTCCGCCTGCTGGGCGCGGTACTGGTGCGTCCCGGCCGGATAGTCGAACAGATCCACTGCGCCGGGCGGGCCGGGCTGCACCACGCCGTCGACGGAGTGCTGCGCTGTCGCCGGGTCGACTCCGGAGCCAGTCCCGTCGTCGGCGGTGAAGCTCAGCGGAAGGATCGCGTCTGATAGGTAGCTCGTCGGCCCCGGAGGGGTCGGGCTGCTCACCGTGACGACAGGGGGGGTGTTGTCGAGCGTGAAGCTCCTGGTCTGCTCAGGCTCGACGTTGCAACGGCTCGTTGCCGCGTACGCGCCGTCCTCGGCGTAGAACTGCACCGACTTCACCCCGTCGGCGCCGTCCAACGTGAACGACGCGGGATCAGCCGGCACGCCGGGGGGATAAGAGGGCACCGGCCCACCCGAGGAAAAGCGCCGCACGAAGACCCGCAGCAGGTCCTTCGGGAAGTAGTTGTCCGTCGAGGCGACCGAGATGGCCGTCGTGCCGCTCACGTACGTCGTGCCACTGTTGGTGACGTTGGGTCCGCTGAGACTGAAGCCACTCGTCGGCGCGACCGGGTCGGAGATCCCGGTCGGCGCGTCGCCGGTGTCGCCGAACGCATCCACCCCCGCCACCGGCGGCAGGAAGTGCGTCCGGAAGGCCCGCTGGCGACTCACGCAGTCTTCGAATAGCCACAGCCGGCCGGTTCCGTACGACCGGTTGTCGTTGGGCGATTGGGTCCGCCACTGGTACTCCGCGTCGATCGACTTGGCCCAGCCGAGCATCACGTTGTTGGGGACCACCCATCCACCACTCGAGTTGGCGTGGCCACCGTAGA
>Ga0136633_1000052_pt1 | contig 76265 bp, 68 predicted proteins | sample AntDrymeUQ832206_2_FD_105494 | JGI IMG/M metagenome (GOLD analysis project Ga0136633, IMG submission 105494) | Polar desert sand microbial communities from Dry Valleys, Antarctica - metaG UQ83 (22.06) | ecosystem: Environmental > Terrestrial > Soil > Desert | place: Antarctica: Dry Valley...
ATCGATGCTCGGGGAGGTTGGTTGTCGCCTCTAGCGGCGTGGGAAGTAGGGGTGAAGCCGGGGAGGCTCGTGATGGTGCGCTGTGCGGATCGAAGGTTGTGGGGACAGGTGACCGCGGCGATCTTGGAAGGCGTGGCCGCGGTTTACGCCGAGGTCCCGGCTGGGGTGGGGGAGCACGAGCTGCGACGGCTGGCTGCTCTCACCCGGGCGCGTAAAGTCGGGCTGGCCTTGCGACCGTTGCGAGGTCAACTGCCCGCAGGGATCACCCATCTTCGGATCAATGGAAGAGGGGTGAGCTGGGAAGGAGCCGACCAAGGACATGGCCGTCTCCTCGAAAGACGCCTGGCGTTGGAGGTGAGTGGGAAGTCGCTGCCTTGGCAGGCATTCGACCTCGGAGCTTGAGATGCGCACCTTGTGCGTCTGGTTTCCGGAATGGCCGCTCATGGTGCTGGATGGGACCGGTCCCGGCTACGTCTACGAAGAGGGGCATGCGGCAGGTGGAGAGACTCAACGAGTAGCGGCGGTCAATGCCCAGGCCTCCAAGCTGGGGGTGGCGAAAGGAATGGGACGGAGAGCCGCCGAAGCCCTTTGTCCTATCGCCGAGAGTAAGCCACGCGACTTCGGCATCGAAACCAGGCTTTTTGAGCCGATGCTGATAGCGCTCGAGGACTTGATCCCGCGGGTGGAAGTGGTCGAGCCGGGGTTGGTGTTGGTTGCCGTCGAAGGTGCTCTCCGTTACTACGGGGGTGAGGACGTCTTGGTAGCCAAAGTCGAAAGCATTGCCGGGCCGAAGGCGCGCATCGGTTCGGCCGATGGCCCCTTTGCTGCTCGTTGGGCTGCGATCACCGCCGCGGAAGGGTCGCAAGTGATCGACAACGACATCGCCTTCCTCGCCTCGCTTGACATCTCAGCGGTGGGGCGGGAAGAGATGATTGACACCTTTCGCTGGTTGGGGCTCAACACTCTTGGGGCTCTGGCCGGATTGCCCCGCGAAGCAGTTGCTTCCCGGTTCGGGGACGAAGGTTTGTGGGCGCACCACTTGGCCAGTGGTGAGGATCGATCGATCAACCCTCGCACCATCCCGCCCCACTTAGCGGTCGAAGCCCACTATGACGACCCGCTCGAGAACCTCGACCAGGTGGCCTTCTCGGCCCGGGCCTTGTCGGCTCGTCTGATGAATGGCTTGCGGAAGGAAGGTTTGGCTCCCTATCGAGTGGAGATCGAGGCCGAGTCGGGGATGGGCAAGGTCCGCACCCGAGTCTGGCGTTCCACCGATCCCTTCTTGGAGCCCACTTTGACCGAGAGGGTCTGGTGGCAGTTGCGAGCGTGGATCGAGCAGGAAGGGGTGGCGGGGGGTTTGGTCCGGCTGCGTCTCGACCCTTCGGACCTTTCCGGTGCCGGCCGGCAATTGGCTTTGCTCGAGGCAGTCGGAGAGGGCTGGGAGGGCTATGACTCCACCCGACCCGAAGCCGAACGCGCGCTGGCCCGCGCTCAGGCTCTGGTCGGACCCGACGCTGTGTTGCAGGCAGGTCGGCAAGGGGGGCGCATGCCCGCAGAACAGGTCCGCTGGTTTCGTTTCGGCGAAGAGCCGGGACAGCTCGAGCGTGACCTCGAAGCGCCCTGGCCGGGCGCTACGCCGGGTCCTGCCCCCAGCCTGGTGCCGCCGCAACCGACGCCGATCGACATCGAATGGGACGAGGGTATGCCCACCCGGATCCGGTTGGGATCGCGCTGGGAGCCCGTGCTCAACTGGGCCGGGCCGTGGCGTTTGCTGGGTCGCTGGTGGCGGGGAGAAGGAGCGGGGGACCGTTACCAGATCGTCACTTCCGCCGGAGCGTTCCTCATCGTCACCGATGGTGAACGAAGTTTTCTGGCGGCGATTTATGACTGAGAACTGGCATGCCAGGCGGATGCTCTACCTCGCTCAAGAAAACGCCCCCCTCCCGACTGCGCCGGCTCTCCCCCCTTCGGGGGGAGAAACGGATTGGAGCCGGGAGGCGATTACCTCGCGCACCTCTTCGGCCAATCGGCCCGTGTCATCACGAACCATGCCGGCAGTTTCGATCGGAGGATCGACGAAGGCTTTGAGCTCGCCCCCGTAAACCCAGAGCTTGCCGGGAGGCCAGGCTTCATAGGTGCCGATGATGGTGACCGGCAAGACCGGGATCTCGCCGGCGATCGCCATCGTAAAGGCACCCTTCTTGAATGGCCGCAGGTCGCCGTTGCGGCTGCGCGTGCCTTCGGGGTAAATGATCAGTGACCGACCGGAGGCGACGAGCTCTTCGGCTTGTCGGTTCACCTGCTCATGGACAGCCGATCCCGCCGCTCGATCGACTTCGACGATTCCGATCGAGCGCATGGCCGAAGCGAGGAGGGGAACCGAGAACAGCTCCTTCTTAGCCAGGAAACGGATCGGGAGCGGCACTGCCAGAAAGCAAACCATGATGTCGAGCACCGACAAATGGTTGGCGACGACGACGTGACTCCGGCTGCGATCGACCTGTTCGGCGCCGGTCACCTCGAGGGTGCAACCCGCCGCCCACAACCAGGCCCGGCTCCAAGCCCGAGCGCACCTTTCGATCAGCGGTGTGGTCGGCCGCAAGTGAGCTAGCACGATGACTAGGGGGGCGAAGAACAAAGTGGAGGCCACACCCACCACGCACGTCAAAAGAGTACGTAGGGGAGCGAGCAGCCGTCGCATCGCTTCGACGTTAGGCCGGTAGCTTGGAGCGCGTGGAGACGAAGGCAGCGTGGCGCAAATGGGCGACATCATTGACCAAAGCCACAGTCGCTGAGTCCGACGCGGTCACGGATCATGTCGGCCGGTTCGTTGTCAGCCACGGTTGGAGCGTGGTCCTGACGTTCCTCGCGATGCCGGGTGAGGTCGATTTGGGGGGACTCGATGTCAATCTCGACTTGATGGTGACGCGGACGCCTCGCCAAGGCCCACTCACGATCCACCGCTTGACCAGCGATCTCGAAACTCATCCGTTTGGCTATCGACAACCCAGCGAGGACGCACCGGAGGTCGCGGCGGAATCAATTGAAGTCGTGCTCGTTCCCGGCGTCCTTTTCGGGCTGGATGGCTCGCGTTTGGGTCACGGCAAGGGTTACTACGACACCCTGCTTGCCAGCTTCCCCGACCGACCCTTTTTGCTAGGCGTCTCCCTCGACCGACGGCTCGTTGATGGTTTGCCGATGACCCCTTCCGACGTCTTCATGGATGCCATCGTCACCGAGAGCGGGGTCAGGTTGGCCAGCTCCTCACTGCGCTGACTTCAATCGAGATCACCGGCCCGGCCAGCGCCACGGTCTCATATTGGCGATACCGTTTTCGCAGAGCAGAAAGCGCTTCGGGGTCGGCCGCCACCACTGTTGCCCGCCCATCGATCCGTGCCCACCACAACCGGTCCCACTTCTCCTCGTAATGGTGGACCAGCAGGCACACCGATGGGTTGGCGTCCAAATTGTTCAGACGGCGCAGCCGCGCCGTCGATTTGGGCTTACCGTCGACCGCTGTGACGATTCGCTCACCGACCAGGGCGTATACCACCGGGACCAGATGGGGGCTGCCGTCGGGGTTCACCGTGGCCAAAACCGCGACCCGGCTTGTTTCAAGCTTCTCCCAAACGTCCATCGCTCTCAATTATGGCCCTTGCCCGTATAGGTCGAGAGACCTAGGCTTTGCCGCCGGAAGGAAGGAGTTGAGGGATGTCCGTATTTGGGGGATCACTCCACAATCACGACCAAGCCCCGATCAAAGGAAGCGTTCAGATCGAGGATGGGCGGGTCCGGATCATGACTGATCGCCGGCGCCTCGCCTCTTGGGACCAAAGCCAGGTCCGCTGCGAGCGGAGCAGCGTGTTCCGTTTCGAGCTTTCGGATGGTCTCGCCAGCTACGAATTTCACCCCGCTGATCCGGTCGCGTTCTCTGATGCGATCGGAGCCGTCGTCGACCTCCGCGCTCCCAAGAGTCGATTCGGCCTCGCCGATCGAATTCGTCAGGCCATAGAGCCCGACTAGACAGCCCGAGCTAGTCAGCCTGAGGAGTCAGCCTGAGGAGTCAGCCTGAGTAGTCAGCTTCGGCGATTCCGGCTTTAATCTGCCCGTGCCCACTCCCCATATTGCTGCCGAGGTGGGCGACTTCGCCGAATGCGTGCTGCTCCCCGGCGACCCCTTGCGGGCCAAGCACATTGCCGACACCTTCCTCGGTGATGCCAAACAGGTCACCGGGGTCCGCAACATGCTCGGGTTTACCGGGACCTACCAGGGGATGGCAGTGTCGGTGATGGGCACAGGAATGGGAATTCCCTCTGCGTCGATCTATGCCACTGAGTTGATCACCGAGTACGGCTGCCAAAGGTTGGTGCGGGTCGGCTCGGCGGGAGGGATCTCCAGCGAGGTCAAGCTCCGCGACGTGGTCGTTGCCACCGGAGCCTGCACCGATTCGGCGGTCAATCGGGCGCGTTACCACAACTGGGATTACTCAGCGGTCGCCGACTTCTATCTCGCCCGGGCCTCGGTCGCGGCGGCCGAACAGCTCGAAACCGAGGTCAAGGTCGGCAATGTTCACTCGGCCGACCTGTTCTACAACCCCGTCCCCGAGGTCTGGGACGTCCTCGAGAGAATGAATGTCCTGGCCGTCGAGATGGAGGCTGCCGGCCTCTACGGAGTCGCAGCGGAAAAAGGGGCGCGGGCGCTCGCCATCCTCACCATCTCCGATCACATTCGCACAGGCGAGGCCACGACCTCGCTCGAACGGGAGCAGACCTTCAACTCAATGGTCGAGATCGCGCTGCAAGGGTTGCTGCTGGATCAAACCGCGGCTTGATCTGACAAATTACGGTTGCGGCGCTTGCCGAGCCAAGAGAACCAGATCGGGGATCAGCTCGGACCGGGAGACGTCTTCGCCGTAGAGGTAGACCGGCATCCCGATCTCGAACTTGGTACGCAGGAAGTCCATGTCCTCGATCTCGACGCGGACACAGCCGTGAGAGGCGGGGAAGGGCGGGACCGACCCCGAGCCGTGGATGGCGTAGCCGCCGTAGAAATAGAACGGCGAGTAGAGAAAACCCAGATAGGACTCCCACCACCCCGTCCGAGCCCGGCCGAACTCAAAGCGGCCCTCCGGGGTCTCGGCATAGGCGAGCCTCCCGGCGGCGTTGCGATAGGGCTCCCCGTTGGCTGAGGAGACCGGAAAGACCCCTGTGACGGCCTGGGCCTCGATCAGATAGAGCACCTGCCGGCGGAGATCGATCTCGATCCGATCAGCTTCGGGGGCAGGTCCCGGACCTTGGATCTCGCGCTCGAGCAAGGCCCAGTCTTCGGTGCGAAAGATCCCCGTGCGTTCCAGGTCGTAGAGCTTTTGCATCGCATAGACGGCAGCCAGGGTCTGGCGGCCGAAAATCCCGTCCGGGCGACCGGGGGAGAAGCCGGCTTCTTCGAGACGATGCTGAAGCTCGAAGACCGTGGCCCCGCTCGAACCGGGCTTCAGGTCCGGCGGCTGCGGATTGGCGACTTGCTCGCCTGGAGTAAGCGCTAAAGCGGCGGTGAGAATGAAGGCGACCAGGTGCGGCATCCCTATTAATTCGGCGTCCCTGACTTGGACTCAACAGTAGGTTCAACGGTTCCCCCAAAAACCATTGTTTGTGACTGCCCCTTCCTATCGCGCCACGCTAACCACCTACCTGCGCCCGTTGCGCGGGAAAGTGATCACTCTTGCCGTGACATTGCTGGCGTCGATCGGCCTCCAGCTCTTCGTGCCTCAGCTCCTCGCCCGCTTCATCGACCAGGCAACCACTCGCACGACTCCGGTCTCAGTGCTGATCTCGATCGGCATCGCCTATCTCGTCGCCGGCATCATCACCCAGGTGCTCGATGCAATCTCCTCGTATCTCGGAACCGACGTCGGTTGGGTTGCCACCAATCGGTTGCGCGAGGACCTCAGCCGCCATTTGCTTTCCCTCGACATGGGTTATCACAACGACACCACCCCCGGGGAAATGATCGAACGGGTGGACGGCGATGTGACCGCGATTTCGGATTTCATCTCCCGCTTCCTGGTGCGGCTGCTCGGCGCCGCCGTCCTCCTCGGCGGTGTGCTGATCGTCTCGTGGTTCACCGATTGGCGAATGGGTTTGTCGTTGCTGCTTTATGTGATCGCCGTTCTCCTCCTGCTCTGGAGCCTGCGCAACCTTCCAATCAGTGCGGCAGAAGAGGAGCGCGAAGTGTCCGCCCAGCTCTACGGGTTCATCGAGGAGCGGCTGGCGGGGATCGAGGACATTCGCTCCCTGGGTGCCGGTCGTTTCACGATGGCGCGCTTTGTCCCCGTGATGGAGAACTACTTTCGCCGCACCGTCCACGCTTGGCGAAGGCGCGTGATTGTTTGGGTCACGGCCAACACAGTCTTCTGGGCGGGTGACGCCCTCGCCCTGGCGGTCGGGACCTGGCTCGTGCTGCGTGGCTCAGTCACCATCGGAGCGGCGTTTCTCCTCCTGCAATACGTCCAGCTCGTGCGGCGCCCGATCGAGCAGGTGACCCAGGAGCTCCAGCAGCTGCAGAAGGCCGCGGGTGGGCTCGTCCGCATCGACGCGCTCCGCAAGCTGACAAGCGGGCTTCACGATGGTGACCAGCGCCTTGGCAACGGCCCACTCGTTATTGAGTTCGACGACGTCTCGTTCGCCTATGAGGACCAATTGGTCCTCGATCACGTCAGCTTCCGGCTCGAAGCTGGCAAGGTCCTCGGGCTTCTCGGACGAACCGGAGGCGGTAAGACCACTATCACGCGGCTCATCTCCCATCTTTACGAGCCAACGACCGGCATCGTGCGATTGGGTGGGGTCGACCTGCGTGAGCTCAACCAAGCGTCGCTGCGCAGCGCACTGGGGGTGGTGACTCAGGACGTGCAGCTCTTTCGGGCCACGGTCCGTGACAACCTGACGCTTTTCGGTGAAGCCGGCAACGACGAGATCCTCTCGACCCTGGATCGCACCGGGCTGGGCGAATGGGTCAGGTCGATCGGGCTCGACACCGAGCTTGGTGCGGGCGGTCAGGGGCTGTCGGCCGGCGAGCAACAGCTGCTGGCCTTTGCACGGGTGTTTCTCCAGAACCCGGGCATCGTCATCCTCGACGAGCCCTCCTCGCGGCTCGACCCCGCCACAGAATCGGTGCTGGCAGTAGCGACAGAAAGGCTCTTCGGGAACCGCACCGTGGTGATAGTTGCCCACCGACTCGAGACCGTGCGCACGGCCGACGAGATCATGGTGGTCGATGCTGGTGAGATCGTCGAGCACGGGCCTAGGGAGGAGCTGGCCCAGGATCCCAACAGCAGGTACAGCCGGCTATTGGCCGTGGGTGGGTCTCCCACCGACGGGTTGCTCGAGGAGAGCCGATGACTCCGCTCTCCACCCTCGGGGTGATCCGCGAATTGATCCGCTATCGACCGGGTCGATTCTTCTTCTCGTTCTTCATGTGGGCAGTAGTCCACGGCTCGCCCCTTCTCTTTGGGATCCTCATCGGACAGGTCTTCGATCGTCTCGCCGGAGACGCTGACTTAGCCGCTACTGCCTGGACTCCCGTGGCGATCTTCGCCGCGGTGGCTATAGGCCGCAACGGGATCATCTGGCTGGGCGATCGTTCCTGGATCAACCACTGGAACGAGGTCACACTGTTGGTGCAGCGCAACCTCTTGCGCTGGCTGCTTGAAGCGCCGCGCAGCCGGGTGTTGCCGCTATCGCCGGGGGAGGCGGTCAGCACCTTCCGCGACGATGTCGAGGACTTGCTCGAGTATCTGGAGAACTGGGTCGATATGGGCGGGCTCGTCGTCTTCGGCGTGGGGTCGCTCGTGATCATGGCCGCGATCGATCTCCGCCTCACACTGCTCCTTTTGATACCGGTGTTGCTCACCGGAGTGATCACCCAGGCGCTCGGTCCGCAGATCCGCAAACGGCGCCGGGCAATGCGCGAAGCCACCGACGACGTCACCGGCTTTGTGGGCGAGACATTTGGGGCGGTGCAGGCGATCAAGCTCTTCCGAGCAGAGGAGCCGGTGCTCTCCCGGTTTGCGGGGCTCAACGACATCCGTCATCGGGCGGCCTTAGCCGACACCTTCCTGACCGAGCTCCTGCGCGGGGTCAACCGCAACATGGCCACGATCGCCATCGCGGTGGTGCTGATCGTGGCAGCTTCTTCGCTCAACAACGGCTCGATGTCGCTGGGCGAGCTGACTGTGTTCCTCACCTACCTGCCTCGGCTGACCGACTACATGGCCTTCGTCGGCGACATCATCGCCCAGCATCGGCGAACCGGTGTCGCCTTCGAAAGGATTCGCCAGCTGGCGGTTGACTCCACTGACGCCGACCTGTTGGATAAGACCAGGGTTCCTCTATCCGGCCTTGATGTCGTCATGGAGGAAGCCCGGATCGAGATGGTGCCACTGATCCGGGTGTCAGTTCGCAACCTGGTCAAGGAAGGCGTCGACTTTGAGATCGAGCGAGGAAGCTTCACCGTGGTCACCGGGAAGATCGGCTCGGGGAAGAGCACGCTCGTGCGGGCGTTGCTGGGCCTTATCCCGGCGCCGGGCGAAGTGTGGTGGAACGGCGAGCTGGTCGAAGACCGCGCCTCGTTCTTCGTGCCACCCCGATCCGCCTACACCGCCCAAGTGCCACGGCTCTTCTCCGAGTCGCTGGCCGACAACATCGCCCTCGGTCATCGAGCCGCCCGCGAGCGCCTACGACAAGCTGTTCAACTGGCCGTCCTCGATCCCGACTTGGAACGACTCGAGCAGGGCCTCGAAACGATGGTCGGCGCTCGGGGAGTGAAGCTCTCGGGTGGGCAAGTGCAACGGTCGGCTGCCGCTCGGATGCTGGTCACCGAAGCCGAGCTACTGGTGTTCGACGATCTCAGCTCGGCGCTCGACCTCCACACCGAAACCGAGCTCTGGCGGCGTCTCTTCGAGCAGCGAGAAGCGACCTGTCTCGTGGTCTCGCATCGCCGGGCCGCGCTCGAACGAGCGGACCAAATCGTCTTGCTTGATCAGGGCCTTCTCATCGGCAAGGGAACCCTCGAGGAACTGTTGGCATCGTCGCCTTTGATGCGCGACCTGTGGGCCACCGGCGAGCGCTAGCCCAAATAGGACAACCGCTGATTCTCTTCATCCGAGCGGAGGCGCCCTGTCAGCACCAGGTGCTCGAGGTGGGCGACCGTTTCCCGCAGCGCCAAGCGTTGATCCATTGGGCTTAGATTCGGTCGAAACACTTGCTCCATCACCTCCCAGGCGCTCGTGCCGAGCGGCTTCACAACGTCGCGCATGTTGGCGAGCCGGCGCTCGTGGTGAAGTTGGATCTGATCGGCTCGCGCAGAACCCTGTGGAAGGACATCGCCGTGGGCCGGGTAGGTGGTGGTGAGACCGAGCTTCTCGATCTTTCGGAGGGATTCGAGGAACTCGCCGAGGACATCGGGAAACAACTCATCGTAAGCAACCAGCGGGGTGATCCGGGGAAGGATGTGATCGCCGGCGAAGAGCCGGCCGGTGCGGGAGTCGCGCAAACAGATGTGGGCGGGTTCGTGGCCGGGGGTGAAGATCACCTCCAACTCCCGGTCGCTACCCACCGCGATGGCATCTCCTTCCTCCACCAATTGATCCGGCTGCTCGATGTTTGGCATCCAGTCAGGTCGGGGGCCGAGGTCGACAAAGTCGTCGAAGGAGCTCAAAGGCACCGCATGGCGCACCGCGAGGTCATGGGTTCGTTGCGCAAATCCCGCGCTGTCGTTGTAGCGGTCGACAAGCTTCGCCGCCCGTTGATGCATCACCAGGCGCATTCCGTAGGTCGACGTCAAATGCGAAGACATCCCGACATGGTCGGGATGAAGGTGGGAAACCACAAGTGTGTCGATCGCGGGCGGGCTGTAGCCGAGTTGGTCGAGGCCGCCAAAGAGCGCTTGGCGACACTCGGGGGAGTCGACGCCGCAATCGATCAATAACAGTCCGTCGCTCCCCTCGACCACGTAGGCATTGACCGACCGCGGGCTGTGAAAGGGGAGGGGAAGGTTGATGAGCGATATTCCCTGGCCGAGTCCGACGGCCGGGGACGTCTCACTCACGACTCATCGACTCCCGCACCTTGAAGGTGATGTCGAGAACTACTTCAAAATCGGTCGGTACCCCGGCACTGTCCACCTGACCGGAGACGTGCACCACATCGAAGCGAGTGATGTCGCGAATGGTCACGGCGGCGCGGGCGAGCACGGTGCGGATGGCGTCCTCAATCGAGTCGGAAGAGCCTCCCGAAAGCCGAACAGTCTTGCTGATGATCATGCTTGGGAGCCTACCCAGAGAACCTCCTCACTTTCTGGACGACGATGCGCGAGAATGTTCGGGACTGAGTCGATAGGTAAGGAGAACGCGTGACCAACGAGCCAAACTCGCATGAAGTGGATGCCCAGACCAGGCGGGATCGAGTGGTCGTCGATCGCAAAACCTGGAGTCCGGCCCAAATTGTGGCCGGGGTGGCGGGCCTATTCCTAACGGTGTTGGGGGCGGTTGCCGCCCTCCGGGTGGGATTCGACTTCGACGCGACCGATTCCGTGCTTGGGCTCACCCACACATTGTTGATGGCCGCGATTCACCTCGTCGTTGGAATCATCTATCTGGTCACGGCCGGCAATGCCTTGGGCAGCCGTGGCACTCTGACCACCATGGGCCTTTTGCTCCTGGCCTTCGGTCTCGTTTACGGGATTGAAAGCGACTCGTTGGCAGGAGCGCTCGGCGGCGACCCGACGATCGGCTGGATCTACGCCATTATCGGCGCGGCCAGCCTCATCACCGCCTGGGTTTCGCCGACAATCCATGTCCGCCGGGAAGCAACCGCTCGCCGCACCGACACCGTCCATGAACAGGACCTCCCTCCTTCGATTCCTTAGGCGATTTTGGTGGCTATACCACCACGCGAACCTAAGGTTTGCGTAGTGGCTAAGGTACGAACAGATGTTCGAGTATGCCGAGCTGCATTGCCACACCAATTACTCGTTTCTGGATGGGGCTTCGCACGCCGAGGACCTTGTGGCCAAGGCCGTCGAGCTTTCTTATCGCGCCTTGGCCGTGACCGATCACAGCGGCTTCTACGGGGCGGTGCGGTTTTCGACCGCGGCTCGGGAGGCAGGTTTGCCTGCGATTTACGGCACCGAGATTGGGATCAGTCGGAGTTGGAGCCCACCACCGAAACGGCCAAGTCCGGCGCCGATTCAGCCGGGTGCGCGGCGTCGAGGTCGCAACAAGCGGATGCATGGGCAGAAGCCAACCCAGAAGGAGCCAACTGATCATCTCCTGCTGCTAGCCGGCTCACCTGCCGGCTACCGCGCCCTTTCCCGCTTCGTCACCACCGGCCAGTTTCGAGGCGAGAAGGACCGGCCCGTCTTTCTGCAGAGTGACCTCGAAGCCCTGGCCAAGGTTTCGGACCTGGCTGTTTTGAGCGGATGTCGCCAGGGCGCGGTCGGCACCGCCGCGGGTCGTGGCGATCTCGCCGGAACCATGAGCGCCGCCATAGCCCTCCGCGAGATTTTCTCGGATCGCTTCTACCTCGAGATGTGGCATCACGGGATGCCCGAAGACGACCTCCGCAACGATCTGCTCTGGGAGGTGGCAGGGCGTCTCAATCTCGGAGTGGTGGCGACCAACAATGTCCACTACCACCGGCGCGAGGACGCCGACCTTTCCGAGGTCCTTGCTGCGATCGGCGGAAGACGCTCATTGGAAACCGCCGACGGTTTTCGCCCTGGCACCGATGAGCAGTATCTCAAATCACCAAGCGAGATGAACAGGCGCTTCGACCGCTACCCGGGGGCGATCAGAAACGCCCTTGCCCTCGCCGAAGACCTCGCCTTCGATCTGAGGCTGGTGGCACCCCGGCTGCCGGACTTCCCGATGCCCGGCCATTTCCGTTCGGAGATGGATTATCTGCGCTTCCTCACTTGGGAAGGCGCTCGCGAGGTCTATCCGGGCAACGGCGACGGTTTGGTCGACCCGATGGCGCGGACTCGGCTCCAACACGAGCTCGACATCATCGAGCGACTCGGCTTTGCCGGCTATTTCCTCGTGGTCTGGGACATCGTCCAATTTGCCCGCAGCCAGGACATCTACTGCCAGATCCGCGGCTCGGGGGCCGACTCGGCAGTGTGCCGCTGTCTCGGGTTGACCAGAGTCGATCCGATCCGGCTCGGTCTGCCCTTCGAGCGGTTCTTGTCCGAAGAGCGGGGCAGGCCGCCCGACATCGATCTCGATCTCGAAGCCGATCGCCGGGAGGAGGTGATCCAGTACTGCTATCGCCGCTATGGACGCGAACGGGCCGCGATGGTGGCCAACGTTGTCACCTATCGAGCGCGGTCGGTGTTGCGCGATGTCGGGAAGGCTTTGGGCTTCACCCAAGCCCAGGTCGATGGGCTCTCTCGTTATGTCGACAGTCACGACCCGGCCGCGATTCGCCTCGACGCTCCGCTTTCACCCGGTCTCACCGCCGAGTTGCTCTATGACGTTTGTTGGCGGCTCGACGGATTTCCCCGCCACCTGAGCATCCACTCGGGCGGGATGGTGATCGCCGATCGACCCCTCGCCCAGGTCGTGCCGCTCGAGTGGGGGAGGATGGAGGACCGTTCGGTCCTGCAATGGGACAAAGACGACTGTGCCGCGATCGGGATCGTCAAGTTCGACCTCCTCGGGCTGGGGATGCTCAACGCTCTCCATCTCACCGCCGACCTCGTCAAAGAGGCGCATGGCATCGAGCTCGACCTCGCCGTGATTCCCCAGGAGCCCTCGATCTATCGAATGCTGACCAAGGCCGACACCGTCGGCATGTTCCAGGTGGAGTCGCGAGCACAGATGGCAACCCTGCCAAGGATGAAGCCGGTCACCTTCTATGACTTGGCGGTCGAGGTCGCCCTGATCCGTCCGGGACCGATCCAGGGACAATCAGTGCACCCGTATTTGCGGCGACGCAACGGCGATGAGCCGATCCGCTTCCCGCATCCGCTCACGGTCTCGATCCTCGAAAAGACGATGGGGGTCCCCATCTTTCAGGAGCAGTTAATGGAGTTGGCTCGGGTGTGTGCCGGCTTCGATGGCGGCCAATCCGACCGGCTGCGCCAGGCGATGACCCACAAACGGTCGGAGGAGGCGATGGGAAGACTGCGCGACGAGGTGTTTTCCGGCATGGCGGGCAAGGGGGTGACCGGGGCGGCCGCCGAGGAGATCTGGGAAAAGCTCCAGGGATTTGCCCATTTCGGCTTCCCGGAGAGCCACTCGGTCAGCTTTGCCTACATCGTCTACATGTCCGCCTGGTTGAAGTATCACTGGCCGACCGAAACCCTGGCCGGGCTGCTCAACGCTCAACCGATGGGCTTTTACAGCCCCAACAGCCTGGTCCAAGACGCCCGCCGCCATGGTGTTGAAACCCTGGCGCCCTGTGTCAACCGCTCCTTTCACGACTGCACTATCGAGGGATGGGCAGCCGACCCCGACGACACTGTCACCTACTACGGAGCTGCCTGGCGGCGGGGGAGAGGGCCGGTCGAGGATCCGTTGCGCCCGTCGATGGCCGTGCGGCTCGGGCTGCGTTATGTGCGCAACCTCGGCGAGAAAGACATCGACCGGATCGAGGCTGCCCGCCAGATAGGTGGTGAGTTCTCGAGCCCCGAGGACCTGGCGTTTCGGACCGGGCTGTCGGTGCAAGCCCTTGAAGGATTGGCCGCCAGCGGGGCTTTGGAGTCGCTCGGTGTGGAACGGCGGGCGGGGATCTGGGCCGCCGGGCCACTGTCCGAGATCGATCCCGAGCGGCTTCCGCTTTCACCCGGCACCGAAGCCCCCCCTTTGCCGGGAATGACCACAGAAGAAGAGCATCGAGCCGACCTCTGGTCAACTGGGGTTTCCAATACTCATCCGATCCAATTCATCCGGTCGGAGCTCTCCGCATCGGGTTGTTTGACCGTGTCAGATGCGCTCAACCTCCGCCGCAATGGGGTGGCCGCTGAGGTCGGGGGAGTGGTGACCCATCGCCAGCACCCGGGCACGGCGGCCGGGGTGGTCTTCTTCAACCTCGAAGACGAGACCGGGATGCTCAATGTTGTTGTCCTGCCTCCGATCTGGTCGGCCAACCGCGAGGTCGCCCGCAAGGCGGCGGCGATGGTGATCGGAGGTAGGCTCGAGTATCGAGATGGGGTCACCAATCTCGTTGCGCACCGGTTCACCCCGCTGCGGGTGGCCACTCTCCGTTCGCGCGACTTTCGCTAGACGCAGCTCCAATAGCCCCAGCCAGAACCGCCGTAGACGATGTGCGCGGCGACCGCGACATTGACCGCGGGATCGAAGGGATCAGCGTCCGCCGGCAATCCCATGTCGGCCACTGCCGTGCTCCAATCGATTGGATCGATCTGGAAGAGGCCCACAGCTCCGGTCGACGGGTCGATCGCATCGGCGTCGAAGCGGGAAAGGCACCAGGCAAGCCGTACCGCCTGATTGACATCGCTGGCAGCAAAGCGGGCGTTGACCATCTCCCGGAAAGCAACTGAGTCGAGCCACCCGGTCTCGAGCTCAACCGACGAGGAAGGTGAGGCGGCCGTCGTCGCCGGGGCGGGGTCGGGTGCCTCTGAAGTGGCGAGGATTGCCTCGTTACGAACCTCACCGGCACGCGGCGCACTGGTGTTGAAAGCAGCGAATCCGACGATGGTGAGCAAGATCACCGCCGCCCAGCCAGCCATATGTATAAACCGATGAAAACTCATGATTCCGACCCGGGAAAAAAGGTATTCGGCCGGTAAACCGGCAGCAAACCACTAGAGGGTTACTTTTCGCGATTTCAGCCAGTCGCTAGCCAACCCCCAAGCATTACTTGAAGGTTCCAAAAAAGAATTGTGTTCACCTTCGCACAAGAGGAAATCGGTGCCCTCGAACTTCTCCACATAGGCATTGATCGACGACAAGGGGCTTATCGAATCCTTCTGCGCTGCCGCCAGCAGGGTCGGGCCCAGGGGAGGCGACCGATGTTGGGGAGAATAGAGGTCGAGGGAAGGATGATCACCGTCGAGCAAGCGGAGCATCGGCCCCGACCAGACCGGGTCGGAGGCCGCCAGCGCCAGGTCCGGGAAGGGAGCCATGGCCAGCACCGGGCCGGGATGGAACGCCGCCGCCCACAACGCCATGGTGCCGCCAGCGGAATGCCCGATAAGAGCAATTCGCTCTGGCTCAATCCCGGTAACGGCTGGGAGCTGGACGAGGGCGCTCCGCAGATCGTCGAAAGTCTCCGGCCAGCCGCCGCCCATCCCTGGCCGGCGGTATTCGAGATTGACCGTGAGAAAGCCCCGCCGAGCCAGGTCAACCGCGATTCCTTCGGTCGTATCGGCTGTCCATTGGTGCAGCCAAAGACCACCATGGATCAGCACACAGAGTCCTTGTTCTTGCCCGGGAGGAAGCCGTAAGTCACCATATTGATCGGGTAGTGGCCCATACCGGAAGGTCTCAGTTTTCCACGACAGGCGATTGGCTAGATGCCTAATTGCCCATGAGTACCCTTCGATTCCTCGGCCGTATATTCGGTAGCTGGCCGGGATTGCACTCCTGCGCCGAAAGCCTTCCCGTTCCAAAACGTTCGAGATGTGAACCTCAACTACAGGCTGAGACAAGTTGGCCAGCGCGTCTCCCAACGCCCGCGAGTAGTGAGTGAGAGCTGCCGGGTTGATCACGACGCCAGCGACGTCCGGGTCCCCCGCGACGGCGCCGATTCGCTCGACGAGGGCAGCTTCCTCGTTGCCTTGAAAGAAGACCACGTCGAGGTCGAGAGCCTCGCCGAGTGGCTTCAGTTCCGCTTCGAGCTCGGCCAGGGTGGTTCGGCCATAGATCTCGGGTTGCCGACGGCCGAGCTGGTCGAGGTTGGGGCCGTTGATGACGAGTACCCGGGACATCTCGCCGATGATGGCAAAATTGTTGTCTTGAAGCGATCTAATGCCTTGAGGCGATCCTTGCTGTTGGTTCTGGTTGCCGGTGTCTTGGCTTGCGGTGACGCGCCATTCGGTGATGTCGGCGGAGGAGCCTCCGATTGGATCGGAGAGCCGACCCTGGTTAGCACGGCTACCACCGAGGCCGATGGGCCGGCTCTGGTCCCGGTCCGGCGGGTCGACTGGTTCAACGGTGACCTGCCGCCTGTGGCGGGGACGACGTCGGCTGAGATCATCTCAGGGGTCTACGCCCGAGCGCAACCGAGCGACCCGTTCGTGCAAGCGACCCCAGCCGAGATTGCCCTCGCGCTCCCAGGAATCGAATTCCCGAGCCAGGTGCCGCCGGAGGTCAGGTATGTCACCAGCCAGCTCGTATATGACCTTGCCCAGATCAGCCTCTCCTCTGAACAGGTGGCGGCCTTTGGTCTGTGGTCGGTCGAGCCCTATACCCGGTCGCGTTCGGTCGGCCAGCAGGCCGTCCTCACCGTCATCAACGACCCCGAGGGATTGGCAGCTCTCGCCTCAGGAACGGCCGACACCAGTTGCGCCCGGTTCATCGACCGGCAAGCAGCGTGCTCGGTGACCTCTGTCGAAGGCAGCCCGGCGTGGGAGTTGACCGATCGGCTGGGAGTGTCGCTGATCTGGTACTCCGCCACCTATCGCTACGAGCTCTTCCTGCGCTCGGGAGTCAACTCTGGCTGGGCGGTGCCTATGGCCGATTCCGCCCGACCACTCGACTCGGTGAGTAGCTAGCTAACCAACAGATGACTGCCCATTTCGGTTGGAACTACATCCGCTACGACCCCGACGAAGCGCCCTCCGACCTCAATCGTGAGCTGCTCGGCCGGGTGTGGCGATATGGCCGCGTCTACCGGCGACAATTGGTCGGGGTCATCTTCACCGTTGTCGCGACCTCAATCATCAGTGTGCTGCCACCTGTTCTCAGCAGACGCTTGATCGACGAGGCATTGCCGCAGCGCGACTTGGGATTGCTGACAATTCTCGGCTTGGGAATGGTGCTCTTGCCGGTGGTCAGCTCGGCGATTGGGATCTTGCAACGCTGGTGGTCGGCGCGAGCGGGTGAAGGAATCATCTTCGACCTTCGCCGCCAGCTCTACGAGCACCTCCAGCGGATGTCGCTCCGCTTCTTCACCTCGACTCGCACTGGGGAGCTGATCTCGCGCCTGAACACCGATGTTGTCGGTGCGCAGCAGGCCATCACCGGCACCTTTATCACCGTTTTCTCCAACCTGGTCTCGGTGGTGGTGATCCTGGTGGTGATGCTGCAAGCGGAGTGGCGGCTCACGTTGCTCGCGCTCATCGCTCTCCCCCTGTTCACCCTTCCTGCCCGGCGAGTGGCTCGAATTCTCCGGCGCTACACCGACGAGCAGATGCAAAGGAACGCCGAGATGTCGGTCATCTTGCAAGAAACCTTCAATATCTCGGGGGCCTTGCTCGTCAAGCTTTTCGGCCGGGAGCGGGCGGAGTCAGATCGTTACGCCACCCAAGCCGAGCAAGCGCGTGATCTTGGGGTCAAGCAAGCAATGGTGGGGCGATGGTTTTTTGCCACGCTCGGGTTGGTAGCAGCTGTCGGCACCGCGGTCGTGTTCTGGGTTGGGGGCTGGATGGTGATGCGCGGCGAGCTCACGATTGGAACGGTGGTGATGTTCTCGGCTCTCATTGGCCAGCTCTACGGACCCTTGAGCTCTTTGACTACGAGCCGGGTCGAGCTGGCGACCTCGCTCGTCTCCTTTGAGCGTGTCTTCGAAGTTCTCGACATGAAACCCGACCTCTCCGAGGGCACCGAGGATCCCGGGAAGATGATGGGCAACATCGAGTTCGACCACGTTTCGTTCCGCTACCAAAGCGCAGAACTGGTTGGGCTCGAGGCGGTGAAACGCCGTGGGCATCGCGCCAACCTCGACCAGGGTCTCGTCCCTCAACAGGTATCAACCCGGAGATGGGCGATCGAGGACGCCGACTTCAACATCAAAGCTGGACAGCTGGTCGCGCTGGTGGGGCCGAGCGGGGCCGGCAAGACCACCGTGTCCTACTTGATCCCCCGCCTTTATGACGTCACCGAAGGCGCAATCCGCATCGACGGCATCGATGTGCGCGCTCTGACCTTTGATGCCCTGGCTCGCGGAATCGGCGTCGTGACGCAAGAGACCTATCTGTTCCATGACACGATTGCAGCCAACCTTCGTTATGCCCGCTCCGACGCGTCCGACGACGAGCTGTGGGCGGCCGCCGATGCCGCCAACATTGCCGAGTTCATCGCGTCCCTCCCGGAGAAGCTGCAAACCGTCGTGGGCGAGAGGGGATATCGGCTCTCCGGCGGCGAGCGCCAGCGCCTCGCCATTGCCCGGGTGATTCTCAAGGACCCGGCGGTCCTGATCCTCGACGAGGCCACCTCCTCGCTCGATTCACGTTCAGAGGCGCTGATCCAGGAGGCTCTCGAGCGATTGATGCAGAACCGCACTTCGGTCGTGATCGCCCACCGGCTGTCGACCATTCTGGCCGCCGACCAGATCCTGGTCCTCGATCAGGGCCTGCTGGTGGAGCGTGGCTCCCATGAGGTCCTGCTCAGCCAGGGCGGTCTCTATCGCGAGCTCTTCGAAACGCAGTTCCGCGCGGTCACTGTTTCTCCCGCGAGCGAAGCGAATTTCCCCCCTCCCGGCTCCACGGTTTGACTCCGTCGCGGGGAGACACCCGTGTCCAACCGAAATTTGTCAGCACGTCCGTGCCCTCGACGTAATTTGGTATTGAACCCAGCGCCCGCCCGCTAATTCGGCAGGTGGGGAACGCCGTTTACCTAATTCGGCACCAGCGATACGGCTTCCGGCGCTGTGGTACCGAATAACGATTTAGGCGTTTCTCACCTGCCGAATTTGGGCGCGATGGCTGACTTCGCTTCGCCCCGCCATTATTTGTCACCACAGGAACGCCTCTGGGGAAATTCGTCCTGTGGCGAACGAGTACCGTGCGCTACGGGACAGATTTGGTTTTCGGCGTCTTCGCCTGGGGACAAATTACGGCGCGGTCGGGGAGGTTTGCAGTGGAAAAGCCTTTCGGTCCAGATAGAGCGACACTTCCTTCGGGGGGAGAATTGGCGGAGTGGCCCGGAGGGCGAGGGGGCTAAGGGTAAATCTCGCCGGTGTCTTCGATCCGGCTGCCGGGGACGAGCAGCAAGGGGATCTGGCATCGATCCATCACTCGCACGGACACGCTTTTCCAGGCTTGCTCGGTGAACAGCCGGCGGGTCGCACCCATCACGATGGTGTCGGCACTGATGTCCTGAGCCGTGGTGATGATGGCTTCGGCGGGATCGTCGCCCTCGACCAGTCGAATCGAAGCCGTGCGTGATTTGGCTGCTAACGCCGAGATCAGCGGGTCGACAATTCGCCGTCCTCGCTCTTCCAGATAGCGAGCGGCCTTGACCTCGGCCTGCTCGTTGCGCCGCGAGTCATCGTCGAGGAGTGAGCGCCGTTCTTCGTCGTCAAGGGTCGCCAGAAACGTCCGCGGGACCTGGATGACAGTCATGACAGTGATTGATCCGAGCTCGTTGCCCACCAACAGGTCACAGAATTCGGCTACGGCCGTCGGAGGCAAGACGCCAGTGGTCGCGACGAGGACACGCACGGACCGGGAGGTTAGGTCTATCTCTTGCTTAACTCCCGGTGATGGATGTCCGCCTTGACGGAAAGGTCGCGCTTGTCACCGGAGGAAGCCGCGGGATTGGTCAGGCCACCGCCCGGCTGATGCTTGAGTCGGGAGCCGAGGGGGTGACCATCACGAGTCGCAAACCCGACAACCTCGAGGGATCCGTGTCCGCCCTTATGACCGCGGGCGTGCCGGGGGATCGGTTGCAGGCGATCGCGGCCCGAGCCGACGACCCCGCCGATGCCGAGCGAGCGGTCGCCCAGACCATCGAGCGTTTTGGCGCTTGCGACATCTTGGTGAACAACGCCGGGACCAATCCCGCCCCGGGACCGCTGGCGACCGTCGACCTGGGGGCGGTAGACAAGACCTGGTCGGTGAACCAGCGCGGGCCGTTGATCTGGTGCCAGAAGGTGGTGAGGCAATGGATGGCCGACCATGGCGGCTCGATCGTGAACGTCTCTTCTGTGGGTGGCCTGCGACCGGCTCCGATCCTCGGCGCCTACAACATCTCGAAGGCCGCCGTCGCCTTTTTCACCCAGCAGCTGGCCTCGGAGCTGGCACCGTCGATTCGGGTCAACGCCGTGGCTCCAGGGGTGGTTAGAACTCGACTCGCCGGATCGCTCTGGGAGGGGAGAGAAGCCGAAGCCGGGAAGGCTCACCCGTTGGGGAGAATCGGCGAGCCCGACGACATTGCTCGCGCCATCGTGTTTCTCGCTTCCGACGCCGCCAGCTGGATTACCGGAGTCGTGCTGCCGGTTGACGGTGGTGTGATCGGCGCCGGCACAACTGCCATCTCATGAGCCACCCCGCCCCCGACCCCGATCTGGCGCTTGCCTACCTCGACGGTCGCGCCAACCCCGCGCCTTTGTTTGCCCACGCGTCCCATCTTCGGGACGAGGGCAAGGGGAGGACGGTCAGCTTCAGCCGCAAGGTGTTCATCCCGCTGACGACACTTTGCCGGGATCGTTGCACGTATTGCACCTTTGCCCAGCCGCCTGGCGGCGGTGGCATGTACCTCACTCCTGACGAGGTTTTGGCGGTGGCCGCCGCCGGGGCCGAGCACGGGTGCACGGAGGCACTGTTCACACTCGGCGACCGCCCGGAGGACCGCTGGCCGCAGGCGCGAGAGTTCCTGGCGCAAGTTGGTCACGCGTCGACCATCGACTACGTGGTGGCGATGAGCAGCCTGGTCGTCGAGGAAACCGGGGTATTCCCGCACGCGAATCCCGGATTGATGTCCCACCGCGACATGGCGGCATTGCGGCCTTATAACCCTTCGATGGGGCTGATGCTCGAGAACGTGTCTCCTCGCCTGTTGGAGCCGGGCATGGCTCATTTCAACTGTCCTGACAAGGATCCGCTTCTCCGCCTCGAGACGATCGCCAACGCCGGTCGCCTCCGCGTTCCGTTCACCAGCGGGATTCTCGTGGGGATCGGCGAGACCAACTCCGAGATCGTCGACTCGATCACCGCGCTCGCTCGGGTGGAGCTGCAAGAGGTGATCGTGCAGAACTTCCGGGCCAAGGCCAACACTCCGATGCGCCGGCATTCCGAACCGCTCCCGAGTTGGTTTGCCCGCGTGGTGGCAGTCGCCCGCTGGTTTCTGGGCCCCGCCGCCAACGTCCAGGTCCCCCCCAACCTCACCGAAAACTTCGAGCTCTACCTCAACGCGGGCATCAACGACTGGGGCGGGGTCAGCCCACTCACCATCGACTGGGTCAACCCGGAGCAACCCTGGCCCCATCTCGACGAGCTCAGGGCGCGAACCAACGCCGCGGGCTTCGAACTCGTTCCCCGGCTCCCGGTCTACCCCGAATTCATCTCCTCGGAATGGATCGACCCTGGCCTCTTGCCGAAGGTGCGAAACGCAATCGATGACCGGGGTTACGCTGCCATCGGAACCGCAGCGTGAAGATCACCTTCGTTCAACTCCGGCCGGCTGAATCGATGACGGCGACCCTCGCTGCCACCCGTCGGCAGGAAGGAACCACCGTCATCGAATTGGGTGACGACTCGTTCATCGCGGCGACCCTCGAGGGCGGCCTGCTTCCGATCGGGAATTCACCGGGCATGGCGGCGATGGTGGCCGGCATTGGCGAACCGGCAGAAGTTCCTGGTTGGAAGCTCACTCTTGACGCCGGGCAGAGCTCGTTTGAGTCGATCCTCGACGACGTCGCCCGCCGCCAGCCCGCGTTTCTCCGTTGCGGGCGCAGGAGAGTCGAGGAACTCAGTCGGATCGTTCAGCTGCCCGCGATCTCTACGGCGCTTTCCGTCTTTGTCGACACTGTTGAAGCTGGTGTTGGTGCAGTTGCGCAAGGAGCCACTGATCTCCTGCTGCGGGACTGGCATTTCGAATTGATCGGCGAGCTGCGAGAGAGGTTGGCGGTTCACACACTTGTCGAGCGGGGTCCGTATCCCCCCGGCCTCCCGATCGACACTTTGCGGGTAGCGCTGCCGCCTTCGATTTTCACCGTTTGGTTGCATCAAGTCGACGCGACCGGGGCGATCCGACCCCGCGGGGAATGGGCGCCGGGAAAGGACCAGCGCCTTCCCGTGCCGGCCAATCGCCTATCGGCGCAGTGGGTCGACCAGGCTTGGGTGGCCGGCCGCAGTCCAGCGCAAATCGAAGGCGCTGGGGAGCTCCTTCCCATCCTCGAACGGTCGCTTGAGGGCGAAGCTCCCACCAAAACAGAAGTTGAGCTGCTCTTCGGTGCTCGCGGAGAGCAAGTGGAAGCGATCGCCTGGGCTGCCGATGAGCTTCGGCGCCGACGGGTCGGTGACACGGTGACATACGTCATCAATCGCAACATCAACTACACCAACCAGTGCTATTTCCGCTGCGGGTTCTGCGCCTTCTCCAAAGGCCCGCGCAGTCTCAACCTGCGGGAAGAGCCCTATTTGATCCCGCTCGAAGGCATCGTCGGGCTGGCGCAGGAGGCCTGGGATCGGGGTGCTACCGAGGTCACACTCCAAGGTGGGATCCATCCCCAGTTCACTGGTGACTTCTACGCCTCTGTGGTCGAAGGCATCAAAGAACGCTTGCCCGGGATGCACATCCATGGGTTCACGCCGCTCGAGATCTGGCAGGGAGCGGCAACGCTCGGGGTGTCGGTGCGTGAGTTTCTCACCCGGCTAAGGGATGCCGGATTGGGCAGTCTCCCCGGAACGGCGGCGGAAGTGCTCGACGATGATGTTCGCATTCACCTTTGCCCGGACAAGATTCGTAGCGCGCAATGGGCCGAAGTGATGGTCACCGCCCATGAGCTTGGTCTGCCCGCAACCGCCACCCTGATGTTCGGGCACATCGACTATCCAGGAGCGTGGGCCAACCACTTCGAGGTTATCCGCCAAGTTCAGCGCCGCACGGGCGGATTCACCGAGTTCGTACCCCTTCCCTTCGTGCACATGGGAGCGCCGATCTATCTCCGGGGACACAGTCGCCCGGGCCCCACTTGGGACGAATCGGTGTTGGTCCATTCGGTGGCGCGCCTCGCCTTCGACGGCTTGATCCCCAACATCCAGGCGTCCTGGGTGAAACTCGGACTTGACGGAGGCGCCCGGCTCCTTGACGCCGGCTGCAATGACCTTGGGGGAACGCTGATGGGCGAGATCATCACGCGTTCGGCGGGAGCGGCTCATGGCCAGGAGGTCAGCCCCGAGGAATTCGTCGCCACGATTGTGGGAGCGGGTCGCTCACCGGCGCAACGCAACACCATCTACGAGCTGATCAAACCACCGATGACGGCAGGAGCGGATATCCCGGCCGGCCGGTCGCTAGCCAGTCCTCCAACGCTTCTTCGGTAGTGACGTCGCGTTTCTGGGCGGCAGCGAGCTGATAGCGATGGTTGAGTATGTCGCAATAGGCCTGGATCGGGTCGGCCAAGTCGGCCAGAGCGTTTAGCCGGGCGATCATCGGCTCGAAGTGATTGACCCGCCAGCGGATGGCATTGGTGGCTTTGGCCGTGGCATCGCCCTCGCCGCCGAAGTAATGGACGTCGGCCAGGATTGCCCGGGCTTGGAATTCGAGCGCATCGATTCCGGTAAGCGCCTTCAGCCGGTTGCTGTGAAAGCTCCGGCCGCCGACCTTGACCTTGATCAGCATCTCGGAGGTGTCGTCGATCGAAGGCAGCAAGTCGACCTCTTCCACGTCGAAGCCCAACTGGTTGATCCGTTCGACTCTTTCAGTGATTCGATAGCGCTCCTCGGAGTTGATGGTGACGGTTCGGCCAATCTCCGACCAGAGGTTGTGATAGCGGTCGGCGATGTCAAAACCCAACGCGAAGTCGGCGAGGTCGACATCGACGCCCATCTCGGCGGCGATGTCGGCCATGCCTCCGGCCACGTTCTCGATCATGAGCTCGACGTCTTCTCCGCGGTGGCCATCGGTGAGTCCGTCTTCGTAGAGCCGGGCGGTCTCGGCGTCCACCATGATCGTCTCGATGGCTTCGGCGTCGAAGCGGTAGAGCACGTTGGACAGGCTGCAGTCGCCCCAGAAACAGCCAGCGACGTGCAGCTCCACCAGGAGCCCCGCGAACGCGTCGAGCATTTGGTTGCGCCGCCGGCCGAAGCCCGGGGCGCGGTCATCATCGCTCTTGACCGCCGCCATCCCGACGCCTGCCAGCAGTTCTCGGTAGGAGAATGAGAAGGGCTCGTACGCGGTGATGAGTGCGGCCGACATCTCTTCACCGGGATCTGAGGTCCGCCTTTCGACGAGCCCAACCGCCTCGACCGCTGGAGCACCGACGGCCTCGAGCCCGCGCAGGATTCGGTAGTCGTTCTCCGCGAGCATTGCTGCAAGCTCTTTGACGACATAGATCCCTTGGGGGTAGGAGAGAAACCGGACCTCGTGGCGGCTGATGCCTTTGGGCAGATCGATCATGTTGGGCAAGTTCCACGTCGGCAGCGACTTTGACCAGGGCAGGTCAAGAAAGTCCGGATGCCCGGGACGGATGGTGAGCCGAGGCGGCATTGATCAGATTTCAGACATCAGATACCACATGTCTGAAGTCTGACGTCTGAAGTCTGAAGTCTCAAGAACCGCGGAAGGCGAGGCCGCGGAGGGCGGGGACGAAGCCCCACTCCGTGAGAGAAGCTCCGAAGGGTGACTGGGCGGCGGGGACATCATCGATCTGCTCGATCAGCAGCCGGCGGCGGCGGATGCCGATGGCCGCGATCTCGCGAGCAATCTCCCCTTCGGGACTGGAGAACAGGTAGAGCCGACGGCCACTGCGGTCGAGATAGGCCGCCAACTCGCCATTGCCCAAGATCACGTAGGCGCCGGCGGTTCGTTGCAGCCGAATCTCGGTTTCCGGCCAGGGGAGGATGGTGCCGAACGGGTTGGCCGGGTCGGTGGCCGCCAGGCCGATGACTTCATCTCGCCCTGGGCTTCGCAACCGATCGACCGCCCCGGCGAGCGCGAACTGGGCGCCGCCGAGACCCTCGACGAAATATCCCCGTCGCACCTTGCCGACCTCCTCCATTCGAGTCAAGACCGGATAGAGCGCGGTCCACCCGCCGGGGATCCCCTCGGCCGCGACATGAGAACGGGTGACGATGCCGTAGCGGTCGAGAAGCTGGGAAGCCCAGGCGGTGGCAAAGGTGGTCGCGTCAGCTGGTGTCACGCGGACTCGCGACCAGCGGCCGGCGGCATGAGCCGGAAAAGCGGAGGTCAGGGGGCGGCGCCCGGCAGGTCGACGGCCGCCACGGCTTGACACATAGGCGCGCAGAGGGCCAAGCGTGTCGTTGGTCACGAGCCCGGCCCACACCAGATCCCACAGGTTTTCGAGGACAGGCTCCGGATCGCCGCCGCCGGCGGTCTCGTAGAGGTCAGAGAAAAAGGCGGCTCCACCCGAGGACAGGGCATCGAGAAGCTGCTGATGTTGGGTCGTGAGATCGAACGCAGGGGGGACCGGCGAGTAGAGGGCGTTGAGCTGGGAGCGGCGGTAGAGAGCCACCTTGCCGTCGCGGGCGGCGAGGGATCCACGTCCCACCCAGGTCAGCTCTCCCTCCAGCAGGAGCCGGTCCAGCCAAGGACCTGGATCGGCGCTGCGCTGGGAGAGCAGGTCGCGCTCGAGCACCGAAGCCGCCACTTCATATCCTTGGAGGCGAGCGATGGCGGCGGCCAGCGAATCCAGGTTGCGCGTTGGCGTCGAGGTCACGCCCTGCCAGGCGGGCACGAACCGCGCCAGTGCGGTCCGCTCGACCGGCTCGATCTCCTCGCGAAGCACGGCCAAGCTCCGCCTTTTGATTCGACGCAGCACCTCGGCGTCGATCCACTGACCCGGGCCGAAGCCGCCGGCCAAAACCCGGCCCTGGCTGGCGAGCCGCTCGAGCACCAGCGTCACCACTGCCAGTGGAAGCCCGAGCGCATCCGCAACCGAGTTGGCCTGGAAGGGCCCGTGAGTGCGGGCATAGCGGCCGATTAGGTCGGCCAGGGGATCAGGGACCGGCTGAAGAAATGCGGCAGGGATGCTCAGTGGAGCCGGAACTCCGAGACCATCGCGCAGGCGAGCCACATCCTCGATTGCCGCCACGCAATCGCGACCGGCGATGCGGACCTCGACCGCGCGCCGTTCGGCGAGAAGTTGTTCAATCGTGTCAGGGAATGACACAAGGTCACAGCGCACTTCGAGATCGTCCTCTGAGAGCGGCCCGAGGTCCCGGAGCAGATCGTGGACTCCATCGATCGTTGTCGCCCGCCGTTCCGGGGTGAGGTGCTGCAGCTCGACTTCGATCATGGCCAGGATGTCAGCCGAGATGAGCTCGCGGAGGTCGCCTTCGCCGAGCAAGCTGCGCAACAGGTCGCGGTCGAGGGTGAGTGCCGAGGCTCGACGCTCAGCGGCAGGGAGATCGGCTTCGTAGAGGAAGGCGGCCACGAAGGCAAACAGAAGCGAAGACGCGAACGGCGAGGCGGACGCAGTCTCCACCTCGACGACTCGAATCTTGCGCGCTCGGATATCGGTGAGTACTTCGGTGAGCGAAGGAAGGTCGAAGTCCTCGGTGAGGATCTCCCGGTAGGTCTCGAGAATGATGGGAAACGACCCAAATTGGCGGGCGACCGAAAGCAGGTCGGCCGCGCGCCTCCGCTGCTGCCAGAGCGGAGTGCGACTCCCGGGCCGGCGCTTGGGAAGCAGCAAGGCGCGCCCCGCCGCTTCTCGGAAACGGGCGGCGAAAAGCGCGGTGTTGGCCAAATGGTCCTCGAGGAGGAAGCGCACCTCTTCCGGTTCGAGCGTCAGCTCGGCAATGCCGGGGATCTCATCGGCGTCGGGAAAACGGAAGGCGATTCCATCATCAGCCCAGATCACATCGATGTCTTTGCCGTACGCCGAGCGCAGCTTTTGAGTCAAAGCCATCGCCCACGGGGCATGCACTTTGGCGCCGAGAGGTGAGAGCAAAACCACGCGCCAGTCGCCGATCTCGTCGCGGAAGCGCTCTACCACCAACGTCTGGTGGGTCGGGATGACCCCTGTCGCCTCGAGCTCCTCAGCGATGTACTGGCTGAGATTCTGCGCCGCAAGCTCGTCGAGCCGATACTCGGTCTGCAACAGGTGGGTGGGATCGGGGTGAGTCGCCAACTCCGCTAGAAAGCGGCCGATTTTGCGCCCTGTGGCAATCGGCCTGCCGAGAGCGTCGCCTTTCCAAAACGGCACACGGGCGGCTGCCGCCCCGGGAGCGGGAACGACTTGAACGCGATCGGGCCCGATCTCAGTCACTTGCCAGGTGGTTGCGCCGAGGACGAAGACGTCGCCAACTCTGGACTCGTACACCATTTCCTCGTCGAGCTCGCCCACTCGACTGCCATCCGGAAGCACCACCCGAAACAAACCCCGGTCAGGGATGGTCCCGGCGTTGGCGATCGCCAGCTGGCGCGAGCCGGGACGGGCGGTGACCGTTCCCTCGATCCGATCCCAATTGACGCGGGGACGGAGGTCGGCAAACAAGTCGGAGGGATAGAGACCGGCGAGCATGTCGAGCGTGGCGTCAAATACGGGGCGCGGTAGCTCGGAATAGGGGCGGGCCCGGCAAGCCAACTGATAGAGATCGTCGGCTTGTCGGGGCCCGATCGCAACCGCAGCCACCAGATGTTGAGATAAGACGTCAATCGGATTGCGGGGGATGGTCGTGGTCTCGATCTCGCCTTCGAGCATTTGCTTGCCGATCACCGTCGCCACCAGCAAGTCACCTCGAAATTTGGGAAAGATCCTGGCGCGACTTTCGCCGCCCACCTGATGACCGGAGCGGCCGACCCGCTGCAGTCCGGAGGCCACCGAGACAGGTGCCTCGACCTGGATGACGAGATCGACCGCCCCCATGTCGATGCCGAGCTCGAGGCTGGAAGTAGCTACGACTGCTTTGAGCTCGCCTCGCTTGAGGGATTCTTCGATCAGCACCCGTTGCTCGCGGGAAACCGAGCCGTGGTGGGCTCGGGCCAGCTCGGTGCCGGCGAGCTCATTGAGCTGGGCGCAAATTCGTTCGGCCAACCGGCGAGAGTTGGCAAAGACGATGGTCGACCGATGGTTCTCGATCAGCTCGAGGATCGCGGGGTAGATCGCCGGCCAGATCGAAGGGGCCCGGGGCGTCTCAGGATCGAGCGGGTCGGAAGCCGGTCCGGTGGGTTCAGTCATGTCCTCGACCGGCACCACAACTTCGAGGTCGAGCGGTCGGTGGGCGGGAGCATCGGCTACCACCACCGGGCGGGGCTGGTAGCGGTCGTCGACCATGGAGCCGCCACCGAGGAACTCAGCGATGGTGGCAAGCGGACGCTGTGTGGCCGAGAGCCCGATTCGCTGTGGCGGTGATTTGGTGATCTCCTCGAGTCGTTCAAGCGAAAGCGCGAGGTGGGCCCCCCGTTTTTGGCCGGCAACGGCATGGATCTCGTCGATGATCACCCACTCGACTGAAGCCAGCACTTTGCGAGCCTCTGAGGTCAGGAGCAAGAAGAGCGACTCGGGTGTGGTGATAAGGATGTCGGGCGGGTTCCGCAGCATGCCCTGCCGCTCCTGGGCGGGAGTGTCACCGGTGCGGAGGAACGTTGCCAGGTTGGGAAGCTCAGCCTGTCCGAGACGGAGGGCGGCGTGCCTTATCCCGGCGAGCGGCGCCCGCAGGTTGCGATCCACGTCGTAGGCGAGCGCCTTCATCGGCGACACATAGAGGACCCGGCAGCGTTCGGCTTTGGGCGGCCGTGGTTCGTGCAACAGCCGATCTAGAACCCAGAGAAATGCCGCCAGGGTCTTGCCCGACCCGGTGGGGGCATGGATCAGGGTGTGATGACCGTCGGCGATCGCCCTCCAACCGGCTTCTTGGGCGGCGGTGGGTGCCGGGAAGGAGGCTTTGAACCACGCCGCGGTGGCAGGTTGGAAGATTTGTTCCACGCCCCAACCCTAGGTCGGGGCTAGGACATCTTTCGTAGTCGGAGCTGTCTTCGCGGGCAGGTCGCCCCGCGTAGCGAGGGCCAAGAACGCCTCGGCCACCGCAGGGTCGAACTGGGTCCCGGAGTTGACCACGATCTCATTGATCGCATAGTCGACGGGCAAAGCCGCTTGGTAGGCCCGGTTGCTGGTGATGGCGTCGAAGGCATCAGCGACCAGGACGATCCGGCTCAACAACGGGATCTTCTCGCCGGCGAGCCCAAACGGATACCCGAAGCCGTCCCAGCGCTCGTGGTGATAGAGGATCGCCTCGGCCACACGGCGATCAAATTTCTGGGCGATCATGGCGTAACCGATCTCGGGGTGCCGGCGCATGTGGTCGCGCTCCATGTCGTCGAGCGGTCCCGGTTTGGCCAATACCGCTGGATCAATGTGAATCTTGCCCACGTCGTGCAGGATTCCCACCAGGGAAAGCCGTTTTACGTTCGCCGGGTCGAGACTCATTTCCTTGCCAATCGCGATGGCCAAGTCGGCGACACGGTGCACGTGTCCGTAGAGGTCGTCGACCACCCCCTTCATCGCTCTAATCAAACTGTCGTCCAAAGCATCTCCCACGTATCGCCACTCGCTGTCCGAGATCGGAAAGGCTGCACCAATAAACAACCGCGGGCTATGGGTCTACGGTATCACCACTCACGGTGACTAGTCATCCCTATCTGTCACCGGCCGTTTAGACAAGCTCCCAAAATTTCACGAGCGGGTCTGGAGGCGTTCGAGATAATCCTGCACCGCCTGTCGATGGGCATCGGTGTGATGGCTGACTGCTTGCAAGGCGGCCGAGTACTCGAGGAATCCGTCGAGGTCCATCGTGCGCGTCTGGCGCATGAGCCGCTTGGTGAGCCGGATCGAATGGGCAGGCTTGCGGGCGATCTCCGTTGCCAGCGCTCTTGCGCGCGCCACGACCTCGTCTGTGACTTCGAGCAAGATTCCGAGCTCGACAGCTTCCTCCGCCCCGATCACCCGGCCGGTGAACGAAATCTCGGCGGCGCGCTGCCAGCCGAGCTGGTGGGCCAACAGCCAAAGCCCGCCATCCCCGGGAATGATGCCGAGATCGACGAAGGAGTGGGAGAACCGTGCCGACGGCGAGCCGACGCGCAAGTCACAACCAAGAGCGAGGTCAAACCCGGCTCCGACCGCGGGACCGTTGACTGCTGCAACAGTGACCAAATCGGTGCCGGCCATTGTCCTCGTCAGGCGTTGGATGCTCGAGCGATAGCCTTCGAGGATCGCTTCCGGAGTGCCGCCGAAGAGCCCGCTGGCAGAGGCCATGTCTTTGATGTTGCCTCCAGCAGAGAACGCCGAACCCGCTCCAGTGACCACCATCGCTTGAGCTTCTCCCTCCGCCGAGCGGACCGCTTCGGTGATCGAGTCGAGCATCTCAGATCCGGTGAGAGCGTTACGGCTGCCGGGGTCGTTCAAGACCAGCAATGCCACTTTCTCTTCGACCGACAGATCGACGAGCGTCACCAACCAGCTCCGGCGGCAGCCTGACGAAATGCTTGCGCTGAAAATGGATCGACTGAGTTTTGGGCGATGCCTTCGAATTTCAGCGCCGATCCGACGATGACCCCATTGGCGAAGGTGGCGAGCTCGGCGACGTTGGCAACCGTCGCACCTGACCCAACGTAGATCAGCGCCTCGGGGAGCGCTTTGCGCAGCCGGCGTCCTTCATCCGGGTCCGGGGCGAGACCGGTCCCCGGCCCTGAAACGATCAGCGCGTCGGCGCCGCCGCGGCCGGCGGTGTCGATCCCAGCCTGCTCGAGAGTGAGGCCGGGAGGAGGTGAGGAATGCTTGACCATCACGTCGGCCATGATCAATACGTCCGGGCACCACTCGCGGCGGCGGCGGGCGATCTCCGCGGCTTGGCCGGTGATCGGGCCCTGGTCGGTGAACATGAGCCCCGACAAGACGTTCACCCTGATGAACGTAGCGCCGGTGGCAGAGGCGATCGCCAGAGCGGCAACTCCGTCGTTGCGAAGGACGTTTATGCCCAGAGAGCAACTGGTGGCGTCGATGACCGAGTGGGCAGCCCGCGTGACAGCGGCGACGGTGACAGGGGGAACGGTTCCCGCAAAGAAGGGCGCGTCGCCGAAGTTTTCAATCAGCAACGCATCGAAGCCGGCATCCTTCAACATGATCGCGTCAGAGGCTGCTCGCGCTATGACACGATCGAGGTTGCCGTCGAATCTTGGTGAGCCAGGGAGGGGGCCGAGATGAACCATCCCTATCAGGGATGGCAGGGTCATAGGTAAGCGCGTACTACTTCGAGCGCGGTTTCGGCGACCTCGCCGGTGGCCTTGAGGTTCTTGGCATCCTTGCGCTTGATGCGATGCACCGCCAAACGCGCCCACTCGCCCGCCGGGCCCTTGATCACCTGATCGGTGTCTGCCGGGCCATACACCCATTTGGCATATCCCGGTCCCATGACTTCGACTCGCACCGGGGAGTAATCCATGTCGGCGGTCTTGAAGGCGTAGGGGAGGGTCTTCCAGCCGAGGAAGCAGATGTGACGAATCCGCGGCGTGTCTTCGATCGGCGACTTCATCGCGGCGTAGATGTCAAGGCCGTGGGCCCAGTTCTCCATCATTCGCATCGTGGCAAAAGTGCGAGCCGACATGGCGCCGGCGATCCACTCGATCCGCTTCTCCGGATCCATGTGAGACAGCGGCTCCACCACCTTCGCTCGACCCCCGCGCCACCATTCGATCACGTCTTGGTAGCGCATCTTGCGGCCCTTCTTCACAGCTTCTTGGCGCAAGGCATCGAGGTCGGTGGCACTTCGATAGGTCTCGATCCGGTTGCCGCCATTGAGAGCATCTGCGGCCAACTCGGCGGAATCGGCCAGGTGGCTGATCGTGTCCCGAATCGACCAGCCTTTGGCCGGGGTCGGCTTTCCCCAGTCCTTGGCGGAGATCTTTTGGAGGAACTGATCGAGAAACTGCTGCTCAGCTACGAGGTCAGACAGGAGTTCACGCACAAACCGGATTGTAGTCCCAGTCCCGAAACTGAAATTCGGGGCTTACCAGGGTCGTTCCGCTTGCTCCTCGACGAACGGGTCGGGCGGCGTGACCGTTTCCGGCGTCACGACGAGAGAGTTGAGACGATCGATGAGCTGGCGCAGCCGGCCATAGCTGCGACGATCGAAGATCAAGGACAAGCGCTCGCAGTCGAGCGCGTCGAGGTCTCTCACCTCGGCCGGCGAAGCCTCGACCCGTTTGATCACTCCGGAGGCGAGAAGATCACTGAACTCCTCGTTGAGGGTGTCAAGAGTCTTCGCATCGGGCGCAGAGTGAAGTCGAAGGACCAATCGACCTTCAACGTATCGTTGAGAGTGATAGTTTGAGTAGAAGTTGAGGATGTGCTCGACGGCGTCGTCGGGGTCGCTGGTCAGCATGAAAAGTGACAAATCGCTCGGGCCGATCATGCCTTTTTCGATCAAGACGTTGGAGCAAAACTCGAGCAGCGGCGGCCAGTATCCAGTACCAGGGGCCTCGAGCAAGACGATTGGGTGAAGGTCGCTCTTGCCGGTCTGGACCAGGGTGAAAAGCTCAAAGGACTCGTCCAAAGTGCCAAAGCCTCCCGGGCAAAGTACAAACGCCGCCGACTCCTTGATAAAGGTGAGCTTGCGGGTGAAGAAGTATTTGAAATTGACCATCCGTTTGGGATCGATCGCTCCCACCGGGTCCGGTTCAAAGGGGAGACGGATGTTGACCCCGTAAGCGTGGTCAAGCCCGGCCCCGCGCGCCCCCGCCTCCATGATTCCGGGACCGGCTCCCGTGATCACGCCCCAGCCTTTGTCCGCCATTTTGGCGGCGAGAGTTTTGGCTAACTCGTAGTTGGGATCGTTCGCCGGTAACCGCGCCGACCCGAAGATGGTGACCTTGGGCTCGTCGTGAGGTGCGAACACTCTCATCGAGTAACGAAGCTCCTTTAAGGCGGTGTTGACCAGCTTGAGGTCGCCACGCTCGGCCCGATCGCGATGCAGTTTTAAGATCGTGGTGATCATCTCGGCGATCAGGTCTTGATTTTCCTCGGTACCTCTGGCCGGGGCCGCGTCGGCGATCAGTTTTTGGACCTGATGGTTCAGCTCCGGGCGACCGAGGTCGTATTGCTTCACTTGTTGTTTCGGTTCTGTCGTGATTCTTTGGCCGAACCGTAGTCTTCAGAGGGTGATCATCCAGGCGCTGGAAAGTTTGGCCACTGGGCTTGATCGACGCGGAGCGACGGCTCCTTCACCTGGGAAAGCGGAAAAGGCGCATCGTCTCGCCAGGCATATCCGCGACTTTCTCTTGCCGAGGGCCACCGATCTGACGACTCCCCTCGTGGTGGTCTTGCTGGGCTCGACTGGAGCCGGCAAGTCGAGCCTCTTCAACGCTCTGGCGGGACGAAAGGTGAGCGAATCCGGGCTGCTCCGTCCGACGACTCGACGCGCAGTGGCGCTGGTCAATCCCGCCGACGCCGGGAGTCTCCGGCTCAGCGAAGTCAGCGTCGTCAACGATCCGTCGTCGCCCCCTGGTCTCGTGCTCGTCGATTCGCCGGATTTCGACTCGGTTGAGCTTGCCAATCGCAAGCTCGCCCTCGACCTCCTCGAAGCGGCCGACCTGGTGATCTTTGTCACCACCGTCACCCGGTACGCCGACTTTGTGCCATGGACCGTCCTGACCAGGGCCAGTGAGCGCGGCGTGCCGATGCTGGCGGTGATCAACCGCATGCCCGCCGACGAAGGCGAGGCGCAGGCGGTGATGGACGACTATCGGCGGCTGCTGACTGGCGGCGATATCGAAAAGCTTGGCGCCTTCGGCAAGCTCGAGGTCGTGTCGGTGCCCGAGGGTGCTCTCGACCGCAGCTTCGATGGCCTCGCCCGCGACGCGATCGCACCCATCCTGGGAGCGATCGAGCGCCTTCGGCAGGACACCGATTCGCGCAAGGAGATTGCGCACCGCGCCCTTCGGGCCGCGGTCGACGGCCTCCCCGACAGTGTCGAGCAGATCGCCCGCGAGGTGGCGGCCGAGGAAGAAGCGTTGGCCGGCCTGGTCAAGTTGGCCGATGAGGACAATCGCCGGGGGCTGGCCTTGCTTGAAGACGAGATTTCGGGCGGAACCCTGCTCAGGGGAGAGGTGCTCAGGCAGTGGCTCGATTTTGTCCGGGCCGGTCCCACGGCTCGGTTTCTCTCCGAGGGAATCGGCAAACTCGTCGCCAGCGTGCGGAGTTTGTTCCGTCCGCAGGCGCCGGCCCTAGCACCCGACGTGCGGGAAGCCGCGTTCTCCGATTTGATCGCCTCGGCGGTTCGGCGAGCCGATGACGCCGCCCAGAAGACTGCCAATGCTTGGACGGAGGATGACCTCGGCGCAGTCGCGCTGGCTTCCCACCCTGAGCTGTGGGGAAGCGATCCCAAGCTCCGGTCCGACCTGCAGGCCGGGCTGGAGAAATGGGTCGACGAGATCGCCAACGAGATCGCCGCTGTCGGCCAGCAACGCAAAGGCTGGGCGCAAGCAGCCACGATCGGCCTCAACGTTCTTGGTTCGAGTGTGATGCTTGCGGTCTTCCTCCACACTGGCGGCCTCACCGGCGCCGAGATTGGGATTGGAGCGGCGACCGCGATCGTGAACCAGAAACTGCTGGAGGCGATCTTCGGCGAAGCCAACGTCGCAGCATTCGTGAAACAGGCCCGCGATCGGCTGCACGAGGTCCTGCAACGAGCCTTTACCGCCGAACGAGATCGCTTTCTCACCGCGCTCGGTCCCGTGTCCAGCGGCCTTGCCACGAGTCTGCGCGCAGATGCGACGGCGGCCAAGGCCGCACTTTCGTGAAAGCGATTTCATCGTTGCGGACCGCGGCCGAGGCGGCCACCGACCTCGGTCTCGGGGGTTTGGCGAACGAGGCGATGCATCTGGTTGCGCAGGCGGAAACGAGGCTCGGGTTTGAGGGCTCGGCCTATGTCCTGGCGCTGGCAGGAGGGACGGGTGTGGGGAAGTCCTCCCTGCTCAACGCCTTCGCGGCGCGCAAAGTGAGTGAAGTTGGAGTGCTCAGACCGACCACGGCCCAGCCGGTTGCTTGGGTGGCCGGAGAAGAACGCGCCGAGGTCGGCCCGCTGCTCGACTGGTTGGGGATCAAGGACGTCTCGGTCCACCCCCAAGAGGTCCTAAAGCGAGTCGTGGTGATCGACCTGCCCGATTTCGACAGTGTTGCAGTCGACCACCGCGCCACGGTGGATCAGTTGCTGCCCCGGATCGATGCGATGCTTTGGGTCGTCGACCCCGAGAAGTACGACGACGAGTTGCTGTACTCCTATTTGAGAAACCTCACTCGTCATGCGGAACGGATCGCTTTCGTGTTCAACAAGGCGGACCGTCTCGAGCCCGTCGACCAGAGGTTGATCCGGGAGGACTTCTCTCGCCGGCTCCAAGCCGCCGGGTTTTCACAACCGGCGGTGTTCATGGTCTCAGCGCTCACCGGCGAGGGGCTCAACTCGCTCTTGGCGGCGCTCAAGCAGCGTTCAAACGAAAAGGAGCTGGTCAAGGAGAAGCTCGAGGCGGATCTCGCCGCCAACTTGCGCGGCCTGGCGTCGGCCGCCGGAGTCGGGGAGCGCTTTTCACCGCTGCTCGATCGACGAGACCGCGCTTTGGCGACAACTGAGGCAGTGAACGGGGCACTGGCCATCGTTGACCCTGACGGCGTTGCCGCCCAGGTGAAAGCGGCGGTGCTTTACCGGGCCCGCCGCCAGGGTGGCTCGCTGTTGGCGCGAATCCTGGCTCTCCTCAGCAACCTCACCGGGGCCCGGCGCCGCTCGGCCGATCCCGAGGGTTTCTTGCTCGCCTGGCGGCAGCGCGGCTCGCTCGGCCATGTCCTCAATCCGATCCGGCGGGTCCTCGTCGATTCCGTCTCCCGGCTGCCCGCACCGGCGCGGCCGGCGGTGATGGGGAAAGTCGAATTTGACCAGCTCGAAGCGCGAATGACGAAGGCGATTGAGAACGGTGTCGCGAGCAGTCGGAGGGGGCTGGAGCCACCGGGGTCTTTCCTCTGGGTCTTCTTGGGCATGCTCCAGTTGCTCTTGGGTGCGGCCTTCCTCTTCGCGGTGGCTTGGTATCTGACCATCCTCTTTGGCCCGGGCAGCCTGCTCGTAGGTGAGATTGACGTCCCCTATCTAGGACCGGTGCCGATCCCCCTCGCCATCCTGACGGGGTCGCTGGTCTTAAGCCTCGTCCTCAGCTTCTTGTTGACGATCCACGCCTCTTGGGTTGGCCAGCGACGCGGAGCAAAAGTCGCGAGCCAAGTGGGCACGGCAATCGAAAACACGATCGAATCCGCCGCTTTTCGTCATCTCGATGACGTTGACGGAGCACGCCAGCGCATCTCCCAGGCGCTTAGTGGCTGAACGGCTCGCCGGAAGGACCACGGCGAACCACCGCGTTCCAGACTGTTTCGTAGTGATCCCGGTCGAAGGCGTCGACGTGGGGGAGCACGAACTCCTCCCAAGCGCGACGCAGCGGGTCGGGCTCGTCGCGATATACCCGCAAGCCCGTCGGGATCCGGTCGAGGACGGACCGCAGCGAGAGCGGTGATTCGACTCGGGTAGTCGCGTCGGGAACCACAAACGACGCGTTGACCTCGACTGCCAAACGCGAGATCGCATCGACGAGCTCTTCGCAGAGCGAGGGGTAGCGACGCGTCAGCATCGCCTTCACCTGGTCTCCACCCGGAAAGTCTTTTTCCCAGATCACCCACCGATCGGCGAACGCCTTGTTGAGGGTCTGGGTGCCGGCATAGTCGCGGATATCGGTTGGGTTCATGGTCCCAAAAACGCGAACGTCGGTGCGGAGCCGCACCGTCTCCCCGGTAGGAAGGTCAAGGGCGCCGTAGCGGTCGAGCAACCCGTGGAGGGCAAACAAGGTCTCGGCGCCGGCCGCGTTCAGCTCGGAAAGGTTTAGCAGAGCCGGCCCTCGCAGCGCGCGGGTGATGTCGCCATCCTCCCAACGGCTTTCCGTCCCGCCCTTGCCATCCCCATGCAAACGGGTCGATCCGATGAGCGTGACGTCGCGCACTTCCCCGGTTAGTGGAATGCGGTAGTAGGGCAGTCCGAGATGGGCGGCGAACTGCTCGATGTCGTGGTCCTTGCCGGTGCCCATATGACCGCGCACCGCAAGATGGAGCGGCGCGAAACCTTCCGGGTCCGAGCGGCGCACCGCCTCCACCTGGGCAAAGCGGTAGAGCATCCCGAGATCGACGTAATGGGGGTCGGGTTGCGGGATCTTGCCAACCCGCTGGTCGAAGTCGACGACCTTCTTCTCCACGTCAAACTTCTCAAGGGTCACCGGCGGCCCCAAACCGCCCGGATGCTCGAAGCTCACTTTTTCAGGCACTGATCATCCCCCGTGTCGTCGAAGTTGTCTTGGGCCGCAGCCACCAGGTATCCATTCCCCAGAGCGATAGCCCGCGGCGCAGAGCGTTCCGGGTCCCGTCGATCATCGCCTGAGTGAGCGCCTCAGGTCGATTGACGGTCTCGAATCGGTGGTAGGCGCCGGTGGCGGTGTCGTCGCCGATGCCGATCCCGAGCACCGTAGTGCCCGACCGCTCCACAGCCGTCACCGCCGCGCCGAGCGCCGAAACCGAGCCCCGCGTCATCCCGTCGGCCAACACCACCAGCACTCGAACCTGAGCCCCGAGCTTGGCCATGCGCTCGGCCGCGTAGATCACGTTGAACTCGTCGACGTTGGCCGCCCTCTCAAACAGCGACACCGGCGGGCACGTGCGTGGGTCGCGACGGGCGGAGATTGCGGCCTTGGCAGGCTCCTTGGCCGTCCAGAACATGCCGGCCAGAACCGGCTCGGCTTCCCGCCAACGGCGAGCGAAGGGCTTGACGAGGTAGTGATTGACAGTGGTCGTGAGCCGGCCCGCGGCGGAGCCATGGCTCTGACGGAGACCGGCGCCGGCCTGGCTTGATGAGCGGGTGTAGGTCCACTCGGTGTCGTTTGGTCGGGCCGCGAAACCGCGGTTGAAAAGCGCCACCTCGAAGTCGACGCCGAGCTCATGGCAAAGGCGGGCGAGGGTGGTAGCCCCCAGCAACGCCGCCGCCATCCCCCAGGGCTGGCGATCGGGATTGCGAGGTTGGAGCATCGATGCCGAGGCGTCGACGAGAAGGCTGACGGCGTATGAGCGCCGAGTTCGAGAGGCTCGCCGCTCATACATCCGCTGATAGAGACCGGCGCCGATGAACAGCGCCGCGTGCGGGGACACGTCGCCCTGGTCGTAACCCGAGCGAAGCCCTCGCCGTTGATTGGCGGCGAACAACGGGTAGAGCTCGCCTGAGACCCGGCGCTGCGCAACGCCCCATTTCCTGGCGGCGACCTCCATGGCGACAAGCCCGTCGGCGGCGAACCGGGCAAAGGTCGAGGGAGCGGGAGTGACGATGAGCTTTCCTCCCATCCCGGTGGGGAGGTAGACCGTCGGAGCCTCACTCACTCGCAGCAGCTGATCCATCGAGGCATCTCCGGCGAGCTCCGAGGCACCTTTCTTGTCCGATAGTCCCGACCGCGCCTGCGTGGCCCGCTGCACATCGTGATAGCTCTCGGTGTTGCGCAGCACTGGACTAGGGAGACGGACCATGTCGGCCCCGTCAGCCGCCGCTTCGGCATCGGCTTTTTGCACCATTCGCTTTTGGGCCTGGGTGCCCTCTTCCCGGATGGAGGTCAGCAGACCGTGGGCGCGGGCAATCTCAAACAATTTGAGCGCATGCTTGGCCACCTCGCGAGCGTCGCCTTCCTTTGCTGCCTCTTGACAAATCGGGAAGGCGTCGGCCAACGCCTGTTGTGCGCGCGAGTGCACGCGGCGCTCGAACCGCTCGCGCTCGATGTAGCCGCCGCAGTAGAGGAAACAGCCCAGGGCGAAATGTCCAAGGGCTCCGGCTCGTGAGACGGCGACTGAGATCGATGACTCGTAGAGGTCAGTGAGGACCGACCGCACGCCCGGATAGTTGACGAGGCCCTGGACTTCCTGCCGGGCATCTTCCAAGTTGAAGAAGAGGATCTCCGCGACCGGCCCGCCCTCGCGGGCCAAGAACTCGAGCAAATCATCGTCACCGATCGGCTCGTCGAGATTTGTCGACAGGAGGTGAACCACCTCGTGCATGGCCGAAGCGAGCGCCATCTCCGGGGCAGTGACCGGCGCCTCGCGATTGGTTGCGGCTTGGAAGAGCCGCGGGTCGCAAACCACTTCGTCGTCGGTGACGGCCGCTTCCGGGCCGAGAACGACTCGTAGCTTGGGGTTGTTGGCCAGCGAACGGGCAAAACGGGTCACGGCCGGGGCGACTGCTTGATAGCGCGCCACCACCGCCTCGATGGCCTGCTCCTCGGCGGGGAGCAGGTCTCGAAGCAAGGACAGCCTCGCGCCTGGTTGGGGACGAACGCGCATAACCGTTCATTGTCTCACCTCGGTCAACTTCCGGCCTCTCCATCTTTCAGCGAGCGGTCCGTACACTCCCGCCGATGCCGGAGAAAATCCGCGGTTCCCACTATCAGCTGACGACGTTCGCCAACGGTTTGCGGGTGATCACCGAAGAGATGCCTTGGGTTCGATCGGTCGCCGTCGGTTGCTGGGTCGACACTGGTTCGCGAGACGAGCTCAGCAACGAAGCCGGCGCCTCCCACTACCTCGAGCACCTTCTCTTCAAGGGCTCGGAGCGCTACTCGGCCCGGATGATCGCCGAGACTTTCGACGCCATGGGGGCGGAATCAAACGCGTTCACCTCGAAGGACAACACCTGCTTCTGGGCCCGATTGCTCGACTCCGATTTGGCAACTGGAATGGATTTGCTGGCGGAGATGCTCCAGCGACCCGCGTTCCGGGCCAACGAGGTCGAGAGCGAGCGGCAAGTCGTGATCGAAGAGATCAACATGAACGACGACGATCCCTCCGACGTGGCCTTCGAGGAGTTCAATCAAGTGCTTTTTGCCGGGCATCCGCTCGAAGGGCCGGTGCTCGGCACGCGGGCATCGATCAAATCGATGACAACCGACGACCTCTCCGGCTACTGGGCTCGCCGATACGGGGCGCGCTCAACCGTTGTCGCCATGGCGGGGTCGGTGCAGCACGATGCCGCGGTCGATTTGATCGGCAAGCATTTCGGCGACTGGTCGGGCGATGGAGTAGATCATGTGTTTGCCGAACCGGCGATCGAACCCTTCGTGCGTCTTGTCAACCGCGATACCGAGCAAGCCCATTTAGTGCTTGGTGGGCGCGGGCTCATCCGGGGCGACGAGCGGCGTTTTGCTTTCGATGTCCTGAACCACATCCTCGGCGGCGGGATGTCGTCGCGCCTCTTCTTGAAGATCCGCGAAGAGCGGGGGCTGGCTTACTCGGTTTATTCGTTCCGGCTGTCGCACACCGACACGGGCGGCTGGGGGGTCTACGTTGGCACGACTCCTGAGTTCACCGAGACCTGCATGCAACTCATCGAAGAGGAGCTCTCGTCGATTACCAGCGATGGCATCACTGCCGATGAGCTGGACCGCGCCAAAGGTTCGCTGCGCGGAGGACTGGCTCTTTCGACCGAAGACCCGAACAGCCGCATGGTGCGTCTGGGCCGTGATGAGCTCTCCGGCGGGCCCCATCTCTCGGTCGATGAGCGGATCGCAAGGCTGGAAGACGTTGATCTCGACGCGGTCAAAGAAGTGGCGGAAACGGTTTACACCGGCTCGAGGGTCATGGGAGCAGTAGGTCCGTTCGAACCGGGCGAGCTCGATCGCTGGGTGCAGTGAAGGTTGGCGTTTCCGGCGCCGCCGGCCGGATGGGGCTTATCACCTGCGAAGCGGTGGAGGCCGCGAATGATCTCGAGCTGATCGGCCGCTTCGCGCCCGGCCACGGTGCCGACGATCCCGCGGCACTGGCGGATTGTGCGGTGGTGGTGGAGTTCGGCCCCGCGGCCACGGCTTTGGACAACGTCGCTCGCTGGCACTCCCAGAAAAGCGATGTGGTCGTGGGAAGTTCAGGCTTTGACCGGCATCGCATGGAGGAGCTGTCCGACCTGTGGGGAGAGGGACCCGGTCGGTGCCTGGTGGTGCCCAACTTCTCGTTGGGGGCGGCGCTGATGATGTGGCTGGCAGAGAAGGTTTCGCCGTACTTCACCGCGGCCGAGCTGGTCGAGCTCCACCATGACCGGAAAAGCGACGCCCCCTCGGGTACGGCTTTGGCCACTGCCGAACGGATGAAGCCGAACGGGCAACGAGCCGTCGAGTCATCAGAGTCGATCCCGGGAGCGCGGGGGGCGGAGGTGGGGAAGGTGTGGGTTCACTCTGTTCGCCTCCCGGGTCTGCTTGCGCACCAGGAGATCCTGCTCGGCAATCCCGGAGAGATGCTGTCGATTCGTCATGATCAGAGCGATCGGAGCGCGTTCGTGCCTGGAATCCTTTTGGCGATCCGCTCGGTGTCGAGCCAGACCGAGCCGGTGACAATCGGCTTGGAGGGGTTGCTCGGGCTCTAGGACTCGGGTAATGGGTCAGTCTGATTCTGGTTCAGAAGTTCTAGCTGCTCGCCTTGACCTTTCACAGCGCGGGGAGCCTCGGCGTAGGTGCCGCAAGGCCGTCTAATCCAAGGGCCCTCGATTTCAAACTGACCCACTAACTGTCTGTTGGCCGCCTGGTGTTGCGATCTACGATGGATGGCACCTCGCTGGCTACCGCGATTATCGAGGTCACGTCAAGGAGTCTGATTGCATTCATCGCCCCGACGGTTAGCCGCTCGCCGGTCGCCAACTCGAACCAAGGGATGGTGATCAAGTCATGGCCGAAGCTGTTGACGTTGTGGTGGTCGGCGCAGGACAGGCCGGTCTCTCCCTGAGCTACGAGCTCTCTCACGCAGGGGTCGAGCATGTCGTCCTCGAGCGCGGCAAGGTAGGCGAGACGTGGCGGGGACGTTGGGACAGCTTCTGCCTGGTACTCCCCAACTGGACTTTGCAGCTCCCAGGCGGCCACTACAAAGGGAGCGATCCCGATGGGTTCATGCCCCGAGACAATGTCGTGAGCCATCTCGCTGCCTACGCCAACAGCTTCGTTGCACCCGTGCGCGAGGGCGTCAATGTGTCTTCCGTATATCCAGGCGACGACGGCCGCTTCAACCTTTCCACACCGTCGGGCGACATTCGCGCCCGTCGAGTCGTGCTCGCCGCCGGTTCATACCAGAAGCCCCATCGACCGACCGGTGCGGATCAGCTCCCTATGTCGGTTCATGTCTTGGACGCTGAGGATTACACAAACGGCGAGGCGCTTCCACCGGGCAAGCTGCTCGTGATCGGGAGCGGGCAGACCGGCTGCCAGCTCGCTGAAGAGCTTCGCGAAGGGGGCCGGGATGTGTTCCTCGCCTGCGGGCGCGCCCCATGGGTTCCCCGAAGGCTCGGTGACCGGGACATCCTCGCCTGGATCACTGAGACGTCATTCTTGGAGAGCACGTTGGCGGACCTCCCCAGCCCCGCCGCGCGTCTGGGGGCCAACCCGCAGCTCAGCGGTGGTCGAGGAGGTCACGACCTCAACTACCGAACATTGCAAGCTCAGGGCGTCAACCTGTTGGGGCACTTCGTCGGTGCTCAGGACGGCGCAGCTCATTTCGCTCTCGACCTCGCCGAGTCGGTGGCCTTCGGCGACGCCCGCTATGCGGACCTCTGCGGTCTCATCCGTGAGACCTGTGTCGCGCGTGGCACAGAGGCTCCCGACATGTCACCGCCTTCGCCCTTTGCAGCTAGCCCAGCCGAGCGATTGGAACTCAGCAACTTTGGTGCCGTCATCTTTACCTCCGGGTTCCGCCCGGATTACGCGCGCTGGGTCAGGTTCCCCGTCGCCTTTGACGACCTGGGTTTCCCGATCCAGCAGGACGGCTGCAGCATGAATGTCCCGGGACTGAATTTCATGGGCGTGCACTTCCAGCGCAAGCGCAAGTCCGCGACGTTCCTCGGGGTAGGCGAAGACGCGGCGGTCCTCGCCGAGATCATCGCTCGTTCGACCTGAGGCTGCATCCCTTAGTAGATGGCATCCGCGACCTTCATTGAAGAATCACGACGTCGCGCAAGGAACCCAGGATCTTTGTGCAAATCGCTGGTAGTGGGTCAGGTTCAAACTGCCCCACTACCGGGTTAACTCGGTGAGGGTCACCGAGTTAATGACCGCATCCTCGGTGGGCTTTTCTGCCCGCGTCGGTAATGCGGCGATCGCGTCGACCGCTTCCATGCCGTCGGTGACCTTGCCAAAGATCGTGTAAGCGTGCGGTAGGCCCGCATTCTTGAGGCAGATGAAGAACTGCGAGCCGTTGGTGTTGGGGCCGGCGTTGGCCATCGCCACGACCCCTCGGTCGTAGCTGCCCGCGCCTTCAAGCTCGTCGCGAAACTTGTAACCGGGGCCACCGCTGCCGGTGCCAGTCGGGTCGCCGCCCTGGATTACGAACCCCGGCACGACCCGGTGGAAGGTCACGCCGTCGTAGTAACCCTCACGCGCCAGGAAGACGAAGTTGTTGACCGTCTGCGGCGACCGTTCGGGATCAAGCTCGATCGTGATCTGACCGTGATTCGTATCCAACACCGCCGTGTACTTGTTCGAAAGCTCAATCGTCAACTCCGGCGCGCTCTTATATTGCACACATCCACCTTAAGGCGAACCCTGGGTTCGCAGGGATACACAGTGTCCCTCCGAGCCCACAGAACAGACCCCTTCCAATTAGCTGATTCTTCTGGCACGTTGGAGGAATGAAAGTTGATTAACAATTGGGCGTTCTAGCCGCGTCCGAAGCGGGATACCTCGGCCACGACCAGGTGATTAGCCGGGGCATGAGCGAGGCTGCAATCAAGTATCGGCTGCGGAAGGGCCTCTGGCTCCCGGCATCGAGGGGGCTATATCGGGTGGACGGCGTATCTGGCGATTATCAGGGTTTGCTCCGGGGGGCGACAGCGATCCTGCCTGACGCGACTGTGTCTTATCAGTCGGCTGCAGAAATTCACCAAATGGCCCACGTCCGTCGCGGGAAGGCCGTGGTAACGGTCCATGCCGGCACGACTCATCAGTTCCCGGGCGTCACGATCCATCGATCGATTGACCTCTTCTCGCATCATCGGTTGATGTGCGCCGGCATGCTGACGACTTCACCCGCCCGCACTCTGGTCGATCTACCGGCAGTCCTAAAACCTGAGCACATGGCGCGAGTCTTGGACGAGGCGTTGGCTTCTGGGATTGTCACCATCGATGAGGTCGAAATGATCTTCATCGAGGTGGCGCGGCGAGGTCGCGATGGATCGGCGCTTATGGGAGCGCTCTTGAACGAGCGGGTGGTTCTGATCTCGTCACCGCCACGCGGCTGGAACGGCTTGGTATGCAACTATTCGAGAACGGTGGGCTGCCCAAACCGGTCTTTCAATATCCAGCACCGTGGGATCCGATGCGCCGAATCGATTTCGCCTGGCCGGAGTACCTCGTTGGTTGCGAGTGCGATAGCAGCGCTGGCACACTCGTGTCGCCGATTTTCAGAACGACCGCTCCCGGGACAACCTTGCCCTCAACCACAACTGGCGAATCTTTCGCTTCACTTGGGAGGACTTTCGCCTGCGCCCCGGACTCGTTGTGGCGCAGCTGCGGACGGCGCTGGCGGCGTAATCGATCGTTCTGTGGGCTGGCAGGGATACACAGTGTTCCCGAGAACCCTGGGTTCGCAATTAGAACAACGCGGACGCCAAGCGGCGGCGGTACTCCAGAGTGAGCGGGTGGTCGGGGCCCAGCAGGTCGAAGAGGTCGATCATCGTCAAGCGAGCGGCCTCTTTTTCCTCTCCGCCGGCCTCAACCGTCCCCAGTAAGCGGGGGAGCGCGGCCTCGGGGTCGGAGAGGTTCGCCTCGCCGCTCGACACGAGCCGCGCCGCCGCCATCATCTGCCGAACCTCCGCGGTTGGTGCCTGCCGTTCGAGGACCGCCAGCGCCTCGTCGGTCGCGCCTTCCTCGATCAAGAGCCCGCCCAGCGTGAGCGCCGCCTCCTGGTTGTTGGGATCGACGTCGAGAATCTCCGCGAGGCGTTCCTTGGCCAGGTCGACCTGGCCGGCGTCGATCATCGCTTCCACTGCCACGACCCGCTCATCCGTCTTCGGGGGAACCAAGCGGGAGATGAAGTCGCGCACCTCAGCTTCTGGCACGGCTCCCGTGAACGTGGCGACTGGCTGTCCGTCCTTGAAAGCGATCACGGTCGGGATGCTTTGCACCCCAAACGCCAGGGAAACCTGCTGGTTTGCGTCAACATCGATCTTTGCGAGGGTGAAGCCGCTCTCGGGCTCGTTGGCGACCCGCTCGAGGATCGGCCCCAGCGTCTTGCAGGGCTCGCACCAGCTCGCCCAAAAGTCGACGACCACCGGCGCCGTTTTCGAAGCTTCGAGTACTTTGGTCTGGAACTCGGCTTCGGTTACCTCGATGACGCTCATTAGGGGAGGGTAGTTCGCTGGGTAAGCTCTGGAATGAGCTACCACGGAGTTGCGATTGGCCGTCTTCGGCCGGGTCCTAACCGCGATGATCACCCCGTTTGGAGAGGACGGAGAGATCGACCACGAACGCACCTGGAACCTGGCGCGTCATCTCGTCGCGCAAGGTTCTGACGGCCTCGTCGTCACCGGCACGACGGGTGAGTCTCCAACTCTGTCCGAGGACGAAAAGGTCGCGACCTATCGGACGGTGGTCGAAGCGGTCGCGGGCAAGAAGACAAAGGTGATAGCCGGCACTGGCACCTACAACACCGCCGAGTCCGTCCATCTGAGCCAGCGAGCCGCCGCAGCAGGTTGCGACGGCATCCTGGCGGTGACCCCTTATTACAACCGCCCGAGCCAGGAAGGTTTGGTGGCGCATTTCCGCGCCATTGCCGATGCCACCGACCTGCCGGTCCTCCTCTACAACATTCCCGGCCGCACGGCGCGCCTTATCGAGATCGAGACATTGAAAAAGCTCTCTGATCACCCGCGGATCGTCGCAGTCAAAGATGCGGTGATGGATATCGATTTCACCTCCCGGACCTGCGCCGAGGTTCCCGAGCTCGAGGTCTACTCGGGTCAGGACACGTACACCTGGCCGATGATGGCGGTTGGGGCGGTAGGAGTTGTATCGGTAATCTCCCACCTGGCCGGGCCGGCTGTCGCCGCCATGGTCAAGGCCGCCGCGGGCGGGGCTCTTGACCAGGCGAGGGACTTGCATCGCCGCCTTCTTCCGCTCGGGTTGGCGTGCTTCCTCGAGCCCAACCCCGCACCCGTCAAAGCCGCCCTCAACGCGATTTGGGAACCGGTCGGTCAGCCTCGGCTGCCATTGGTGGCGGCCTCCGATAGTACGGTGACAGCGATCAAGGAAGCTCTCACCCACCTGTGACAGTCTCGGTGACATTTCTGGGCGGTCTCGGTGAGATTGGCCGCAACTCAGCGGCAGTCGAGGTCGACGGCAAGATTCTCGTGATCGATTGCGGGCTGATGTTCCCCCAGGAGGAAATGCTCGGGGTCGACCTGGTCTTCCCCGATTGGAGCTGGCTCACCGAACGAAAAGGCGATGTCGTGGCGGTCGTCCTCACCCACGGCCATGAAGACCACATCGGTGCGCTGCCCTACTTCCTCCGCGAGATCAATGTGCCTGTCTTCGGCACGGCGATGACGTTGGGGCTTGCCCAGGGACGTATCGAAGAGTTGGGGGTAGAGGCTGATCTGCGAACGATCGACGTCGGCAACCCAACGACAATCGGCCCTTTCCGGTTTGCCATGGTCAGCGTTGCTCATTCGGTTCCCGATGCCTGCGCCGTCGCCGTCTCCACTCCCGAAGGGACCATCCTTCACACCGGCGACTTCAAGCTCGACCCGACCCCCGTCGACGGCCGTGCCACCGACCTTTCGACGATGGCGTTGCTCGGACGCTCCGGGGTGCGTCTAATGCTCTCGGACTCGACCAATGCCGAGCGGCCCGGGTTTGTGCCCTCGGAGCGGACAGTAGGGGACTCGATTCGCGACATCGTCGGCAACGCGGAGGGGCGAGTGATCGCGGCCTGCTTCTCCTCGCACATTCATCGCATCCAGCAGATAATCAACGCCGCGGTCGCCAATGGTCGACGGGTGGCGATCTTCGGCCGTTCGCTTCACCGCAACACCGCTGTCGCCCAGAGTCTCGGACACCTGACGCTTCCCGAGGGCCTGGTGCTTGACATCACCGAGCTCCTCCAACTGCCGCCCGAACGCCAGCTCCTCATCACGACGGGCAGCCAGGGTGAGCCTTTCGCCGCCCTTTCGCTCATGGCCCAGGGGCGGCATAAGTTCGTCGATGTCGGTGACGGCGACACGATTCTCCTTTCCGCCACTCCGATCCCCGGGAACGAAACCGCGGTTTCCCGTGTCATCAATCAGCTCCTCCGGCGCGGGGCGAAGGTGGTCCATGGGCGCAACGCCGCAGTCCACGTCTCCGGGCACGCCAACCGCGACGAGCTGCTCACTCTTCTCCATGTTGTCAAGCCCCGCGCGTTCGTCCCGGTCCACGGTGAGTATCGGCACCTCGCGGCCCATGCGGATTTGGCTCGGTTGGTCGGGGTTCCCGCCGTCGTTGTGTGCGAGGACGGTGATCGCCTCGTCCTCGACGGGTCTGAAACAAGAGTCGAGCGGCGGGCCGTCCCGGCTGGTTATGTCTACCTCGACGGCGATGGTCTCGGCGAGGTGCAAGGAGTGCTCCGCGACCGGAGCCATCTCGCAGATGAGGGAGTCGTCGTCGTGACCGTGGCGGTGTCACCTAACAACCGTGAGCTCGTCTACGGCCCCGACCTCCACAGCCATGGCGTGCTGGATGATCCCGAGCCGGTGCTCGAGAAAGCGGGCCAGGCCGTGCGCCAGGCCATCGACGAACGGCTCGCCAGCGGCGAAAGCGATATCTCCGTGCTGCAACAGGCGGTTCGGCAGGCTACTGCCCGCGTCATCAAAGCCGAGATCGGCCGGCGCCCCGTGATCGTTCCTGTCGTGTTGGAGATGTAGCCGCCTCCGTCTCCCAACCGTTAGGCTCTCGAGCACATGACCAAACGGACGCCCACCCGTCGGGGTGGCAGCGGGCGGAAGCGGGTGTCCAAATCAAAATCGTCTCAAGAACCTTCGTTCCGGGCCCGGCTGGCGGGTTTCCGGCAACGCATACGAGAACGCCTCGGACGTCAGACCGATGATGTCTGGGGCATGTTGCTGGTCGTCTTGTCGATCCTCATCGTGCTCGGTTTTCTCGCCCTCGCTGGCCCGGTCGGCAGCGGGGTCGCCCAAGGCCTCCACCTGCTGTTCGGACTCTGGCGATTTGTCGTCCCGGCGGTGATGTTGGCGATTGGGGTCGGGTTGATTGCCGGCCGGCCCCGACAGGGATCGGGTCGGGTGGTGATCGGCGTCGTCACGATCTTCTTCGCCTCTCTGTCGCTATTCCACCTCTTCACGGGCGCCATCCCCCTCTTCCCTGAAGTCGAGGCGGTCAAGGCGCGCGGCGGTGCGGTCGGAGCCCTGATTGCCTACCCGCTGCGACGCCTCCTCGGTTCCTGGGGGGCGTTCGTCGTGCTCGCTTCGTTGATGGGGGTTGGAGTGCTGCTTCTCACCCGCACCACTGTCAAGGAAGTGGCGGCTGATGTCACCGCCTACCTTCGGGCGCTGCGTTCGCCCAAGCCGCGCCGGTCGCCTCCAGCCCCAAGTCGAAAGCTGGCATCAGCACCGCCCAAGGCCGCGCCCAAGCACGTTGCGGAAAAGCCCATCGCCAAGAAACCAAGTCAGCCGAAAGTCAAAGCGGCCCCGCCCACGGTTGCCCCAAGCGGTGGCTACCAACTACCCCCGCTCGATCTCCTCAAGGTCGGAGGCGGCGGTGAGCAGAGTCGAAAGGAGCTCGAAGAAACGGCATCTGAGCTGGAGGACACGCTGCGTCAGCACGGGGTCGATGCCCAACTCACCAAGATCGTTCCCGGCCCCACCGTCACCCGGTTTGAGATCGAGCTCGCGCCGGGTGTCAAAGTCAATCGAGTTTCGAGCCTGGCCCACGACATCGCCTATGCGCTCGCCACTCCCGATGTGCGGCTGCTCGTCCCGATACCAGGAAAGTCGGCGATTGGGGTCGAAGTGCCCAACCGGCGCCGGCGGCTCGTCACCCTCGGCGACGTGCTCCGCAGCCCGGAGGCGGAGACCGCCAGCCATCCGCTCGCCGTCGGACTCGGCGTCGACATCTCCGGCCGGGCCAAGATGCTCAACCTTTCCGAGCTGCCCCATGTGCTCATCGCCGGTGCCACCGGGGCCGGCAAATCGTCGTGCATCAACTCGATCGTCACCTCGATGCTCATGCGCACCACCCCGGAAGACGTTCGCTTGATCATGGTCGACCCCAAGCGGGTCGAGCTCGGCCAGTACAACGGCGCTCCCCACCTTCTCACCCGCGTGATCACCAATCCGAAAAAGGCCGCCGAGGCCCTGAAATGGGCGGTTGCCGAGATGGACCGCCGCTATGACCTCCTGGCCGACGCCAAGGTCCGCGACATCTTCGGATATCGCACCAAGCTCGACGCCGGCCAGCTTCCCCCCGAGGGCTTTGATCGTTTTCCTTACCTGGTGGTCATCGTCGATGAGCTGAACGACCTGATGATGGTGGCGGGGCGCGAGGTCGAGGAGGCGATCGTCCGCATTGCCCAAATGGCGCGGGCCGTCGGCATCCACCTGGTCATCGCGACCCAACGGCCTTCGGTCGACGTCATCACCGGTGTGATCAAGGCCAACATCCCCTCCCGGCTGGCATTCTCGGTGGCGTCGCAAACCGACAGCCGGGTGATCATCGATTGCGCCGGCGCCGACAAGTTGATCGGCATGGGCGACATGCTGGTGGCGACTGCGGCCGAACCCCGTCCGACCCGCTACCAGGGGGCGTGGGTGAGCGAGGAAGAGGTCTCAGCCGTCGTCGAATGGTGCAAACAACAGCGAGAGGCTGACTACCAAGAGGCTGTCACCGAACGCACCGCCGAGGCGACGCCGGCCGATGGAACGGTCGACGATGATGAGGAGATGCTCGTTCGCCAGGCGATGGATCTCATCGTCCGGAGCCAGCTGGGCAGCACCTCGATGCTGCAACGGAAGCTTCGGATCGGCTTTGCCCGCGCCGGTCGGGTCATGGACATCCTCGAGCAGCGAGGTGTGGTCGGGCCTTCGGAAGGCTCCAAGGCGAGAGACGTTCTTATGACCACCGAAGAGCTCGAGGACTTGTACGAACGAGCCAGCGCGCCTGTCTAGCAAGTCGCCCTGATCGCTACGCTCGAATCCCTCGCGCATGTTGGCCATCCTTACCCCTTCCGGAAATCTCGTTGCGCCTTCACCGTTGGAGCCAGATGTCGTTCGCAGGCTCTATCGCGCCATGGTCTTTGCCCGGACCTATGACCGCAAGGGGACCGCTCTGCAGAAGCAGGGAAGACTCGCTACTTATGCCTCCTTCGAAGGCCAAGAGGCAGCCCAGGTCGGTAGTGCCGCCGCCCTCGAACCCGAGGATTGGATGGTGGCGAGCTACCGCGACGCCGCGGCGATGTGGATGCAGGGCTATCCCCTCGAGTTGCTTTTTGCCGGGCGCACGGGCGACGAGCGGGGTGGGTCGCCGCCAGCGCACGTGCCGGTGCTCCCACCTTCGATCACGGTCGGCGGGCACATGGTCCACGCCGTCGGTCTGGCCTGGGCTGCCCGTCTCCGTGGCGAGCGCCGCGTGGCAATCACCTATTTCGGTGACGGCGCCACCTCCGAAGGCGACTTTCACGAGGCCATGAATTTTGCTGCTGTCTTCAACACCCCGTGCGTGTTCTTCTGTCAGAACAATGGCTGGGCCATCTCATTGCCGCGTGAGGAGCAGACCAAGTCGGAGACGATCGCCCAAAAGGCCATCGCCTACGGGATGCCGGGGGTGCAGGTGGACGGCAACGATCTGCTCGCTGTCTACGCCGCCACCGAAGAGGCTCTTGCCCGCGCCCGCGCCAACGAGGGGCCGACGCTCATCGAGGCGGTGACTTATCGCATCGGTCCTCACACCACAGCCGACGATCCCGCCCGGTATCGCGCCGGGACCCTCACCGACGAGTGGAGGCAACGAGATCCCCTCGAACGGGTGCGCCTCTTTCTCTCCGAGCGCGAGCTGTGGACCGCCGAGTGGCAGGAGGAAATCGAAGCCGCCGCCGCCTCGGAGATAGATCGGGCCATCGGTCTCGCAGAGGAGATGGTTCCTCTCGGGCCCGGCGACGTCTTCGCATCGATGTATGCGGATCTCCCTCGCCATCTGCGTTTGCAACAAGCCGAGAACATGGCAGGTTGGGGATGACCGTTCGCAACATCGCCCAAGCCATCAACGATGCCCTCGATCTCGCCCTCGGGAAGGATGAAGCCGTGGTCGTTTTTGGCGAGGACGTGGGACGCACCGGTGGGGTCTTCCGGGTCACCGACGGGTTGCGAGTGCAGTACGGCGCTGAACGGGTCATCGACAGCCCCGTGGCCGAGTCGGGAATCGTCGGTGTCGGGTTTGGCATGGCCGTCGGTGGTCTGCGGCCAGTGCTGGAGTTGCAGTTCATGGGTTTCTCCTATCCCGCCTATGACCAGATCATCAACCATGTCGCCCGGATCAGAAACCGCTCGCGCCATCGCTTTTCTGCTCCCTTGGTCATCCGCATCCCCTATGGCGGTGGCATCGGCGCCGCCGAGCACCATTCCGAATCGATGGAGGCCATCTACACCCATATCCCGGGACTGAAAGTGTTGGTCCCCTCGACCCCGTATGACGCCAAAGGTTTGCTGCTGGCTGCGATCGAGGATCCTGATCCGGTGGTCTATCTCGAACCGATCCGGCTCTATCGAGCGGTCAAAGAGGATGTGCCGGACGAGTGGTACACGCTGCCGATCGGAGCTGCGAGGGTTGAGAGAGAAGGCGACGACGTGACGCTGATCACGTGGGGAGCGATGACGAAGGAAACGCGGCAAGCCGCCGATCTGCTTGCTGATGAAGACATCTCGGCCGAAGTGATCGACCTCCGGTCGCTCGTGCCTTTGGACCTTGAGACGCTGGTCGAATCGGTCGGACGCACGGGCCGCGCCGTTGTCATCCACGAGGCTCCGCGCACCTCTGGTTTTGGTGGCGAGGTAGTCGCCTCCGTGCAGGAGGAATGCCTCTTTTCATTGGCCTCACCCATCCTGCGTGTCACCGGTTGGGATACCGTGTTCCCCTTGAAGCGTTCCGAACATCACTACCTGCCGTCCGCCTCTCGCATCGCCGCGGCCGCTCGCCGAACGCTGGAGAGTTGATGGCCCGAGAGTTCCTGCTCCCCGACATTGGCGAAGGTCTCACCGAAGCGGAGGTCGTGCGCTGGCTGATCCCGGTTGGGGGAGAGGTAAAAGTCGATCAGCCAGTGGTCGAGGTCGAGACTGACAAAGCCGTGGTCGACATCCCCAGTCCTTATGCCGGCACCGTGATCCATCACGGGGCGGCTGAGGGCGGCACCGTGCTTGTAGGCGAGGTGCTTTTGGTGATCGGCGAGCCCGACGAGAAGTGGCCAGCCGCGGATCCCGAAACCGAGGCGTGGCTCGATCAGGTCGACGAGGAGATGGCGACCGATGAGGGAATGCCCGAGGCCCCTAACCAGGCGGCCCCCATCGTTGGCAGCATTAGCGACCAGGCCGAGGAGCTAACCGCCCCGAGAGGCCCGGGCAAGGTGGAGCGAGCCCTCGGTTCGGTGCGAGCGTTGCCTCTAGTGCGCAAGCTCGCCAAGGACTTGAACGTCGACATTTCCCAGCTCACCGGATCTGGGGCCGACGGCCGCATCACGCGAGAAGATGTGATCGCAGCGGCCGAGAGTGGGGGAGGGACTGTCACGATCCCGGAGGCGCCGGGTCTGCCGCCGCTGCCCGTTGATCGTAAGGGAGAGCGCCGCCAGCTCTCGAAGTTGCGGCGAACGATCGCTTCCAACATGAGCAAATCGTGGCGTGAGATCCCCCACGTCACGACCTTTGATGAGGCGCCGGCAGCTCGGCTGCTGGCGGCGAGAAAGGCGCTCGAGACCCGCCATGGAGTGAAGATACCGCTTGAAGCATTGATCATCAAAGCTGTATTGCCGGCGCTTATGGAGTTCCCGGATTTCAACTCATCGATTGATGGTGATGATCTGATGGTGTTCTCTCATTTCGACATCGGCGTGGCAGTCGACACGCCTGACGGCCTACTTGTGGGGATCGTCAAGGCTGCCGATACGAGGACCCTCTTGGAGACCGCGGCCGACATCCGCCGGTTGGCCGCGGCGGCCAAAGAGCGGAAACTGAAACCGGATGAGCTCACCGGCCAGACATTCACTATCTCCAACATCGGCGCGATCGGTGGCGGCTTTGGAACGCCAATAGTCCCTCCCGGCACCACCGCCATCCTCTCGATAGGTCGGGCGGCCGAGCGCGCGGTGGCCGAGGGCGGGGCTGTGTCTGTGGCGCCGATGATGCCGCTCTCGCTCTCCTATGACCACCGAGTGATCGATGGGGGACAAGGCCGGCGGTTCATGGCGCTCGTCCTCGAAAACCTGGGTGAACCGGCGCTGTTCCTCGCCTCCTAATCGGGGAAGAAATACTCAACTCGGAAGGCGATTTGTCCTAGTTTGTGCGCACATGGAGCACTACGACGGACTGCTGCGCCTGGCGGGCGACTTCTCGCCGCCGATCAAAGTCGACATCGATCTCACCGACGATCAAGAGTTGCGCATTGCGACCCCCGATCTCGAGATCGGCGAATGGCCACTATCAAGTCTTGCGATCAAAGCCCTCGACGATGGCTTCCACGTGATGTCCGAGGGCGAAGAGCTGGTCATCACCACCTCCGATGACGCCGGCTTTGCCGTGGCGGTCGGGATCCGCAACGCCCCCGTCAACCTCCGCAAGCAAATCTCCGCGTTGATGCGCAGCGACCCCGGCGTCCACGCCGAGTCCGACCTCTCCCCTGGCGGTTAGCCGAAGGAGTGCCCGAGCGCAGCGAGGGGGAAGGGGCGCCGTCCGCGAGCGTCTCTACGAGCGCCCGAAATTTTGTCCTGTGGCGAAACCTCAGAACGTAATTCGTCCTCACAAGCACGAGCACGACACGCTATGGGACGAATTACGAAAATCGGTTTCCCGTGGGCACAAATTACGGTGAACCTCGCCTGACCAAGGCCTTTCGCGCCCAACTGCAACACTCAACTGGACGCTTTCCAATCTTGTTCGCGGCGCCGGATACATTGATCAAACGGAGAGGCAGCCGAAGCGCTTGGCCACATGGTTAGTTCTGTGCACCCAGCTCGCAGCGTGCAACGACACCGGCTCAGACCGCGGCGAGTTTGGTCCGCTTGGCGTAGTTGCCACGAGTTCGGGAAACGAGGCGTTGGCGGTCGGATCGCTCATGATCACCGACATCTGCGTGCTCCTTGTAACGGCTGATCGTGAAGAAGCCCTTGTCTGGGGAGCGGATCGGACAACGTGGAATGAGGACACAGGGACGATCTTGTTCACGCGGTTCGAAGGGGAGACAATCGAACTCGTGGATGGGCAAGAGGTGATGTTTGGCGGCGGTGGCCTCTCCGTTGCCGAGGATCCAGACTTCGATGGGATCCTGGCTGGAATTGATTGGGTCTCGGAACCAGATCCGACCTGCGCCAGAGAAAGCTGGTGGTTTGTGGGAGACGTTGTCCCCTAGAGCCCTACTGGCGGTCGAGGAGCTGGTAGAGCTCGGTGAGGTCGATGCGGGGATAGAGATCCGGCGCGAGCAAGCCAACGATCGCCGTTTGCGACCGAGGTGAGGCAACCACCTTGCCGGCCCAGCGATTGTGAAGCTCGGGGTCGGGCACCCGACAGCACGGTCCGGTCGGGCAAGCTGAGGTTTTTTGGTTCTCAGTTTCCCGCCCGCGCATGAACTTTGACGACCGAAACGGGACGCCGAACGTGATCGCGTTGCCGTTTCCTTCCGGCTCCAAGTAGGTCGAGCAGAAGAACGTGCCGTTGGGGGTGTGGGTATATTGGTAATGAAGCGAAAAGCGATCAGCCGACTCCGCGGCACTTCTCGCCGACCACTGGCGACACAATCGCTGCGCCTCAACCCCGCCGTCGTCGTCTCGAGGAAAGGGGACATCGTCGTTGCCATAGGCTTTGAGGGCGATGCCGTCCTGGTCACTGACCACGAGATGAGTTCGGAGGTCGAGCGCCTTCGTGGCCAGGTTGGCGAGACGATGGGCGGCCATTTCGTAGGTTGTATAGAACACCTCTCTGAGATCCTCAATCGAGAGGTCATGCGCCTCTGAGGCGGCGCGCAGATGGGGGACCGCGGCCGCCTCCGGGATCAAAACCGCCGAGGCAAAGTAGGCGCTTTCCCGCCGGTTGCGAAGGAAGCTTTCGTAATCGTTTGGTGCTTCGTGCCCGAGCGCGAATCCGGCCAGAGTTTGCAGGATCGCTTTGCGCGCTTGTCTCGTCCGCAGCTCGTTGCGCTGGGGGATGTAGATGACGTGATTCTCGAGATCGGTCAACGATCGCACCGAGGCAGGGATGTCCTCGATGGCTCTCACCTCGAAATCGAACGCTGCCGCTAGATCGAGAAGGTGCCGCGACGACATCGCCCCGCTTCCTCCGTATCCAGAAGCGCCGACGGCTTTGGCTGCCGCGGTTTCAACATGATCGATGTACCCATCCGCCGCTTCGAGCTCACGAGTGAGGGTGCCGTTTGCTCTCCGAACCTCGCTCGACGTCACGGGGGCCGGCTGGCTCCGATCGAGGTGGCGATAAAGGCCGATGAGATGTGCCAGCACCTCATCGCTCAGACGGGCCGAGGTTCGCAGTTGAGGAAGGCCCAGCTCGGAGTGGTTCTTTTGCAGGCGCTCGAACTCGAGCTCAAGCTGGGCACGACGGTTCGGCGGCTCGGGGTTGAGCAAGTCGTCCACCTTGACCCCCAACGCAACCGCGACTTCAGTGACAAACGACAGCCGGGGTTCCCGCTTCCCGTTCTCCACCAATGAGAGATAGGGAGCGGGCTTGCCCACCTGCGAACCCAATTGGTCGAGGGTGAGCCCTGCCCGCCGTCGGTAGTGACGAATCCGGTGCCCGAGGGTGGCGATATCAAAAGTGGACGTCACGATCGGCAAGTTTAGCCGAATTTATCGCAGCTTTGACTTGTAATCTCGGCGCAGAATGAAAGATACTGTCAAATTATGAGCCAGTTTGACCTGCGCGCCGGGGGACGGAGCGATGTCCTGACAACTGAAACGCTCGAGTTCGTCGCCCTCCTCGAGCGGACCTTCCGTCCCCAGCGTGCCGCGCTGATCCTGGCTCGACAGGAACGCCAACGGGCCCTCGACAACGGTGCACCTTTCGTGCTGCTCGACTCCGCTCCCGACGATTGGACGATCGATCCCGTGCCTGCCGACCTCGTCGAACGCAAGGTGGAGATCACCGGCCCGGTCGATCAGAAGATGATGATCAACGCCCTCAACTCGGGGGCCTCGGTCTTCATGGCGGATTTCGAAGATGCAACGAGCCCAACCTGGCTCAATCTCATCGATGGGCAAGCGAACGTCCTCGCGGCCTATCGACGAGAACTCAGCCTCGACACGAATGAGAAGTCATATCGCCTCAATGATGAGGTTGCAACCTTGATGGTCCGTCCCCGAGGGTGGCATTTGCCCGAAAAGCATCTCGTTGTCGACGGTCGACCAGTTTCAGCGTCGCTGTTCGACTTCGGGCTGTATCTCTTCCACGGAGGTCGAGCCGCGCTCGAGGCCGGGTCAGGTCCCTATCTCTATCTCCCCAAGCTCGAAAGCCACCTCGAAGCCCGATTGTGGAACGACGTCTTTGCCTACGCGCAGGACCAGCTCGGAATCCCTACCGGAACCATCAAGGCAACCGTCCTGGTCGAAACCCTTCCCGCCGCCTTCGAGATGGACGCGATCCTTTACGAGTTGCGCTCTCACTCTGCCGGGCTCAACGCCGGTCGTTGGGACTACATCTTCTCAACGATCAAGAAGCTGCGGGCGAGGGAGGACTTTGTCCTACCCGACCGGTCGGCGGTGACGATGACGGTTCCCTTCATGAGGGCGTACACCAAACTCCAAGTCCAGACCTGTCATCGTCGCCGGGCTCATGCCATTGGCGGCATGGCCGCCTTCATCCCCAATCGACGAGACGCGGAAGTCACCGAGCGCGCATTGGCCAAGGTGACCGAGGACAAGGAGCGCGAAGCCCGGCTCGGCTGCGACGGCACCTGGGTTGCGCACCCCGACCTGGTCCCCGTCGCCCGTCAAGTCTTCGATTCTGTTCTCGGTGAGCGTCCCAATCAACTGAACGTCATCCCCGAGGGAGAAGTCACCGCCGCCGATCTCCTCGACTTTCCCGCCGGGATGATCACGGATGCGGGTTTGCGACAGAACGTCCGCGTCGGTCTCCTCTATCTGTCGTCCTGGCTCGCCGGCAGCGGCGCGGTCGGGATCGACAATCTCATGGAGGACGTCGCCACCGCTGAGATCTCGCGGAGCCAGATCTGGCAATGGGTGCAGCGTGAAGCCCGCACCGACGAGGGTGAAATCATCGACCGCGCTCTGGTCGAAAAAGTGGCAGGCGAAATCATGGCGGAATCCACCACCGACTTGAGCGACGCCTGGGAGGTGTTCTCTGAGGTTTCCCTCGGCGACGACTTCGTCGAGTTCTTGACTCTTTCGGCCTACGACCGCCTCGACTAGGAGAAGCGAATGACCACCCCATATCAAGCGGAGATCGAGCAACTGGAGAAAACCTGGAGGAGTGACACCCGTTGGAACGGCGTCACCCGCAACTACTCCGCGGCCGATGTCGTTTCGATCCAGGGATCGCTTCGCGAACAACACACCTTGGCGGAGGCAATGGCGCGGAAGCTGTGGGGGCTGCTCACCGACAACGATTACGTCAACGCGCTCGGCGCCCTGTCGGGCGGCCAGGCAGTGCAGATGGTGAAGGCAGGGTTGAAGGCGATCTATCTGTCGGGCTGGCAGGTGGCTGGCGACGGCAATCTGGCCGAGCAGGTCTATCCCGATCAGTCGCTCTATCCGGCGAACTCGGCACCGGCCTTGATGCGTCGGATCAACAACGCGTTGCGTCGCGCCGATCAGATCCATTGGTCCGAAGGTGATCATTCGATCGACTGGTTTGTGCCGATCGTCGCCGATGCCGAGGCTGGATTCGGCGGGGCGCTCAATGTCTTCGAGCTGGTGAAGTCGTTCATCGAGGCAGGTGCGGCCGGGGTCCACCTCGAGGACCAACTGGCGGCGGAGAAAAAGTGTGGCCACATGGGAGGAAAAGTGCTGGTGCCGACGAGCCAGCACATACGCAGCCTGCAGGCTGCCCGGCTCGCTGCCGATGTGCTCTCCGTCCCGACGATCATCGTCGCCCGCACCGACGCCAACGGGGCCAACCTCCTTACCTCTGACGTCGACCCCGCCGACCAGGAGTTCTGCACAGGCGAGCGCACCGCCGAGGGATTCTTCCGGGTGAATCCGGGTCTCGACCAGGCCATCTCGCGAGCGATCAGCTATGCGCCTTACTCAGATCTGATCTGGTGCGAGACCGCCCGTCCCGACCTCGCCGAAGCTGCCCAATTCGCCGGCGCGATCCACGATCGGTTTCCCGGAAAGATGCTGGCCTACAACTGCTCACCGTCGTTCAACTGGAAGAAACATCTTTCGGATACTGCGATCGCCAGCTTCCAGAAGGAGCTAGGCGCCATGGGATACCGCTTCCAGTTCATCACCCTGGCCGGATTCCACGCTCTCAACGCCGGCATGTTCGAGCTCGCTCGCGGGTACTCACAGACCGGCATGCCGGCCTACGTCGAACTGCAAGAACGCGAATTCGCCATGGAAAGTGACGGATATAGCGCCACCCGGCATCAGCGCGAGGTTGGCGCCGGATATTTCGACCGGGTCTCCGAGATCGTCAGTGGCGGCAGCGCCTCGACGCTGGCTCTTAAGGGCAGCACCGAGGAGGAGCAGTTTTGATTAGGTTGTGGATGTCCTTCGTCAAAGGGAGATCATGAACATCGTTCACGTCGTCGGGACCGGGACCATCGGGGAGCCGCTCATCGGCCTCCTCGCCGACCATAAGTCCGACTTTGGGATCGACGAGGTGACGTTTCACAAGCGCACCCCCCTCATCACCGAGCGCAGCAAGGTCAATGACCTTGTTCGACGAGGGGCGGTGCTCGCGGTCGATGAGGACAAGCGCTCGACTTTCGAGGAGTTGGGTCATACGCCGAAATGGGAGACGAGAGAAGCCATAGATCGAGCCTCGGTGGTGATCGACTGCACGCCGGTGGGCAACGACAACAAGGCTGAGTTCTACAACCAGGCAGTGCACCCACTCGGGTTCATGGCCCAGGGCTCAGAGTCCGGGTTCGGCAAGATGTACGCCCGGGGGATCAACGACAGCGCCTTGGTCCATGAGGAGGATCGTTTCCTTCATATCGTGTCGTGCAACACCCACAACATCGCCGTTTTGATCAAGACCCTGGCGATGGACGCCGACGGCACCAACCACCTCACCGACGGACGGTTTACCTGTATCCGGCGGTCGAACGACATCTCTCAGGACTCGGGCTTTTCCCCGTCGCCAACCGTCGAAAAGCACAAGGACGATCGCTTCGGCACCCACCACGCCCGCGATGCCCATGGGCTATTCGAGACGCTCGGTTACGACCTCAACCTTTTCTCATCGGCGTTGAAGCTCAACAGCCAGTACATGCACCTGGTTCACTTCTCGTTGACCCTCGATGGGGAGATGAGCTTGAACGAAGCCAAGGAGCGGCTGCACGCCAACAAGCGCGTGGCGATCACCTATCGCAAATCGGCCAACAGCGTCTTCAGCTTTGGACGCGATCACGGCTACTACGGCCGCATCCTGAGCCAAACGGTGGTGGCTATCGACACTCTCACGGTCCGCAATGGCAACGAGCTCGTCGGCTATTGCTTCACCCCCCAGGACGGCAACCCGCTGCTCTCCACGCTGGCCGCCACGCTCTGGTTCATCCACCCCGACGAAGTCGACGACCGGATCGACTTCCTGCGCCCCTATCTGTTCCAAGAGGTTTGAGCCTGGAGGGACAGCGCCAAGCTCAACAAGCGGCGGAGCACGCAATCGAGGCATTGAGCCAAGGCGACGCTGCCACGGCCCGGGCGGCGGTCGATGTCGCAGTTGAAAAGGATCAAAGCGGTAGCTTCGGGGCGTTAGCCGACGCGGTGCACCTGGCCGCTACCCAGCTCGACGAGGAGGGCCGCTTGCCCGGGCCAACTTGGGACTTTCTCGCCGACGCGGTCGGTCCCGGCCCGCTGCAAGGGCTCGTCGAATCGCTTCGCACCAGCTAGTAAATCTGGACTGAGCGGTGTCCGACTACCACCTTCATCTGCATCCACATGGACGCGACTTCGAATGGCCTCCCCACGGCGAGTACCCCGACGGGCTCATCGAGAGCTACGTCGACGTCGCCGCCGGGCGCGGCGCCTTCGAGCTCGGCTTTACCGAGCATCTCTATCGAACCGACGAAGGGCTGGCGGTGCTCGGTCGGTTTTGGGAGGACGAACCGAACCCGGAGCTTCGCCGCCACTGCGAGCTGATGGTTGCCAACGACTCGGGGTTGTCGCTCGCTCGATATGTCGAAGCCATCTCGGCCGCCAAGGAGCGCGGGCTCCCAGTCAAGCTCGGCCTCGAGGTGGACTTCTTCGCCGATTCGATCGATGCGGTGATGGAGCTGCTGGCGCCGATTCCCTTCGACTTCCTCATCGGCTCCGTCCATTGGATAGGCGGCTGGTCACTCGACAGCTCGTCGGTGTCTCATGAATTTGAACGTCGCGGCATCGATCAAGCCTGGGAGGAGTACTTCGAGTTGGTCGAGGATCTGGCACGGCGAGGGGTGGTCGATGTCCTTGCGCACGTGGACGTGTGCAAAAAGCTTGGGTTTAGACCGATTAGTGAGCCGATCCATCTATATCAGAAAGTCGTCGACGCCGCGGCCGCCTCGGGGATGGCGGTTGAGGTCTCCAGCCAAGGGATCCGGATGCCGGTCGGCGAGGCATATCCCTCACCGCGATTCCTGGCAATGTTCCAACAGGCCTCGGTCCCGATCACTTTTGCCTCAGACGCACATCGACCCGCGGACAGCGCATTCGCGTTTGGCGAGTTGCAAGCCCTGGCGCGACAGGCGGGCTACACCTCCTACCTCAGATATACGGCCCGGCGGCCCGAAACCGTCCTCCTAACCTGATCTCGTGACCATTCACCACGAGAACCCCTTCCTGCCGCCTCCCGAGGCGCGTGATCGGGCTCGGCAGTTACGGGGCCGCCTCGCCGGGCCTGTGACGATCGTTACCGCCGGTGACGACGGCATGACCGCCTCGGCGGTGCAGGTCTTGGAAGGAGCGCCGCCGCGGCTCTTGGTCGGGGTCAACGAAGCCGCTGACTTCCATGGCGCGGTCAACGTCACCGGCAAATTTGTGGTTCATATCGCGAGGCAGGAGCATCGTCAGCTTTCCGATCGATTCGCCGAGCTGGCGCCTTCGCCGGGTGGGCTCTTCGCCGGCCTCGAGGTCACCGAAACCGAATGGGGGCCGCTGATCGCCGGCTTCGGCAACTGGGCGGGCTGTCGGCTCGGAGCGTGCCATTCGATCGGCTGGCAGGTGCTGGTGGTGGGCGAGATCGAACATCTCGAGCTCGGAGCGATCGATGATCCGCTGATCTACTTCCGCGGCCGCTACCGCTCGCTTTCTTGATGAACTCGGTTGCCAACCGGCCAACCTATTGGCTGACCACCCTCGGTTGTGCCAAGAACCAAGTCGACTCGGAGAAGATCGAGGCGATGTTGGCCGAAGCGGGATATGCGGTCGCGAGTGCTCCCTCGATGGCAGATGTCGTCATGGTCAACACTTGTGCTTTCATCGAGGAGGCGCGACGCGAGTCGGTCGAGACGATTCTCGAGCTGCAGGACGAACGCAGGGACGGCGCCCGCACGATTGTCCTTGGGTGCATGGCGCAGCGGTTCGGCACCGAGGTGGAGAAGGCATTGCCCGAGGTCGACGCGGTGGTTGGGCTCGATCGCTACGACAGCCTGGTGCCACTCCTCGACCGGTTCACCTCTCGGCCCGGCTGGCAGCCGGTGCGCCTGGTGCGGCCGACGATGGACATTTTGCACTTGGTCAACCGCCCGGCCCCGACGATGCCGTACGCGTATGTGAAGGTGGCCGAGGGTTGCGACAAACCCTGCACATTTTGCGCGATCCCCCTAATCCGCGGCAAGCAGCGATCGCGCCGGCCGCCCAACATCGTCGAAGAGGTGGAAGGACTTGTGGCCGCCGGCGTCTCGGAGATCGTGCTCGTAGCCCAGGACCTGGCCGCCTACGGGCGAGACATCGATGCGCCGGGTGACATCGTCGATTTGCTGGGTCTGGTCACGGCCGTGGGGGGAGTTGAGCGGGTGCGTCTGCTCTATTTGTACCCAAAGGAGGTCCGCCCTCGGCTCGTGGCGGAGATGTGTCAGAACCCCAAGATTGCTTCCTATTTCGACCTCAGCCTTCAGCACGCCGCGCAGCCGCTATTGCGGGCGATGAAGAGACCCGGCAACGGCGAGAGATTCCTGCAGCTGATCGATCAGATCCGAGAAGCCGACGCCGACGCGGCCTTGCGGTCGTCGTTCATCGTTGGTTTCCCGGGGGAGTCGGCCGAACAGGTCGAGGAACTAGCGGAGTTTCTCGAAGCGGCGAGTATCGATTGGGCGGGCTTCTTTCCCTATTCGGCCGAGGAGGGAACCCCGGCAGCGATGCTCGATGGGCGAGTCGATCCCGACGAGGTGAGCGAGCGCCTTCGCTACCTAAGTTCCATCCAGGAAAACCTCACCGCAGAGGCGAACCTCGCTTCGGTCGGTTCGCGGGTCCGGGTATTGATCGATCAGTTGGAGGACGGCAGCGCGGTTGGTCGTTCCTATCGGGAAGCCCCCGAGATCGACGGAGTGATCGTCTTAGATCGGGGGTCGGTGGGGGAGTGGGTCGACGCGGAGATCACCTCTGCCTATGGGACGGATCGCGAAGCGGTAGTTGTTGGATGATCATCGAGATCGTCGCAGTCGGTACCGAATTGCTGTTGGGCCAGATCACGAACGAGAACGCGGCGAAGATCGGGTCGCGTCTCGCTGAAGCCGGGTTCGATGTGAACCACTCCGTCATGGTTGGTGACAATGTCGTCCGCGAGGCGGCAGTCCTGGCGCTAGCGGCATCTCGCTCGGACGGGGTGATCATCACCGGGGGAATCGGGCCTACCCAGGATGACCTCACCCGGGAAGCGATGTGTCACGCCTTCAACCTCCCGATGAGGTTCTCGGAGACCTATGCGGCTGACCTTCGCAAGAAGTGGGCCTATTCAGGACGGACGATGCCGGAGTCGAATCTTCGCCAGGCTGAGTATCCGGAGGGCGCCGAGCTGCTTTTCAATCCGAAAGGCTCGGCGCCGGGCCTCGCCCTGAGAGTCAATGGCTGCCTGGTCCTGGCCGTGCCGGGAGTGCCCGAGGAGATGGAGTTCTTGTTGGAGAGCGAGGTCGTTCCGAGGTTGCTCGTTCATTCCGGCGAGGCCGGAGTGGTCAAGAGTCGCTTGCTCCGCACCTGGGGTCGGTCAGAATCGCAAGTGGGCGAAATGCTCGACCACGTATATCGAGCCAGCGCCAACCCTTCCATTGCTTTTCTTGCCTCCGCGGGCGAGATCAAGGTCCGGATCACGGCCAAGGCAACCGATGCGTCAACTGCGGAGACGATGATCGACCAGGTCGAGGCGGAAATTCGGGACATCCTCGGGAATTCGGTATTTGGAGTGGACGACGAAACGATCGAAACCGTCGTTGTTCGCTTGCTCCTCGAACGCGAATGGACCATCGGCACGGCTGAATCCGCGACCGGGGGATTGGTCGCCGGCCGGCTCACCTCGGTGCCCGGTTCGTCTCGTTTCTTTCGAGGCGCCGTGGTCGCGTACGCCCCGGACCTGAAGAAGAGCCTGCTCGCCGTAGCGTCCGACGAGTTGGTGAGCGAAGCAACTGCGTTGGAAATGGCGATCGGCGCGCGCGAAACCTTGTCGGTCGACGTCGGGGTAGCGGTCGTAGGTTCGGCAGGGCCCGAGCCCTTGGAACAGCCGGCTGGGACGATGGTCATTGCAGTCGCTACTCCCAAGTCGGCGCGGGCAATGACCCGACGCTTCCCCGGTGATCGTGAGCGGGTCAGGGCCTATTGCACCACCGCCGCTCTCCATCTGGTCAGGCTGGCGATCACCGAAACCTGGTGGTGAATCGCCTCTTTCTAGGGTTTCCGGTCCCAATGGAGGCTGGGGTTGCGCTGGCGGCAACATTGCCCCGGCTCCCAGGGCGGCCGGACCCGTCCGACAACTTGCATCTGACCATCCGGTTCCTGGGTGACGTGGATGAGGTCACGCGCGATCGCCTTTCCGCCGCCCTGGATGAATCCGAACTTGGTGGCGGCTTCGACATCGTCCTCGGGGAGATGGGAGCGTTTCCTCGTCCGGCCAAGGCATCGGTGCTTTGGATCGGCCTCGCACAGGGCCGCCGGGAGCTGATTGCACTCAATGGGGTTGTCGAGGAGGCTTGCGACCTTGCGGGGCTCGAGCCCGAAGAGCGGCCGTACTCACCGCACCTGACGATCAGCCGGATCCGTCCCGAAGTCGACGCGCGCCCGCTTTTGTTGAGCTACCGACCCGAGCCGATCAAATGGAAAGCGAGCGAGTTGATCCTCTACGAGAGCCGGCTGGACCGCGCCACCGTTTACGTTCCCCTCGAGCAGTTCCCCCTTTAAGCGAACCCTGGGTTCAGGTAGTTGTACAACAACGACTCCAGCCCACAGAACGGAAAATCCGGGCCGTCAACGCGGGCCAAGCGCATCCAGGATGAAGGCGGTTTTGCCTTCCGTGTAAGCCAGACGGTCGTCCCGGTACGTGGCGGCCAGCACCTTCTTGAGCTCGGCATACACCCAGGCCGCGTCGGCGTCGCTTCGAAGAAGATCGCGGAAAGCCACGTGATCGCGCTCCCAATCTGATCCGCTCTGACATGTGTGAATGTGGACGGTCCGAGGCTCGCCCTTGCCCGGCCGAAAGTAACGGTGGCCCGGCTCACGCGAACGAAGCGGAACACCTAGGGATTCAATCTCATCGACATAGGTGCTTTCGTCCTCAACGTTGCCCATGCAGACCAACACATCGATCACTGGTTTGGCGGCAAGGCCCGGCACCGAGGTCGAGCCAATGTGATGGATCGAGCGAGCGTCGTCGCCCAGGACGAAGCCGAGGGCTTGTCGCCACTCTTCGAACGCGGCCGGCCAGCCCGGGTCATAGTCGACGAGCTCTATTGGCTCGAAAGCATCAGTCCGGCTGCCTATTACCTCGGCATCGGGATATCTGAGCGCCGCCACCTCGAGCCAAAGCTCAATCCGTTCCTCTCGAGTCAACTTATCGATGGGGATCTGACGATGGTGTTCCTCGAGCTGATACCGGTCGAGCAAGGTCGCCCTTTGGCCAAAACTGGAGAAGAGCATCCGATAGGCCGCAGCCGGATCGGAGATGCGGTCAGGGTCGAGCCCGACGGTGACAAGGCGGTCCCTTAGATCGGCATCCATGAGGCTATTTTGGTGCAGATCCACTCGCCCGAACAGTTGTTCGTCTATGATTCCGGGATCACAGGTATGTAATTTGTCGGAGAGAGCGCGTACATTCACCACAGCAAACGTTTTGAGGCGAGAGGAGCACTCAAGTGGAGCGGGACAAGGCACTCGACATGGCAGTTGGTCAGATTCATCGCCAGTATGGCAAAGGGGCGATCATGAAAATGGGCGACGTCGCCGATCGCAAGATGGAAGTCATCCCCACGGGAGCCTTGGCGCTCGACCTGGCGTTGGGTGTTGGAGGAGTTCCCCGCGGCCGCGTCGTCGAGCTCTATGGAACTGAGTCGAGCGGCAAGACAACGCTCGCTCTACATGTCATAGCCGAGGCGCAGCGCAACGGCGGCATCGCCGCGTTCATCGACGCCGAGCACGCTCTCGACCCGGGCTATGCCAAAGCGATCGGCGTCGACATCGACGAGTTGTTGATCTCCCAACCCGACACCGGGGAGCAAGCTCTCGAAATCGCCGACATGCTGATTCGCTCCGGCGCGCTCGATGTCGTGGTGATCGACTCGGTTGCAGCATTGGTCCCGAAAGCTGAGATCGACGGCGAGATGGGCGATACCCATATCGGTCTTCAGGCTCGTCTGATGTCACAGGCGCTACGCAAGCTGGCCGGCAGCCTCGCCCGCTCCCGCACCACCGCCGTCTTCATCAACCAGCTCCGCGAGAAGATAGGGGTCCTGTTCGGATGTTTCCAGGGTGACAGTCGTATTGCGCTGGCCGATGGGACCTACGAGAAGATCGGTGCAATCGTCTCTCAAAAGCTCCCAGTTGAGGTTCTCTCATATGACTTCGCGTCTGGCGGGATCGTTCCAAAACATGTCGTGGGCTGGTTCGACAATGGCCCTACCGATGAATTCTTGACCATCAAGGTTGCGAAGCCTGTCGGCCGAGGGCGCGCGCGGATGACTGTCACCGCAAACCACAAACTCATGACTCCGGCAGGGTGGAAGGAAGCCGGTGAACTAAAGGTCGGCGATCGGGTGCTCGAAGCGGTAGCCCACTATTTGTCGAGTCAGCAAATGGAGCTGATTCGAGGCGCGTTGATGGGAGAGGGTTCCTTGTCGCCTTCGCAGAACGGTCTAGCTGCCCGTTTCAGAATGGGCCATGGATCACGGCAAGCGGAATATGCCGACTGGAAAGCCTCACTGTTTTCAAACCTGGGTGTATCTCGTTCGACCAATGCGAAGTCAGCGGTCTTCCATGATGTGCAGCCTCTAAGTGAGCTAATAGGACTCAGATATGCGGTGTATGGGTCGGGTCTCAAGAGGTTCGATGATGAGTATCTCAAAACGCTTACACCTATGTCATTGGCTATTTGGTACATGGACGACGGGCACCTCGCTGTTCGCTCCAAGGGTCTCCAAACTCGAACTGCTGGCGGTAGCGGACGGATCGAGATCTGCGTCAAGGCGATGAGTCCCGATACGCGTCAGCGCCTCGTCAACTATCTCGCAGACAATTGGGGGATACATGCTCGACTTCGTGAGGCCGGTGCGGCCAAGACGCCGACGCTGGCATTTACGCGCGAAGCGACCGACCGGTTCCAAGCCCTTGTCGCACCCTTCATCCATCCCTCGATGCAATACAAATTGCTACCGCGCTACCGAGGCGTCTTCAGTGTGAGCCCCAGCACGGTCGAAATGCGCTATGAGCTCGACGCGTATCCAATCGTGGAAGTCAAGACCTCCGTGCCACGTGGCAACAATCATCGTTTCGATCTCGAGGTCGAAGGAAGCCACAACTATTTCGTCGACGGAGTCATGGTGCATAACTCACCAGAGGTCACGCCAGGCGGGCGCGCCCTCAAGTTCTATTCGAGTGTCCGATTGGAGGTCCGAAGGATCGAAACCATCAAGGACGGCGCCGAGAGTGTCGGCAACCGGGTACGAGTCAAGGTAACAAAGAACAAGTGCGCGCCGCCATTTCGTCAGGCAGAGTTCGATATTGTCTTCGGCCACGGGATCTCACGGGAGGGAAGCCTTCTCGACGTCGCGGTCGATCACGGGGTGGTGAACAAGAGCGGGGCGTGGTTCACCTTCGACGGTGACCAGCTAGGGCAAGGTCGGGAGAACGCCAAACGATTCCTGCGGGAGAACCCCGAGATCGCGGTTCAGCTCCAGGCCAAGGTCTACGAACTTGTCGGTATGGGCGAAAAGCCTGTCGAGCAGGAGACCAGCGAGGTCTCGGTCGACGAGCTCTAGGGCATTCCCGGGTTTCGCGTTCTGCCGCAAGCGAGGTCTGGCTAGGATGCGGTCTCTAAGACCAAAAAACCCTTGAAAGACACCGTGAAGCACCTGTCCCGTCCGAATCTGAGGAGATCTCCCTAAGAGATTTGGCCCTATTCGGTTTCGGGTTCTTGGGTGCTCCACCGGGAAGGCAGCACGATGGAAACAGTGTGGATCGCAGCGATTGCTGCATTGGCAGTGATCCTGGCAGGTGCGGTCGGATTTCTCCTGGCCAGAAGCCGCAATCGACCGAGTAGAGAAGCCACCGACGACCCGGTCGGCGGCGCCCGCATTGAGGCCAAGCGCATACTCTCTCGCGCCGACGACGAGGGCCGAGCGAAGGCCGAGGCCTACCGCCAGCGTGAAGACGCCTCCCTCGAGCATCGCCGGGTCGAGCTCGACGGAATCGAAACCCGGCTCAGCCATCGGGAGGAGACCCTCGAACAGCGAGCTACTAATCTTGCTCAACGAGAACAACTCCTGGTCCAGCGTGAGGGTGAGGTGAGCTCACGCCATGCCGAGCTCGACAGCCTCAAGGAGAATGCCCGCAACGAGCTCGAGCGGATTGCGGGGATCGACGCAAAAGTGGCCAAAGACGAGCTCTTGGACCAAGTCGAACACGAAGCCCGACGCGATGCGATGATCCTCGTCCGCGATCTCGAAGCCAAAGCCCGCGAGGAGGCAGACCGTCGGGCTCGGCGGATTCTCGCTACCGCGATTCAGCGCCTCTCCTCCGAAGTCGTTACCGAGTCGACAATCTCCGTTGTCGCCCTGCCCTCGGACGACATGAAAGGGAGGATCATCGGTCGCGAGGGTCGGAACATTCGCACCCTGGAAGCCGTCACCGGCGTCAATCTCATCGTCGACGACACTCCCGAGTCGGTATCGGTTTCCTCTTTCGACCCGATCCGCCGTGAGGTAGCCCGCATCACCCTCGAAAAACTGGTGGCCGACGGGCGGATTCATCCCGCGTCGATCGAAGAGGCATACGAGAAGGCTCGCGATGAAGTCGAGCAATCCGTGCGTGACGCCGGCGAGTGGGCGCTCGTCGAAGTCGGGCTCTCAAAGATGCATCAAGAGCTGGTCGTGCTGCTCGGGCGCCTTCGGTATCGGACCAGCTACGGCCAAAACGTCCTCAACCATCTCGTCGAATCCGCCCACATTGCTTCCATGCTTGCTTCGGAGCTCGGGATCGAACCGATGCAGGTGAAGCGGTCGGCGCTCTTGCACGACATCGGCAAAGCCGTCACCCATGAGGTTGAAGGCTCCCACGCCCTGATCGGAGCTGAGATAGCCCGCCGTTTTGGTGAAGACCCGGCCGTGGTGCACGGTATCGAGGCTCATCACAACGAGGTCGAGCCGCGCAGCCTGCTGGCGGTGTTGGTGCAGGCGGCCGATGCCGTCTCGGCGGCCCGTCCCGGGGCGAGGCGGGAGGCCCTGGAGTCCTATGTTCGCAGGCTCGAGAAGCTCGAGTCGCTGGCCTCCGACTTTGGCGGGGTAAAGCAGGTGTTTGCGATGCAGGCTGGGCGAGAAGTGCGGGTGGTGGTGGATCCCGGTCAAGTCGACGACCTCTCGGCCTCGGACCTCGCCCGCAGAATTGCCCGCAAGCTCGAAGAGGACTTGCAATACCCTGGCCAGATCCAGGTAACGGTGATTCGCGAGTTTCGCGCCACCGAACAAGCCCGCTAGAAAGCAGTCGTGGTCCTGATCGCGCCGCCGGTTCGGAAGCCGCTATCGACGCGGCCGGCGACGCGCGCCGGCAAGCACTACCTCATCCGAACTTTCGGGTGTCAGATGAACGAGCACGACAGCCAGCGGATCGCCGGTCTGTTCGCTCTCGATGGCATGACCGCGACCTCCGAGCTCAACTCGGCCGATGTGCTGTTCATCAACACCTGCACGATCCGTGAGGCAGCCGACAATCGGCTCTACGGGAACCTTGGGCAACTGAAGGAGTGGAAGGATCAGCGCCCCGAATCCCTGCTGGTCGTCGGCGGATGTGCCGCCCAGAAGGACCGCGACCTGGTGCGGGAGAAGGCGCCCTGGGTGGACGTGGTCATGGGAACGAACAACCTCGACCGGGTGCTTGACCTTATCGATTACGCCGAGGCTTGGGGCGGCATCACCGAGGTCGTCGAATCGCTCGAGGCGATGCCGTCGTCTTTGCCCGTCGAGCGCGAGTTGGCCCACTCGGCGTGGATCTCGATTCAGGTCGGCTGCAACAACTCCTGCACCTTTTGTATCGTTCCTGCCGTGCGCGGCCCGGAGGTGAGCCGCCGGCCGGGTGACATCCTCGCCGAGGTTCGCTCCCTCGCCGCCCAAGGGGTTGTGGAGGTGACGTTGCTCGGCCAAAACGTCGATACCTACGGACGGGACCTCGCCCTGGACGGGCGACGCCGTCCGCTCTTCGCTGATCTACTGCGCCAGGTTGGCGCGGTAGAAGGGATCTCGCGCGTCCGCTTCACGAGTCCGCACCCGGCCGACTTTCGGCGGGATGTGGTCGAAGCCATGGCCGAAACTCCCGCAGTCTGCGAACAGCTTCACCTTCCTCTGCAATCGGGCTCTGATCGAATCCTGGCGGCGATGCATCGCGGCTACAACTCTGCCCGATATCTCGACAAGCTTTCGCTCGCCCGAGACTTGATGCCTGACCTGTCGGTGTCGACAGACGTCATCGTCGGCTTTCCCGGCGAGACCGAGTCCGACTTTCAGGCCACACTCGACCTTGTTCGAGAGATCGGTTTCGATTCCGCCTTCATGTTCATCTTCTCCCCCCGCCCGGGCACGAGGGCCGCAGACATGGTCGACGACTTCGTTCCGGCGGGGGTGATCTCGGAGCGGTTTGGTCGTTTGGTGGAGATCCAGAACGCCTCTTCGCTCCGACGGAATCAGGAGATGGTCGGTCGCACCTATGAGGTCTTGACCGAGGGACCATCCCGAAAAGATCCCCACGTTGCCACGACTCGCACCCGTGGTGGCAAACTGGTCCATGTCGAGGGCCAATTTCCGGCCGGTGAGTTTTTTGACACCGAGATCGTGACCGCGGCGCCACACCATCTATTCGGGCGATGACCCGGATCCTGGCGCTGCTCGGACCGACGGCCTCGGGGAAGAGTGAGATCGCTCTCGCCGTTGCCGATCGGAGGCAGATACCAATCGTCTCGGTGGACAGTATGCAGGTCTATCGAGGGCTTGACATCGGTACGGCCAAGCCGACCGCCGTCGAGCAAGCCGAGGTTCAGCATTACCTGATCGATGTGGTCGAGCCTGAGGTTGACTACAGCGTCGCCGAGTTTCAAGGAGAAGCGCGCCGGTTGATAGCAGCCGAAGAAGAGGTGCTCATCGTCGGCGGCTCAGGGCTGCACTTTCGGTCGATCGTCGATCCTTTGGAGTTCCCTCCGACTGATCCCGAGTTGCGATCCGAGCTCGAAACCATGCCGGATCCGGTGGCTGCCCTCGTTGGCGCCGACCCCGGCGCCGGTGAAGTCGTCGATTTGGCCAATCCCCGGCGAGTGGTGCGCGCTCTCGAAATCTTCCATTTGACGGGCCTCACCCCTTCGATGCGTCGCCGTCAGCAGCAACGTCGCCATTTTGACGACTACGTTCCCCACCATCATTTCGTCGCCGCGGGTCTCGACGCCGGTCACGCGTTGGGCGAGCGCATCGTTCGACGAGTGCAGGCGATGCGGGAAAGAGGTTGGTGGGACGAAGTGCAATCGCTCGGTAGCCGCCTGGGCCGCACCGCCAGCGGAGCCGTCGGCTACGGCGAACTACGTCAGGCCCAAATTGGGCACCGAGATCCGGAAAAGGTCTGGGGTGACATCACCGTTGCCACCTATGGATTGGCGCGCCGGCAGCGAACCTACTTCCGCCGCGATCCGAGAATACGGTGGGTGCCGTGGACAACCGAATTCAGCGCTCGACTAGGCGCAGTCGAGGAAATGTTGGACATCACATGAACTTCTCGAAGATGGAAGGGCTCGGGAACGACTTCATCGTCTTCGAAGGGTCGGTCGAGGTTGACGCCGAGTTGGTGCGCAAGCTCTGCGATCGCCATTTCGGGATTGGGGCGGATGGCGTATTGCGCGTCGGCCAGGAAGGCGATTTCATCCGGATGGACTACTGGAACGCTGATGGCGGGATGGCCGAAATGTGTGGCAACGGCCTGCGGTGTGTCGCTCTCTATGCCTATGACAATGCGTTGGTCGAGAACAAGAGCTTTGTGGTCAAGACGGCAGTCGGGGATCGGCGGGTCGAAATTGGCGATCTGATCAGCGTGGAGCTCGGACCAGTGACGATGGGAGAACCTCGCGATTGGAATGGAATGACGTTCCACGCTGTCTCGGTGGGAAACCCTCATCTCGTGACCCTCGGCAAAGATCCCAGAAAGATCGATGTCGCTTCGATTGGGAAGGCGCTGGAGCTGGCGACTCCGGGCGGGACCAATGTCGGGTTCGGGTCAGTCGTTGGTTCCGGCATCAATTTGCGAGTGTGGGAGCGCGGGGTCGGCGAGACGCTCGCTTGTGGAAGCGGGATGGTGGCCGCAGCCGCGCTCGCTCACCGTCTCCAATTGACGGGGCCAGCGATGGCAATCAAGGTTCCCGGGGGTCATGCCATCGTCGAGATCGAGGACACCACCACCTGGCTGACTGGCCCGGCTCGCCTCGTCTTTCGGGGTGAGCTCCCCTAGAGAGTTCGGATCACGTTGTTGACCCGGCCGATGATCTCGACTCCGCCTTCATAGGTGACAGGGGAGAGCGCGGGGTTGGCAGGTTCGAGGGTGACCTGTCCTCCTTGCCGGCGTAGTCGCTTGACGGTGGCTTCCTCCCCCTCGACGAGTGCGGCCACGATCTCTCCGTTGCGAGCTTCGGCGCCCTGCTCGATCACGACGAGGTCGCCATCGAGAATCCCCGCGTCGATCATCGACTCGCCCTTGATCCGGAGCATGAAGATCTGACCCCGACCAACTAGCGAAGTTGGCAGGGAGAGCACCTGCTCGATCTCCTCGGTGGCCAGAATGGGCGCACCCGCGGCGATACGGCCGAGCAATGGGACCTGTCGAATCTGCGGATTCGACCTCGGCTTGGTTTGGGGTCCCAGCACTTCGATCGCCCGCGGCTTTGAGGGATCGCGTCGCAAATAGCCGCTTCTGACAAGCGACGAAAGGTGGCTGTGGACGGTCGAGGGTGACGAAAGCCCGATCGCTTCGCCAATCTCGCGAACCGACGGTGGGTAGCCACGGTCGGCGACGGTCTGACGGATGAAGGTCAACACTTCCTGTTGGCGGCTGGTGAGCGGGGGATTGGGGGCCATGAATTTCCTTTCGTCCGGGCCAGCATATCGAACGGCGCCGACAATTCCAAACATCTGTTCGAGTTGACACACGAACAGCGGTTCGATACTGTTCCGAACAGAGGTTCGGATTCTTGTCACACCCTCCTCATACGCTGACGAAGTCCGACCGGACTCGAGATAGGAGAAAGACCGTGCACCGACGCCAACAGTTGCTTCCCCTCAGGCTGCTGCTCCTCCTCATGGCAACGGCCACGGTCTTTCTCCTGGTCTCGAATCGTGTGGAGGCCGGAGTCCCTGGTCCGGCGCCGATGCCTCACCTAGTCATCGCCGGCGAGAATCTTTGGGAGATCGCCTCGGAGATCAACTTGGACCGCGACATCAGGGCCGTGATCCAAGAGATCGAGAAGCTCAACCGGCTCTCGAGCACCACGTTGCAGCCAGGCCAGGTGATCATGCTCCCCGCCCAATAGGGTGGAGCACACCCCCAGGTACGCTGCCGGGGTGCGTTGTCCGATTTGTGGTCACGATGACACTCGGGTCATTGATAGCCGGCCGGCCGATCAAGGCGCGGCCATCCGCCGCCGTCGCAACTGTGGGAGTTGCGGTCATCGCTTCTCCACCTATGAAAGGAACGCCCCGGTGGTCCTCGTTCGCAAACGGAACGGTCGGATCGAGCCTTTCGCGCCTGAGAAGCTGCAACGAGGAGTCGAAGCTGCTTTTGCCGGCAGCGCGGTTCCGGGACCTGGCCTCGCCCAACTATTGGAGGAAATCGAAGCGGCCGCCGCTACCCATGCAGGTCCGATATCAAGCTCACAGATAGGGAGGCTCGTCCTCGCCGGACTCCGGGAACTGGACGAAGTTTCCTATCTCCGTTTTGCCTCCGTGTATAAGGGCTTTCAGGTCGCGGAGGATTTCGAGCGCGAAGTGGCGGCCCTCGAAGACTCCGCTCCTTCTTAGAGCTCGGCGAGACCGCTGATCAGCCGGGCACGTTCGGCGTCGGCTGTGACGAAAATCGCGGTCAGGGCATCCTCACCGTTCTGGGCGAGGATCGCCATCTGACCCTCGAGATCGGCGGTTGCGGCCGCGGCGGCGGCTGTGTTCCGCGCAGTCAGGGCATCGAGATAGCGAATTCTCCACGTTTCGACCGAGGCAATGAACCCCTTCACCTGCTCCACGTGGTCGGCGAGCTCAGGCGACGCGGGGAGATCCGTGAGGACGTCGGCGAGGGCGACCTGCCATTCGGCGACCTGGGCGGCAGCCACCGTGGAATCGGAGACTCCCTCGAGCTCGGGGCTTTGCCACAACGGTTCCAACACCAGTCGATAGTTCAGCGCATCACCGAGGGCGGTCTTGAGCGCCAGCGCCGATTGGGCTGCACCGATGGCGGTTTGCCGATCAGCATTGTCATCGGGCAACCCGGCGGCCATATCGAACAGGGCTCGCGCCGATCGGTCGACGTTGAGCAGGAGAGCGCTGGACTCGGCCACGCCGCCGGCGGGATCACTGATCACAGCGTCAAGCCGGCTCAAGGAAGCTGCAAGCTCGGTCGCGGTCGCAGCCAATTCGCTCGTTTGCCTGGCTGTCGTTGCCGCCGGCGCCTGCAGCAGGGAGGCAACCAACGCCACCAAGATGATGAGACTCACACAAAGGCCCACGATCATCAGAGAAGACAGGCGACCGCGCCCCAGCTTTGACCGGGCGATCACGTGTGGGCGCCAGCCTCCAATCTCGAGGTCAGGCACCTGTGAGCGCGGCGAAGCCGCAGGAAGCAACGGATCGATCCCGGGCGGCACAGGGTCGGTGATCGTCACCAAGAGGTCATCGCTATCGGTGTAAAACCCGAGCGACTCCAGCATCGTGAGCTCGATCGAAGGACCTTCAGATCGTTCGAGCAACCCCACTGAGGTACGTGCGGAGGCGTGTCGCGGCTCGGTCGCTCGTCGTGGAGTCGCGAGATCGGAGCTAATGCGACTGACATCGATGACCTCGCGGAGCCCGGTGGCTGCCTGGCTTCCCCACTCTCTGCAGCTGGCGACAAAGGCGGTGAGCCCCGTCGTTATCCGTGCGCGTTTAACCGGTGTCGCGGGTTTTGGCGCAAGATGGCGGCCACCGCGATGAGAATGTGGTCTCGGGGTGGAATGACTCTGGCGGTGTTCGCCGGACAGGTGCTCGGCATCGCAAACGATACAGTAGGAAAGGGCCAAATCGGTCTCCGTGGTTCGGTCTCCGCCCGAAGCCCCAGAGCAATCGTTGGTACAGCGCGATGCACCTTACTTTCACACGTTCGTCAAAGTCGGTATCTATTCCGACCGCCCAGCATCCCGGTGACGCCGGCTATGACCTCGAGGCGGCGATCGACCTGGTCCTGGCGCCGGGGGAGCGGGCGCTGGTCCCAACCGGCATCGCCGTCGCCATCCCCGCGGGCCATGTCGGCCTGGTCGTTCCTCGCTCTGGGCGCGCGATCACTCAAGGTCTTTCCGTGGTGAACGCTCCCGGAATCGTCGACGCCGGATATCGCGGCGAGCTCAAGGCGGTGCTCATCAACCACGGGTCCGAGCCCATCGAGATCAAGGTCGGCGACCGCATCGCCCAGTTGGTGATCGTCGCGGTGCGCGAGGTCGTTTGGCGAGAAGTCAACGAACTGGAAGAGTCGGATCGAGGCGAGGCCGGCTTCGGCAGTACCGGCTAGTAGGTTGACCAGGAGGTTGGCGAGCAAACCGGGCGGGTTTACACTGCCACGGTTCTGTGCGGAAGTAGCTCAGTTGGTAGAGCGCAACCTTGCCAAGGTTGAGGTCGCGGGTTCGAGCCCCGTCTTCCGCTCCCGGGCGACGTGGCCGAGTGGTTAGGCGCGGGTCTGCAAAACCCGTCACTCCGGTTCAATTCCGGACGTCGCCTCCACTCGGCTAAAGCCGGGAAATGCGGGCCCTTAGCTCAGTCCGGCTAGAGCGCTTCCCTGACACGGAAGAGG
>Ga0136633_1000053_pt1 | contig 75400 bp, 83 predicted proteins | sample AntDrymeUQ832206_2_FD_105494 | JGI IMG/M metagenome (GOLD analysis project Ga0136633, IMG submission 105494) | Polar desert sand microbial communities from Dry Valleys, Antarctica - metaG UQ83 (22.06) | ecosystem: Environmental > Terrestrial > Soil > Desert | place: Antarctica: Dry Valley...
CGACGTAATAATCCTCGCGATAGACGAACATCACGATGTCGGCGTCCTGCTCGATCGAGCCCGATTCGCGAAGGTCGGACAATTGCGGGCGCTTGTCCTCGCGCTGCTCGACCGCTCGGCTGAGCTGCGACAGCGCAAGCACCGGCAGGTCGAGTTCCTTGGCGAGCTGTTTCAAGCCGCGGCTGATTTCCGAAATCTCCTGGACGCGATTGTCGTTCGAACCGGGCCTGCCGCTGCCCTGGAGCAGTTGGAGATAATCGACGACGACCATCCCGATCCCCTTCTGGCGCTTCAATCGCCGTGCGCGCGCGCGCAGCGCGGCGATGGTCAGCCCGGGGGTGTCGTCGATGTACAGCGGAAGCGTCGAAAGCTCGCCCGCGGCGCGCGCCAGCTGGCGAAACTCCTGCTGGCTGATCTTGCCCATCCGCAGATTTTCCGAACTGATGTTCGACTGTTCGGCGAGGATGCGCGTGGCGAGCTGGTCGGCCGACATTTCGAGGCTGAAGAACGCGACCGCCGCGCCCGCCGACTTGGCCGGGTCGATCCCGTCCTCGGCATCGCGGACGAAGCGCTGGGCGCAGGCGAACGCCATGTTGGTCGCGAGCGCGGTCTTGCCCATTCCCGGGCGCCCGGCGAGAATGGTCAAATCGCTCTTGTGAAGCCCGCCGATCTTGGCATTGATCCCGTCGAGGCCGGTGGTCACTCCCGACAGATGGCCGCCGCTGTTGAGTGCCCGCTCGGCCTGCTCGAGCGCGAGCTTGGTCGCCTCGCCAAAACTCTTGACCTTGCTTTCGTTGCCGCCCTCCTCGGCGACTCGGTAGAGCTCGCTTTCGGCGCGCTCGATCTGGGTCAGCGGCGCGACTTCCTCGCTCGTGTCGAGCGCGCCCTCGACCATGTCGCGCCCGACCCCAACCAGCGCGCGGAGCAAGGCGAGATCGTAGATTTGCGCTGCGAAATCGCGCGCCCCGATCACCGCCGCGCCCGACCCGGTCAGTTGCGCGAGATAGGCCGGTCCGCCGACCTCGCGCATCGCCTCGTCGGCCGCGAAGATCGGCTTCAAGGTAACCGGATTGGCGACCATGTTCTTGTCGGTCATCCGAAGCACCGCTTCGTAGATGCGGCCGTGCAACGGCTCGAAGAAATGGTGGGGTTTCAACCGCAGCTGGATGTCCTCGACCAGCCGGTTGTCGATCATCAGCGCGCCAAGCAGCGCCGCCTCCGCCTCGACATTCTGCGGCAGCGCGGCCGGTGCGGGGGCGAGGGTGGGTTCGGTGATTCGGAGGATTTCGGCCATGGGTTACCATAGGCCGATCGCAGCCGCAGATGAAGCTGCTCGCGCTTATAACAGTGGACCGAGCTGTGCATAAGATCGTCATTGCGAGCGAAGCGAAGCAATGCAGCAACAGGCCGGATACTGGATTGCCGCGGCGCTGCGCGCCTCGCAATGACGATTGCTGGGTGAAGGCGCCGCCGCTACCCTTTGCCCCATGAGTATATTATCCGACCGCTGGATTCGCGAGCAGGCGCTCGAGCACAGGATGATCGAGCCGTTCGTCGAGGCGCAGCGCGCCGACGGCTGCATTTCCTATGGGCTGTCGTCCTACGGCTATGACGCGCGGGTCGCGGACGAGTTCAAGATTTTCACCAACATCGATTCGGTGATCGTCGATCCCAAGAATTTCGCCGCCAACAGTTTCGTCGACCGCCAGACCGATTGCTGCATCATCCCGCCCAACAGTTTCGCGCTTGCGCGGACGGTCGAATATTTCCGGGTGCCCGAGGATGTGCTCGTGATCTGCCTCGGCAAGTCGACCTATGCGCGCTGCGGGATCATCGTCAACGTGACCCCGCTCGAACCCGGCTGGGAGGGGCACGTCACGCTCGAATTTTCGAACACCACGCCGCTGCCAGCCAAAATCTACGCCAATGAAGGCGCGTGCCAATTCCTGTTCCTCAAGGGCAATGAGCGCTGCGAAACCAGCTACAAGGACCGCGCCGGCAAATATATGGGGCAGCGCGGGGTCACGCTTCCCAAATTATGATCAGTTACTTGTCATTGCGAGGAGCGCAGCGACGCGGCAATCCAGTCGCGCCATGCTGGATTGCTTCGCTCCGCTCGCAATGACGATCACCCTCGACGAGGCAGTCGCGCTGGATGCGGTCGATCCGCTGCGTGAATTGCGCGCCAGGTTCGCGCTTCCGCCCGGCGTCATCTATCTCGACGGCAATTCGCTCGGGCCGCTTCCGGTCGCCACCCCGCAGCGCGTCGCCGAGACGCTCGAAGCGCAATGGGGCGGCGACCTGATCGCCAGCTGGAACAAGCATGACTGGATCGGCTCGGCCCAGCGGCTCGGAGCGAAACTGGCGCCGCTGATCGGGGCGAAATCCAGTGAAGTGCTCGTCGGCGATTCGACTTCGGTCAATCTGTTCAAGCTGCTCGCCGCGGCAGTCGCGGCGCGGCCGGGGCGCTCGACGATCCTGTCCGAAGCGAGCAATTTCCCGACCGATCTGTATATCGCTGAGGGGCTTGCCGGGCTCGCGGGCGTCACGCTGAAAACGGTCGAAGCCTCCCGGATCGATGCCGCGCTCGACGAGGATGTGGCGGTGCTGATGCTGACCCAGGTCGATTACCGCAGCGGCGCCCGGCTCGACCTCGCGCGGCTCACCGCCACCGCGCATCGCGTTGGCGCGCTCGCCTTGTGGGACGTTTCGCACAGCGCCGGGGCGATCGAAGTCGATTTGAACGCCGCCGGGGCCGATCTGGCGGTCGGGTGCGGCTACAAATATCTCAATGGAGGCCCCGGCGCGCCGGGCTTTCTGTTTGTCGCCGAGCAACTCCAGCCGGCGCTGGCGTCGCCGCTGTCAGGGTGGTTCGGCCACGCCGATCCGTTCGCGTTCGAGCCGGAGTACCGCCCCGCCGAGGGAATCGCCCGCTTTCAGGCGGGAACGCCGTCGATCATCGCCATGGCCGCGCTCGAGGCCGGGCTGGCGACCTTCGACGGCGTTCCAATGGACGCGATCGAAGCCAAGTCACGCGCCTTGTCGCAAGCATTCATCACGATGGTCGAGCAGCGCTGCTCCGAATTGACCCTCGCCAGCCCGCGCGACCCGGCGGCGCGCGGCAGCCATGTCGTGTTCGCGCATCGCGACGGATATGCGCTGATGCAGGCGCTGATCGAACGCGGCGTGATCGGCGATTTTCGAGCCCCCGACCTGATCCGCTTCGGTTTCGCGCCGCTCTACAATGGGTTCGCCGATGTCTGGCGAGCGGTCGACGCGCTCGCCGATCTGCTCGACCGCCGCGCCTTCGACCAACCCCGCTTCCGCCAGCGCTCGCGCGTTACTTAAGCGTTGTGCGTGCTGTCGCGGGCGAGCGCTTCGCGGCCGGACTTAATCAGCCCGACCCAGTCGGCGAACGCGCTCGCGATCCTGCGCACCAGCCTGGCCAGCGCCGGATCGACCAGCGACCCGTCCTCGCCGAACGACTTGTCGGTGACCTGGCCTAAATAGGCCTCGGGCTGCTGCATCAGCGGCATGTCGAGGAACACGCAGCATTGGCGGAGCGCGTGGTTCGCGCCGAACCCGCCGATGCCGCCCGGCGAAGCGGTGACGATCGCCGCGGGCTTCTTCTCCCACGCGCTTTTGCCATAGGGGCGCGAGGCGACATCGATCGCATTCTTGAGCACGCCGGGGATCGAGCGATTATATTCGGGGGTGACGAACAGCACTCCGTCGGCGGCGGCAATGCGCTGCTTGAAAGCGACCCACTGGGCCGGTGGATCGGCCTCAAGGTCCTGGTTGAACAAGGCGAGGTCGCCGATCTCGACGATTTCGCAATCGAGCGTTTCGCCCGCGAGGGCGCACAATGCGTTGGCGATCTTGCGGTTGACCGACTGCTTGCGGAGCGAGCCGACGATGATTGCGATGCGGTGCTTTTCCATCCCGCTTGAAGCCGCGAGCGCTGCCCAGGTTCCCTAGCGCTTGCGGCCCTGGTGGCGAATGTTGGCGGGGCGGCCGCGGCTTGGGCCCGAGCGCGGGGAGTCTCCGCGCGGCGGGCCGCCACGCACCCGGTCGCGGCGCGGCGCTGTGGGGGTCCCGTCGGTCGCAAGTTCGAAGCGAAGCGCGCCCGACGCCGGATTGGCCTCGACCAGCTTCAATTCGATCTTCTGCCCCTGGCGGAAAGTTTCGCCGGTTTCATCGCCGACCAGCGCTCGCGCTTTTTCGTCGTAGCGGAAATATTCCCGGCCGAGCGTCGCCGCGGGGACCAGCCCGTCGCCGCCCAGCCCCTCGACCGTGGCGAAGAAGCCGAACGGCTGCACGCCGCTGATCTGGCACGGCAGGATCTGACCGACGCGGTCGGCGAGGAACGCCGCGACATAGCGGTCGATGGTGTCGCGCTCGGCCTCCATCGCGCGCCGCTCGAGCATCGAAATCGCCTCGCCGATTTGCGCGAAGGCATCGGCTTCGCCCGGCGGAAGCCCGCCCTCGCCGAGCGCATGGCTGCTGACCAAGGCGCGGTGGACGAGCAGGTCAGCATATCGCCGGATCGGCGAGGTGAAATGGGCATAGCTTGCCAGCGCAAGACCGAAATGGCCGAGCGGTTCGGGGCCGTAGCGCGCCTGCATCTGGGTGCGCAGCACCTGCTCCATGATCTCGGGGCGCGATTCATGCTCGGTGACGCGTTCGAGGATGCGGTTGAAGGTCGCCGGCTTGATCACCTGTCCGAGCGCGAACTCGACCCCGAAGGTCGCGAGATAGTCCTTCAATGCGACCAACTTCTCGCGCCCCGGCCCCTCGTGGATGCGGTACATCACCGGCGCCTTCTTCTTTTCGAGCGCTTTCGCCGCGGCGACATTGGCGGCGATCATGTAATCCTCGACCAGCCGGTGCGCGTCGAGACGCTCGCGCGGGGCGACCGACAATATGCGCCCCTTCTCGTCGAGCATTACCCGGCGTTCGGGAAGATCGAGCTCGAGCGGCTCGCGCCGGTTGCGAGCGGCAAGTAAGGCGGCCCAGCAATCCCACAGGGGTTTCAGAGCGGATTCGATCAGTTGCGGCTCGACCAGCCCGGCGGTGCCATCGATCGCAGCCTGGGCATTCTCATAGGCAATGTTTGCAGCCACACAAATCTTGGCGCGCGTAAATTTCCAACTTTTGAGCGTTCCATCCTTGCCGACCACGAGGTGGCAGGCAAGCGCGGCGCGGACCTGCCCCTGCTTGAGCGAGCAGATGTCCGATGACAATTCGTGCGGGAGCATCGGCACGACGCGGTCGGGAAAATAGACGCTATTGCCCCTCGCCCGCGCTTCCTTGTCGAGTTCGGAGCCCGGGCGGACGTAAAAACTGACGTCGGCGATGGCGACGATCGCGTCCCAGCCGCCATCGTCGCGCGCGCTTGCCCAGATCGCGTCGTCATGATCGCGCGCGTCCTCGGGATCGATCGCGACGATCGGCAAATGGGTCAAATCTTCGCGCGGCCCAAGCTCGAACCCCGCGACCCGTTCGGCCTCGGCGACGGCCTCGCTTCGGAATTCGTCGCGAAGGCCATGTTTGTGAATCGCGATCATCGAGAAGCTTCGCGGCGCGAACGGGTCGCCGAGGACCGCATCGACCCGCGCCGAGAAATGCGGCGGGCGGCCCGACGGCTCGGCGAGGACGAGATCGCCCGGCTGCGCTTCGTTCAGATCGGAAATCGTGAATTCGCGGCGTTCGCGCTTGTCGACCGGGGTCAGGAAGTGCCGCTCGCCTTCCCTGCGCACCACCCCGAGCACGAGATCCGCGGATCGCGCCAGCTTTTTCATGACATGCGCGACATGGCCCGCGCCGGCCTCCTCGGTGCGCGCGAGGATTCGGTCGTTGAGCGCCAATGCCGAGCGGCGGCCGCGCTCGATCACCCTCAATCGCGGCGCAGGAACGTCGGCATGCCAGCTTTCGGGAGTGGCAAGCACCTGCCCGTCCTCGATCGAGATCACCCGCAGCACGGTCACCTTGGGCACCCCGCCCGACTTGTGGAAGGCGCGTCCGGGAGCGCTATCGATCAGCCCCTCGTCGGCCATGTCCTTGAGCAGGCCCTTGAGCATGATCTTGTCATGCCCGCTGAGCCCAAACGCGCGCGCGATCTCGCGCTTGCCCGCGGGCTGGTCCGACGAGGCGATGAAGTCGAGGATCTGCTGGCGGCCGGGCAGGCCCTGGTTCGAGCGCGGATGGCGGGGCATGGTCGTCCTACGTCGTGATGGCCGATCGGTTCCGCGCCCTAGCCGCCATTGCGAACAAAGCGAAGCCGCCCAGCCGAAAGACTGGACGGCTTCGCCCGTGCTTTAGTTCAACCGATTAGCGAATGCCGATCCGGTCGGGATTGCCGTCGGGATCGCCCGCAACTGCACCGCCGTCACGGACCGCTCCGGTCATCAGGATGCCCGCGAGATGCGGCGCCGCCATCGACGTTCCCGACAAGGTCGCATAGCCGCCGTCCTTGTAGGTCGACTTGATGCTCGAACCCGGCTCGGTAAAGTCGATCGGCGGGTTACCAAAGTTCGAGAAGGACGACCACACATCGCCCTTCGCGAACGACGACACGGTGTAGACGTTGGCGCCATTGGCGCGCGCCGGGCTGTGGAGGTTGGCATCCTCGCTCGAATTGCCCGCGGCGAGCACGAAGCGCACGCCGTTTTTCGCCGCATTGACCACCGCATTGTCGAGCAAGGTGGACACGCCGCCGCCGAGGCTCATGTTGGCGACGTCGCCCGAAATACCATTGGCTCCGACATGATCGACCCCGGCAATGACGTCGGCGTTCGATCCGCTGCCGCGCCGGTCGAGCACGCGGATCGCGACCAGGGTTGCGCCAGCCGCGACACCGGCGACGCCGATGCTGTTGTTGCGCGCCGCGATGGTGCCCGCGACATGGCTGCCGTGACCGTTGCCGTCATCGGGCGAAGTGTCGCGGATGAAGCTGCGGCTGCGGCCACTGTCGACGTTAAGGTCGGGGTGGTCGAGGTCGATCCCGGTGTCGATCACCCAGGCGGTACGGCCCGAGACCGGCGTGCCGACCCCGCCGACGCGAGTCACGCCCCAGTCGATGACCTGGGCCGGCTGGGTTCCGCCGCCGGGAGGCGCCAGAACCACGACCTGCATGATCTGGTTGCGCTCGCAGCCGGCGATGTTGGGATTGCTCTGCCGCATGTTGGCGACGTGGTTGCGGCCGTCGGCGGGCATCTTGACCGCGAAGCCCTTGATCGCGGTGCCATAGACATGGATCAATTGACCGGCGGACGGACGAACCGCGCGGTCCGACTCGGCGCGGACGTTTCCGCGCGACACGTTGGAACCGAATGCGCAGATATATTCATTGGCGATATAGCGCGGCGCGGCCTGCGCGGCGCTCGCGGTGACAACCGACGCACTTGCGGTTAACAGCATGATAATTAAACGCATTTTTGGACTCCCCTGTTGAGCGATGGGCGAACCTTTCGACCATTGTTCGGGTCGTCAACGCAAATCGTGACGCATTGGAAATGAGCAAGTGGTTGTGACTTTATTGTCGCTCCACCGGTTTGACCCACGGCTTGAACGCACCGCCGGGAACCGCGCTCGCGACCGGGCTTTCGAAGCCCTCCCTGTTCAGCGAGGAAACGCCGAACACCCAGTCGTCGACGCGCACGCCCTTGAGCACATGCGCCACCGTCAAGCCGCTCCGGGCGCCTTCAAGCATCGCCGAACGAGTCGGCGTCTCACGGACGATGAGGGCTGGTTCGGCGATCAATGCGTCGGGCACCTTCTCCCAATTGCTGGCGTCGGTGCGGCGGCGATAGATTACGTTGCGCTGCGCACCGAAGGGTGACGGCCATTTGATCGTCGTATCCGTGCTTACCGCGCCCTCGACGGTGGGCTCGGGCGGCGGCGGCGCGCTGGCCAGCGCGGCGAGCGCGGCGACGTTCAGCTCGGTCACCTTCTCGAGGTAGGCGAAATCCATCTTGTCGATGGTGTCGCCATATTCCCTGCCCTTTTCGACGCGCAGGTCCTGGTGCTGGTGATCGTAATTCTCGACCGCGACCGAAAAGCGCACCGCGGGAAAGCCGGCATTGAGGAATTCGGTATGGTCACCGCCGCGCCCGAAGCGGTCGTTGCGCCAGATCTGACGGACGTCGAGCCCGATCTTCAAATCGTCGGCGAGGCTGTCGAGAAAGCGCGACAGATTGCGCGACGGCGAGTCGTTCTCTCCGCCAAGGCTGCGCTGCGGCGCCGCAAGGTCTTCGCGTCCCTGCCAGCGCGGCCCTTCGGAAAAGACCCGGACATGATCACGGTCGCACAGCCCGTCGGAGCCGCAGCTATTGCCGATGATGTCATTGTTTAAATTGGCGACGACGTTCCAGCCCTGCGCCTTGGCGTAATCGGCCATGATCTTGCCGCCGAGCAGCCCCTGCTCCTCGCCCGACAAAGCGGCATAGACGATCGTCGCCGGAAACTTGTGCCTGGACAGCACCCGCGCCGCCTCGATCACCGCCGCGGTTCCCGAGCCATCGTCATTGGCGCCGGGCGAATCGGCGGTGGCGTTCATCACGTCGCTGACCCGGCTGTCGATGTGCCCGGTAATGATCACCACGTCGTTGGGGCGCGAAGTGCCGCGCTGGATCGCGACCATGTTGCGCACCAGCGTCGGGGTGGGCACGCGCCGCCCGGTGACCGTGTCCGATGGCGCGACGATCGCCAGGCAGCCGCCACACGCCTGCGAATAGCGCCGGAACTCGCTTTCGGTCCAGCGCAGCGACGCTCCGATCCCGCGCCTGGGGTCGGTTTGCGACGACAAAGTATGGCGCGTTCCGAAGCTGACCAGTTTCTCGATGGCCGCCTTCATTCGCGCTGCGCTGACCGGGGCCGAGATCGCCTTCAATCGCGCAGTGACGGCCGGCGGAGCAGCGGCCAGCAGCAGCGGGGCCAGAGCGAGCAGACCGATCTTGCGCATCACGCCATTCTCCTGATTTGCGAACGCTTTATCTGGCATTTGCACTTGCGCTTGGCTAGGGGCACCTCACTTAATCGAAGCGGCAGACAAGGGTCCGCGGCGGCAGTCCGCAGGACCGCGATCGTGAGGAGTTGATCATGGGCAAGCAGGAGCGGATTTTTGCAAGCGAGGACGCGGCCGCGGTCGCCGCCGAAGTCGCGGCCCTGGTCGAACGCTCGCGCGTGGCGCAGCAGGCGATCGAACATTATAGCCAGGAACAGGTCGACGAGCTGATCCGCGCAATGGTGTGGTCGGTCGCGCGCCCCGGAGTGGCCGAACAGATCGCGCAATTCACCGTCGAGGAAACCCAGCTCGGCAATTACGAAGCCAAATATCTCAAGATCGCGCGCAAGACCCGCGCCGCCTTGATGGACATTATCGACGACAAGTCGGTCGGAGTGATCCTCGAGGACCCCGAACGCGAGATCGTCGTCATCGCCAAGCCGGTCGGAGTGATCGGCGCCTTGTCGCCCTCGACCAACCCCGAAGCGACCCCGGTGATCAAGGCGATCAGCGCGGTCAAGGGGCGCAATTCGATCATCGTCGCGCCGCACCCGCGCGCCAAGCTGACCAACAAATTGATCTGCGACACGATGCGCGAGGCGATTGTCGCCTGCGGAGCGCCGGCCGACCTGGTCATTGCGATCGAAATTCCTTCGGTCGAGAAGACCAACGAGCTGATGAAGCAGTGCGACCGGGTGCTCGCCACGGGCGGAACGCCGATGGTCCAGGCGGCCTATTCGAGCGGAACTCCCGCGCTTGGGGTCGGGGTCGGCAACGCGGTGATCACGGTCGACGAAACCGCCGACCTCGACGATGCGGCGGAGAAGATCCGCATCTCCAAGACGCTCGATTATGCAGCGTCCTGCTCGTCGGACAATTCGGTGCTGCTGGTCGAGCCGATCTACGACGATATGCTCGCCAAGCTGATCGACCAGGGTGGCTATGTGCTCGACGAAACCGCCAAGCAAAAGCTTCAGGACGTGCTGTGGGTCAATGGCACGCTCAATGCGAAAATCGTTGCCCAGGCGCCCGATGCGATCGCGGCAATGGCCGGTTTCGACATTCCCGAGGGCACCAAATTCCTTATCGTTCCCGAAACCGGAATCGGCCCGGACTATCCGTTCTCGGGCGAGAAACTGACCGTCACCATGGCGCTTTACAAGGTCAAGGACATCGACGAGGCGATCGCCAGGACCAATGAAATCCAGGCCTATCAGGGCCAGGGCCACAGCTGCGGGATTTACTCGACCAGCGACGCGAACATCATGAAGCTGGCCGAGGCGACCAAGACTTCGCGGGTGATGGTCAACCAGCCGCAGGCCGCGTCGAACAGCGGCAATCTGTGGAACGGGATGCGCCAGACCTTTTCGCTCGGTTGTGGGTCGTGGGGCGGCAACGGCACCAACAACAACATCACCTGGCGCGACTTGATCAACGAGACCTGGGTATCGAAGCCGCTCGCGACCCCCAAGACGCTTCCGAGCGACGAGGAATTGTTCGGGGACGTTATTGAGAAGCTTGGCTAAGGGGCGCGGCTAGTCGCGGGTCCGACGAAGGGGTGGAGCGTGGTCCGACTGTTTGCGTTTCTGGCAGCGGCGTTTCTGGTTACTTTTCCGGCACTCGCCGAAAAGCGTATCGCCCTGACCTTCGACGATGTGCCTCGCGGTCGCGGTGCATTTTTCACGCCGGACGAGCGAACGGCGAGGCTCGTTGGCGCGCTCAAACGGACGGGCGTCAGGCAGGCGGCGTTCTTTGTAACGCCGGGCAACCTCGCCAATTTCGATGGAGCCGGCGGTGAGGAGCGGATCAATGCTTATGTCCGAGCCGGTCACGTCATCGCCAATCACAGCTTCAGCCACCGGCACCTGTCCGCAACCGGTACGACTGAATACATCGCCGATATCGACCGCGCGGAAGCATGGCTGAAAGGTCGAAAGGGACGGCGGCCGTGGTTTCGCTTCCCGTTCCTCAACGAAGGCCGCGGCGACAAGGTCAAGCGCGATGCAGTTCGCGAGGCTTTGAAGCTGCGCGGTTTGCGCAACGGCTATGTCACGATTGACGGTGCCGACTGGAACCTTGAGACACTGACGACGAATGCGGTGCGGTCTGGCAAGCCGATCGATATGGCGGCGTTGCGTGACCTCTACGTCGAGACGATGATTGGAGCGGCCGAGTTCAACGACAAGCTCGTCCGGCAAGCCATCGGGCGTTCTCCGGCGCACGTCATTCTGCTGCATGAGACCGATCTCGCCGCCTTGTTCATTGGTGACATGGTTACCGGGCTGCGCAAGGCAGGCTGGAAGATCGTCACTGCCGACGAGGCATTCGCCGACCCGATCGGCAAGGCGATGCACGATGTCCCTTCGGCGCAGGGAACGCTGACCGAAGCCCTGGCCTGGGAGAAAGGTCTGCCTGCGCCTCGATGGTATGGGCCGAGCAGCCCGCGCATTGCCGATCCGCTCTACACGCAACGAGTGCTCAAGCAATCGCCGGTGGGCAAGTAGGTTGGCACGACTGTGCACCACCGGCACTTCACCATACGAGGCCGCCTTCGGCTTCTCGCGGGCGGTTCGACTCGGCGGCCAAATCCTCGTCTCGGGGACTGCTCCGGTCGAGCCCGACGGGTCGAGCACCCCCGGCGATGCAGCGGCGCAGGCGCGGCGCTGTTTCGCGATCATCCTTGGGGCGATCGAGGAGCTTGGTGGGAGCGCTGCCGACATCGTCCGCACCCGCATGTTCATCACCGACCCCGCCGATGTCGAAGCCGTCGGCGCGGTTCACGGCGAAGTCTTTCGCGACATCCGACCGGCATCGACGATGGTCGTGATCTCCGGATTGCTCCGCCCCGAATGGCGGGTCGAAATCGAAGCTGAAGCGTTTGTGGGGCATGACAAGGACTAGCTTTACCGCCGCTTTGCTCGCGCTTGGCCTCGCCGCGTGCCAGCAGCCGAACGACGGCAATATCGCGATCGACGAGGTCAATAATCTCGCCTCCAACGGCGATATCGAGAGCCTTCCGCCGAGCGAGGAAGGTGGCGCGGCAGTCGAACTCGACAGCGGAAGCGGTCTCAACGAAGCCGACGACGCCGGCTCGGAGCTACCGTCCCCACCGGGCACGTCCGAGGCAGGGATGATCCCCGGCCAATATCGCGGCCGCTGGGGAATGGTTACCGCCGATTGCGACCGCAACCGCAGCGACGCCAAGGGAGCAATCACCATCGGCGAGCGGACGATGATTTTTTACGAGAGCACCGCCACCCTGAAGGAACGGCGCCCGGCGATCGCGACCAGCTTCTCGGGCCTGTTCGGCTTCACCGGCGAAGGCCAGAAGTGGGAAAAAGTGGTGACCCTGACCCGCACCGGCGACACGCTCAAGCGCGCCGACGACGATGATGAACGTTACACCTACAAGCGCTGCGGCTGAGTGACGTCTGGCGAAACGCTCGCGTGATGCTAATAGCCGCGCCATGACCCAGTTCGACCTCAGCGACGACCAGCGCCAGATCCAGCAAATGGCGCAAAGATTCACCGCCGATGCGATCACGCCGCACGCCGCCGAATGGGACGAGAAGCATATTTTTCCGCGCGACACGATCCGCGCGGCGGCCGAATTGGGGTTCGGCTCGATCTATGTGTCCGAGGAAAGCGGCGGGATCGGGCTCGGGCGCCTCGAATCCGCGCTGATCATGGAAGCCATGGCCTATGGCTGCCCGTCGACGAGCGCGTTCATCTCGATCCACAATATGTCGGCGTGGATGATCGACCGCTTCGGTTCGGCCGAGGTCAAAGCGAAATATCTGCCCTCGCTGATCCCGATGGAGCGCATCGCTTCCTATTGCCTGACCGAACCGTCATCGGGCTCCGACGCTGCCGCGCTCAAGACCAAGGCGGTCCGCGATGGCGACGATTATGTCGTGTCGGGGTCGAAGGCGTTCATTTCGGGCGCTGGCGAGAATGAGATTTACGTGGTGATGGTCCGCACGGGTGAGGACGGTCCCAAGGGCATTTCCGCGCTGGTCATCGAAAAGGACATGGCTGGAGTCAGTTTCGGCGCCAATGAGAAAAAGCTCGGCTGGCATTCGCAGCCCACCGCCCAGGTCAATTTCGACGAAGTCCGCGTGCCGCAAGCCAACCGCGTCGGCGGCGAGGGCGAGGGCTTTCGAATCGCGATGACGGGATTGGACGGCGGGCGGCTCAACATCGGCGCGTGCAGCCTTGGCGGCGCCCAGCGCTGTCTCGACGAAGCGGTCGCCTACACCCGGACACGCCAGCAGTTCGGCAAGGCAATCGCCGACTTCCAGAACACCCAGTTCACGCTCGCCGACATGGAAACCGAGCTCCAGGCGGCTCGCCAATTGCTCTACGTCGCGGCGGCGAAAGTCACCGCCAACGCCCCCGACAAGACCAAATTCGCGGCGATGGCCAAGCGCTTCGCGACCGATACCGGATCATCGGTCGTCGACCGCGCGCTCCAGCTTCACGGCGGCTACGGCTATTTGCAGGATTATCCGATCGAGCGCTTCTGGCGCGACCTTCGAGTCCACTCGATCCTCGAGGGCACCAATCAGGTGATGCGGATGATCATCGGGCGCGAACTGACCCGGCAATAGGGCTTTTTTTGCGCGGGCCGAGTTCGCCGGAAACTTCGTCGAGCGGCTCGCTCGCTACTGCTGGCGGAACCGGGCCGCGATCCACCTCCATCCAGTCGCGGAACGGAAGCTTGTAGAGCATGTCCATCACTTCGAACTCGAGCCCGCCCGGCTGGCTGGTATTGCTGTTCCACAGCGCGACCACCCCACTTTTCAGCAGCGGATCGAACAGGATCAGCGAACGGTAGCCATTGACCCCGCCGCGGTGCCCGATGACGCGGTGCCCCGCCCAGGTGTAGCTACGCCAGCCAAGCCCATATTGCGGATCGTCGAGCCGTTCGCGAAACTTGCGCAATCGCCCGCGCTCGTTCGGGGTTGCGACCCGCGGCGCGTGGATCGCCTGGAGCAAGGCCGGGCTCAGCACCGTGGGCATTTCGCCCATCTGCGCGAGCATCCACAACGTCATGTCCTTGATGTTGCTATTGACCCCGCCCGACGCCGGAACCCCGTAATAGACGTCGTTAACCTCAAGCGGGCGCCGCCCGACGCTGTGCGGCCGCGCCCAGCTTTTCGCCGATTGCAGCCCGCCGCGGCTGACGCTTGCCGAAGTCATTCCGATCGGGTCGAACAAAGTGCGCTTCACCGCGTCCTCATAGCGCTGCCCGCTGACCTTCTCGACCAATTCGCTCGACGCGTCATAGGCGATGTTCTGGTAACTCCAGCAAGTCCCGGGCGCGCACAGCCCGTTCAATTCGAACAAAGTGCGGCGCAGGAATTTGGCGTCCTGCCCTTCCTCGAGCTTGTTGTCATAGGCGTTGCGATAGAGGCCGAGGCGGTGGCTGAGCACGTCGGCGACGGTCGCGCGGGTCTGCGCGCCGCCGGGCAATTGGAGCGAAGGGGCGAGCCCCGCCACCGGCTGGTCGAGCGACAATTTGCCTTGCTCGGCGAGCTTGGCGACCATCGTCGAGGCAACCCCCTTCGACACCGATGCCCAGCGAAACACGGTCTCCGGAGTGACCGCCTGCCCCGAGCCCTCGACGGTCTCGCCATAGCCCGACAGAAAGGTGATTCGCCCGCCCTCGACGATCCCGACCGCCATTCCGACCATGTTCGGCTTGCCGGCCATCCGCCGGAAGCGCGCGTCGAGCGCGGCATAGTCGATGTCGCGGCGCTTGGCGGGAGCGACCTCGACCAGCCGCGCGCGGGTCCGTGCCTGCTGCGCCTCGCGCTGCTCGGTCAGGCTGAGCGCCTGACTCGGCGGCTGCGGCGGCCACAGCGCCAGCCCGATGGCAATGAACCCGGCCAGGCCAAGGCCGAATTTCGTTTCTCGTTGCAACCAACTCTCCCCGCTCGCCGCTGTGGCGGGCCGCGCCGCGCGCCTCAACCGGGGGAGCGGCCCTCTGCGCCGAAGCGACGCGTGCGGACGATGAAGCGCGGCTGGCATCGCGCGCCAAGCAAGGCTACAGCGCGGCCATGCAGTTTTTGAAGACGCTGTTCTGGATGGTGCTGGCGGTGTCGGTCGCCATCTTCGCGACCCGCAACTGGCGCGACGTCACGATTGACCTGTGGGGGCCGCTCGCCGCCGATATCAAGCTTCCGGTGCTGCTCGGGCTGATGCTCCTGATCGGCTGGCTGCCGACCTGGCTGATCTTTCGCGGACGGTTGTGGCAGGCCAGGCGCAAGCTGTTGCTGCTCGAACGCCCGCCGCTCGCTCCCGCCGCCACGCCGGAGCCCGCTGCCGAGCCGCTCCGGCCATGATCTACATCGCGATGGACACTCCCGACCTCGACGGAGCGCGCGCGCTCGCCACGGCGGTCGCGCCGCTCGCGGGGGGGCTCAAGCTCGGGCTCGAATTCTTCTGCCACAATGGCCGCGCGGGCGTGGCCGAGCTTGCCGGGCTCGGCCTGCCGATCTTCCTCGACCTCAAGCTTCACGACATTCCCAACACCGTCGCCAAGGCGATCGCGGCGCTGAGCGACCTTAACCCGTCGGTGCTCACGGTCCACGCCGCGGGCGGGCGCGAGATGATGGCCGCGGCCAGGGCTGCCGCCCCGCCGGCAACGAAGGTCGTCGCGGTGACCGTGCTGACCAGCCTCGACCGCGAGGATCTTGGCTCGATCGGGGTCGCCGACGATAGCGCGCAGCAGGTCGAGCGTCTCGCCGCGCTGGCGCGCGATTCTGGGCTCGATGGCATCGTCTGCTCGGGCAATGAACTCGGCGCGGCGCGGCGCGCGTGGCGCGACGGCTTTTTCGTCGTCCCCGGCATCCGTCCGGCCGGGAGCGCGATCGGCGACCAGAAGCGAGTGATGACTCCGCGCGCCGCGCTCGATGCCGGCGCGTCGATCCTGGTGATCGGCCGCCCGGTCACCGCCGCGCCCGACCCCGCCGCCGCGTTCGCCGCGATCGCCGCGACGCTGTGATGAAGAGGTTTTTAGTTGGATTGAAGTCGGTTCCAGCCCGGTGCGGGCTTGCCGAAACAAGAGGTCTTTCATGAGCTGGCTGAGCCGCGTTCGCAACGGCATCGTATCGCTGACCAAGCGCCAGCACGCCGACAATCTGTGGCACAAATGCGCCAAGTGCGACGAGATGGTGTTCACCAAGGAATGGGAGGACAATGGCTTCGTCTGCCCGCGCTGCGACCACCACGACCGCGTCGGACCAAAAGTCCGCTTCGACGCCTTGTTCGACCGCGCGCAATACGACATCCTCGCCAGCCCCGAAGTGCGCGAGGATCCGCTCCGGTTCCGCGACACCAAGCGCTACAGCGAGCGGATCAAGGCGGCGCGGGCCAAGACCGGCCAACGCGACGCATTGATCAACGCCAAGGGCAAGATCGCTCGCCAGGCGGCGATCGTCGGCGTCCAGGATTTCGCCTTCATGGGCGGGTCGATGGGGGTCGCGGTGGGCGCAGCCTTCGTCGCGGGAGTGCAGGCGGCGATCAAGGCCAAATGCCCCTACATATTGTTCACCGCGGCGGGCGGCGCTCGGATGCAGGAAGGCATATTGTCGCTGATGCAGATGCCGCGCGCGACCGTCGCGCTGGCGCTGCTGCGCGAGGCGAATTTGCCCTACATCGTGGTGCTTACCGATCCGACCACCGGCGGAGTGACCGCTTCCTATGCGATGCTCGGCGACGTGCAACTGGCCGAGCCCGGAGCGCTGATCGGGTTCGCGGGACAGAGGGTGATCGAGCAGACCATTCGCGAAAAGCTTCCCGAAGGATTCCAGCGCGCCGAATATCTGCTCGACCATGGCATGATCGACATGGTCGTCCATCGCCATGCGCTGAAAGACCGGCTCGCGCGGCTGATCGGCTTTCTCATGCCCCCGAGGGCCAAGAAAGCTGCGTAGATTTCATCCCTCGCGCGAGCGGCAGGGGCTGTCTAAGCTCGCCCCCTCCCGCAAGCGGGTGGGGCGCTGATGGCCGACTTCGCGCGTTCGGCCGATCCCGCGGTCCAGCGCCAGCTCGACCGGCTCGGCTCGCCAATTTATGCCCTCGACGTGCTCGGGCTCGAGCGAATCCTCGACCTGCTCGATCGCCTCGGCCGCCCGCAGGAGCGCCTGCCGCCCGTGTTTCACGTCGCCGGGACCAACGGCAAGGGCTCGACCTGCGCCTTTCTGCGCGCCGCGCTCGAGGCTGCCGGACATCGCGTCCACGTCTTCACCAGCCCGCATCTGGTCCGCTTCAACGAACGAATCCGGATCGCGGGCGAATTGATCGAGGATTCGCAACTGGCGGCGCTGCTGAAGGAAGTGCTCGACGCGGGCGACGGCATCGAGGCCAGCTTTTTCGAGGTCGCCACCGCCGCCGCACTCCTCGCCTTCGCTCGCACCCCCGCGGACGCGGTGATCCTCGAGGTCGGGCTCGGCGGGAGGCTCGACGCGACCAATGTCGTCGATCGCCCACTGGTCACCGCGATCGCCAGCCTCGGGCTCGATCACCAGGCCTGGCTCGGCGACCGGCTGACCGACATCGCGGCCGAAAAAGCCGGGATCGCCAGGCGCGGCGTGCCGCTGGTTACCCAATCCTATCCGGCGGGCATCGCCGAGCGAATCGCCGAGGTCGCCGCAAGCGCGGGTGCCTTGCTCGTCCCGCGCGGCGGTAGCTGGGTCATCCAGTCGGCGGGGGACCGCCTTCACTATCGCGACGCGAAGGGCGAACTTGTCCTTCCCTTGCCCAGCCTCGCGGGCGAGCATCAATTGCTCAATGCCGGCCTCGCCATCGCCATGCTTCGGCACCAGTCGCTGCTCGCGATTTGCCCGGATTCATTCGCCCAGGCGATGAGTTCCACCGACTGGCCGGCGCGGCTCCAGCGGCTCGCCTCGGGCGCGCTGATCGAGCGGCTTCCGCACGGCAGCGAGCTGTGGATCGACGGCGGCCATAATCCGAGCGCGGCGGCGAATGTCGCGGCTTATGCTCGCGCATCGTGGAGCAACGGCCTTCCACTGACGCTGGTCTTCGCCAGCCTCAAGTCCAAGGATGCCGCCGCGATCCTCGCCCCGTTCGAGGGAATCGCCGCCGCGGTCCGCACCGTCCCAATTCCCGGCCACGACAGCCACGATCCCGAGACGCTAGCAGGACTGGCGCGCGAGTTGGACTTCGCCGCAACCGCGCACCGCGACCTTGACGAAGCGCTCGCCGCAAACACCCCCCCCACCCGAGTGCTGATCTTCGGATCGCTCTACCTAGCCGGGGTCGCGCTCGAGCTCGACGGATCGCAGCCGGACTAAGCGGTATCGCCCTCGGCGGCGCGCGCGGCATCGGCTGCCGGCACCGGGCCATCTGCCGGCCTGTCCCGCTCGCGCCAGGCGGTTCGCGCCCATTCGAGCGCGACGAAGCCGACCGCGAGCAGCCCGATCAGCGCGGTGAAGCGGAACACCGGCGCATAGCCGATGCGGTCGATCGCTTCGCCGATCGCCGCTCGCCCGAGCGATCCGATCAGGAAGGTCAGCGAGGACAGCAAGGCATATTGGACCGCGCTGAACTCACGCGAGGTGATCGACGACAAATAAGCGACGAACGCCGCTCCGGCGAGGCCGCCCGCGATATTCTCCCCCGAAATCGCGATCAGCAATCGCACCATCCGCAATTCGACCCCGAACCCGTCGAGCGAAAAGGTGCGGGCGAAGGCGTCGATCCCGACTGCGCCCGAGGCAAGGTCGGCGTAGAGAAGATTGCTCGCCGCCGCGACGATCGCGCCCACCAGCAAGGTCGGCATCCGGCCCAGCGTCGCGAACAGGATGCCGCCGATGGCGATCCCCGCCATCGTCATGAACACGCCGAAAATCTTCGACGCGAAGGCTACTTCGTCGCCGGTATATTTTAGTTCCTGGAGGTAGAAGGGAAAGGCAAAGGAGCCCCAGATATTGTCGGTGATCCGATAGGACAGGATCAGCCCGAGGACGATGATCACGCCCCAGCCGATCCGCCCGATCAGCTCCGACAAAGGCGAAATCAGCGCCGAATAAGCATGGTCGGCGGCGCGTCCGCTCGATGTTGGCGCCGGGGCGTCCTGTTGAAGGACATGCTCCTGGCGTTGCTTGAGCCAATTGAAGACCGCGGCGACGATCGCGGGCACGATCACCGTCGCTGCGACGATCAGCGGCCCCATCGTGCGCGTGAAATCCCCGACCGATGGCGGGTCGGGATCGCCCGGGGCCACGCTCAGCATTCGCACCATAAACGACGCGACGGTAAGGATCGCCCACGCCCAGCCTACGCCGACGATCGCAAGTCCGGCCATTCGATATTTGGGTTCGACCGCTCCGGCGCGGCGAAGCGCCCCCTGCTCGCCTTCGCCCTCGGCGCGCGGCGTGTCGGGCGCCATCAGCGTGGCGATGATCGTCAGCGCCATGAACCCGCCCATGATCCCGTACACCACGGGCCAGCTCACCCGCTCGGACAGGATCAGCGCGAGCGCTCCCCCGATCAGCGCCGCGATGCGATAGCCGAACTGGTAGATTGAGGAGAGGATTTCGACCGGCGCGCGCTCGTCGGCGACGTCGATCCGCCACGCGTCGATGACCACGTCCTGGGTCGCCGAGGCGAACGCCCCGATCACCGCGACCAAAGCGAACCAGCCGAGCTGAAGCCGCGGATCCGAGATCGACAAAGCGAAGAAGGTCGCGGTCAGCAGCACCTGGCACACGATCAGCCAACCGCGCCGCCGCCCGAGCCGCTCGAGCCCGGGCAGCCGCACCCGGTCGACCAATGGCGACCACAGGAATTTGAAGGCGTAAGCGAGCCCGATCCACGACAGCACTCCGATCGTGGCGAGGTCGATCTCCCATTCGCCGAGCCAGGCGTTGAGCGTCCCGATCAGCAAGGTGTAGGGCAGCCCCGCCGCGAACCCGAAGATCAGCATGATCGCGGTCTTGCGCGAGCCGAGCGCCGCCCCGAGCAGCTTCAGTCCCTTGGGCCGTTCGCCTACAGTCGCCGTCGCCATTCTCTTCTCCTGCCTCCCTCATGCTAGCACCGCTTTTGCGCGGGGGAAGCCGGGGCTTGCACAAAGCGGGCGAGACGCCCAACATTTTGCGATGGATCGCTTCACCGCCGCATCGCGGCCGACCGCGGGGCAGCGCGCGCTCGCCGACGCACTTGCTCGCGGCGAGGCCGCGCTCGGCGACGGCATCGAGACGCTCGACGCATCGCTCTACACCGACCCGGCGCGTTATGCCGCCGAGCAACGCTCGATCTTCGAGCGATTGCCGCACCTGCTCGCGCCCTCGGCCTTGCTCCCCCAGCCCAACAGCGCGGTCGCTCACGATCATTACGGCACGCCCCTGATCCTGTCGCGCGATGCCGCCGGGCACGCGCATGTCTTCGCCAATGTCTGCCGCCATCGCGGAACCCGGCTGATCGAGGCGGACGGCGTGGTCCCCGCCAAGCGGATCGTCTGCCCCTATCATGCCTGGGCCTACAAACCCGACGGCGAATTGACCGGTTTGCCCCGCGCCGATTGCTTCCCGGGGCTCGACAAGGCCGCCAACGGGCTCGTCGAATATCCAAGCGTGGAGGCCGGCGGGCTGATCTGGTTCGCGAAGGACAAGGCCGCCGACTTTGCCGACGCGCTCGCACTCGCGCCCGATCTTGACGCGTTCGCAATGGCGCACAGCCACGTCTATCGCCGCAAGACCCATGAGGTCCGCGCCAATTGGAAGCTGGTCATCGATGCATTCTTGGAAAGCTATCACGTCCAGCGGCTCCACGCGGCGACCATCGCCAGCTTCTTCGCCGATGGAATCACCGTCGCCGACATGATCGGCCGCCACCAGCGCGCTGCGGTCGGGCGCGCCGATTATCTCGCCAAGGTCGATCGCGACGACTGGAATGCGCTTCGCCACGCGGTCACCTACACCTATCAATTATTCCCGGCGTCGGTGGTGATCGTCAGCCCCGACTACATCAATCTGCTGATCGCGATGCCGCAGGCGGTCGACCGCACTTTGGTCGAGGACATCATGCTGATCCCCGAGCCGCCGGCGTCGCCCGAAGCCGAAGCGCATTGGCAGCGCAGCTGGGACCTGCTCGACGGCGGCACGTTCGTCGCCGAGGATTTCCGAGCCGCGGCGCTTGCCCAGCAGGGGCTGGAGTCAGGAGCGATCGAAACGGTGATGCTCGGAACGCTCGAGCATGGCATCGCGTCGTTCCACGCCAGGATCGCTCAGGCGCTCGAATCCGCGGCGTAGAGCGTCAGTCCCTTCACCGCGTCCACCTTCTTCTTGCCCGCCAGATGCTGGTCGACCGCTAGCAGCGCGGCCTTGAGCGTGCGGCTGGTGTAGGGCTTGAGCAAACAGCCGACCACCAGTTCGCCCGCCCCGTCGGGCACTTGGCCGGTCGAAAACAGCACCGGAATGCCGAGTTCCTTCGCGGCGCGCGCGATATCGACCCCGGTGCGCTCCCCCGCGAGCCGAACGTCGGACAGGATCAGGTCGACCTGCTCGCGCTCCATCGTCGCGATCGCATCGGCGAAGCGATCGTGAGTCGCGACGACCTCATATCCCGCCTCCTCGAGCATCGTTTCATTGTCGAACGCGGTGAGCGGTTCGTCCTCGACGATCAGGATGCGCTTGACGATCCGCTTGGGCTTCCCGAACAGCATGAAATTCCTCGAAGGACGACCTTATGGACCCGCAACGAACGAAGCGCCCGCCGGTGCCGCGAAGCAGGCGCCGCGACGGTGGAGCGCCGCAAAAGCCGCGTGGGCCGCGCCCGGCTGCACCGCGCGAGGAGGGTCCGCAACGAATCGCCAAGCTGCTTGCGCGCGCCGGGATCGCGTCGCGCCGCGATGTCGAGCGGATGATCGAGGAGGGGCGGATCGCGCTCGAGGGCAAGGTGCTGACCACGCCCGCGACCCTGCTCGACAATCTTGCCGGCGTGACTGTCGACGGCAAGCCGGTCGCGCCGCCGACCGCCGCGCGATTGTTCCTGTTCTACAAGCCGCAGGGTACGCTCACCGCGGCGCGCGATCCCAAAGGGCGCCCGACGATCTACGACAAGCTCCCCTCCGGACTGCCCCGGCTGATCCCGGTCGGGCGGCTCGATTACATGACCGAGGGGCTGTTGCTGATGACCAACGACGGCGAATTGAAGCGCCAGCTCGAACTGCCAAGCACCGGGGTCGTCCGCACCTACCGCGCGCGGGCGTTCGGCGAGGTCAACCAGGCCCAGCTCGAGGCGCTGTCCGAAGGCGTGACCATCGACGGAATGCGCTACGGCTCGATCGACGCCAACCTCGAGCGCCGCACGGGACGCAATTGCTGGATCGAAATGTCGCTGACCGAGGGCAAGAATCGCGAAGTCCGCAATGTCCTCGCGCATTTGGGGCTGCAGGTGTCGCGGCTGATCCGCACCAGCTACGGCCCGTTCACGGTCGAGGGGATGGAGGTGGGCGACGTCGGCGAAGTCCCGCCCCACATCCTCGCCCAGTTCCGCCGGACGCTCTGAGTGAGGATCATCGCGGGCGAGTGGCGCGGGCGAAAGCTGGTCGCGCCGGCGGGGTTGCAGACCCGGCCGACCGCCGACCGCACCCGCGAAACCCTGTTCTCGATGCTCGTCAGCCGCCTCGGCAGTTTCGAGGCCCTTCGCGTCGCCGACCTGTACGCGGGCAGCGGTGCGCTTGCGCTCGAAGCGGTTTCGCGCGGCGCGGCCCAGGCCGTGCTGGTCGAAAATGAGCGCGCCGCTCTGACCGCGATCGCCGCCAATGTCGCCGCGCTCGGTGCAGGCGCGCGGGTCACGGTGCGCGCGATGTCGGCGGCGCGCTTGCCGCGCGAAACCCCGTTCGACCTCATCCTCGCCGACCCGCCCTATGCGACCGGGTCGGGCAGCGCGGTAGCTCAAGCCGTCGCCGATGCGAACTGGCTCGCGCCCGGCGGTTGGCTCGCGATCGAAACCGCAAGCGGCGACCATCTGGTTGCGCCTTCGTCGATGAGCATCGAGGCGACCCGCGCCGTCGGCCGCGCGCGCCTCACGCTATTGCGCGGTTGAGGTCCGCGGGCGTTCCACGGACTCCGGATCGAACGGGCGTTGGCCCCCGGCGCGGTTTAGGCTAGCACCGCGCCCGATGTTGACGCTGCCCAATTTGCTAACCCTGTCGCGGATATTCGCGGTGCCGATCCTGGTGTTCCTGCTGTGGCGCCCGACCCCGATCGATTATGCGATCACCTTCGTGCTCTACTGCGTGGTTGGCGCGACCGACTATCTCGACGGCTATCTGGCACGAGCGCAGGGGCAGATTTCGCGGCTCGGCCAGTTCCTCGACCCGATCGCCGACAAGATCATGGTCGCCGCGGTGCTGGTGATGCTGATTTCGAGCCGCAAGGCCAATCCGGATCCCGAAATCGACGGGCTCCACATCATCGCCGCTTTGGTGATCCTGCTGCGCGAGATCATCGTCTCGGGCCTTCGCGAATTCCTTGCACCGCTCGACGTGTCGATGCCGGTCAGCCAACTCGCCAAGTGGAAGACGACGTTCCAGCTGGTGTCGCTCGGCGCGCTGATCCTCGGCGGCGCGGTTCCCGGCGAGCCGTGGGTTCACGACGCCGGGCTGGCCTGCCTGTGGATCGCCGCCGGGCTGACGCTGCTGACCGGCTTCGACTATCTCAAGATCGGGATGAAGCATCTCGACTGATCGCTTTTTCCTTCCGAAACGGCGAAGTTTAATTGTTTTTGTCTGCTGACGGCGGCGGCTAGGCGTTGCTTCGAAATTGCGATTAAAAAAGGATGATTTGGCATGGATGCGAAGACCGGCGACAGCGGCTGTCCGATGAAAGGCACTGCGGTGCGCTCGCTGCTCGGGCGGACCAATCGCGACTGGTGGCCCGATTCGCTGCCGCTCGAAATCCTTCACCAGGGCGGTGTTTCACCCGATCCGATGGGCGCGGACTATGATTATGCCGAGGCGTTCAAGACGCTCGATTATCAAGCGCTGAAGGCGGACCTGACTGCATTGATGACCGACAGCAAGTCGTGGTGGCCGGCGGACTATGGCCATTACGGGCCGTTCTTCATCCGCATGGCGTGGCACGCCGCGGGAACCTATCGCACCGCCGACGGCCGCGGCGGATCGAGCAGCGGGCAACAGCGCTTCGCCCCGCTCAACAGCTGGCCAGACAATGGCAATCTCGACAAGGCGCGGCGGCTGTTGTGGCCGATCAAGCAGAAGTACGGCAAGCACATCAGCTGGGCCGATCTGTTCATCCTCACCGGCAACGTCGCGATCGAATCGATGGGCGGGCCGGTGTTCGGCTTCGGCGGCGGGCGCAAGGACGTGTTCGAGGCCGAGCGCGACGTCTATTGGGGCGCCGAGGAGAAGTGGGTCGAAGCCGCCGAAACGCGAATCCAGCCCGACCGCGAGATCGAACTCGAGCATCCGCTCGCGGCGATCCAGATGGGCCTGATCTACGTCAATCCCGAAGGCCCCGGCGGCGTACCCGATCCGCTCGGCTCGGCGCGCGATATGCGCGTCACCTTCGAGCGGATGGCGATGAACGACGAGGAGACGGTTGCGCTCACCGCGGGCGGCCACACCTTCGGCAAATGCCACGGCGCGGGCGACGCGAGCCTGGTCGGCGATGCGCCCGAGGGAGCCGACATCGCGCTTCAGGGCCTCGGCTGGACCAGCGGCCACGAGACCGGGATGGGCGAGCATACCATCACCAGCGGGCTCGAAGGCGCGTGGGTCAATACGCCGACTCAGTGGTCGGAAAATTATTTCCGCCTGCTGCTCGACTATGAATATGAACTGGTGCGCAGCCCGGCGGGCGCGCAGCAATGGCAGCCGATCGACCAGAAGGAGGAGGATAAGGCGCCGGCCGCGCACGATCCGTCCAGGAAAGTGCCGACGATGATGACCACCGCCGACATGGCGCTCAAGGTCGATCCCGAATATCGCAAGATCAGCGAGAAATTCCGCACCGATCACGAGGCGTTCAAGGACGCCTTCGCGCGCGCCTGGTTCAAGCTGACCCACCGGGACATGGGGCCGAAGGTGCGCTACCTCGGGCCCGAGGTTCCGGGCGAAGATTTGATCTGGCAGGATCCGGTTCCGGCCGGCGCAACCCCGTCGGATTCCGATGTATCGGCATTCAGGTCGAAGATCCTCGATGCCGGGTTCAGTGTCGGGCAATTGGTCAAGACCGCCTGGGCCTCGGCCTCGACCTACCGCCGGTCCGATCATCGCGGCGGCGCCAATGGCGCCCGGCTCCGGCTTGCCCCGCAAAAGGACTGGGCGGTCAACGAGCCCGCCGAATTGTCGCAGATCCTCGCCAAGATCGACGAGCTGCGCGGCACTCTTTCGATCGCCGACGCGATTGTCCTGGCGGGCACCGCGGCGGTCGAGAAAGCGGCCAGGGACGCCGGCTTCGCGATCGAAGTGCCGTTCACCGGCGGTCGCGGCGATGCGACCGATGAGGCGACCGATGCACACAGCTTCGAGGTGATGGAGCCCAAGGCCGACGGCTTCCGCAACTATCTCCAGACCAAGCATTCGGTGAAGACCGAGGAATTGCTGCTCGACCGTGCTTCGCTGCTCGGGCTGTCGGTGCCTGAAATGACCGTGCTGCTCGGCGGACTGCGCGTGCTTGGCGCGAACCACTGCGGCAGCCCCAATGGAGCGCTCACCACGCGCATCGGCCAGCTGACCAACGACTTCTTCGTCAATCTGCTCGACAATGACACGTTCTGGGAAGTGGTCGATACCAGCGGCGACGAGGAATTCATCGGCTACGATCGCGGCGGAAGGGTGGAACGGTGGCGCGCGACGCGCACCGACCTCATCTTCGGCTCGAACTCGCAGTTGCGCGCGACCGCCGAAGTCTATGCCGAGAAAGGCAATGAGCAAAAGTTCGTGCATGACTTCGTCGCGGCGTGGACCAAGGTGATGGAGTCGGACCGCTTCGACCTCGCCGGCGGACTCGAGGACATGGCCGCCTGAACCCGGCGCCGCGGTGGCGCCCGCTCAGCCGGCAGCCTCGGGGCGAGGCGGCGCGGCGGGGACGGCGCGGCTCGCGCTGAGCGCTTCGCCGAGCATCCGGAACTCGGTTTCGCGCGGGCTGCCGCGGCGCCACGCGAGCGCGATTCGGCGCGAGGTCACCGCGGTGTCGAGCCGCCGGGTGACGATCCCGGTGCCTTCGAGAATTCCGGCATCGACCGCCATCTGCGGGACCAGCGTCAGCCCGAGGCCGTTATCGACCATCTGCACCAGCGTATGGAGCGAGGTGCCGAGCATCCGCGCCTCGGCGCGAAGCTGCGGCCGGTTGCAGGCCGCGAGCGCATGGTCCTTGAGGCAATGGCCGTCCTCGAGCAGCAGCAGCCGGTGAACGTCGATCGCCTCCGCGGCAATGCTCGCGGGCGGGTTCTCCCGCGGCGGGAAGGCGAGCAGCAGTTCGTCCTCGAACAGATCGGCCATCTCGACATCGCCGCAGGCATAAGGCGCGGCAAGCAGGATGCAGTCGAGCTGGCCGCGGTGGAGCGCGTCGCACGCCGCCTGGCTGGTCTCCTCGCGCAGGAACAGCTTGAGGTCGGGCCAGCGGCCGCGCAGGGCGGGCAGGATTGCCGGCAGCAGGAATGGCGCAATGGTCGGGATCACCCCCATGCGCAATTCGCCGGTCAAGGGCAGCCCCTCGGCGCGCGCCATGTCGGCCAGTTCCTCGGCCTCGCGCAGCACGAGCCGGGCCTTTTCGGCGATTCGTGACCCGAGCGGGGTGAAGCGAACGACCCGGCGGGTGCGTTCGACCAGGGTCACGCCGACCAGCGTCTCGAGCTCGCGCAGGCTCGCCGACAGCGTCGACTGGGTCACGAAGCAGCTTTCGGCGGCCTTGCCGAAATGACCATAATCGCGAAGCGCGACGAGATATTGCAGCTGGCGGACGGTCGGCAAATAATTGGTCATCGAAATATCCGATCAATGGGACCGGTATAAGTGCCTTGGACGGTCAATGCCACATTTGTCGACAGCCATTAGAGTATGTAAGCGGCCAGTCCGAACAGGCTGGTAGCGGTAAGGACGATTCCAACCAGGATCAGGATCAAGCGTCCGTTGATGCGCTTGGCAACGTAACCACCGAGCGGTGCAGCGGCGACCCCGCCGATCAGAAGTCCGACTGCTTCGATTCCAAACGCCGCGAACCCGAACGAAAAGAAGGCGCCCGAAATAACCAAAGCGAGGAAGAATTCCGAAGTGTTGACGGTCCCCACCACCAGCCTCGGCCGAACCCCCTGGACGAGCAGGTTGCTGGTCACCACCGGCCCCCAGCCGCCGCCGCCGACGGCATCGAGAAAGCCGCCGGCCAGCCCGAGCGGCTCGACGATCCGCGCCTTTCGCTCGATCGGGGGGGAACGCAGCGCGCGCAGCAACAAATACAAGCCGACAAGAGCCAAATAAGCGAGGACTATTGGCTTTGCCAGCTTGGCATCGATCGAGGTCAGCAGATAGGCCCCAAGGACCCCGCCGATCGCGCCCGGGATCAACAGCCGCCAAAACAATCGCCAATCGACGTTGCGATGAAGCACATGGCTTAAGCCCGAAACGGCGCCGGTAAAATTCTTGATGACGTGGACGGTCGCTGACGCAGCGGCGGGAGGGACTCCGATGCTGATCAGCAATGTATTCGAGATTACTCCGAATGCCATGCCGAGCGCGCCATCCACCAGCTGCGCGGCAAAGCCGATCAGGACGAATGGGAGGAGAACCATCGGGTCCGCCAGCAGGTCCGCGAAAATGCTCAGTCTCCCCCCGTCAGGCGCGCGACCTCCTGCCGCAGATGGCTCCCGGCGACAAGGCGGCCTCGCTCCGGTTTGCGACTGACCGGCTTTTCAACGCGCCATGCGCATCCTAGATAATAGGGGTCGCAACCGGAGACGCGCTCTTGGCTTCCAATTTTCTCGCTTTTCTCGACTCGGTCAAGGCGCGCGACCCCGCGGCGCGGTCGCGGTGGGAGATATTGCTTTACCCCGGAGTGCTCGCGCTCGGGCTCCACCGGATCGCTCACTGGCTCTACGGCGGCCGCCTGTTCTTCCTTGCGCGGTTCGTCAATCATACCGCGCGAATGCTCACCGCGATCGATATCCATCCGGGCGCGAGGATCGGGGCGCGCTTCTTCATCGATCACGGCTTCACGGTGATCGGCGAGACCGCCGAAATCCATGACGACGTCACCATCTACCAGAACGTCACGCTTGGCGGGACCAACCCCTCGACCGGTGTCGGGGGCAAGCGCCACCCGACCCTGCATAGCGGCGTCGTGATCGGGTCGGGCGCGCAGGTGCTCGGCCCGGTGGTGGTCGGCGCGGGATCGCGGGTCGGAGCCAATGCGGTGGTCACGCGCGATGTCCTGCCCGAGACGACGGTGGTCGGAATCCCGGCGCGGCCGGTGGACGTCGATCTGGTCCACTACAGCCCCGGCTTCGTCCCCTACGGAACCCCGTGCGGCGAGAACATCGACCCCGCCACCGTCCGCATCGGCGAGCTCCAGGCCGAGCTCGACTCGTTGCGCGGTGAAATCGCGGCGATCCGGGCGGAATGCGAGCCCGCTCCGAAAGCCAAACGCGCGTGAGTGTCGTCACGCGCTTTCCACACCCGCGCGACCGCCAGGCGGTGACTGCCTTCGACCGGATCGAACTCCAGCGGATCCTCGACCTTTATGGGCGGATGGTCGCCGCGGGCCACTGGCGCGACTATGGCCTGTCATTTGAAGCGGAAGTGGCGACCTTTGCCGCGTTTCGGCGCGCGGCCGAGCGGCCCGAAGTCCGGATCGAAAAACGCCCCCTGCTTCGGTTGAAGCAGGGGGCGTTCTCGTTGGTCTCCGAACATGGCGCGGTGCTCAAGCGGGGCCACGACCTCTATGGCGTGCTTGCACCGATCGAGCGCCGGCTCATGCGGCTGGTTGGGCAATAGCAAGCCGGTCGAGGTGCGGCAGCTTGTCGCTGAGCTCGCCGGGCAACCGGGTTACGATCATCCGCCGCGCCTGGTGCCAGAACGCCGACAGCAACAGCAGCGCCGAGCCGATGATCAGCGCGGTCAGTGCAACGCTCAGTTCGACTGCGCCGACCTGCTTGAACAATTCGCTCAGCGCGTAAAGCACATAGGCGAGCGCCGAGACCAGCAAGGCGCGGCGGTCGATCGCCAGCGCGACGACTGCAAGCACGACGTAGAGCAGCACCACGACCAGCCCTTCGCCGATGGTCGCATTGCCGTCGTTGAGCCCGAGCAGGGTAAATACCGGGTGGACGATCATCGGCGCGGCGAGGAGGTGAAGCCAGAAGGCCACATCCGAGCGGCGGGTCAGCCGCGACTGGTCGGATTTGTCCCAGTGCATCGCGAACAGGAACATGGCGACGCCGAGCACCAGCACCGCGCCGAGGATGACGTTCTTCATGTCCTGGATGGTGTCGCCAAGCGTCGCGACGAGCAGCGCAATCACGATTCCCACGACCGCGGCCGCACCGGCAGCAACGGTGATCGGCACTTGGAAGCGCTTCCAGTGGACCCAGGCCGCGCCTGCGGCGATTGCCGCCGACACCGCGCCGACGATCCCGCCGAGCATGTCATTATCCTGGAAATTATCCACCCCGAGCGCAAGCACCAGCGCCATGAAGGACGTGGTCAATACGCCGCCGACGAATGCGAGCAGAAGCAGGATCGATGGCAGCGCCATTCGCCGCCGCGCGGTGAAGAACAATGCCAGCCCCCATGCGGTTGCGGCGATGGCCAACGGTGCCAGGAAGCTTGGGCCTCCGCTCCCGTCGACGCTGATGATCAGCCCCACCGACTGCCCGGCGGACTGACCGATCCAGCCGACCGAGAACAGCAGGATCGCGCTGGCGATCGACACGAAAATGTCGTTGAAGCTGGTGATGAGACGAAAATTTTCTTCGTCGATCGCGGGGCTGTCGCGCCGCTCGTCGATGAAGTTGCGCAGCGATGCCGCCGCGCCGGCGTCGATCGCGCCCGAGGCGACCGCCTCGTCGAGTTCCTGTTGGCTGTACATGATTAAACTCCCCTGATCGACCGACTGTCGCACAGGGTGTGTTATAGTGTCAATACAGCCTCGAAGAAAGAAAGGCCGGCGCCATATCAGGGGGAATGGCGCCGGCCCTGACGCGAAGAAACTAGCGGCAGCGCGAGCGGCCGCGTTCGACCTGGCGGCCGAGCAAGGCGCCCGCGGCCGCGCCGATGATGGTGCCGGTGGCGCGTTCGCCGCGAGTATCGATCGCGCGGCCAAGCAGTGCGCCGCCGGCAGCGCCGACGATCAATCCGGTGGTGCCGTTGGGACGCTTGCAGCGCAGGCGGCCTTGCTGGTCGCGCCAGACCCGGCCGTTATACCCGTCATGGGCGAAGGCGACGATGGGCAGCGCGGGGACGGTGAGCGAAGCGGCCGCGAGGGCCAGAGCGAGGGTGCGCATGATGAAACTCCTTGTCGTTGGTTGCGACGTGCAACTCCACGGGGTTGGCGGGGGTTTCATGAACCGGAGCCGACCTGCCAAGCCGCATTAAGCAAGGATCGGCGGCGTTAACGACGAGCCGTTGATAGCGGCGGTCGAAGGGACGGGATTATGTGCAATCTTTACACGATGACCGCGACCGTCGACGAGATTCGCCGCACGTTCGGAAGCTTCGAGGGCGACCGCGGCAATCTTCCGCGCTTCGATGAGCTCTATCCGGGACATTCGGCACCGGTGTTGCGGCGCTCTCAAAGCGGCGGACTGAAGCTGGAGACGATGAGCTGGGGCTTTCCGGGACCCGTCGCGGCGAAGGGCCACCCGGTGACCAACATCCGCAATCTCGACAGTCCGTTCTGGCGATCCGCGCTGAGCAATGTCGAGCGGCGCTGCATCGTTCCCGTGACCCGGTTCTGCGAGTGGACCGCCGAGCCCGACCCCGAAACCAAGCGCAAGCGCAAGGTGTGGTTCGGGATGCGTGAAGATCAGGATCATCTGTTCGCCTTCGCGGGACTGTGGCGGCCCGGCGAGGGTGGGCCGTTCATGGCCTTCCTGACCTGCGACGCGAACGCACTGGTCGGAGCGGTCCATCCCAAGGCAATGCCGGTCATGCTCCGCCCCGCCGATGCCTTGGCCTGGCTCGATCACGACCGGACAAGCGCCTGCGCCCTTGCGCAGCCGTTCGCCGACGCCGACATGCGCATCATCGAACCCGCGTGACGCGGGTCAACTGAGGAGACGATTCATGGCCAAGGCCGCGACCAAGACCGATTCGGACAAGAAGAAAAAGAAAGTCGCGGGCAAGTCCGGACGGGCCAAGACCGGCGCCAAGCAAGCCAAGGCATCCTCGCCCAAGGCGAAGCGGAGCAGCAGGTTCGACAATCTTGCCAAGCTGGTCGATCATCCGCTGCTCGCCGACTTGCTTGCGGTCGGCGCGATCGCGGCGGTTGCGGCGATCGCCGACCACCGCCTCGGCGGCAAGGACCAGTCTTCGTCGAAAGTCGTCAAGACCGCGGGCAAGGCCGCGGCGGCAGCGATCGGCAAGAAGTTGATGGGCGAGTTCGGAGCGGTCGCCGGCGCCGCGACCAAGGCCGCCAAGAAGGCCTGATTGTCTGATCGGATCGGTTCCAACCGGTGAAGCCGCCCAGCTTTTGGCGGCGCCTTGCGTCCTCGGCAGGCAGCGGATCGGCATGTCCCCCGATGCCGCATCGACATGCTTGCCCTGAGCACGATGCAGAACAGCGCCCACCTTCTGCGTACCCGACGCTTCCTGCCGATCTTCGTCACGCAGTTCCTCGGCGCCTTCAACGACAATTTGTTCCGCACCTCGATGGTCATGCTGGTGATCTACGGCATTTACCGCGACGCTACGAAGGAGGCGACGTTCAGCGCGGTCGCCGGCGGTCTGTTCATTCTCCCCTTCTTCCTGCTGTCGGCACTCGCCGGGCAGCTCGCCGACGAGCGCGACAAGGCGCAAATCGTTCGGATCGTAAAGACCGCGGAGATCCTGATCATGATCGTCGGCGCGGCCGGCCTGGTACTCCACAACATCCCGATGTTGTTCGTGGCGCTATGCGCAATGGGGGTCCATTCGACCTTCTTCGGCCCGATCAAATACGCAATCCTGCCGCAACATCTGCAGCCGGACGAGGTGCTCGCGGGCACCGGATTGGTCGAGGCGGGAACCTATATCGGAATCATCGGCGGGACCCTGCTTGGCGGTGTGCTGGTGCTGCAGCGACCAGACGGCAGTTTCCACGCCGAATGGGCAGCCTTCGCGGTCCTCGCGGTCGCGCTTATCGGACGGATATCGGGCCAGTTCGTACCTGCCGCGCCGCCCGCCCCCGACGCTCCGCCGTTCCGCTTCGACTGGCATATCATCCGGGCGTCGCGAACCTTGGTCAGCAATACGCTGCACATCCCCCGGCTGTTCCTGGCGATCATCGCGATCAGTTTTTTCTGGGCGATGGGCGCCGTCCTCACCGCCCAATTCATTCCCCTGGTCAAAAATGCGCTTGGTGCGGACCAGAGCGTAGCCACCCTCTTCCTTGCCACCTTCTCGGTCGGTGTCGCGATCGGATCGGTGGCCGTCAATCGCTTGCTCAAGGGGCAGGTTTCCGCCCGCTACTCGCCTGCCTCAGCTCTGCTGATGGGCTTGTTCGTGCTCGACCTGTTCCGCCGGGTGAAGGGATGGCCGGCGCCGGAAGCGCAACTGCGCGACCTTTCGACCCTGCTCAACATGCCCAACGGATGGATGATCGTGCTCGACCTGCTCGGGGTTGCTATTGCCGGGGGGATGTTCGTCGTCCCGCTCTACGCGTTCCTGACCACGACCGTGCCCAAGTCCGAGACCGCGCGGACCATCGCCGCCAACAATATCGTCAATTCGGGGTTGATGGTGCTCGCGACCCTGATCCTGACGCTGGTGGTGAACATGGGCGTGACCGTCGCCGAGAGCCTGCTGATCGTCGCGGGTGCAAGCACGATCGCTGCGTGGCTCGGCTGGAAACTCCATCTCGCCTGCGATTAGGTGTGTTGGAGTGCCGCACCAGACTTCACGCGTAAACACCCTCAGGCGAGATAGACGCTCATGAACAGCAAGCCGCCGGCAAAGGTCATCGCGAACAATCGCAATTCGTTCGCGGCTGCCCATGCCGGCCGGACAAGCGCGCCGGCTGCAATCCGCCGGCGACCGAATTGAGCAGAGCGGCAAATGGGGAAAGTTCGACGGAGCATCGAGTCATGCTTAGGAAGTTTTTAACCACGATTGCAACGCCCCGCGTCGCCCGTGCGATCCTGTGTCCCTAATCGGCACACGTCGGGATGTGGCAGTTCAGCCGACCTGTTTTGCTGGCCCGATATCCGCCCCAACGACGCTCCGGTCGCGCAACATATGGCTCGCATCCTCGGCGGACATCGGCTTTCCGAAATACCAGCCCTGACCCGTCACGCAGCCCATGTCGAGCACGGCATCGAACGTTGCCGCATCCTCGATCCCCTCGACCGTGACCGGCACATCGATTGCTTCGGCGAGCGTGGTTACCGCGCGCACGATCGCGGCGCTCTGCCGGTCCCGGCCAATCGTGGCGACGAAGCTGCGGTCGATCTTGATCTTGTCGAACGGCAATGCGCGAAGGTGGGACAAGGACGAAAAGCCGGTCCCGAAATCATCGAGCGCCAGTCCGATCCCCTGGTTCTTGAGGCTGGTGACGATCGTCCGGGCAAGGTCGATGTCGGCGAACAGGGAGGTTTCGGTGACTTCGACGATCAGCCGCTCGGCGGGAAAGCCGGTCTCGACGAGCAGGCGAACGATCTTCTGCGCGAGCCAGCTGTCGGTGAACTGGCGCGGCGAAATATTGATCGAGATGGTCAGCGCGGGGTCCCATTGAACCGCCGCGGCCAGGGCCTTGCGCACCACCTGGTCGGACAGCCGGGCGATCAGATTATGCTCCTCGGCGATCGCGATGAAGCGGTCGGGCGAGACGATGCCGGTCAACGGATGGTCCCAGCGCGCAAGCACTTCGAAGCCGATGATCGCACCGGTGGCAAGGTCCACCTGGGGTTCGAAAAAGGGAATGAACTGGTCGTTCTCGAGGCCCGCCCGGATTCCCTGCTCGATCTCGCTGTGAGCGATCAGTTCGCGCTCCATTCCGCCGTCGAACAGCATCGGCCGACCGACCCGCCCGCTGCGCGCATGCTCGAGCGCGATGTCGGCGCGCCGCAGCAAATCGGGAATGCGGCTTTCCCCGGGAGCCCCCGACGAAACGCCGACGAACGCTCCCACCTGGATATGTTTGCCCTGTTCTTCGATCGGTCGCGTAACCTCCCGAAGCATCCGCTCGCCAAGCGCCAGCGCTTCGCCGGGGTCGCCGATCGCGAGCGCCACCGCGAACTCGCCGCCGCTCAGCCGCGCGAGTTCGGCCCCCGCGGGAAGGATCGCCTGGAGCGCCAATGCGAGGCTGCGCAGGACGGCGTCGCCAACGTCGTAGCCGTGGCGGTCGTTGACCGATTTGAACCGATTGAGCTGGAGCGACAGCACTGCGACCTCCAGCCCGGCGGCCGACGCGCGCATCGACAAGATCGATCCGGCGTCGCCGAACCCCTTGCGATTAAGCAGCCCGGTCATGCCGTCGGTCGATGCGATCCGCTGCGCGCGCTGCTCGCCCTCGGCGCGCTTTTCGGCTTCGTGCTGGAGGTCGGCGTAGCGTCGCCACCCGAACAGGATCAGCGCGACGTTAAGGGTCAAGGCGACCGCCGCGATCTTCAGCGTCGAACTGAATTCACCCTCTGCGGTCGCCAGTTTCATGAAAAAACTCCTGCCGTGCCAGATGAGCATGGCCACCGCGCTGATCAGCGTCGTGACGACGATCAGGTCGCGGCGCGCGTTCGCAAGCGCCTGGCGCGACAAGCGCTTGGAGGAAGTGGAACATTCACGCACACCATTTGCTTACGGGCGAGAGTTTAACAAAAGCTGTCCGTAATGGACCAGCTTTGGTGCGGACGGCGGGACTTGAACCCGCACTCCAGCAAGGGAAACCGATTTTAAGTCGGTTGCGTCTACCATTCCGCCACGTCCGCGGGCCGCCATGCCTCGCGCGTCAGGGTTATGCCGTCAAGCGGCGAGCGCGGCAACCATCAGGCAGCCGCGTTACTCCGCGGCGACTTCACCAAGATTGAGCCGCTCGCGCATTTCCTTGCCCGGCTTGAAATAGGGCACGCGCTTGGCATCGACATCGACCGCGTCCCCGGTGCGCGGGTTGCGCCCGACCCGTGCATCGCGCTTGCGGCTCGAAAAAGCGCCGAAGCCGCGCAATTCGACTCGGCCGCCCTTGGCAAGCTGGTCAGTGATGGAATCGAAAATAGCGCTGACCATGGACTCGATCTCACGCTGGGTGAGGTCGGGAAAGTCCTTGCACAGTTTCTGCACGAGCTCGGAACGGATCATCGAAGTCCCCGCATCTATGGCCTACACGCCCCCCGGCGCTGGCGCTCTGCCTATCATCCTGTCCGCCAAAGGAAAAGGGCGCAGATGCATCGCACCTGCGCCCTGTCTCCAGTTTGGCGCGACCGGACTACTTCTTGGTCGCTTTTTCCTTGAGTGCCGCGCCGAGGATGTCGCCGAGCGACGCACCCGCATCCGACGATCCATATTGCGCGACCGCCTGCTTCTCCTCGGAAAGCTGGAGTGCCTTGATCGAGAAGGTCGGCTTCTTCGAGCGGTCGAGCCCGGTCACTTGCGCGTCGAACTTCTGCCCGACCTGGAAGCGCTCGGGACGCTGCTCGTCGCGGTCGCGGCCAAGGTCGGTGCGCTTGATGAAGCCGGTCGCGCCATCGTCGCCGATCTGCACTTCGAGCCCGCCGTCGCGAACCTCGAGCACGGTCACGGTGACCGTCTCGCCCTTGTTCGCGCCGCTCGGTCCGCTCGCGCCGCCGCCGACCGCGGGGCCGCCGCGCTCGAGCTGCTTCATGCCAAGCGAAATCCGCTCCTTCTCGACATCGACGTCGAGCACCACGGCCGAAACGCTCTCGCCCTTGTGATGCAGCGCGAGGGCTTCCTCGCCCGACACGCCCCACGCGATGTCCGACATGTGGACCATCCCGTCGACGTCGCCGTCCAGTCCGACGAACAGCCCGAATTCGGTCGAATTCTTGACCTCGCCCGCGACCGTCGAGCCGACCGGATGCTTGTCGGCGAAATCGGCCCAGGGGTTCGACTGCGCCTGCTTGAGACCCAGTGAAATCCGGCGCTTCTCGCTGTCGACCTCGAGGATTTTGACCTCGACCTCCTGGCTGGTGCTGACGATCTTGCCGGGATGGACGTTCTTCTTGGTCCAGCTCATTTCGGAGACGTGGACCAGTCCTTCGATCCCCGGCTCGAGTTCGACGAAGGCGCCATATTCGGTGATGTTCGTCACTCGGCCGGTGAAATTGCCCTCGATCGGATATTTCGCCGCGGCGCCTTCCCACGGATCGCTCTCGAGCTGCTTCATGCCGAGCGAAATGCGCTGGGTCTCGCGGTTGATGCGGATGATCTGCACCTTGACCGTGTCGCCGATGTTGATCACTTCGGACGGGTGCCCGACGCGCTTGTAGCTGATGTCGGTGACATGGAGCAGGCCATCGATCCCGCCGAGATCGACGAACGCGCCGTAATCGGTGATGTTCTTGACGACGCCCTCGATCACCTGGTTTTCCTCGAGGCTCAGGATCAGGCCCGAGCGCTGTTCGGCGCGGGTTTCCTCGAGGATGGCGCGGCGCGACACGACGATATTGCCGCGGCGGCGGTCCATCTTGAGGATCTGGAACGGCTGGAGCAGGTCCATCAGCGGACCGACATCGCGCACCGGGCGGATATCGACCTGGCTGCCGGGCAGGAACGCCACGGCGCCGCCGAGGTCGACGGTGAAGCCGCCCTTGACCCGGCCGAAGATCGTCCCGTCGACTCGCTCGCCCTTCTCGAATTCCTTTTCGAGCTTGTCCCACGCGGCTTCGCGGCGCGCGCGGTCGCGGCTGAGCATCGCTTCGCCCTGGGCGTTCTCAACCCGGTCGACATAGACTTCGACTTCGTCGCCGACCTTGAGTTCGGATTTCTGCCCGGGCATCGCGAATTCGCGCAACGGCACTCGGCCCTCGCTCTTCAACCCGACGTCGATCACCGCGAGGTCGTTCTCGATCCCGGTGACAATCCCCTTGACGACGCGGCCCTCGAAGGCCTCATTCTCTCCGCCAAGTGATTCATTGAGCATCGCCGCGAAATCGTCGCGGGTCGGAAATGCCGTAGTAGCCATAGAATTATATACTTCCAGAATAAGCGTTTCGGCCGCTGGCCGGACCAACATGGTCGGCTTCCGTCGAGCGGACTTGGTGAAACCCAAAACTGCCCCGCCGGCCCCATGCCGAAAGAGCGTCCTTGAGGAGTGAAGCGCGAACAGGCCGCTCAAGCGCAATGGCGCAACGCGGATCGGAGGCCTCTCGCCGCCGACCGGTCACGCTCGCGTCGAATGCGGGCCGCCCGCGAGCCAACCCGCCGGACGGGCGTGCGCATAGCGGAAGGAGGGGACAAGGGCAAGGATGGGCGCGTCTTTAGAGACTTCCGTTCAGAAACGTCGTCCTTATAGTCAGGTCATGTTCCAACCCATTGGCGCGGTCGGCTAAATGCAATGAAAGACCAACTTTCGAGGGATGTTGCCGCGCTCGGCGACGACGACGGCATCAGGCTGATCCTGGCGGAAGTGTGCGCGCTTACCGGAATGGGCTTTGCGGCGGTCGCCTATGTCAGCGACCAGCGCTGGATCGCTTGCCAGGTCGACGACCGCATCGATTTCGGGCTCGACCCGGGCGCCGAACTCGAGGTGCGCAAGACGATTTGCGACGACATCCGCCGCGACGGCAAGGCGGTGATCATCGACGACACCGACGCCGACCGCGATTGGTGGAGCCACCCGGTGCCCTTGCTTTACGGCTTCACAGCTATGTTTCACTGCCGATCACGCTTGAAGATGGCAGTTTTTTCGGAACGCTGTGCGCGATCGATCCCGACCCCCGCCCCGACCACCTCGAAGATCAATTGGGTCAGCTTGAGGCGCTTGCGATCAAGGTGGCGCGCTTGATTTCGGCCAAAGTGGCGCAGCGGCCACTTCCGGAAACCAGGCAGCCACTCAGCGCGGACTGACTGGCCGGCGCCGCGCCTCGACCAGTTGAATCGCGCGCTCGATTGCCTCGTCGACCGCCAGCTCGCTGGTGTCGAGCAGATCGGCGTCCTCGGCCCGGGTCAAAGGGGCGTGGTCGCGGCCCTCGTCGCGGGCATCGCGGCCGCGGATGTCGATCAGCACGTCTTCGTAATGCGCCGGGGTGCCCCGCTCGAGCAGTTCGGCGACGCGGCGTTTTGCGCGCACCTCCGCCGAAGCGGTGACGAAGAGCTTGGCGGTGGCCCAGGGCGCGATCACCGTGCCGATGTCGCGCCCGTCGAGCACCGCGCCGCCGTCCTGGGCGGCGAATTCGCGCTGCCGCTCGACCAGCGCCGAGCGCACCCCCGGATAGGCCGAGATGCGGCTGGCGATCGAGCCGGCGAGTTCGGTCCTGAGCTCGGGGTCTTCGGGGCCGACCTGGTTGAGGCCGGCGACCGCGCGCATCGCCTCGAACTCGCTGCCGGGGTCGCCGCCGAAGCGAAGCAGGCTGACCGCGACCGCGCGATAGAGCAGGCCGGTGTCCATGTGCGGCAGCTGGTAATGCGCCGCGAGCGCCCGCGCGACGGTTCCCTTGCCGCTCGCGGCGGGGCCGTCGACGGCGATCAGCAAAGGCGTGGGGTCGGCTGGCATCGGTCTGGCGGGCGCTTTGACAGCCCGCTTGGCCTATGGCAAGGCGCCGCCAACCGCGGCCGGGCCAACGCCCCGCGCCGCCTTTCACCATGGAGATACGGCCCGATGGTCAAACCCGAATGGGGCATCAAGCGCACTTGCCCGAAATGCTCGACCCGCTTTTACGACCTCGAAAAAGATGCCCCGATTACCTGCATCGAATGCGGCAATAGCTGGAATCCCGAGCCCGTGCTCAAGTCGAAGCAGCCGCTGCCGTTCGAGGTTGCAGCGCCCGACAAGGCGAAGGCCGACGAGGATCTCGGCGCCGAGGACCTGGTTCCCGACGAGGATGAGGAGCCGAGCGCCGACGACGAGGTCGATCTCGCAACTGGCGAGGAGGATCTGGGCGTGCCCGGCGCGGGCGAGGAAGACGAGAATTAAGGATCGGCGCGCGACCGGCGAAATTCCCGTTTGATTGACAGGGAAGTTGGCCTAAAGGGCGCCACCGGACAGGTTCCCGTCGAAGAATTGCTTTGACGGGGTCCGCGACGGGGCCGTAGCTCAGCTGGGAGAGCGCTGCAATGGCATTGCAGAGGTCAGGGGTTCGATCCCCCTCGGCTCCACCATCCGGTCCGCAAGGGTTTGTTTTTACAAATCTCTAAGAAAGTCAGCCACTTACGTTCCGTGCATTGGTACACAACCATGCTATACTGGAGCGATGGAACAAGTGGCAGATGGCTTTCACCTCCAGCAACGCGGAACGCGCTGGTACTACCACCGTCGGGTGCCGGCCGAGCTTGTCTCGCTGGCGGGAAAGTCAGTCGTAAAACAATCGCTGAGTACGGCGGATAGGACTGAGGCCAAGCGCCGCCGCGCGATCCTCGACGTCGAAACCGACGCCTGGTTCGCAGCGATGCGCAAAAGCGCCGGACCAGGTCTCCCCTCTACCCAAGCGGGTTCTGGCAAATTCGGCAATCACTCCAATCGCCGCATCCCGTTAGAAATGCTTCTCGAATATATCCGGGACAGCGTGGAGACGTCTGACTCAGCGAGCCGCCAGCAGCTCCTCGCGGATCCCCCGCGTGATCGAGACGAGTTGCAAGAGCTGCGCGCCGACGCTGAAACTGCCTTAGAAATTTTGTCCGATCCAGCCGATGACCGTCGGCTGCCGGCCATTGTGAGCTTCGGCAAGCAGGTTCTCAAACGGGCCGCCGCCAGTGCGCCCGATCCTGCCGACACCCAAGCTTTCAACGAGCTAGTCCGCCGGGCGCTCATTGAGCTCTCTCGGCGCCGGCTGAGCCGGTATGAGGACCAGCATGATCGAGACTGGTTCGATGCGCTTTTCAACCCCAGCCGACCAAAGTCCATCAGCCTCCGAGCCTTGGCAGACGCCTACATCGAAGAGAGGAAAATCGATTACCGCTTGAACGGCGTCAGTGATAAGCGCTTCGATAAGGTTGTCAGCCATCTTGCTACCATCGTCGAGATCATAGGCCCCGAATATCCAATTAGTCAGGTGGACGATGAGACCGTCCAAAAAGTGAGGCAGTCGCTAGCCAACCTGCCGAGCAATAGAACTAAACTCTACCCTGGTTTGTCGCTTGAAAAGGCGCTGCATAGTGCCAAGGCAGCGTCAGCCAAGACACTCTCTCCGACCACGCAGCAGCAATACCTTGAAGAGTTTCGGGGGCTGCTAAACCTTGCCGTCCGCAGGAAGTTTCTCAACAGCAACCCTGCGGTCGATGTGAAACCGCTGAAGAGGGACACACGCCCGCCCCACGCTAGGCGGTCGCCCTTTTCCGCACCGCAACTAGAAGCGTATTTCACGTCCGATTTCTACCGCAGCTGCGCCCCCAACGCGGAAGCTCCCTATGAAAAGGGGGATCGCGATTGGCGGCTGTGGCTTCCTTTGATCATGCTCTATAGCAGTGCGCGGCCCAATGAGATCGCGCAATTGCGTGCGTCCGACGTGAAAAAGAGCCTGGGAGGATCGTGGTATTTCGATCTTATGCCAGAAAGCGACGACGCTGCGATCCAACTGAAAACCGAAACGAGCCGACGGCGCATTCCAGTGCATAGCGAGCTTCTCAAGTTCGGGCTGTTACAGTTCGTCGCCGATTGCGGCGCAAAGCGCGGTCCAGAGGCAGAGCTCTTCCCGACCTTAAAGCCGAACAAATATGGCAACCGCGCCTGGTACGCAGCAAAACGCATTAACGAGAAATTCCTGCCCGAGGTCGTTGAGCTGAAGCACGATCAATCGCTCTTCTTGGACGTCTCGAGTGTTTTAGACGGTGACTACATTTGCGTTGTCTGGGCCGAGACCGGCGGTCCGCCGATTACCGAGGTCCCCGTCCTCAAGGGCTATGGAAGCCGCCTGACCGCGCGGAGCGTTTCGGGACAACTTGGAGGTCAACTCGACTATGACTGGCAAGAGAGCGGTCTCGTTGTCATAGTGCGAATGCGTCAAGACCGATTGGCACATTGAGTAGGGCCGAGCGGCAAAGTCGCTCTGAGGAACACGATTTTCGAACTCGCGGCGTCGTCGTCCCAGCCTTCCTTCCGGCGGCGTCGGAGCATGGCTGCGATGAGGGCGAAGATGGCGGATAAGTCGGAGTGACGGTCTCGGTCTCGTTGTTCGCCTATGGCACCCTCCAGCAAAGGAATGTGCAGATAGCAACGTTTGGCAGGCTGCTGGAAGGAGAGCCCGACGCGCTCCTTGGGTACGTGCTCACACCGCTGGCCATCTCAGACGCGTATGTGGTGAAGACGAGCGGGTCGTCGGTTCACAACGCCGCGCACTGCACTGGCAATGCGGCTGATGTGGTGTCTGGGATGGTCTACATGATCACTGACGCTGAGCTTCGTCGCGCTGACGATTACGAGGTTAAGGAGATGACCCGAGTGGAGGTCGCCCTTGCTTCGGGAAGACGATCCTTCGTCTATGTGAGGGCGGACATCTCCGAGTGATAGTCCGGCACCCAATGGGCGTCGTCTGTGTGTGCAAACACAGGAGGCATCCTCGCGTCCGCTTAACCGACAGCGCCGGCCTGTCGAGCAACCGGGCGCTGACCATCACCGTCGGGGACGTCAACGAGGCTCCGGCCGCGGTGGCGGACGCGATTTCGGTCGACGAAGACGCGACCAGCGACAATCTGTGGTCGCTGCTGCTTTCGAACGACGGCGATGTCGACGCCGGTGACCTGCTTACGATCAGCGCGGTCGACGGCTCGGGCACTCTCGGCAGCCTGGTCTTCGACAGCGCCACCCGGACGCTTCGCTATGTCGCCGACAATGACGCGTTCGATGCGCTCGCCCCCGGCGCGACCGCGAGCGACAGCTTCAGCTACACCGTTACCGACGCGGACGGGCTGAGCCACAGCGCGAGCGTCACGGTCACCGTCACCGGGATCGCCGACGGGATCAGCCTTGGCGGCGGCAACGGTAATGATCTGCTCGAGGGAACGTCCGGTGAGGACCGGCTCTCCGGCGGCAATGGCGATGACCGCCTGTTCGGCCTTGCCGGGCACGACCGGCTCGAGGGCGGCCGCGGCGATGATCTGCTCGATGGCGGCTCGGGCGCCGACCTGCTGATCGGCGGCAAGGGCAACGACCGCCTGATTGGCGGCGCCGGCGCCGACCTGTTCGTGTTTGGCGCTTTGTCGGGCAATGACGTCATCCTCGACTATACCCTCGGCGAGGACAGATTGAGCTTCGAGGCCGACACCGCGGTTCGCTCGTCGCGGACGCTCGATGCCAATGGCGACGGAGTGACCGACCTGATGCTGGTCCTGACCGGCGGCGGATCGGTGGTCCTGCTCGGGGTATCTTCGCTGGCCGACGTTTCGACCGCCACCGCTCCCCCGACCGACGGCAGCGCGCAGCCGGCGTGGGGCTGGGCGGCCTCGGGCGATCAATATGAGCTGATGGCGCTGGGCCGGCTGTCGAACGACCACTTCGTCTATTAAGCACCGCCCGCGGGGGGCAGCGCGGCGCATGGCAAAACCGGCGCCGCCCCCCATATCGGCGCAATGATCCCATTATCGATATTGGACCTGGCGCCGATCGCGGAGGGCGCTGACGCCGGTGTCGCGCTCGACAATGCGCGCGACCTCGCGCGTCACGCCGAGCGGCTCGGCTTCAACCGGTTCTGGATGGCCGAGCATCATTCGATGCCGGGTATCGCCAGCGCCGCCACCGCGGTCGCCCTTTGCCATGTCGCGGGCGGAACCTCGACCATCCGCATCGGGGCGGGCGGGATCATGCTTCCCAATCATTCGCCGCTACAGGTCGCCGAGCAGTTCGGAACGCTCGAATCCCTGTTCCCCGGGCGCATCGACTTGGGGCTCGGGCGCGCGCCCGGGACCGACCAGGCCGCGGCCCATGCAATGCGCCGAAGCCTCGACAGCGATCCCCGGCAATTCCCGAGCGACGTCGTCGAACTGATCGAATATTTCCAGCCTGCCGCGCCGGGCCAGCGGGTGCGCGCGGTCCCCGGCGAGGGGCTCGATATCCCGGTCTGGATCTTGGGCTCGAGCATGTTCGGCGCTCAACTCGCCGCCCAGCTCGGCCTTCCTTACGCCTTCGCTTCGCACTTCGCCCCGCAGCAGATGAGCGCGGCGCTGCGCATCTACCGCGAGACCTTTCGTCCCTCGGCATGGCTCGAGCGGCCTTATGCAATGCTCGGCTTCAACGTCTTCGCGGCGGACAGCGACGATGAGGGCGCCCTGCTCGCGACCTCGCTCGAACAGGCATTCGTCGCGCTGCGCACCGGCCAGCCGGGCAAGCTCAAGCCGCCGAGTGCCGGCTATCGCGACAGCCTGCCGCTCGACCAGCGCGCGATGCTCCGCCAATTGCTGAGTTGTTCGGCGATCGGCAGTCCCGCGACGGTCAAGGCGGCGACCGAGGACTTCATCGCACGAACCGCTGCCGACGAGTTGATGATTACCTCGCAGATCTTCGACCACCAAGCGCGGGTGCGCTCTTACGAATTGCTCGCCGGGACCCTTATCTGACCAATGCGCGTGCATCCGGCGGGCGCCTCGGACCGTAACTCGACCCGAAGCCCATCACGGGGCACTTCAAACAAGGGATCGAAATCATGAAGCATATCCGCTCGAGCGCCGCCGCCTTCCTCGCGATGGGCCTGTCGCTTCCCGGCTGCATGACCACCACCGCCGACACGGCGATGGCCGGTGCGACCGTCACCGTCGGCGGCGCGCCGATGTACGCCAGCCGCAACATCATCCAGAACGCGGTCAATTCGGCCGACCACACCACGCTCGTCGCGGCGGTCAAGGCGGCGGGGCTGGTCGACACCTTGTCGGGAGCCGGGCCGTTCACCGTTTTCGCTCCGACCAACGCCGCCTTCGCCAAATTGCCGGCCGGCACCGTCGATACGCTGCTCCAGCCGGCCAACCGCGCCATGCTCCAGTCGGTCCTGACCTACCATGTCGTCCCGGGCCGCCTCACCGCTGCCGACCTGATGGCGCGGATCCGCGCCGGCGGCGGTACTGCCCGGCTGACCACCGCCCAGGGCGGCGTGCTGACCGCGCGGATGATGGGCGGCCGGGTCATGCTGATCGATGCCAAGGGCGGCATGAGCCACGTCACCCAGGCCAACGTGATGCAGTCGAACGGCGTGATCCACGTTACCGACGCGGTTTCAATTCCAGGCTAATCCTCCGGCCTGGCGGGACGCCGCGTAGCCCCTTCGCGGCGTCCCAACCCGCTTGCGCAACCCCGTCAAAGCGAAGCGAGGTCGAGCTCGGAATGGCGGTCGAGCGGGCGACCCGCGGCGGGAAGCGGATATTTGAGCCCGGTCGCGCAATTGAACAGCACCACCTGCTCCTCCTCGTCGACGAGCCCCTGCGCGAGCGCCTGATGATAAGCGGCGAGCGTCGCCCCGCCTTCGGGACACAATAATAGCCCGTCCTTGCTCCCCGCTGCATCGACCGCGGCAAGGATCGCCGGGTCACCGACCGCTAGCGCCGCTCCGCCGGACGCCCGCACCGCGCGCAGGATCAGGAAGTCGCCGACCGCGCGTGGCACTCGAATCCCCGCAGCCACCGTCGCCGGGTCGTCCCACCGCTCGGCATGCTCCTTGCCTTCCTCGAATGCGCGAACGATCGGCGCGCAGCCCGATGCCTGGACCGCGTACATCCGCGGCCGCTTCGCCCCGATCCAGCCGAGCGCCTCCATTTCGTCGAACGCCTTCCACATCCCGATCAGCCCGGTCCCGCCCCCGGTCGGATAGAAGATCGCGTCGGGCAATTCCCAGTCCAGCTGCGCGGCAAGTTCCAGCCCCATCGTCTTCTTGCCCTCGATTCGATAGGGCTCCTTCAGGGTCGAGAAGTCGAACCAGCGGCCCTCGGCGGCGCCGCGAGCGACCAGCGCTCCGCAATTGTCGATCTGGCCGTTGACCCGATAGACCCGGCCCCCCTGGGCGGCGATTTCGCGGATATTGACCTCGGGGGTTTCCTCGGGCGCGAAAATGATCGTCTCGATCCCGCAGCGCGTGGCGTAGGCCGCGAGTGCCGCGCCGGCATTGCCGTTGGTCGGCATTGCGATCCGGGTCACGCCAAGCTCGCGCGCCATCGACACCGCCATCACCAGCCCGCGCGCCTTGAACGATCCGGTTGGAAGCCGGCCTTCGTCCTTGACCAGCAGGTTCGGGCCGCCCGCGCGTGGGATCGCAACCAGCGGAGTTTCGATTTCGCCCAATGAGACGATGCTTGCCGAATGGCGCACCGGGAGCAGCTCGCGCCACCGCCACAAGTCGGTCGGGCGAGCGGCGAGTGAGTCGCGCGACAGCGCCCCGCCGACTCCATCCAGATCGTAGCGCACTAAAAGCGGCCGCCCTGCCCGCGACAGATTATGAAGCCGGTCTGCCTCGTAGCGCTCGCCCGTCATCGAGCATTCGAGGTGAGTGACGAAGGTCGGGCGTTCGGCAGAAATATTGTCGGTCATCGCCGCGTCTTACCGATCAAGCCGAGCCGCGTCATCAGTCAAGCGGGCGCGGCACGCACGAAAACGGCGGCGTCTCGCGACGCCGCCGTTGCCGTTCAGCCGTAAGGTCGGCCTCTTACTTGAGGTTCGACGAAACGTTGTTGAAGGTCGAGCCGAGCTTCGAACCGATGCTGGTCATCGCGGTAATCGCGGCGACGGCGATGAGGGCGGCGATCAGGCCGTACTCGATCGCGGTTGCACCCTTGGTATCTTTGATCAGCTTGAGAAAATTCGTCATTTCAGGTCTCCCTTAAGGTTCCACTTCGGAGGATCCACACCCCCACCGAAAGCGGGCCCCGCTCCGGATGAGACAGGCAATAGATCAGCGCTGGTTAGGAAGAGGTTAAAACCCGGGGTTAGCGATCATTAACGATCAATTTTCCTCCGCTATAGATTCAATCAGGCTGCGCGCGGCTTCGATCAGGTCACCGAGCGCTTCATCGCCATTGCCCCATTCCTCGGGGATCGGGCTGGGCCGCTGCTCGGGCAGGCGGCGCTGCGGTGCCCGGTACGGCAGTTCGCGGCCGCCACGGCGGTCGGTCGCGATCGCGGGGGCCATGAATGCGCGCCAGATCCGCGCCGGCGCCGTGCCCCCGCTGATCTTGCCGAGCGACCGATTGTCGTCATGCCCGACCCACACCCCTACGACCAGGTCGCCCGCGAACCCGACGAAGATCGCGTCGCGGTTATCCTGGGAGGTGCCGGTCTTTCCGAAGGTCGGCACGGTCAGCGCCGCGCGGCGCCCGGTGCCTTCGTTGGCCGCCGCCCACAACAGATCGAGCATCGGCGCCCACTCGCGCCGCCGATCGAGCGATCCGCCCGGCGCGAACCAGCCCGCGACTCCGCGATTGGCTTCGCTCGACAGTGGCAAGCCGCGCGGTCGAACGGGGTAGCGCCCGCCGGCAATCGCGGCATAGGCCGCGGTAAGTTCGACCAGGCTTAGTCCCGACGTTCCGAGCGAGATGCTCGGCCGGTCGGTCATTGGCGATGCTATGCCGAGCTCGCGAGCGGCGCGAAGCACATTGCCGCGGCCGACGCGTTCGGCGAGGCGCACGGTGGCCGCATTGCTCGATCGGGCGAACGCTTCCCGGATGGTGATCGTGCCGCGATACACACCGTCGCTATTGCGTGGGGTCCAGCCGTCGACCGTGATCGGCCGGTCTTCGATCAAATCGTCGGGCGAAAGGCCCGCGCGCATCGCGGCGAGATAGACGAACAGCTTGAACGCCGACCCGGGCTGGCGCTTTGCCTGGGTTGCGCGGTTGAACGGCGAGGCCTTGTAGCTGCGCCCACCGACCATTGCGACCACGCGCCCGTCGGGACGCATCGCGACCAGCGCCGCCTGCGCGTCGCCGATCCCGGCGTTGACGATCGCGCGGACCGCGAGCCGCTGGAGATCGGCGTCAAGCGTGGTCGGCACCTTGACCTCGCCATAGTCGGCATCGAACGCAGTTTGCGCCGCGGGGGCGACCCAATCGGCGAAAAAAGTGCCGGTCGGAACCTTGCGATCTCGCCGCACCGGGCGCGCCGAACTGGTTTCGCGCGCTCGCGCAAGCGTGATCACCCCGGTGTCGGCCATTTCCTGGAGCACCAGCCGGCTGCGTTTCTGCGCGCCCTTCAGATTGCGGGTAGGGGCGAGCCGCGACGGCGCCTGGACCATTCCCGCGAGCATCGCCGATTGCGCGAGCGACAGCCGCTCGGGCTCGCGGTCGAAATAATGGCGCGCGGCGGCGCGCAGTCCATAGACGCCATCGCCGAAATAGACGCTCGACAGATAGCGCGACAGGATGTCGTTCTTGGTCAGCCACGCCTCGAGCCAGAACGCGATGATCACTTCCTGCGCCTTGCGTTTCATCGATCGGTCCGACGACAGGAAGCTGGTCTTGGCGAGTTGCTGGGTGAGCGTCGATCCGCCCTGGCGGACTCCCCCGGCGCGGACGTTGGTCACCATCGCGCGGCCGATCGCGCGCGGATCCACCCCCCAATGCGAATGGAACCGCCGATCCTCGATCGCGATGAACGCCGCCGGGGTGAGCGGATCGAGCCGCGCGATCTCGACCGGCGCTTCCTTCATCGCCCCGCGCCGGGCGATCGGGCGGCCCTCCTCGGTCAGCAGCAGCATCGCGGGTTCGGCCAGCGGCTCGAGCGCGCGGCCAAGCGGGGCGGTAATCACCAGCCAGGCGAGAGTGACGAACAGCAACCCGAAAAAGCCGTAGAACCCAATCCGCAGCCAGCGCCGGCGCGGACGCGGTGGGGAATCGACCGGTTCGATCGGAGCGTGCGGCGGCGCAAAGGGGTCGTCGAGCTGCTCGACATTGCGTCCGCCGCGCTGCCAGATGCCAGGTTCGTCGGCCACTCGCCCTCACTTCGCAAGTTTGTCGGCACGCGCCGACTGCCTTAGTCCAGTAAAACAGTGAAGCTTCAATATCCAGTGGTTGATGAACCCCTTGTTTCGCCTACAGTCGCGGCGATGATGCGAGCGCGTCGCTTTTCAATCCTGGCAATCTGCGCGATCGGCCTCGCGATCGGCACCGCCGGGTGCGATCGCGAGCAGTCGCGGCAACTCGCGGTCGCGGTCATCGGCGAGGGCGAAGTCGTCCTCGGCGACCCGCTCGGCGCACCGAAGAACGAGGCGGAGGCAGTGCTTCGGCTCAATTTGGCCCAAGGACTGGTGCGGTTCGACAGCGCCGGGCAGATCGAGCCGGGTCTCGCCGAACGGTGGAACGTCAGCGACGATGGCTTGAGCTATATTTTCCGGCTCGGCGCGGGCGAATGGCCCGATGGGCGCCGGATTACCGCGCGCGACGTTGCGCGGCTGCTCAACCGCCTGCTCCGCGCCGGGCAGGCGGAGTCCACGCGCGAGGCGCTGGGCGTGGTCGAAGAAATAGTCGCGATGACCGAACGGGTGATTGAAATTCGAGTGCGCGCGCCGCGGCCGAACCTGCTCCATTTGCTCGCTCAACCCGAATTCGCATTGATCCGCGAAGGCGTCGGCAGCGGTCCGTTCCACTTGCGCAAACGCGCCGAGACCGAAACGCCCGCTGAGGGCGAGGCAGCGGTGCGGTTGACCCGGCGCCCGCCGGGGATCGACGGCGAAGCGGGCGAGCGCGAGGATGTGATCCTGCGGGCGATGCCGGCCGCGATCGGGATCGCCGCTTTCCGCGCGGGCCGGATCGACCTGCTGCTCGGCGGGACCGTCGCCGATCTGCCGCTCGCCACCGGGGCGAGGCTCCAGCGTGGAGCGCTGCGGTTCGATCCGGCGGGCGGCCTGTTCGGTCTGGTCCCGGCGCGAGCAGACGGACCGCTTGCCGAGCCCGATGTGCGGCGGTTGCTGGCGCAGGCGATCGACCGCGATGCCTTGATCAATAGCCTGGCGGTGCCCGGCCTCGCTCCCCGCGCGACCCTGCTTCAGGCCGGCCTCGAGGGGATCGCCGATCCGCTCCAGCCCGAATGGCTGGCGCTGCCGATCGCCGAACGCCGCGCGGCGCTGGTGGCCGAGGCACAGCGGCTGTTCGGCGATGCCGAGCGGCCGCGCGTGACGGTCGCGCTTCCCGAGGGCATCGGCGGCGACCTCATCCTCGCGCGGCTATTCGCCGACTGGGGCGCGATCGGGGTCGGAGTGGAACGCGTGGCCGAGGGGCAACGCGCCGACCTGACGCTGATCGATGCGGTCGCGCCGTCGATGTCTCCAGCCTGGTACCTTCGTCATTTTCGCTGCGGTCGAGCGCCCTTGTGCCTCGCGGAGGCCGATGAATTGCTCGATTCCGCGCGCGAAGCCCCGGTCGCGGCGCAGCGCGCTGCATTGTTCGACCAGGCCGCGAAGCTGATGGACGACGCGCACTTGTTCCTGCCTCTGGCCGCGCCGATCCGCTGGTCGCTGGTCGGCGACCGAGCGCCCGGCTTCCAGGAAAATCGCTTTGCACGCCATCCACTCGCGGGAATTGCCCGGCGCGCTACGGTAAGGGGATATAATCCATGATCGAGCCGAAGACCGCGCTGGTCGACCGCAATCCGCGCGCGGTGCGGATGCGCATCGAGGCGATGGAGAAGATACTCGAGCGATTGTTCGTCATCCCGGGGATTAATCGCGAGGTCGGGCTCGACGCGCTCCTCAGCCTGATCCCGACCGTCGGAAGCATCTCCGCCGCCGCGCTCGGCAGCTATATCATGTGGGAGGCGCGCAATCTGAAGCTGTCGAAATGGCAGATGGCGCGGATGGGCGGCAATGTCGGGTTCGACATGCTGCTCGGGGCGATCCCGCTGATCGGCGCGGTCCCCGATTTCTTCTTCCGCTCGAACAGCCGCAATCTGCGCATCATCAAGCGCCACCTCGACCGCCATCATCCCGAAACCGCGGTGATCGACGTCAAGCCGCTCCGCTGATCTTCGCATCAGCGTCCGCAATCGGGTAGTAAGCAGACATTGATCCCGTTGCGATTGGCTGTCACCATATTCGCAAGGCTGAGGAGCAAGCACATGACTGTCAGGCGCGGAAAACCATGGTTTGCTGTGAAGCGGTTTGGCTATGGAGTTGGCCTACCCATCGCTTGGGAAGGTTGGCTGCTCTTGTCGGTATTCGTGGCTGCCATGACACTGTCCGGACTGCTCCTTTCACCACTCGTATTCGCACTGGCAGTCATACCTATGACGGCGGCAGTTATCTACTTCGCCTACGCCCGTTCTGATGGTGACTGGCGCTACCGCAACGGCGAGTGATCGGCGCGGGCGGATGTCTGCAACTGGTCGAACGCCGACAATAGCCCCGCGTGCGGCTAGCTAGGTATCTAGTTCTCCAGATTAGCGGGTGCGACCCTTGCGAAACGGTCAATCGTTATGTCCGCTTTCCACCCACAGCTGACATTCTCCGCCTGGCCTAGTCTCCGCTGACCACCGGCCGCCCGACGTCGCCCTGCCCGACCGTTCGCCCGGCCATCTCCAGCATCCGCTCGAGCGGCACTCGCGCCTTGGCCATGACCTCATCGCTAAGCTCGATCCGCGGGGCCAGGTCGCGCAGCGAGACGTAGAGCTTCTCGAGCGTGTTGAGCGCCATGTACGGGCACATGTTGCAGTTGCAATTGCCGTCGCCGCCGGGCGCGCCGATGAATGTCTTGTGCGGCGCGGCTTTCTCCATCTGGTGGATGATGTGCGGCTCGGTCGCGACGATGATGGTCTGCGCCGGGCTGCTCAGTGCGAAATCGAGGATCGCCTTGGTCGATCCGACGAGGTCGGCATGGTCGATGATGTGGGGCGGGCATTCGGGGTGCGCTGCGACCGGCGCGTCCGGATGCTGGGCCTTCAATTTGAGCAACTCGGTTTCGGAAAAGGCCTGGTGGACGATGCAGATCCCGGGCCAGAGCAGCATGTCGCGTCCGGTGCGCCGAGCGAGATAGCCGCCGAGGTGCCGGTCGGGGCCGAAGATGATCTTCTGCTCCTTGGGGATCTGGCTCAGGATGATGTCCGCCGACGAGCTTGTCACGATGATGTCGGACAGCGCCTTCACCGCCGCCGAGCAATTAATGTAGGTCAGGGCGATATGGTCGGGGTGCGCCGCCCGGAATGCCGCGAACTGGTCGGGCGGGCAACTATCCTCGAGGCTGCAGCCGGCATCCATGTCGGGCAGGATGACGGTCTTTTCGGGCGACAATATCTTCGCGGTCTCGGCCATGAAACGGACCCCGCAAAAGGCGATCACATCGGCGTCGGTCGCCGCCGCCTTGCGCGACAGATCGAGGCTGTCGCCAACGAAATCGGCAAGGTCCTGAATCTCGGGCTTCTGGTAATAATGCGCAAGGATGACCGCATTGCGCTCGGTCTTGAGCCGCTGGATCTCGGCGAGCAGGTCGGGGCCCTTGAGGATTGCGGTGGGGGCGGTCATCGAACGATTTTCCTATCACGAACTGGCGCTTGCGTCATTGGCGAGGTCATTTCCTGTTCGCCAGCACTTCGGCGATCGACGGGCTTACGTCCCACCGTTCGGTGCGGGCGACCCCGTCCTGTGGAAAGCGCACGACGACCCTCACATCGCCGATGCCCGACACCTGGAGCGGGGTCTCAAGCATGTTCGCGATCACCGTTCGGGCATTTTCGCGAGCGCGGTTGAGGTGGAGCGGCTTGCCCGCTTCCGCAATCGCCGCGCGGTTCGCCTGGACCGCGGCACGGCGGCTGAGATTATCGGCAGCGCGCCGCGACACGAACACGCCTTGCGTGGCGAGCGTCTTTCGCTGGGTCTCGTCGATGTTGGGCCTGCCGGCGACCACGTTGGGCGCTTCGACGATCAGGGTGCGGCTGTCGCGATCCCAGCGATATTGATCGGCCGTCATTTGTGACAGGTCGACCGTATAATCGACCGAATAAGGCAATTTCACCTTTTGCGCCGAACGCAGGAAATCGAACCGGCCGGGATCGACCGTGGTCACGTCGAGCGCGCCGCTGACTTCCCCGACCTTGAGCGAGTTCTGCTTGGCGAAGGTCGCCGACAGCACGCGCACCAGTCCCTGCGCCTGGGCAAGTTCCTCCTCGCGCTGGCGCTGCTGCTCGCGCTTCCAGCCGAACAGCGCAACCAGCGCCACCGCGATCACCAGCACGATGATCGTCGCAATCCTTGCCTTGCGCGGCCGGGTCAAATCGTCAGCCATGTCTCATCCCTTGCTTCAACCATCCCGCGCCGCTCAAGGTCCAACAGATGAGCAGTGACCGACGCGCCCGCGGCCGGAACCAGCCGGGGATCGAGCCCGGGATAGGCCGCTGCGACGATCTGGGGCACCGTCCGGTCGCCCGCGCCAAGCCGCTTCAAAATCTGTTTCTCGCGTTGGAGCCGGTGCCCGATCATCCCGCGCACGAGCTGCTGGGGCTTGGTCACCGCCGGCCCGTGCCCCGGAAAATAGATGCGGTCGTCGCGCAGGCGCAGCTTGTCGAGGCTCGCCATATAATCGCCCATGTCGCCGTCCGGGGGCACGATCACGCTGGTCGACCAGCCCATGACATGGTCGCCGCTGAACAAGGCGCGGCTGCCTTCCAGCGCAAAACAGAGATGGTTCGAGGTGTGGCCGGGGGTCGCGACCGCGATGAGGCGATCTCCGCCCATCGCGATTGCCTCGCCATCGGCCAGCATTCGATCGGGGGCATAGTCGAAGTCGAAACTGGCATCGGTGCGCGGGCCGACGCTTTCCACCGCAAGCGCGGCGCAACCGACGATCGGCGCGCCGGTCATGGCGGCGAGCGCGCGGCTCGCCGGGCTATGGTCGCGGTGAGTGTGGGTGCAGGCGATCGCCACCACCCGCCGGGCCCCGACCGCGGCCAGGATCGCCTCGACATGGTCGGGCAAGTCCGGGCCCGGATCGATCACCACCACTTCGCCCTCGCCGACGACATAGGTCTGGGTTCCGGTGAAGGTGAATGGCGAGGGATTGTTCGCAAGCAGCCGCACGACCCCGGGTTCGATCTGCTCGGCGATGGCGTAGGGAGGGTCCACCCAGCCGCTGTGCCACGGCGAAGCGGGCCATGCCAGCGGGGTCTAGCGCGCTCCGAGCAGCTTGCGCGGAGCGCCGACCAGTCCGTCCGCGCTGCGCGCGGCGGCGCGATGCAAGGCGCGCGGATAAAGAGTCCCGAACAGGCTATCCATGCTTTGCTGCCAGCTGAATTGTTGCGCGTGGCGGCACGCGGCCCGCTTCATCGCGCGATGGTCTCCGCTCCACAATTGAACCAGATGATCGGCCATCGCCTGGGCATCGTCGACCGGCCCGATCCGGCCGATTTCGGGAGTCACCCGATCGACCATCGCTCCGCCTGCGACTCCGACCACCGGAAGCCCCGACGCCTGCGCCTCGATCACCGATATTCCGAAGGTCTCATTGGCCATTCCCGACGCGTAGAGATCCGCGCTCGCCAGCCAGCGCGCGAGGTCGGAACGGTCGCGGACGTAGCCGGGAAGCAGCGCGCGCCTGCCGGCCAGTTGCTCGGCGATCACCGCGCGGGTCGGCCCCTCGCCAAGCAGGACCAGCATCGCGCGCATCGATTGCGGCAGGCGCAGGAACGCCTCGACCACGGTCTCGGCGCGCTTCTCGCTGTCGAGCCGCCCGGCGTAGATGATCAGCGGCTCGTCCTCGGCAAGCCCAAGCGAGGCGCGCAGCGCCGGGCTGCGCTTGTCCGGGCTGAACTGGCCAAGTTCGACTCCCAGCGGAACGACATCGACCCTGCCGACGCCGAGCGAGCGGAGCTTTGCGGCGCCGCCATTCTCACTCATCGCGAAGACCGCGTCGAACCGGCGATAGAGGTTGGCGGCGTAGCGATAGGCGGTTCGTCCGGCCGCTGCGCCGACCGCTTGGCCGGCCAGCCGCGCCACGGTCCGCTCGACGTAGACTGTCGGGAAATCGGTGCAATAGGCCGCGACCAGCGCGGTCCCGCGATGCTCGCGACGGTGGGCGAGCGCGGCCCACGGCAGATTATAGGCGTCCTGGCATTCGATCAGGTCCGGCCGATGCGCATTGAGCGCGTGGCGCACCGCCCGATTGCGCAGGAGCAGCCGGTAATTGGGGCTCCCGGGCACGCGCGGGGACTTGATGGTGACGGTGATCGCTCGGCCGCCCTGCTCGACCGTGGTGCAGTCCGCGCGGCCTGGAATGATCATCAAATGGCGATGATTGCTGTGGTCGAGGATAAATTGCCGCTTGTGCCGGATGTAAGTGCCAACGCCGCCGCCATGGGCCGACCAGCTTTGGGTGAGGTCGCAATAGAGCGCTCCGTCGGGGAGGGAACCGAAAGGATCGTCGCGGGCCATGCTGGCTCAACCCGCCAATGAGTTGGAAGTGCCACGGCGAGCATCTTCGCAAGCTGTCGGAATATTTGACGCTGGAACTGGATGGAGCATCAGCTTGCGAAAAGATTTCGGCAGTTTACCGCCCTTTCTGCAAGTTGGCACGTGGGTTGCAATGCTGATTGCGTCCACTTGGTTCCACAAACCAATCGAAGGGGCGGCGAAGCGGTTTTCTGGTCCCGCTCACCGCCCCTTTTCCTTTGGGCTGATCGCTCTTCTATTCGGCCGGTTCGCCGACGAGCTGCTTGAGCTCGCCGCTTTCGAACATTTCCATCATGATGTCCGATCCGCCGACAAATTCGCCGTGAACATAGAGCTGGGGAATCGTCGGCCATTCCGAATATTCCTTGATCCCCTGGCGAACGTCCTGGTCCTGAAGCACGTCGACCGTTTCGAACGGCTGTCCGAGGTGCTCGAGGATAGCGATCGCCCTGCTCGAAAAGCCGCACTGCGGGAACAAGGGGGTACCCTTCATGAACAGCAAGATGGCGTTCGATTTGACGAGTGCATCGATGCGTTGCGCAATGTCGGTAAGTGGGGCGTCGGTCACTGATGGTCTCCCGAGGGGATTGCGGTTTCGAGTTGCAATGCGTGAAGTTCGCCCCCCATTCGCGAGCCGAGCGCGGCATAGACCGCCTGGTGCTGGCGGACCCGGCTCATCCCCGCGAAGCTCGCCGCAACCACGCGCGCGGCATAATGATCGCCGTCACCGGCAAGATCGCGGATCTCGACCGTCGCGTCGGGGATCGCGCTCTTGATCAGCGCCTCGATCTCTACCGCCGCCATCGCCATCAGCCCTGCGCTTCCATCAGCTGCCGGCGCGCTTCGACCGCCTTGTGGGCGAGCGCTTCGCGGATGCGTGTCTCGTCGATGTCGACCTCGGCCGAGGTCAGGTCGCCGAGCAGCTTGCGGATGACATCCTCATCGCCGGCTTCCTCGAAATCGGCGCGCACGACGTCCTTGGCATAGGATTCGGTCTCGACCTGGCTCAGCCCCATCAACTGGGCCGCCCATTCGCCGAGCAGCCGGTTGCGCCGCGCAGCGACCCGGAACTGCATTTCCTCGTCGCGGGCGAACTTGGCTTCGAACGCGCGCTCGCGGTCGTCGAATTGAGTCATTGGCAATCATCCCGTGTATGGCGTTTGCCGCCAGATAGGGGGTGGAGACCGATCAGGCAACGCGCTTGGTCGCCCTGGCGCCTATTCCTCGGGTAGGACGATCGGCTCGAGGAACAGGCCGCCGGCTTCGGCGCCAAGCGCCCAGCGGATCTGCGCTGGAAAGTCGCCGTAGCGGGGAATGCGAAGCGCGACATATTCGCCGATCGAGAAGGTCTCGTCGGTGCTGACCCGGAATCCGCCGCCCGATATGTCGGTTACAATGACCGACACCTGGCGACCGGCACCATCGACGATCAGGGCGTCGTGGCGACCCTCGATCCGCGGGGCGCGTTTGATGTGACCATGAGCGCGGCGGATGTTTTTCTCCTTTGGCCTCTCATAGCGCAGAGGGAGTTAACGCTTGCTCTCCAAATCGCGGCAGGAAGTTAGGGTGAACGCGAATTTAAGTTAGGCGGAAGCATTAAAGCGGTTTACACGTGCAAAAATCACCGGTTCTTTCGAGGCATCCGGTGGCTGAGAGTGATCGCGCTCCCGCCCGTGGAGCGTCGCATGTCCGAAAACCCCCTTGCGCTGATGGTCAGCAAACTCTCCTTGTGGGGGGCGCTCGGCGACGACGATCGCGAGGCGATCCTCGCCTTGCCGTTTACGCGGCGAAGCCTCGATCCCGGCCAGTATATCGTTTGGGATGGCGACACCCCGCGCAACAGCTGCATGCTGATCAGCGGATACGCCTTTCGCCACAAGGTCGCCGGAAGCGGCGGTCGGCAGATCCTGTCGATCCATATGAAAGGCGATCTGGTCGACCTCCAGAACTCGCTACTCGGCGTCGCGGATCATAATCTCCAGATGTTTACCGCGGGCGAAATCGCGATGATCGCGGTCGAGGACATGCGCGACATCGCCTTCACCAGGCCCAATGTCGGAATGGCGATGTGGTACGAGACGCTCGTCGAGGGGTCGATCTTCCGCGAATGGGTGCTCAACATCGGCCGCCGCGACGCGCGCACCCGGATCGCCCATCTGCTGTGCGAGTTCGCGCTTCGGCTCGAAGTGGCCGAACTTAGCGGCGAGACCCGCTACGAGTTGCCACTCACCCAGGAGCAGCTTGGCGACGCGGTTTCGCTGACCCCGGTTCACGTCAACCGGATGCTGATGTCGCTCGCCGCCGATGGCCTGATCAGCCGCGACAAGCGCACCATAACGATCGGCGACTGGAAGCAATTGGCCAAGGTCGGCGACTTCGACCCGCGGTATTTGCACCTGCGCCAAGTGGCTTAGCGACTTTTCGGTTAAGTGGAGTCGGCACCAGCCCGCACCCCCACCCGGCCACCCATGCAGAATATCCTAGATGGGTGGCCGGGTGGGGGCTGGAGCGGTCTAACTTAAACAGCGCCTAGTCGAGCGTTACGACGAGCTTTCCGATCACCTCGCGCGCGCCAAGCGCCGCGATCGCCTCGCCGCCGCTGGCAAGCGGATAAGTCGCGCTGACCCGCGGTCCGATCCTGCCTTCATCCCAAAGCCTGAACAAGGTCGCGACATGCGCCGCATTGGCCTGGGGATCGCGCGCCGCGAACGCGCCCCAGAACACGCCGCGAACGTCGCAACTCTTGAGCAGGGCCAGGTTGAGCGGAAGGCGCGGGATTCCCGCCGGAAAGCCGACTACCAGATAACGCCCTTCCCAGGCGATCGACCGTAGCGCGGGCTCCGCATAATCGCCGCCAACCGGGTCGTAGATCACGTCCGCGCCGCCCGCACCGACCGCGTCCTTGAACATTTGCGCCAGCGCTTTCTGGCCATCCTTGTCGAACGGTCCGCGCGGATAGACGATCGAATCGTCGGCCCCCGCCGCGCGCGCCGCCTCGGCCTTGGCGCCGCTCGACACCGCCGCGATCACCCGCGCGCCTCGCGCCTTGCCGAGCTCGACCGCGGCCAGCCCGACCCCGCCCGCCGCGCCAAGCACCAGCAAGGTCTCGCCCGCCTCGAGCCTGCCGCGGTCGTAGAGCGCGTGGATCGAGGTCGCATAGGTCAGCAGCAAGGCAGCGCCATCGACGAAGCTTCGGCTCGCCGGGAGCGCGAAGGCAGTGACCGCCGGGATGACGATCTTCTCCGCAAGCCCGCCGAACCCGGGGACCGCGATCAGCCGGTCGCCGACGGCCCATTCCTCGACCCCCTCGCCGACCGCCTCCACCTCCCCCGCGATCTCGCCGCCCGGAGCGAACGGGCGCGACGGCCGAATCTGATATTTGTCCTCGATGATCAGCACGTCGGGAAAGTTGATCGCCGCCGCTCGCACCCGGACGAGCAATTCGCCCGGTCCGGCGACCGGATCGGGAAGCTCGCTCAGGCGGAGCGCGTCGGGGCCGCCCGGAGCGTGGGAAAGAAGTGCCCTCACTCCGCCGCCGCCGGGAATGCGGGCAGTTTGGCGATGTCCGCAGGCTCGTGCTGGATGATCACCCGCGCGCCGATGTTCTTCGCCACCCGCTCGAACCGGTCGATCGAGGCGAGCGTGTCGGCGCGGCTGGTGTTGAACGGCGGGATTCCGCGCTTCACCCGCGCTTCGTCCGAATGATAGAGGTCGCCCGAGAGCAGCACCGGCGCGCTCGAAAGCTTGACCAGCAGCGCCATGTGCCCCGGCGTATGTCCCGGCAGGTTCATCGCGATCACGCTTCCGTCGCCGAAAATATCGACATCGGCGCCGTCCATCGTCGTGACCTTCGCGCCCGCCCTTCGCCACGGCCCGAACGGATCGTCCTTGCCTTTGCTCAGTTCGAGATCGCGCTTGCCGATGACCAGCCTTGCCGCGGGGAATTCCTTTGCCTGGCCGGTGTGGTCGGCGTGCATGTGGCTGATCCCGACCACCGAAATGTCCGCCGGTTTGAGCCGAAGCGTCGCGAGCTGCTCGACGAGCGTCTTGTCGAGCCTGGCGACGAGCGGGCCCATGTCCCTCGGCTTGCCCTTGAGCCCCGCCGGAAAGCCGCTGTCCCACAGCAGATAGCGATTGCCGTGACGGATCAGGTAGCAGCTGTCGGTGATCTCGCGCGGCCCCGCCCGATAGTCGAAACTGTCGGAAAAGAATGCGTTAAAGTCCTTGATCGTGGCCGTCCCGCAATCGAGCCGGGTCAGCGAAAGCCTGGCCGGCGGCCTTGCGGGCTGAGCGAAGGCTGCATCGGCGAGTGCCAAAGCCACGGCGGACAAGATCATCGGCTTCATCACATTCTCCCTGCTGAACGGCTGCGCTCGCTGGCGACGACATCGGCAGCGGTGAGGCCGTCGAAGGCGGCGCGAGCAGTCGCGGCGGGATCGTCGTTGGCGTAGCGCCGCGCGGGAACTGTCGCGATCGCGCTGTCGAAGGTCAGGCGGTCGCCAACCGGCAATTCGTCGCGCGCAGCGGCGGCGGTTGAAGCAAAGCTGTGAGCATCCGATCCGTCGATCCGGGTTGGCGGCTGTTCGGCGCACGCCGCCGCGCCGCCGATCAGGACGAGTGCCGCGACTCGCTTCATTCTACGTAATTCGCCGTGGTCTTGCTCCGGACTTCCTCGCCGCCCACCCCCGGCGCGATTTCGACCAGCCGGAACGGCGAGCTATGATCGGGCCGCTCGAACACCGCAAGATCGGTAACGATCATGTCGACCACGTTCCGCCCGGTCAGCGGCAAGGTGCATTCGGGGATGAACTTGGGGTCGCCGTTCTTCGACACATGCTCCATCACGACGATGATCCGTTTGACCCCCGCGACCAGGTCCATCGCCCCGCCCATGCCCTTGATCATCTTGCCCGGGATCATCCAATTGGCGATATCGCCGCTCTCCGAAACCTCCATCGCGCCGAGCACGGTCAAGTCGATATGCCCGCCGCGGATCATCGCAAAACTGTCCGACGATGAGAAATAGGACGAGCTGGAAAGCTCGCTGATGGTCTGCTTGCCGGCGTTGATCAGGTCGGCGTCGACCTCGTCGGCATAAGGAAATGGCCCGATCCCGAGCATCCCGTTTTCCGACTGCAGCGTGACCGTCATCCCCGCCGGGATATTGTTCGCAACCAGCGTCGGAATCCCGATCCCGAGGTTGACGTAATATCCGTCCTTCAACTCGCGCGCCGCGCGCGCCGCCATCTGATCGCGGGTCCAGGCCATCAAACGGCCTCCCGCTCACGCGTCGTCACGAATTCGATCTTCTTGTCATAGGGCGCGCCGCAGATCAGCCGCTTCACGTAGATACTGGGCACGTGGATGCAGTCTGGGTCGAGGCTTCCGACCGGAACCACCTCCTCGACCTCGGCAACGCAGATCTTGCCGCAGGTCGCCGCGGGCTGGTTGAAATTGCGAGCAGTCTTGCGGAACATCAAATTGCCCGCCTCGTCGGCTTTCCACCCCTTGATGATCGCCAAATCGGCGCGGATTCCGCGTTCAAGGATATATTCCTCGCCGTCGAAGCTTTTGACTTCCTTGCCCTCGGCGACCAGCGTCCCGACCCCGGTCTTGGTGAAAAACCCCGGAATCCCCGCGCCGCCCGCGCGCATCCGCTCGGCGAGCGTTCCCTGCGGGCAGAATTCGACCTCGAGTTCGCCGCTCAGATATTGCCGCTCGAATTCCTTATTCTCGCCGACGTAGGACGAAATCATCTTTTTTACCTGCCGCGTCCGCAGCAGCTTGCCGAGCCCCTCATTATCGATCCCCGCATTGTTGCTGGCGATGGTCAAATCCTTGACCCCGCTGGCGACGATCGCATCGATCAGCCGCTCGGGAATCCCGCACAATCCGAACCCCCCGGCGGCAATAATCATCCCGTCACGAAGCAGCCCGTCGAGTGCGGCGGTGGCGTCGGGATAGATTTTCTGTGCCATTCAGATTCCTTATTCGTCATTGCGAGCGAAGCGAAGCAATCCAGTTCTTGGTTTGCGCTGGATTGCCGCGTCGCTGCGCTCCTCGCAATGACTGCAAATCACCCTTTCAGCTTCGACAGCACGCCCTGCAATTGCATCGCGTTCGACATGTCGCCCTCGACCTTCAGCTTGCCGGTCATGAACGCGGTCATTCCGTCCAGCTTGCCGTCGGCCATCGCCTGCCAGTCGTCCCACGCGACCTTGATCGTCGTGTCGGCCTCGCCGCCGCCCTCGCTGACCGCCTCGGCCTTGCCGTCCATCATGATCGTGCCCTCCCCGCCGAAGTCGAGCTTGACGGTCTTGCCCGGCAGCCAGGCCATGTTTTCCTGCATTTTCGCGGCGAGTTCGGTCTTGGTCATGTGAAGTCTCCTCTTGCCCCCCGCCTAGCCGCGCCGCGCGGGGGGTTCAAGACGGGTTGGCGGGGCCGCCGCGCGGGCCTATCTGCAAAGCCATGAGCTATGACGCAGACCTGAAATTGTTCATCGACGGAAACTGGCGCTCGGGCGAAGGCCGCGACACGTTTTGCGTCATCAACCCCGTCACCGCGGGCGGAATCGCCGACTTGCCCTTGGCGAGCCCGGCCGACCTCGAGGAAGCGCTTGCCGCCTCCGCGCGCGCCTGGCCGTCATGGCGCGCCACCGATGTCGAGAAACGCGGCGCGATCCTCCACAAGGCCGCCGATCTCCTCCGTGAGCGCGCCGGCCACATCGCCGCGATCCTCACCCAGGAGCAGGGCAAGCCGCTCGCCGAGGCCAGGGCCGAAGTGATCGGGTCGGCGTCGATGTTCGATTGGTATGCGGAGGAGATCAAGCGCGACTATGGCCGGACTTTGGTGCGCCCCGCCGGGCAGCGCTCGATCGTCATCCGCCAGCCGGTCGGCCCGACCGCGACCTTCACTCCGTGGAATTTCCCGATCTATCTGCTCGCCAAGAAGATCGCCGCCGCGCTTGCCGCGGGCTGCCCGGTGATCAGCCGCCCGCCGCAGGAAACTCCCGGCTGCACCGGCGAACTGTTTCGCGCATTGGGCGACGCCGGCATCCCCGCTGGCGTCGCGCAACTGGTTCACGGCAAGGCCGATCTCGTCAGTTCGACGCTGATGGGCAGCGACGTGATCCGCAAGGTCAGCTTCACCGGCTCGGTCCCGGTCGGAAAGCACCTCATGAAACTCGCCGCCGACACCATGACCCGGATCACGCTCGAGCTTGGCGGCCATGCCCCGGTGCTGATCTTCGACGATTGCGACCTCGACAAGACGCTCGACATGGTCGTTCCGCAGAAATTCCGCAACGCCGGGCAAGTGTGCGTCTCGCCGACCCGCTTTTACGTCCAGGAGAGCATTTACGACGCCTTCCTCAAGGGCTTCGCCGAGCGCACGAAAGGCGTGAAGACCGGCGACGGGCTCGCTGCCGACACCAAAATGGGCCCGCTCGCCAATGCCCGCCGTCCCGACGCGATCGAGGCGCTGGTCAACGACGCCGAGGCCAAGGGAGCGAAGATCCTCGCCGGCGGCCAGCGCGGCGTTTCTGGTGCGAAGGATGGGGGCTTCTTCTTTCAGCCGACCCTGCTCGGCGACGTCCCCGCCAATGCCGACATCATGAATGAAGAACCGTTCGGCCCGGTCGCGGTGACCGCGAGCTTCGCGACCTTCGATGAAGCGGTCGAACAGGCCAACCGCCTGCCGTTCGGCCTCGCCGCTTTCGCCTTCACCGAAAACGCGCGCCGCGCCAATCTCCTCGGCGACGCGATCGAGGCCGGAATGGTCGGCATCAACAGCTTCGCCATCTCGACCGCCGACGCCCCGTTCGGCGGGGTCAAGGATTCGGGTTTTGGCAGCGAAGGCGGCAAGGAAGGCCTCGAAACCTACCAGGTCGTGAAAGCAATCCATTTGGCGTGAGCTTCCGCCTCAGCGCAATAAAAAGTGCCCGGTCGTTGGACCGGGCACCCCTTTTCTTCTCAACCTCGGCGACGGCTTAGCCGCAGCAGGCCATTATCGCTTCGCAGCAGGCGGCCAGGGCCGAGCAGCACGAAGCAACCAGCTTGGTCACGGCGCCGGGCGCGGCGGCGTACGCGCCGGTGCTCGACATCAGCGCCACTGCGGCGATCGCATAATATTTTCTCATCGTCATTCTCCATTGGAACCTGTGTTGGTTGGGGAAATTCAGACTCGTCGCGGAGGCGGCGGCTCGGGTCCGATCGGGCGCGAAGCCAGCCCGTATTGCGGCCCTGCCAACGGCGGGAGCATTCGATGAAAAAGCGATAGGGCCGGATCGACCGGGGGCACGATCGCCGGAGCGATCGATGCGCCGGCCAAGACGCAGCCGGGATCGATCGATTGCGCATCGCATTCGGAATTCGCACATTGCCCGATGATCGTCTGCTCCGCTTCGCAGGCGAATGCCGCGCTCGCCATGCCAATTCCGAACAGCAGCGCCAGGAGGGCGACAATGAGTGCAGGAAGACGCGGGCGGCGGATCATCGATTCCCTCATGCCCTATATTCGCGCGATCGGAAACATTGGTTACATGCGCGGCAGTGGATTCCTCCCGACTGCCCCGAGGCTCAAGCCGCCATCTCCCGCCGCGCGACGACCGCATTGCGGCCCGCGGCCTTGGCTTCGTACATCGCCGCGTCGGCCTCGCCGAGCCAGGCTTGCAGCGGCGCGCTCCGCTCGGGACCGAGGCATGACGTGCCGATGCTCAGCGTGACGTGCCCCAAATGGCTTCCCGAATGGCCGATGTGCAACCGCTCGACCGCGGCGCGATAATCTTCGGCGCGCGCGACCGCATCCTCGGCCTCGCATCCGTGCAGGATGATCAAAAATTCCTCGCCGCCCATGCGGTACAATTGGTCGCCCGCGCGGCGGTTGGAGTCGAGCGCCTTGGCAACCCGCTTAAGCACCACGTCCCCCGCCAGATGCCCGTACGTATCGTTATATTGCTTGAAGAAATCGACGTCGCACATCATCGCGCAATAGCTTTCGGTGCGGCGTTCGATCCTCGGCCAGAGCTGCGCGATATCCTCGTTGAACTTGAGCCGCGTATGGAGCCCGGTCAGCGGATCGGTCCGCGCCTGGTTGAAGAATTTGACGTTGAGGGTTTCGAGTTCGGCCTGCTTCAGCTTCAGATCGTTGGCCGAAAATTCGGCGGCGGTCCTCGCGCGGTCGAGTTGATCTCCCCAGCGGCGGGTCGGCCGGATCAATGCGAACCAGCCGAGAATCACGAGGATCAGCGACGCGGCGCTCAGGCCGACGATCAGCCACAGATGGAAGTTGAGCTCGGCGCGGACCATCGCGACATGTCGTTGGGCGCGCTTCTCGATCCCGCGAATTCCATGCAGATAGATGTCGACCAGATAATCATAGCGCTCGCTGTTGATGATCCGCCTGGCGCGGTCGAACTCGCCCCGGCTGACGAGGTCAAGCGCTTGATATTCCATCGCCACCAGCGCCAAATCCGCGCGGTCAACTCCGGCGGCGTCGGCTTGGTCCGCTTCGCCGTGAACCTGCGACCTGAGATCGGTCATCGTCGATCGAAGCTTGGGTTGAATTTTTCGATATTCGGCCGCCGCGCCGGCATCACCGTGTGCCTCAACCGCCTTGATCGACATCTCGAGGATCACTCCATAATGCTCAAGCCGTTGCGCGTTGGTCAGCACCTTGACCTGCAAATCGATCGAATCGCGAATTCTGTCGCCGACTCGCCACGTGAAAAAGGTCGAAGTCAGCAACAGGATGATCATCGCCGCGATTCCGAGCCGGATTGTTCCGATCGGAAAGGACGGCGAAGCCGCGGCTTCGGGCACTGTGTGGATCATCGTCCGAACCCCTCCGGCAGAGCGATGGGTCAACGGCCATCGTCACGAGCAGGCAATGGCCGATCCGAGTGAAGGCGACCTTGTCGGAGTCACCATTATGGAGGCGATGCTGCGCGCGCCGCGGCCCCTCCCCAACCGCCGCGCGGGCCGCTAAAGCGAGTTCATGACCAAACGTACCGGCGGCCGGATCCTCGTCGACCAACTCCGCATCCAGGGCTGCGACCGCTTGTTCACCGTTCCCGGCGAAAGCTTCCTCGCGGTGCTCGACGCGCTTCACGACGCACCGGAAATTCATGTCGCGGTCTGCCGCCAGGAGGGTGGCGTCGCCTACATGGCCGATGCCGATGGCAAGATGACCGGGCGCCCGGGAATCGCCTTCGTCACCCGCGGCCCGGGCGCGACCAATGCCTCGGCCGGTGTCCATGTCGCCTTCCAGGATTCGACCCCGATGATCCTGTTCGTCGGCGACCTCGACCGCGCCGACAAGGACCGCGAGGGCTTCCAGGAAGTCGATTTCCCCGCTTTCTTCGCTCCGATCGCCAAATGGGCGGCGAGGATCGACGATGCCCGCCGGATTCCCGAATATGTCGCCCGGGCCTATCGAGTCGCCACCGCCGGCCGCCCCGGCCCGGTCGTGCTCGCCATCCCGGAGGACATGCTCCGCGATGAGGTCGAAGCACTCGACCGCCCGCGCGTTCCCGCGGTCGCCGAAACCCCCGACCCCGGCGCGATCGCCGCTTTGTTCGACCTGCTCAAGCAGGCCACCAACCCGCTGGCGATCGTCGGCGGCGCCGACTGGAGCCCGTGCGCCGGGCATCACTGGGCCAATTTCGCGGTTCGCCACGGCATCCCCACCGCCGCCGCATTCCGCCGCCAGGACGCGGTCGCCAACATGTGCGGCGTCTATGCGGGCCAGCTTGGCTACGGGCCAAATCCGAAGCTGATGCAGCGGGTGCGCGACGCCGATCTGCTGATCGTGGTCGGCGCGCGGCTCGGCGAATCGACCACCGACGGCTACCGGCTGGTCACCCCCGACCACCCCGGCCAAATCCTTGTCCACGTCCACCCCGACCCGGGCGAGCTTGGCCGGGTCTATCACGCCGATCTCCCGATTTGCGCCGACATGAGCGAATTCGCGCAAATGGCCGATGAGTGGAGCGACCCCGATCTGGTGCGCTTTTCGGCGGGCGAGGAGGCCCATCGCGACTGGCTCGAGTGGAGCGACCCCAAGCCCCGCGACGGCATAAAACTCGACCTCGGCCCATGCGTGGCGGCGATGCGTGACAAACTCCCCGCCAACACGATCATCTGCAACGGCGCCGGCAATTTCTCGGGCTGGTGGCACCGCTATTGGCATTATGCCGCGCAGCCCAGCCAACTCGCGCCGACCAGCGGTACGATGGGCTACGGCCTCCCCGCAGCGGTCGCGGCGAGCTTGCGCTTCCGCGACCGCATTGTGGTGTGCGTCGCGGGCGACGGCGATTTCCTGATGAACGGGCAGGAGCTGGCGACCGCCGCTCTATATGGCGCGGACCTGCTGATCATCCTGGTCGACAATCAATCCTACGGCACGATCCGAATGCACCAGGAACGCGACTTTCCAACGCGGATCAGCGCGACCACGCTTGCCAACCCCGATTTCGTCAAGCTTGCCGAGGCTTATGGCGGCTGGGCCGAGCGGGTCGAGAGCACCGAACAATTCGCCCCCGCGCTCGACCGGGCGATGGAGCGAACCGGAATCCGCCTGCTCCACCTCGTCACCGACGTCGAAATCATCTCCAACCAGACGACGATCAGCGCTCTTCGCGGCCGGTAAACGAGACCCCGCCATTGCGCGCCGGCCGCGACCGCTCGAGCCCGAAGATTTCGCGCCAGCGCCGGCTCCTGCCGCCCTGATCGAACAAAAGAAGCAAGGATCCCTTCACTTCGGTGAAATTGCCACCGCCCTTCGCAATCGCATCCAAAGATTTCCGTGTCGGGTTCATGACATAGCAACGAGCGGGCCCGCCGCTTGGGCCCGGAAATCCGATCCGTTGCGGAGCAATTGGTTCTAGATCAGCCCCGCCAGCGGGCTGCTCGGGTCCGCATAGCGGCGCTTGGCCATCCGGCCCGCCAGATAAGCCAGCCGCCCGGCCTCGACGCTAAGCTTCATCGCCGCCGCCATCGTCACCGGCTCCTTGGCTTCGGCGATCGCGGTGTTCATCAATACGCCGTCGCAGCCCAATTCCATCGCCACCGCGGCATCGCTCGCGGTGCCGACCCCTGCGTCGACCAGCACCGGCACGCTCGCTCCCTCGACGATCAGCCGGATCGTGACCCGGTTCTGAAGGCCCAGCCCCGACCCGATCGGCGCCCCCAGCGGCATGATCGCGACCGCGCCCGCTTCCTCCAACTGTTTCGCGGCGATCGGATCGTCGACGCAATAGACCATCGGCAAAAAGCCTTCGCCGGCCAACACTTCGGTCGCCCGCAGCGTCTCGCGCATATTGGGATAAAGCGTCCGCGCCTCGCCGAGCACCTCCAGCTTGACCAGGTCCCACCCCCCCGCCTCGCGCGCCAGCCGAAGCGTTCGGATCGCATCCTCGGCGGTAAAACAGCCCGCGGTATTGGGCAGGAAAGTGACTTTCTTCGGATCGATGAAGTCGGTCAGCATCGGCTGCTTGGGGTCGCTGATATTGACCCGCCGCACCGCGACCGTGACGATCTCGGCCCCCGACGCCGCCAGCGCCGCGGCATTCTCCCCGAAGCTCTTATACTTGCCCGTCCCGATGATCAGCCGCGAAGTGAAGCTGCGCCCGGCGACGCTCCATTGGTCCTTGGCCACGCTTATCCTCCGCCGACGAAGTGGACGATTTCATAATCGTCGCCGTCCTCGACCAGCCGCGTCTCGAACGTCGATCGCGGGACGATCTCGAGATTGCATTCGACCGCGACGCGCAGCGGATCGAGCCCGATCTCGGCGATCAGCTGGGCCAGGCTGGTCCTGGCCGCGACGCGCCGCCGCTCCCCGTTGATGGTCACTCCTGCACTGCCGTCGAGGGACATGGCCGTCTTTCGCTTCACGGATGGCCCTCTTGCGCTTCACGGATGGGACCAGAGCCCATATAGCGTCTCCCAATGCCGACGCCACCGCTGATCCTCGTCCTCAACGGGCCCAATCTCAACCTGCTCGGGACTCGTGAGCCGCAGGTCTATGGCCGCGACACGCTCGAGGATATCGTCGTCGCGCTCCACGACCGCGCCGCCAAGCTGCGGCTGACGATCGATGCGCGCCAGTCGAACCATGAGGGCGAGTTGATCGACTGGCTCCACGAAGCGCATGAAGTCAAGGCAGGCGCGGTGCTGCTCAACGCCGGCGGACTGACCCACAGTTCGATCTCGCTTCGCGATGCGGTCGCTGCAATTGCTCCGCCGGTGATCGAGGTTCACCTTTCCAACCCCTATGCGCGCGAGGGATTTCGCCGCCAAAGCATGATCGCTCCGGTATCGAGCGGGGGAATCCACGGGTTCGGCGCGCATGGCTATCTGCTCGCACTGGACGCGGCCGCCCGCTTTTGCGTAGGAACGCCGGCGAAGCCGATCGGGCGCAAACAACAACAAGGATCCGACGATGGCCCCACCAACCAGCAACGGCGACACTGACGGCGCGATGCGCGTCGACAGCACGCTGCTGCGCGAGCTCGCCGAACTGCTTGCCGCCAACGACCTCACCGAGATTGAAGTCCAGGACGGCGACCGCAAGATCAAGGTGCGGCGTGAGGCTGCCGCGACGATGGCCTATGCTCCAGCCGCCGCCCCCGCTCCTGCGCCGCTTGCCACCCCTGCCGCCGAGCCCGCGCCTCCCGCCGCGGTCGACGCGGTCAAATCGCCGATGGTCGGCACCTGTTTCCTCTCGCCCGAGCCCGGCGCAAAGCCGTTCATCGCGGTCGGGGAAAAGGTCAGCGTCGGCGATACCTTGCTGATCGTCGAGGCGATGAAGGTCATGAACCCGATCCTCTCGACCAAGAGCGGGACCGTCCGCCAGATCCTCGTCGCCGACAGCCAGGCGGTCGAATATGACCAGCCGCTCGTCGTGATCGAATAGTCCGTGCCGATCCAGAAACTGCTGATCGCCAACCGCGGCGAGATTGCGCTGCGCATCCACCGCGCCTGCCATGAAATGGGGATCAGGACAGTCGCGGTTCATTCGACCGCCGACACCGATGCGATGCACGTCCGGCTCGCCGATGAAGCAGTGTGTATCGGCCCGCCCGCGGCCAAGGACAGCTACCTCAACATGGCGAACATCATCTCGGCCGCCGAGATCGTCCATGCCGACGCGATCCACCCCGGCTACGGCTTCCTCAGCGAAAATGCGCAGTTCGCCGAGATCGTCGAAAGCCACGGGCTGATCTGGGTCGGCCCCAAGCCCGAGCATATCCGGATCATGGGCGACAAGATCGAGGCCAAGCGCACCGCCGCGCGGCTCGGCCTGCCGCTCGTCCCGGGCTCGCCGGGGCCGCTCGACAGCTTCGAGGAAGCGCGCGGCCTCGCCGCCGACATCGGCTATCCGGTGCTGATCAAGGCCGCTTCGGGGGGCGGCGGGCGTGGGATGAAGGTGGTCGAAAGCGAGGACCAGCTCGAAAGCCTGATGGGCCAGGCAGCTTCCGAAGCCGCTTCGGCGTTCGGCGACCCGACCATCTACATGGAAAAATATCTTGGCGACCCGCGCCACATCGAATTCCAGGTGTTCGGCGACGGCGAAGGCAAGGCGATCCACCTCGGCGAGCGCGACTGCTCGATCCAGCGCCGCCACCAGAAGGTGATCGAGGAGGCCCCCTCGCCGGTGATCTCGCCCGAACAGCGCGCGCGCATGGGCGAAATCGTTGCCAAGGCGATGGCCGACATGGGCTATCGCGGCGCGGGTACGATCGAATTCCTCTACGAGGACAATGAATTCTACTTCATCGAGATGAACACCCGGCTTCAGGTCGAGCATCCGGTGACCGAGATGATCAGCGACATCGATCTGGTGCGCGAGCAGATCCGCATCGCCCAGGGCGACGGGCTGTCCTGCACCCAGGACGAGGTCGTGCTTCACGGCCATGCGATCGAGTGCCGGATCAACGCCGAGGACCCGCAGACCTTCGCTCCGTCGCCTGGCCTCGTGAAGAATTATGTCGCCCCCGGCGGGATGCACGTGCGCGTCGATAGCGGACTCTATGCCGGCTATAAGGTGCCGCCTTTTTACGACAGCATGATCGGCAAATTGATCGTCTACGGCATGACCCGCGACCAATGCATCATGCGGCTCAAACGCGCGCTCGAGGAATATGTCGTAGAGGGGATGAAGACCACCATCCCGCTGCATCAGCGGATCATCCGCGAGGATGCGTTCCTGTCGGGCGACTATACCATCAAGTGGCTCGAGCGCTGGCTCGAAACCAACCCGGCCGAATGAAGCATCCTTTCGCGGGATGAAGGCGTTGCCATCGGGCAAGCCATGTCCAGCTATCGCGCCTCTCCATCGCGCTCGGATCGCGTCAAGGCGATTGCCGCCGTGGCCGGCTTGCATGTTGCGGTGGGCGCGCTGATCCTCAGCGGAAACGGCGTTCCGGTGACCATCGCCGAAGACGTGCGCACGATTCTGATCGACATCGCCGAGCCGCCGCCCCCGCCGCCAGCGGTGCCCGATCCGGGCAAGGTTCGCGAGGAAGAAGGCGCGGCGGGCAAGAAGGCCGAGCCGACCCCGGTGGTCGCTCCCGAGCCGCGGGTGAGGGTGCCCGCGCCAACCCCGCTTCCCGCCGCGCCGGTCGCGGGGACCGGCAGTGCCGCAAGCGCGGGCGCTGCAAGCGCGGGAAGCGGCCCCGGAGCGGGCGGATCGGGCAGCGGGCGCGGCGGCGGTGGAAGCGGCGGTGGCGGCTCCCCGGCGCAATGGCTCAGCGGGGGGTTGCGCGACAGTGACTATCCGCGCGAACTGATCCGCGAGCGGGTCGCGGGAATGGTCAGCGTCCGCTTCACGGTCACGCCCTCGGGCGCGATTGCGAACTGCCGCATCGCGCGCTCGAGCGGCAGCGGCGTGCTCGACAATGCGACCTGCCGCCTGCTTACCCAGCGCCTTCGCTTCCGCCCGGCCACCGACGGCAATGGCCGCCCGGTCGCGACCGAAATCGGCTCCGACTACACCTGGGGCGTCCGCCAGCGTTTTTAGAGCCTTTGTGAGTGGGCCGGCGCCGGCCCGCACCCCCACCCGGCCACCCATTCCAGGATACTCTGTGGGTGGCCGGGTGGGGGCGCGGGCTGGAGCAGGATTCCACGCGAGTGGAAAAGACTCTACCGCGAAGCGACCTGGCGCAGCCCGGCCAGGCGGCGCGCATCGCGGCCGTAGATATCGTGGTAGAAGACCAGCGAATTTCCGCTCGGCACCGCGGTCAGATAAGCGAGATAGACCGGCACCGGCTGGTCGAGGTCGACGCGTTGCTCGGGCTTGCCTCCCTTGGGCACCTTGAGCGGGCGCCCATACAGCCACTGCGCGAGCCGCGGCGCATCCTCGAGCCGGACGCAACCGGCGCTGAGCAGCCGCCCGTCCTGATCGAGCAATTCCTTGTCGGGAGTGTCGTGGAGGTAGATCCCCTCCTTGTTCGGGAACATGAACTTCATCCGCCCCATCGCATTGGCCGGGCCCGGGTTCTGGCGCATCCGCAGCTCGACCTTGCCCGCCGCGACCGCTTTCCAGTCGATCGTCGACGGATCGACCCGCTTGGGATCGTCGCCCCAGTCGGACAGCACGACATAGCCCCTGCTCTTGAGGTAGCCGAGCCCGCCCTTGACGACATTGGGCGCGATCCGCTCCGCGACGAGGTCGCTGGGCAGGTTCCAATAGGGATTGACCGCGGTGAAACGGATCAGCGCGGCCATCATCGGGGTCGGTTGCGCCGGCTTGCCGACGACCACCCGCATCCAGTCAACCACGCGCCCGTCCTCGTACATGTAGAGCCGCTGCGCCGCGGTGTTGACCAGCACGTAGCGGCCGCTCGCGGGGAGCAGGCGCGCGCGCTCCATGTTGAGTCGAATCCGGGCAGCGGCAAGGCGATCTCCGCGCTGCAGCGCCTCGGCAAGCGAGACCCGCAGCCCCGAATAGCTTTCATGCATCCACGACATGTTGTCGATGAAGGAATTGACCGAACCGCTCGCGGCGGCCTGGCGCAGAAGGTCGCCCGCGCGCGGCGCGGAAGGAGCCGCTTCGCGATCGACGAACTGCCATTCGGTGCTGCCGATGCGGCGCACCGCCGCGACATGGCGAAGGAACGCCTCGCTCAACAAGCGGTCGGCGCGGTCGACGTCGGAGCGATTGCCGCTTCCGGCGCGGCGCACCGCCTTGTGCAGCGCGCGCAGGTTGAACTGGCGGGGGTCGACCCCGTCGAGCTCGCTGGTCGCAAGCAAGGTCATCAAACGGTGGGCGGCATCCTGCTGCCCGCCGGCGAGCCAGATCGGCATTCCGCCGCGGGCGTCGTAAAATTGAGCGATCGCGGTCGTGCCGATGGTGCTGACGACGGCCGGCGCACCCGCGCTCCCCGCGCTCGCCGCCGAAACCGGCGATAGTGCCGCCGCGCTCGCCGCAATGGCCAGCACGGCAAAACCCGCCGGTCGCGCGTGGCGACCGGCGGGGTGCGGAGACCGTCGGCTGACGATCCCCATCGCTATTAGCCGCGCTCGCCGCTGCGGGCGGGCGCGCTGTACACCGGGGCAGGCATCGTTCCCGATGGCGCACCCGGATAATATTGACCATTGTAGACATAGCCGTCGGTGCGGCCGTCACGGTCGTTGTCGGCCCAGATCGCTCCGGCAACTCCGCCGACCGCGGCGCCGATCACGGCCCCTTCGAGCAGTCCGAGCCCGGGGATCACCGCACCGGCGGCAGCACCAAGCGCGGCACCGCCCAGCGCGCCAGTGGCAACGCTGCGCAGGGTCGGGTCATAGCCCTGCGGCTGGCCCTGGTAATAAGTCCCGTTCTGGACATAGCCATCGGCATAGCCGTCATTATTATTGTCGGCCCAGACCGCGCCGGCGAGACCGCCGATGCCGGCACCGATCGCGGCGCCTTCGATGATCCCGACGCCCGGGACGACCGCACCAAGCGCTGCTCCGCCGGCGGCGCCATAAGCGGCCCCTTCGGCGACATCGCCGGCAGTACGGCTATTCGTTGCGCATGCGCCCAGCGATACGGACGAGGCGAGCAGCGCCGCCATCATAAATTTCTTCATCTTCGTTTCTCCAGCCTGTTGGTTCAGCGGACCCTGCCCGAAACCGCAAATATCCCCACGGCGGCGGTGCAACGTCACTGGCCCACTAACGTTATGCATCGCCAAGCGTTCCTGACCCGTTTCGATTCGGAGACGAAACGCCGCCGCTTCCTCTCGTCTTTCAAGCCGCGCCCGACCCGGTTAAGGTGACGCCATGAAGGCGACAATCTATCACAACCCGCTCTGCTCGACCTCGCGCAAGACACTCCAGATCCTTCGCGACGAAAACATCGACGTGACGATCGTCGAATATCTCGCCACACCGCCAACCCGCGCCGAACTGGCTCGACTTTACCGCCGCGCCAACCTCAGTCCGCGGGACGGCCTGCGCTCCAAAGAGCAAATCGCGGCTGAACTCGGGCTGACCCGGCCGGGCACCGGCGACGAAACTATCCTCGATGCAATGATTGCTCACCCGATCCTGATCGACCGCCCCCTGGTCGAGACCGCCAAGGGCGTTCGCCTGTGCCGGCCGCAGGACGTGGTGCGCGAGATATTGTGAGCGAACCGCTCGATCCGCATGTGCTTCTTCGAGGCTATGCCGCGGGCATCTTCCCGATGGCCGACAGCCGCGACGCGGGCGACATTTTCTGGGTCGAGCCGCGCCACCGCGCGATCATCCCGCTCGACGGCTTCCACTGCTCACGCTCGCTTGCCCGGGGGCTCCGCTCGGGCCGCTTCGAAGTGACCAGCGACACCGCCTTCGCCCAAGTGCTGCGCGCCTGCGCCGACCGCGACGAGACCTGGATCAACGCCGACATCGAACGCGCCACCTTGGGGCTGCACGCCGCTGGCCACGCCCATTCGATCGAATGCTGGCACTCGAGCCAAAGCGGTGAGCGCGAGCTCGTCGGAGGCCTCTACGGGGTCAAGCTCGGCCGCGCCTTCTTCGGCGAATCGATGTTCAGCCGGATGACCGACGCCTCGAAGGTCGCGCTCGCCTGGCTGGTCGCCCGGCTCCGGGTCGGCGGGTTCAGCTTGCTCGACTGTCAGTTCATGACCGGCCACCTCGCCTCGCTCGGCGCGCGCCAGGTCAGCCGCGACGCTTACGTCGAATTGCTCTCCGCCGCGCTTGGCTCCGGCGGCGCTGGCTCGGTCGGCGCTGCCGGCTCTGGCGCCTCGCTCGATGCGCGCGGCCTTGGCCCAGGGGATCGCGGTGCCGAACCCGACTTCGCCGCACTCGACCGATTATTGGCTGCCGAAGGGCTGGTCGATGCCGAAGGGCTGGCCGGCGCCGCTGCGCCTTCGGGCCAGTTCATCGCGCAGCTCTTGGGCCAGACGTCGTAAACTTCATGTTCGACGACGTTGAGCGACGGGCTTTCCTTGTACAGCCAGCCCGAAAATATCCGCCGCCAGCCGCCGTCGCTCTGCTCGACGTCGAGTTGGACGAAGGCGCCCGTCAGCCGCTCATTCTCCCACGGCGCGCTCGCCTCGCACGCGCGAAGCCGGACCATCGCGTCGCGAACGCGGATCGCCTGCCCGGGCCGGAGCGTGAGGTCGCGGACAATGCCGTTGCGCTTGTTGAGCAGCCCGAGCACCGCGACCCGTTCGGCCATCGGCGTCACCCCCGCCGCGGCCTCGACCGCGCGCGGCACATCGATCGTCACCGCATTGCCGTCATCCGAGGGGCGCGGGCCGTCGCCGCGCTGGTCGCATCCGCCAGCGAGCATCAGCGCCACCACCGCGAGCGAAATCGCGCGCATGATCAGTCGGGCTTCCACGCCTGATAATCCCCGGTCGCGGCGGGGCGCACTCCGCTGCGTGCAAGCGAGCCCGACGGGCGATACGCCTGATCGGTGCCGGTGATATTGGCTTGCGGCGGCTGCTCGAACGCTCGCCGCTTCGGCAAGGCCTTGTCAGGCACATCGGCGATCGTCCCGCGCAGCCAGGCGTTCCAGCCCGGCGGAACCCGGCTGCTGTCATTGGCGCCGTCATAGATCACCCAGCGCCGCGCCGGATCCTTGCGATGCCGGAAATAGACATTACCCGACTCGTCGCGCCCGGCTTCCTCGCCGTGACGACGCGAAAACAGCGCGGTCCCCCACGACGCTCCGTTCCACCAGGTAAAGGCATTCGCGAACAGACCCATGCTGCGCGCCTCTGCCCGGACATGGCGACCAGCGCAAGCGACGAGCGCAATCGACGAGCGCAATCGACGACCACCGGCGGTCGGCCGAGTGCCTGGTATCGACCCATTGCGGACGTTGGCCGGATGAAGCAGAAGTTCCCGATGAACCAAAAGGAGGATCAGGACTGGGCCCGCGCGGAGCGCAAGTTTGATCGCGAAATTCAAACCTGGGCGGTAGGAGCCTTGCTCGCCTCCGTTGTCATAGCGCTGGTCATGATCCTCTCCGAGCAGTTGGAACAACCGCTCGCGATGAGAGCGTTAACGGCTGTGCTGGTCTGTATGAGCGTCAGCTCTTTCTTCTTGTGGCGACGCAGTGAGAAGGGATCGCTTAGCCGGGGGTTCAGCAGCGTTCTCGGCTTCCTTAGTCTGTTCGGAGGTCTCATCGGAGTGATCCAATGGGGTTGAGCAGAACGTCCTGTGTGGATGGCTCCCGCGTTGCAAGTGGCGATTTGATGTTTGGCATTGGTCGGGTGCAGTCTTGTGTCCGGCCTGTTGGTGCGGTCATCGACCGCTGGCCCTGATGGTATCCGCG